>Ga0081540_1000450_pt1 | contig 40716 bp, 27 predicted proteins | sample TabmetS2T1R1_FD_71024 | JGI IMG/M metagenome (GOLD analysis project Ga0081540, IMG submission 71024) | Tabebuia heterophylla rhizosphere microbial communities from the University of Puerto Rico - S2T1R1 | ecosystem: Host-associated > Plants > Roots > Rhizosphere ...
TGGCACACGGGACGCCTCGCCGTCCACCGTGGCCCGCTCGCTCCGGGTCGCGCTCCCCGCGGGCTCTGCCCGCCGCCGCCCGCGGCCCCGCCCGCCGCTACCAGACGTCGAGGTGGCGGGTGAGCTCGGACAGACGGGTGATGACGGCATCGGGGACCGCGCCGTCAAACGCGGGCACGTGTCTGTTGGGGATGAGCACCGCGCGCATGCCGGCGCCCTTGGCGCCGTGCACGTCGTCATAGGGCCGGTCGCCCACGAACACGCAGCCGGCCGGGTCGTCCGTGCCGACGGCGGCCATCGCCGCGCGGAACGCCTCCGGGTGCGGTTTGGCCCAGGCGATCTCGCTGCTGTAGACGGCGCCGTCGATCAAGTCGAGGACCTGGTCGCGCAGGAAGACCCGCTCGTGGGCGCTCCGCGGCCACATGGTGTTGGAGAGCACCCCGACCTTGATGCCCCGTTCCCTCAGGCCGCGCATGAGCGGCGCCGCCTCCGGGTCGGTAATCGTGTGCGGTTCCCAGGTCTCGAAGTAGGTGGCCAGCAACGCCTCGGTGACCGTGACTTCGGCGCGCTCAAACACTTCGGCGAGGGAGGCGCTCCGGTGCGATCGCTCGGTCACCTGCCACAGATCCCGCTCGGCGGCCAGCATCGCCGCCGCCACCTCGGCCACCCGCTCGGGCGGGAAGTGTGGCACGCAGGCGGCCCGCCAGAGCGAATCATGGTCGATCAGATGCCACGGGGTGAGCGTCCCGCCCCAGTCGAAGATGACCGCCTTGACCGCCATGTCGGCATGCTATGCGCTCGCCTCCCCCTACGGCCGCACGCCGGGCGGCGACCAGGCGGGCGCCGCCGACCGGGCGCGGGAGATCTTCACGGTGCGGATGATGAAGATCACCACAAGGCCCGCGATTCCGGCCAGGATGAGCAGCGCGCTGGGCACAGCCGTGCCCGCTATGCCGCCAACCAGGCTGCCGCCGAACGCGAAATCGCCGCCGGCGGACGGGTTATCCGGGCCCACCGTCACGACCGTGAACCGGCCCGGATGGCTGACCCGCATGTTGAATACCGCCCGGCCCCGATGAGACCCGAAGCTGTAGGTGACCGAGCCGGTCACGGGCGCCAGGCTCTCGACGGCCGCCGACGCCGAGGCGGGGACGACGCGCACCCGGTAGCCGGGAATCTGCCCGGACTCCGCGCCGGGGCCCTCGTAATAGACCACGTACACCCCCGCGTGATTCAGGTTGACCTGCCCGCTGCCCGGTATCGCCACCCGCGGGAACGCGCTGAGGCTCGAGTTGATCGAGAGCAGCCCGACTACCAGCCACACAACCCCGCCGAGCAGGGCGAGCAGGGGCGCCAGGTACCAGATCCGGCCCGGCCGGATCGTGGCCTTGGGCGCGGCGAGCGGAACTACGTCCAGGCCGCGACCGCCCGGCGCCGGGGTCGTTGGGGTATCCATTCTTCCCTCGCTCCTCAAAACGTACCGGCAGGATTCAACCCGTCACCGCACGGTCATTTCGGGCATCTAGCCGTTCACCTTAGAACGAATGGGGCCACGGACGCGCCCAACGGCGCACGACGCGCCCAGCCGCAACACCGTCCGGCCGGAGGGCCCTCGGCTCAAATGTTGGCCGCACCTTTGCCCGCGTGTCGCCGCGGATTTGGGCGGCGGTCCCAACGTCACCGGCAGGATCGCCTGGGGCCGCCCGCTGGGCGGCGGGTACAGGGAGGGTTCATGCCACAGCACCAGCGTGGGCGCATGGCCGTCGTGCTCGCGGCCATCCGCGGGCGCATCTCGCTCCTGGCCAGCATCGCCGTAGCGGCGCTGGCGGTGCCAGGGCTGGCCGTGGGCGGGCTGGCGTCCGCGCCGGCCGCCGCTGCCGCCCAATCGGCCGGAGGCTGCAGTCTCGGCAATGGCGTCAAGCATGTCGTCGAAATCACCTTCGACAACGTGCACTTTTTCCGCGATAACCCCAATGTCCCGTCCGACCTGCAGCTGATGCCTCACCTGCTGCAGTTCCTGGAGGCCAACGGCACGATGTTGTCCAACAACCACACGCCGCTCATCGCGCATACCGCGAACAACATCCTGACCACGTTCACGGGACTGTACGGCGACCGGGCGGGAATGCCGATCAGCAACTCCTACCGGACCTTCAATCCCAACGGCAGCACCGACCCGGCGGGGTCGTTCGCGTACTGGACCGACCCGGTGTTCGACACCGCGGCCACCCCCAGCCCCGGCCACGACACCAACCCGTCCATGGTCTACTCGCCGGTCCCGCCGGCCACGGCGAAGCACCCGCCCGCGCCAAACACGATCACCCCGGCCCCGTGGGTGCCGTTCACCCGGGCCGGCTGCGACGTCGGCGGGACGGCCACCGCCAACACGGTCCTCGAGAACACCGCGGTGGACATCCCCAAGGTGTTCGGCCCGAACTCGCCGGAGGCGCAGCAGCTCGCCGCCGACACCGACTCGTTCAAGGACCCCGAGGTCGCGGACTACGTGGGCATCGGGGTGCACTGTGCCCGCGGAAGCGCGTTCTGCGCGGACGCCCAGGGCGTGAAGTTCGGACAGGGCACGCCCAGCCCGACCGCGGTCGGCGACGTCCTGCCGGACGAGCCGGGCGGGTACCAGGGCTACCAGGCGCTGTTCGGCCACCGCTACGTCGCGCCCCAGCTCGGCGCCGGGAGCGCGAACGTGAGCCACAACGGGTACCAGGTCACCAACGCCGCCGGGAACCTCGTCGACGAGGACGGCAACCAGATCAACGGCGCGTTCCTGACCGACCCCGGCTTCCCGGGCTTCAGCTCCATCAACGCGTCCCAGACGCTCGCGTACATGGCCGACATGCAGGAGTCCGGCATCCCCGTGACCATTGGGTACATCTCCGACATCCACGGGAACGAGCACATCCCCGGCGTGACCGCCTGCCAGGGAGCGCCCGCCGCGCTCGGCAGCGGGAGCGCCTGCTACGTGGCCCAGGCCCAGTACTACGACCATGCGTTCGCGACGTTCTTCCAGCGCCTGGCCGCGGACGGGATCACGCCGCAGAACACGCTGTTCGCCATCAGCTCCGACGAAGGCGATCACGAGGCCGGGGCCAACGTGGGCCGGGCGATCCAGCCCACGCCGGCGAACTGTGACGGCGCCACGGTCAACGGCACGACCGTCACCCCCGATGTGCTGTGCACCTACCCACCAGGATCGTTCGGCGAACTCGCCGGCAACCTGACCGGGCTGCTGGCCACCCAGGCCGGCAACACCACGCCGTTCACGGTCGAAGCGGACACCGCGCCCGAGTTCTACGTCACGGGGAACCCGTCCGCCGACGCGCCTGTGGTGCGCACGCTGGAGCGCGACGTGGGCTCGCTCACCGCGGCCAACCCGTACACCGGAGACACTCAGAAGATCACCAACTACCTGGCAGATCCCACCGAGGAAGGGATCTTGCACATGGTGAACGCGGACCCTGCGAGGACGCCGACGTTCGCGATGTTCGCCAGGCCCGACTACTTCCTGTCCACCGGGCCGGCCACGTGCGCGCCGTGCGTCACCCAGAACACGGGCTTCGCCTGGGATCACGGTGACTACGCCGCGGAGATCAACACCAACTGGCTCGGCCTCGTGGGTCCCGGCGTCGCCAATCGGGGCCTGGACGGCACCGCCGCCGACGCGGGCCCGAACTCGGCCGGGCCGGACAGCGGGCAGACCACCGTTCCCGGCAGCGGCACCACCGGCACCTGGATCGATGAGACCGACATCCGGCCCACACTGCTGTACCTGGCGGGGATGAAGGACGACTACCAACACGACGGGCGGGTCATCACCGAGGTCCTGACCCACCCGAACGCGGCGCTCAGCGCGCACGGCGTGACCGCGCTCGGCGCCTGCTACAAGCAGCTCAACTCCAGCGTCGGCGAGTTCGGCACGGCGACGTTGAAGGCCGCGACGGCGGGGATCGAGAGCAGCGGCCCCGGCGACGCCGGCTACCTCCACACCACCAAGGTGCTGTCCACGCTCGGCCGGGCCAGGGACCGGCTGGCCGGGCAGATCAAGGGCGAACTGGACACGGCCGCGTTCACGAACGCCCGGGTCCACGGCGCGGCCGGCCAGACGATCGCCTGCCGGGCGCTGATCGGCGAGGCGGAGCACCTGGCCTCGGGCGGCTAGCCGCGGTGACGCGGCCACGGCTGCACTCGATCATGGAATTACTGCCTGGTCCGGGCGTCGGCGTGCGGATCAATGCCGGGCCTGGGACACTATCGGCAAGACACTCCAGGGATGTAAGGAATGCTTGCCATGGCCGAGGCGGACGGCGAGGTCGCGCTGCGCGACCCCAATCAGGTGGTCAGCGAGATCGAGACCACGCGCGAGAACCTAGCCCGCACCATTGACGCGCTCACCGAGCGGGTCAGCCCCGGCAACATCGCGCGCCGTTCCCTGGATCGACTCCGCCAGCAGGTCGCCCGCCCCGAGGTGCAGCTGATCGGCGGGGCGGTGGCCCTGGTCACCGCGGGGGTCGTCGCCTATTCGCTGTGGCGGCGCCGCAGGTAGGCCGGCCCGCGGCGCGATGCTGGGGGCTCATTCCTGGTCTTCGGTCAGCTCCGCGTACTGGTCCGCGGACAGCAGCCCGGCCGGCTCGGCGTCACTGTCGAGCCGGACCCTCATCAGCCAGCCGGCCCCGTAAGGGTCGGAGTTGATCAGCCCGGGATCGTCGTCGATGTCGTTGTTGACCTCGGTGATCTCCCCGTCGACCGGGCAGTAGATGTCGCTGACGGACTTCGTCGACTCAACCTCCCCGCACGGCTCGCCGGCGGTGACCCTCGTGCCGGGCTGGGGGACGGAAACGTAGACGACATCGCCGAGGGCGCGCTGGGCGTAGTCGGTGATGCCGACAGACGCGACGGGGCCCTCAAAAGCCACCCACTCATGTTCTGCGGTGTAGCGCAGTTCGGTGGGAATGGTCATTGTCGCTCTCCAGTGGGAATCGTTGGCGTCTGGGAATCGTGGCGTCCGCGGGGTCAGCGTGGCCGGTGATAGAACGGCAGGGCGGTGATGCGTGCCGGCTCGGCGCTGCCGCGGATGTCCACCGCCAGCCGGGCGGCCGTCTCCTGCGCCGCCAGCTGCGCGACGCCCGGATCCAGGTAGGCCATGGCTATCGGCACGCCAAGGGTCGGCGAGGGGGCGCCGCTGGTGATGGTCCCGCGGGGCTGGCCGTTCCAGAGCACCGGGTAGCCGTGCCGGGGGATCCGGCGTGAGCCGGCGGTCAGCCCGACCAGGGTGCGCGCCGGTTCCGCCTGTGCCCGCTCGGCCAGCGCGGCACGGCCCACGAAGTCGCCGGGCTTGGCGAACACGACCACCCGTCCCAGGCCGGCGTCGAACGGGGTCACCTGCGCGCTCAGCTCGTTCCCGTACAGCGGCATGCCCGCCTCGAGCCGGAGCGTATCGCGGGCGGCGAGCCCCGCGGGCACCAGCCCGTCCGCTTTCCCCGCCTCGGCCAGCGCCATCCACACCGGCTCGGCGTCGCCGGGGCTGGTGAAGAGCTCGAACCCGTCCTCCCCGGTGTAGCCCGTGCGGGCGAGCAGCACCTCGCGCCCGGCAACCACCGCCCGCTGGCCGGCGTAGTAGCGCACCTGGTCCAGCCCTATGTCCGTGAGCGGTTGCAGGATGCGGCCGGCGTGAGGGCCCTGGATGGCGATCAGCGCGTAGTCGTCGGTCAGGTCATCGACGTCGGCCTGGTAGCCCGTTGCGCGGTCCCGCAGCGCGGCGGCGACGAGGGGGGTATTGGCGGCGTTGGCCACCACCAGGAACTCACTGTCCGCGAGCCGGTACACGATCAGGTCGTCGAGCACCCCGCCGTCGGGTGCGCAGATCATCGTGTACCGGGCGCGGCCCGGCTGCAGCGCCGACAGGCGCCCGACGAGTGCGTAGTCGAGCGCGGCGGCCGCGGCGGGCCCGCTCACGGCGATCTCGCCCATGTGCGAGAGGTCGAACAGCCCGGCCGCGTCGCGTACCGCCCGGTGCTCGGCGGTCTCACTGCCGTACCGCAAGGGCATCTGCCAGCCCGCGAAGTCCGTCATCGTGGCGCCGAGGCGTTCGTGGACGGCGCGCAGCGGCGTGGGCCGGGGCTCGCCGTCGGCCGGCTGCGCCTCATCGCGCGTCATCATCAGCGGGCTACTCCCAAGCTGGTCGCTGCCGGCCCTGGCCTCGCCCGGCCCGGCGCGGCCAGACTACCGGGATCCGCTGCCGGGCCGCCGCCGTGACCCGGCCGGCGAGAGTTCCGCTGCCGGGCCGCCGCCGTGACCGGCCGGCGAGAGTAGGGTGGCCGGGTGGATCTGCTCAGCGACCAGGAGATCGCAACGGCGCTGGCCGGGCTGCCCAACTGGACGCGCGCCGGCGACAGCATCAACCGCACGGTGGAACTCAAGGATTTTCGTGACGCGATGTTCTTCACCGGGGCGGTCGCCTACATGGCAGAGAAGGCCAACCATCATCCGGACATCCTGATCCAGTGGAACAGGGTGACGCTGACGCTGTCGACCCACTCGGCCGGCGGCCTCACCGCCGCGGACATAGCGATGGCCGGACATCTCGACGCGCTGCACGGCGGCCAGTAAGCGCACCCGCGCTACGGGCACCCGGCGCCGCGCCGCGCTGTACCGCAGCGCGCGGCCAGCACCGCGCCGCGCTGTACCGGAGCGCGGCCCGCATCGCACCGCGCTGTACCGGAGCGCGCGGCCCGCGCCGCGCCTCGCCCGGCACGGGATGATCATGAGGTTGGTGCGCACCTGGCTACAGCAATGTCATGATCACGACTTGCTTTGGGGTGGGGCCGGGGGCGGTCAGCCGCCGAACGTGCACGGCAGATGCTTGATGCCGTTGATAAAGCTCGACAGCAGGCGGTCGGGCGGGGCGGCGGCGCGGATGTCCGGGATCCGGGTCAGCAGCTCCCGCAGCATGACGGTGATCTCCCGGCGTGCCAGATGTGCTCCGAGGCAGAAATGCGGTCCGGCCGCGCCGAACCCGACATGCGGGTTCGGCGAGCGGGTGATGTCCAGCCGCGCGGGGTCGGCGAACACACTCTCGTCCTGGTTGGCTGACCAGTAATAGAGCACCGTCTTGTCACCCTCGCGGTAGTCGTGCCCGTTCATGCTGTGGTCGCGGGTGACCGTTCGCCGCATGAAGATCACCGGTGAGCTGTAGCGCACCAGCTCCTCCACCGCGGCGCCGATCCGGCCGTCGAAGTCGGCCATCAGGAGTTCCCTCTGGCCGGGGAAGTCCGTGAGCAGCGTCAGCGCGTGCGAGATCGCGTTCCGGGTGGTCTCGTTTCCGGCCACCACCAGCAGGATGAAGAACGAGGCGAGTTCCGCGCTGGTCAGTTGCTCGCCGTCGATGTTCGCGGTGACCAGCGCGCTGACCAGGTCGTCGCCGGGGCGTCCGGCGCGTTCGGCCGCCAGGGCGGTGACCAGCTCGGCGAGCTCGGCCCCGGCGGCCAGGATCTGGCCCACCGCTTCGTCCAGATCCTCGCTGATCAGGTCGGGGTCCATGCCCGACAGGATGGTATTCGTATCGTGCAGGACGAGGCCGTAGTCGCTGTCCGGAATGCCCATCAGCTGGCAGATGATCGTCAGTGGAAGCTTGGCGGCGACGTTCTCGACGAAGTCGCAGGGGCCGGTGGCCAGCAGATCCTCCACGATCGCGGCGGCTACCCGCTGCACGTCGCCCTCGAACTTCGTGATCATCCGGGGGGTGAACGCGCGCGACACGATCCGGCGGAGGCGAGCATGGCGCGGGTCGTCCATGTTGATCATCGACCCGAAGTATTCGTTGAACTCGGCCGGAAGGTCAGGGATCGACGTGGCGCCCCTGCCGGAGGAGAACACGTCCGGGTTGCGGCTCGCAGCCACGACATCCGCGTGCCGGACCAGGGCGTAGTACCCCGGCCCGCGCTCGGCGAAAGGAGTCTCGGGCTCGGCGAAGAACGGGGGAGGCTCGGCGGCGCGCAACGTCGCGAAGGCGGCCTGCCGCTCCGTCAGGGGCCTGGCCCAGAACTCGGTATCCGACAGGTCGATGTCCGCCAGCGACATCGCGGGGCGCTGTGCCGTCACGCGTGAACCACCTTCTGCCAGGCTCTTCGTTTGTCCCATGGTCGCAAAGCCGGAACGCGCAGGGAAGCAGTGGCCGGGCCCAGCCGGGCGGCCCTCAGAGCTGCCCGGCTGTTCGCGAGGGCCTCGGGCGGGGCATGCTGGGCGGCATGGACGCAGCGGAGTACAGCCTTCCCGACACCGCATACCACATCGCATGCCTGCGCGGCGAAGGTGAGCTTCTGTCCGGCGCCGCTGAGCGGGCCGGGCTCGACGCGCCGGTCCCCGCCTGCCCGGGCTGGCGCGTGCGCGACCTGCTCAAGCACGTCGGCTACGTGCACCGGTGGGCGGCGGGATACGTGCGAGAGCAGCATGCCAGGTGGGTGGACCGGTCATCGGAGGCGGAGATCCTGGCCGGTGGGCCCGGGGACGACGAGCTGCCCACCTGGTTCCGTGAGGGCCACGCCTCCCTGGTGCGGGTCCTGGAGACGGCCGCTCCCGACACGACCTGCTGGACGTTCCTTGAGGCGCCGTCGCCGGTGGCGTTCTGGGCCCGCAGGCAGGCGCACGAAACGGCCATCCACCGGGTGGACGCCGACCAGGCCGCCGCCGGTGCGGGGAAGGCCGCGGACGGGGCGCCGTTCACCCCGCGGTTCGCCGCCGACGGCATCGACGAGCTGATCATGGGCTTCGTTGGCCGCAACGCGAGGCGTGGAACCTGGGATGGCCCGGCAGGCTCCCTCGCGATCCACGCCACCGACGGTGCGGGCGCGGCCGCGCCGTCGGCCGCCGACTGGCGAGTGGTGACCGGAAAGGGCGATCTGGCCGTGGCCCGTGAAACGGGCCCGGCCGACTGCGACGTCAAAGGCTCCGCCGCCGATCTCTACCTGCTGCTGTGGAACCGCCGTGGTGCCGACGAGGTGAGCATCCGCGGCGACAATGGCCTGCTGGCGGAGTTCCGTCGTCGTATCGCCGTGACGTGGGGCTAGCTGGCTGCCGTCGGCGGCCGAGCCCTTCGGCCGGGCCCGGATCGCGCATCCGCGGGACGTGATATCGCCAACCGCCCACGCGGCGGGCGCGACGGATCTCGCGGGGATGAGGCGCGCGCGTTATCGTGTTATAGACGTCGTGGACGTTCTGCTGGGCGCAGGTATGGGCTGCCCCGCTGGCATGCGTGCTGGTGGCGGTTTGCGCTACTCTGGTCCCATGCGTTCCGCTCGGTTGCTCCTTACCTAGCCGCGCCGACTGAAATCACTCGTTGGCGCGGCTGCCCCTCGTGACCGAGGGGCTTTTCTGTTGCCGGAGCCGGACCGATCACGTGGTGAGGGAAGATCATGACAGCCGCCGATAGTGCCGAGCGGGCACAGCAGCAGTATGACCCGCGCGAGGTTCAGGAAAAATGGCTGGCGCGGTGGGCCGGGATGGACCTGTTCCGCGCGAGCGACGACCCTGCCGACAGCAGGCCGCGCACCTATCTGCTGGACATGTTCCCCTATCCCTCGGGCGACCTGCACATGGGCCACGCGGAGGCGTACGCGATAGGCGACTCGATAGCGCGGTATTACTTCCACCGCGGGTACAACGTGCTGCACCCGATTGGCTGGGATGCGTTCGGCCTGCCCGCCGAGAATGCGGCCATCCGCAATAACTCCCACCCGGCCGACTGGACATACGCCAACATCGAGACGCAGGCTGCCTCGTTCCGCCGTTATGCGGTGTCGTTCGACTGGTCGCGGCGGCTGCACACCTCCGATCCTGAGTATTACCGCTGGAACCAGTGGCTGTTCCTGCGCTTCTACGAGCGGGGACTGGCCTACCGCAAGGACGGTTACGTCAACTGGTGCCCGGTCGACCAGACCGTCCTGGCCAACGAGCAGGTAATCGCCGGGCATTGCGAGCGGTGCGGCGCCGAGGTCATCCGGCGGCTGCTGACGCAGTGGTACTTCAAGATCACCGAGTACGCCGACCGGCTGCTGTCGGACATGGCGGCGCTGGAGGGCAGGTGGCCCGACCGGGTGCTGCTGATGCAGCGCAACTGGATCGGCCGCTCGGAGGGCGCCGAGATCCGTTTCCCTGTCGAGGGGCGGGACGAGCCGGTGACGGTGTTCACCACCCGTCCGGACACGCTGTACGGCGCGACCTTCTTTGTCGTCGCCGCCGACTCGCCGCTGGCGGAGGAGATCTGCGCCCCGGAGCAGCGCGTGGCACTGGCCGAATACCTGACCCAGGTGCGCAAACTGACCGACATCGAGCGGCAGTCGGCCGACCGGCCCAAGACGGGTGTCTTCCTGGGGCGGCACGCGGTCAACCCGGTCAACGGCGAGCGCATCCCGGTGTGGGCGGCCGACTACGTCCTGACCGGCTACGGGACCGGCGCGATCATGGGCGTACCCGCGCATGATCAGCGTGACCTCGACTTCGCCCGGGCGCACGGGCTGGGCGTGCGGGTGGTGGTGGACACCGGGGAGGCCGATCCGGCGGTGAGCGGGATCGCCACCCACGGGGACGGCACGCTGGTCAACTCCGGGCCGATCGACGGACTGGACAAGGACGCCGCGATCGCCAGGATCACCGAGATCCTGGCCGAGCACGGGCAGGGCCGGGCGGCGGTCAGCTACCGCCTGCGCGATTGGCTGGTGTCACGGCAGCGGTTCTGGGGCACCCCGATCCCGATCGTCTACTGCCCCGCCTGCGGCGAGGTCCCCGTGCCCGACGAGCAGCTGCCGGTCGTCCTGCCGGATCTGCGCGGGCAGGACCTGGCGCCCAAGGGGGTCTCCCCGCTGGCCGCCGCGGAGGACTGGGTGGTCACCGAGTGCCCGAAGTGCGGTGGCGCCGCCCGGCGCGACACCGACACGATGGACACGTTCGTCGACTCCTCGTGGTACTTCCTGCGCTACTGCTCGCCCCACTACCAGCACGGCCCGTTCGACGTTGAGGCGGTGCGGCGGTGGGCGCCCGTCGACCTGTACGTGGGGGGCGTCGAGCACGCCATCCTGCACCTGATGTACGCGCGGTTCTTCGTCAAGGTGCTGCGCGACATGGGCATGCTCGACTTCGCCGAGCCGTTCACGCGGCTGTTGAACCAGGGCCAGGTGATCAACCAGGGCAGGGCGATGTCGAAGTCGCTGGGCAACGGCGTGGACCTGGGGGAGCAGCTGGCGGCGCATGGCGTCGATGCCATCCGGCTCACGATGATTTTCGCCAGCCCGCCCGAGGATGACATCGACTGGGCGGACATGAACCCCGAGGCCATCGTCAAGTTCCTGGGGCGGGTCTGGCGGCTGGCGGGGGACGTGGGCGCCGCCGAAACCGGCGCCGGCACCGGGGACGGCGACCTGCGCAAGGTCACCCACCGGACCGTTGACGAGGTCACCAGGCTGGTCGAGTCCGCCCGGCTGAACGTCGCGGTGGCGCGGCTGATGGAGCTGTCCAGCGCTACCCGCAGGGCGATCGACTCCGGGCCCGGCGCCGCCGATCCCGCCGTGCGGGAGGCCGCGGAGACCCTGGCGGTCCTGCTGTCGATTTTCGCGCCCTACACCGCGGAGGAGTGCTGGGAGCTGCTGGGTCACGAGCCCTCGGTCGCGCAGGCGGGCTGGCCGTCCGCCGACCCGGCCCTGCTGGTCGAGGATCTCGTCACCTGCGTGGTGCAGGTCAACGGCAAGGTGCGCGACAGGCTGGAGGTTCCGCCGGGGATCGGCGAGGACGAGCTGCGTGAGCTGGCGCTGGCCGCCCCCGGGGTGGTCCGGGCGCTGGGCGGAGCCGGTGTCCGGATGGTCATCGTGCGCGCGCCGCGCCTGGTCAACGTCGTGCCTGCCTGACGGGGCACACCGCGCTGGGACGCCGGGTACACCGATGCCTGCTGCGTCAGCGGCTGAGTGCGCCGGGACCGGCTAAGCCGGAGCGGTCGGCGGAGCCGCTTCTGCCGGTCGGGGCGACTGGGCCGTTTCTGCTGGTTGGACCGTTTCCGGCGGTCACACCCTGCGGAGCACGGCGACGACGCGGCCGAGGATGGCCGCCTCGTCACCGGGGATCGGCGTGTAGGCGGGGTTGTGCGGCATCAGCCAAACATGGTCACCGGCGTGTTTGAACGTCTTGACCGTGGCTTCGCCATCGATCATCGCGGCCACGATCTCGCCGTTCTCGGCGACTTGCTGCTGGCGGACGACGACCCAGTCGCCGTCCGCGATGGCGGCGTTGATCATTGAGTCGCCGACCACCTTCAGCAGGAACAGGGTGCCGTCACCGACGATCTGCTTGGGCAGGGGGAAGATGTCCTCGATGGCCTCCTCGGCAAGGACAGGACCACCTGCGGCGATGCGGCCGACCAGGGGCACCATGGTGGCTTCCTGCGAGGGGATGTCCAGGCCGTACTCTTCGGACCGCTGTGACTCGGGCCGGACAGCCGGGTGGCCGGGCAGCCGGACCTCGACCGTGCGAGGACGTCCCGCGTCCCGCTTCAGGTACCCCTTGCTCTGCAGCGTGGACAGCTGGTAGGAGACGCTGGACGTACTGGTCAGGCCGACCGCTTCACCGATCTCGCGCATCGAGGGCGGATAGCCGCGCTGCTGGACCGATTCCCTGATCACCTGGAGCACCTTCCGCTGCCGCCAGGTGAGCACGTGGTCGGGGTCGGGATGGTCGGGCATCTCCACGACCACCGAGGGGACACTGCCCTTGGGCTTGCGCCCGGGTCTGCCCTTGGGCCTGGTTCCCGGCTCTTGGCCGGGCCCGAAGTCGGCGGGATCGTGCCGCGTCCCGCCGTTACCCGAGCTGTGATCCATCTTCTACCTCCGGGTCTGATCACTGGGTTCACGGGTGACGGTAGCGCCTCCATGCCCAGACCTCAAACATCTGTTCGATGTGGCGCGAAAATGTCGTACCTCTGCGGTAGAACTGTTTCGCACGAGCATTCGATCGAACGTGTGTGCTATAGAAGAGTATACGGTAGAACTCTCATTCGATGAGGGAGGCCGGGATGAGCGCGATGCCTCCAGGGAAGCCGGGCGGGCTGACCAGGGCCGCCGCGCCTGTTCGGCGGCAGGGCGGGGCGGCGGAACGCGATCAGGCGGCCGGCGTGTCGGGCCAGGGCCGCCGTGTGCGGGGACGGCCGGGCGCCCGCGCGGCGAGACATCTGCGAGCGGTGCCAGACCCGGGTCAACAGCGCGGCACCCGGACGGCGCCGGGCGCCGCGCGCGCGGCGGGCCCGCAGGCAAGACCCGGTCCGCAGGCAAGGCCCGGTCCGCAGGCAAGGCCCGGTGCGCAGGCAAGACCGGGGCCGCGGATGCCAGGCAACGCGGGGGTGCCCGGCCCGCGTTCTGGGCCGGATGCGGCGCGCGTGCCACGTCCCCGGGCTGCGCCGAACACTGCGCGGGTGCCGGGTACGCAGACTGCGCCGCAAACCCGCGAGGTACCGGGCGTACGGGCGGCGCCTGATACGGCGGGGGTGCCGCATCCGCGCGCTGCGCCAGGTACCGTGCGCGTGCCGCGGCCACGGACGGCGCCAGATACCGCGCAGATGCCGGGTCCGCGCGTGCAGGTGCGGCGCGACGGCGCGCCGGCGGTGGGTGCGCGCTCGGCACCACACCGCGGCACGGTCAGGCTCACCAGGCGGGGCCGCATCGTGGTGGCGACACTGCTCGCAACCCTTGGCCTCCTGCTGGTGGCGCTGGCATGGATGGTCGCCGCGGGCAGGGCGCAGGCCGCCGAGCACGGCCTGCCGCAAGGCGCTGTCTACCGGAACCTGACCTCCGTGATCGTGCACCCCGGCCAGACGCTGTGGTCGATCGCTTCGCAGGCAGAGCCCAACGCCGACCCGCGCCTTGTCATGCAGCTGATCACCGAACTCAATGCGCTCCACGGCACCAGCATCGAGCCAGGTCAGCACCTGTGGGTGCCGCACAGCTGAGCCGACACGCCGGCCGCGCGCGGGCCGTAGGCGAAGCGACCAGCGACGTCGCCAGACACGGCGCGTCTGCTGTGGACGACACGGCTGCGGCCGCTTGCGTTAGGCGCCGGCCTGAACTACTGTAAACACAACATCTAGTAGTTACATAGCTGTAGTTCCGCCACAAGTTGTGGCAGACCGCTCACTGTTGGCCCACCGGGGAGGTGATGGCGTGTTCTGCCCGTTTTGCAGGCATCCGGACAGCCGCGTCATCGACAGCCGGACAGCCGACGATGGCACCGCGATCCGCCGTCGCCGGGCGTGCCCGGAGTGTGGCCGGAGGTTCACCACGCAGGAATCTGTGATCTTGATGGTGGCCAAGCGTAGCGGCGCCACGGAGCCCTTTACCAGGGACAAGATCGTCAGGGGCGTGCGCCGCGCCTGCCAGGGCCGCCCGGTGACCGAGGATCAGCTCGCGATCCTGGCCCAGCAGGTGGAGGACGCGACAAGGGCCCGGGGATGCGCCGAGGTGCCATCCCATGACGTGGGCCTGGCGATCCTCGGCCCGCTCCGCGAGCTGGACGAGGTCGCCTACCTGAGGTTCGCCTCGGTTTACCGGAGCTTTGAGTCACTTTCCGATTTCGAGGAAGAGATCACGGCGCTGCGTTCGGCGCATCAGCCATCCGGCGCTCTGACGCCCTGAATCAGGGCGAACACCACATCACTGGAGGGGCCACGTCGGCCCAGCAGGTACAGGCCCAGAAGGGGGACGGCAAATGACCGAGACGTCGAGCGGGTCCACGGCGCGGGGCAGCAGGAGCACCCGCAAAGGGCTCACGATGCAGCGCATCCACACCCGGGACGGCGTCCATCCGTACGACGACGTCACCTGGGAGCGCCGCGACGTCGTCATGACCAACTGGCGGGACGGCTCGGTCAACTTCGAGCAGCACGGTGTCGAGTTCCCCAGTTCCTGGTCGGTCAACGCCGCCAACATCGTGACGACCAAGTACTTCCGCGGTGCGGTCGGCACGCCGCAGCGCGAGTGGAGCCTCAAGCAACTCGTCGACCGGGTCGTGGGCGTGTACGTAGCCGCCGGGCTCAAGCACGGCTACTTCGCCACACCCAAGGACGCCGAGATCTTCGACCACGAGCTCAAGCACGCGCTCATCCACCAGGTCTTCAGCTTCAACTCACCGGTCTGGTTCAACGTGGGCACGCCCTCTCCGCAGCAGGTCTCGGCGTGTCAGCCGTACGATGCGCTCGTCAGCACCCCCGCTGGGCTCGTCCCGATCGGCAAGCTCGTCGCCGACAACGCGGTTGGGACCAAGGTCTACGACGCTGGCGGTGTGACGCGGATCAGCGCCACCAAAGCCAACGGGGTGAAGGACGTGCTGCGCCTTCACACCAAGGCGGGATACACACTCGACGTCACTGCCGATCACCTCGTCTGGCGCGCTGAAGATCTCGACTCCGGTGTCTTCACCCCGGCCGGTGCACTGCAAGCGGGGGATGCCCTCCTGCATGTTGTCCCTGAGATGGGTGGCTTGGATCGTCAGCTGGTGGAAATTGACCGAATCGAGCAGCTGGGTTCGATGGAGGTCTATGACATCCAGACCGAGAGCGGCGAATACCTCTCCGGCAACCTCAGGGTGCACAACTGCTTCATCCTGGCCGTCGACGACACGATGGACTCGATCCTGGAGTGGTACAAGGAAGAGGGCCTCATCTTCAAGGGCGGGTCGGGCGCGGGCGTGAACCTCTCCCGCATCCGCTCCAGCAAGGAACTGCTGTCGTCGGGCGGCACCGCGAGCGGCCCGGTGTCGTTCATGCGCGGCGCCGACGCCTCCGCGGGCACGATCAAATCGGGCGGCGCGACCCGCCGGGCCGCCAAGATGGTCGTCCTCGACGTCGACCACCCGGACGTCGAGGAATTCATCGAGACCAAGGCGCGCGAAGAGGACAAGATCCGGGTGCTGCGCGACGCCGGGTACGACATGGACCTCGGCGGCCAGGACATCACCAGCGTCCAGTACCAGAACGCCAACAACTCGGTGCGGGTCTCCGACGAGTTCATGCGGACCGTCGAGGCGGGCGGCAAGTTCGACCTGGCTGCCAGGCGCACCGGTGAGACGGTCGAGACCGTCGACGCCAAAGACCTCTTCCGCAAGATGGCCCGGGCCGCCTGGGAATGCGCCGACCCGGGGATTCAATACGACGACACAATTAACAATTGGCATACTTGCCCGGAATCAGGAAGAATTACCGCGTCTAATCCGTGCAGTGAATATGTCCATTTGGATAATTCTTCCTGCAATCTCGCAAGTATTAATCTCCTCAACTTCCTGAATGAGGAAAATGAGTTCGATGTCAGGCGGTTCCAGCAGGTCACCGAACTGATCATCACGGCTATGGACATTTCCATCTGCTTCGCCGACTTCCCGACCGAAAAAATAACTGCCGTTACGCGGGCCTACCGCCAGCTCGGCATCGGCTATGCCAACCTCGGCGCGCTGCTGATGGCCACCGGCCACGCGTACGACTCGGAAGGGGGACGGGCGATCGCTGCGGCGATTACCTCGCTGATGACCGGCACCGCGTACCGCAGGTCAGCCGAACTCGCCGCCGCCGTCGGTCCCTACGACGGGTATGAGCGCAACGCCACAGCGCACAAGCGCGTCATGGGCAAGCACGCCGACGCCTGCCGCGAGATCAAGACCCTCGGCGGCATGGACCGCGACATCCACGCCGCGGCGGTTGCCGACTGGCAGGAATGCCTGGCCCTTGGCGAGACAAATGGGTACCGAAACGCACAAGCCAGCCTGCTGGCGCCGACCGGCTGCCTCGTCGGTGACACCTTGGTGACCACGGACCGCGGGCTGATCCGGCTGGCCGAACTTGGCGATCCGCATGGAGATCGCTGGCAGACGCTCGACCTCACCGTCTCGACAGACGAGGGACCACGCCGCGCCACTAGGTTCTTCGTCAACGGGGAGGAACCCACTCGCCGCATCCGGACCGAGGGTGGCTACCGGCTACAAGGCACGCTGACACACCGGGTCAAGGTCGTCGAGCCAGCCTCGGGCGACTGGACGTGGAAGCGCCTTGCCGACATCGGCCCAGGCGATGTCGTGCCATTGCAGATGGGGGCGTTCGCAGGTACGCCACGCCGGGTCCCGCTGCCGGTGCTTGACGAGGCGTACTACACGGGCGATCACGGGCTTCAGGCGCCGGACGTGGTGACCCCGGAGCTGGCTGAGCTCGTTGGATACTTCATGGGCGACGGCAGCCTTCACGCGAAGGGCATCCGGCTGTGCGTTGCCGATCGCGACCTGGATGTTGTGGAACGGCTCAGCATCCTCGCCAAAGAGCTGTTCGGTCTTACACCCACGATGACCGCCCAGAAGGGGTACCGCGAGGTTAGCTTGCGGTCGGTGCGCCTGGCGCGGTGGTGGCAGGCGGCTGGGTTCGCTAAGGATCTGCCCGGAGTCGATCATGTCGGCAAGGGCTGGGTTCCGCGGGTCCCCTCCGCGGTCCTGGAGACAAATGACCCTGCCGTCTACAGCGCCTTCCTGCGTGGCCTCTTCGAGGCAGATGGGACCGTACTTGCCGGCGTGCCCAGCGTCTCCACAGCACATGAGGAGTTCGCCGGCGAGATCCGTTCCCTGCTGCTCATCCTGGGGCTCGCTACCACGACCCGCCGCACCGTCAGTGGTTGGGGAGGTGACATCCTCCAGGTGCGGCTGCGGAATACCGATCACGCGCTGAACTTCGACGAGTCCGTCGGCTTCATTGGCGAGCGCAAGTCCCGGCTCATGGCAGTTCTGGAGCCGGACCGTTCGGCGAAGAAGGATTATGTCTTCCTGCCAGCGGAAGTCTGGGCGCGCCTGGTCCCAGTGAGCCACCCCTTGCATGGCGCGGTGACGCAGTCACTCCGCCAGAATGGCGGTGTCCCCCGCATGCTTGCCCGGCGCCTTTTCGAGGAAACCGTCGATGAACGGCTGGGAGAGGTCATCGGATGTCTCTTCGAACGGGTGGCGGCCAACGAGGACGGCGGAGTCCAGCCCACCTTCGACCTCTCGGTACCGGACAATGTGACCTATGTGGCTAACGGCATGGTCAGCCACAACACCATCGGCCTCATGATGGACTGCGACACGACCGGTGTCGAGCCCGACCTGGCGCTCGTGAAGTTCAAGAAGCTGGTCGGCGGCGGGTCCATGCAGATCGTCAACCAGACGGTCCCGCGCGCGCTGACGAGCCTGGGCTACCAGCCCGAGCAGGCGGAGGCGATCACCGAGTACATCGCCGAGCACGGGCACGTGGTCGACGCTCCCGGGCTGCGCCCCGAACACTACGAGGTCTTCGACTGCGCGATGGGTGAGCGGGCCATCAGCCCCATGGGCCATGTGCGCATGATGGCCGCCGTCCAGCCGGCGCTCAGCGGGGCCATCTCCAAGACCGTGAACCTCCCCGAGTCGGCCACGGTCGAGGACATCGAGTCGATCTACCTGGAGGGCTGGAAGCTCGGCCTGAAGGCGCTCGCCGTGTACCGCGACAACTGCAAGGTCGGGCAGCCGCTGTCCGCCGCGAAGAAGAAGCCGGACGCGGAAGCCGCCGCGACACCGTCGCATGACGTCCGCCCGGTGCGCCGCCGCCTGCCCAAGCAGCGCCCGGCCACCGTGACCCGGTTCTCGGTGGCGGGCGCGGAAGGCTACATGACCGCGTCCAGCTACCCGGACGACGGCGTGGGCGAGGTCTTCCTCAAGCTCGGCAAGCAGGGATCCACGCTGGCCGGCGTGATGGACGCGTTCTCGATGGCGATCTCCATCAGCCTGCAGTACGGGGTCCCGCTGGAGAAGTGGGTCGAGAAGTTCACCAACATGCGCTTCGAGCCGGCCGGTGTCACCGATGACCCGGACATCCGGATCGCGAGCTCGGTGATGGACTACGTGTTCCGGCGGCTGGCGCTGGACCATCTGCCCTACGAGACGCGCGCCGAGATGGGCATCCTGTCCGCCGCCGAGCGCACGGCCCAGCTCGCCGGCGAGGACCCGGCATCCCAGGCCGAGGACCAAGACACCACGGAGATGGCACAGTCGGCCCCGGTCGAGCGCCCCCAGCCGGCCCGTGAGGCTGGCCCGCAGCCCGAGCAGCCGGCTTCACAGGCGCGGCCGGTCCAGCAATCGCCTCAGCCGCCGCCCGCCCAGCCGCAGCCGCGCAGTTCGATGGAGGTGCTCGAGGCGCAGCAGGGCCGGACGGCGGACGCGCCGCTGTGCCTGACCTGCGGCACGAAGATGCGCCCGGCCGGCAGCTGCTACGTCTGCGAAGGCTGCGGCGCGACCAGCGGCTGCAGCTGATTGTGGGCGCTGGCCTGGAGTGAATCACCCGGTCAGGTGGGGCTCGGTGGGCCGCCACCTCAAGGTTCTGCTCGATGGCCGCCTGGTGCAGCGGCGGCGCGCTGGGCGGTCCGTGCTCTATTACCGAACCGCAGCCGGTGAGACCCTGCTTGAGGCCCAGCGGCGTTGATGGGGATCCCGGCCCGGGAGGCTCTGGGGGAGCACCGCGGCGAATTCCTCCGGGCGTTTCCTGGGCAGAACGTCAAGATGGCGGGACCGGCTCCGACTCAAGGGGTGAGCGGCGCCGGCCCGGTGCCATCGACCCGTGAGGAGCAGCGGAGTGAAGTACCTCCTGATGATCTACCAGAACCCCGCCACCTGGCAGGCCATGCCGGAGTCGGAGAAGAAGGCCTTCATGGACGAGGCGGGGGCCATCGTGAACGAGCTCATCGCGTCGGGCGAGTGGGTGGGGGGCGAGGGGCTCGCCGATCCCTCCACCGCCGCGTCCGTGCGGGTGCGTGACGGCGTGCCCGCGGTGACCGACGGTCCGTTCGCCGAGGCCAAGGAACAGGTCGTCGGCTACTGCGTCGTGGACTGTGAGAGCCGGGACAGGGCCATCGAGATCGCGGTCCGGTGGCCTGACGCGCGCCGATGGGGCATGGAGGTCCGGCCCATCCTCAGCCCCGACGGAGTGGAGATGTGAGGACCGACGCCGGCACCGAGCGCCTGCTGCGCGAGCTCGCGCCGCAGGTGCTCGGCGCGGTCGTCCGCCGTTATGGTCATTTCGACGCCGCCGAGGACGCCGTGCAGGAGGCGCTGCTCGCCGCGGCGACGCAGTGGCCGGCCCAGGGGATGCCGGAGCGCCCGCGAGGGTGGCTCGTCACCGTGGCGTCGCGGCGGCTCACCGATCAGCTGCGCAGCGACGAGGCGCGGCGCCGCCGGGAGGCCGCCGCCGCGATGGCCGAGCCACCCGGCCCGGTCGGCCCGGACGCGGCGGCGCAGGACGACGAGCGTGCCTCGGGGCACGACGACACGCTGACGCTGCTGTTCTTGTGCTGCCATCCCGAACTCACCCCCGTCTCCCAGCTCGCACTCACCCTGCGGGCCGTCGGGGGCCTGACCACCGGCGAGATCGCCCGCGCCTTCCTGGTGCCCGAGTCGACCATGGCGCAGCGCATCAGCCGTGCCAAACAACGGATCGCCGCCACCGGGGCGAGGTTCGCCGCGCCGCCGGCGGGGGAGTGGGCGGGCCGCCTGCGGGTGGTGCTCCACGTGCTGTACCTCATGTTCAACGAGGGGTACGCCGCGACCTCCGGCGGCGAAACGTCCCGTCCCGAACTCACCGCCGAGGCGATCCGCCTCACCCGGGCCGTCCGCAGGCTGCTCCCCGGCGACGGCGAGGTCGCCGGGTTGCTGGCTCTCATGGTGCTGACCGAGGCCAGGCGCCCCGCGCGCTGCGGGCCGGGCGGCACGCTCGTCCCGCTGGCCGAGCAGGACCGTACCCGCTGGGACCAGGAGCTGATCGGCGATGGACTGGCACTGGTGACCGGCGCCCTCACCACGGCACCGGTCGGGGCCTATCAGATCCAGGCCGCGATAGCGGCCGTCCACGCCGAGGCCGCCACCGCCGCCGAGACCGACTGGCCGCAGATCCTCGCGCTTTACAACCTCCTGGAGCGGATCAGCCCGAGCCCGGTGGTGACGCTTAACCGTGCCGTCGCCGTGGCGATGGTGCACGGCCCGCGACCGGCCCTCGACCTACTCGCGGCGCTCGAAGCCGACGAGCGGATCGCGGGCCACCACCGGCTCGCCGCGGTGCGCGCCCATTGCCACGAGCTCGCCGGCGATCACGATGCCGCGGCCACCGGGTACGCGGCCGCCGCGCGCACCGCCACCAGCCTCCCCGAGCGGCGCTACCTCGAAGCCCGCGCCGCCCAGCTGGCGGCGACTGCCGGCCGGGCCCGCGCCGCGGGCACCGTCGGCCGCCCGTGACGCGGCGGGCTTATCCTGCTGGATTGTCCGGTGGCCCCGCAGCTTCCGTGGGCTCCGCGGATTTGTCAGTGTGGCCCCCAGGGAGGTCGTCATGCCCGTCACCCCGCCCACGGTCGGCGATCTGGCCAGGATCGCGCAACAGTACGGTCTGCGCCTGTCCCCGCAGGACCTGGAGTCGTTCCGCGTTCTGGCCAGCGGGCTGCTCGCTTCCTACGACGAGGTCGAGCGGCTGTATGCGGCGAGCCTGGGCGAGCCGCCGCAGCGATCCTTCCAATGGCCGGCCGAGGGTGCCAACGACCTGGGCGCCTGGTACGTCACCACCGAGATCACCACCCGCCGCGACGGCCCCCTGGCCGGCCGCAGGGTGGCGGTCAAGGACAACATCGCCCTCGCCGGCGTGCCCATGATGAACGGGTCCCGCGCGATCGAGGGATACGTCCCGCGCCGGGACGCAACCGTGGTGACCAGGCTGCTCGACGCGGGCGCCACGATCGCCGGGAAGGCGGTCTGTGAGGATCTGTGCTTCTCCGGCGGCAGCCACACATCCCGCACCGGGCCGGTCCACAACCCGTGGGATCGCTCCAGGACCGCCGGCGGGTCGTCAAGCGGGAGCGCCGCGCTGGTCGCGGCCGGCCAGGTTGACCTCGCGCTCGGCGGCGACCAGGGCGGCTCGATCCGCATCCCCAGCGCCTTCTGCGGCACCGTCGGGCACAAGCCGACGCATGGCCTGGTCCCCTACACGGGGGCGTTCCCGATCGAGAACACCCTCGACCACCTGGGCCCGATCGCACGGACCGTGCGGGACGCCGCGCTCATGCTCGGCGTGCTGGCCGGACCCGACGGGCTGGATCCACGTCAGCGCGTCACCCCGCCGGCGCTGGACTTCACGTCGGGCCTCGACGCCGGCGCCACCGGGCTGCGGGCCGGCGTGGTGGCCGAGGGATTCGGCTTCCCCGGCCTGTCCCAGCCCGCCGTCGACGAGACGGTTCGTGCCGCGATCGACACTCTGGCCGGCGCGGGAGCGATCGTCAGCCAGGTCAGCGTCCCCTGGCACCGCGACGGCATGCACGTCTGGAACGTGATCGCCACCGACGGCGTCGTCGCCCAGATGATCGACGGCAACGGCTTCGGGATGAACTGGCCGGGCCGTTACGACCCGGACCTGATCGCGCACTATGCCCAGGGCCGCCGGGAGCACGCCGACGACCTGCCGGAGACGGTGAAGGCGACGATGCTTGCCGGCCGCTACGCCATCGACAGCTACCACGGCCGGTATTACGCGATGGCACGGCAGGAGGCGCTCGAACTGGCCGCCGCCTACGACGCGGCCCTCGACGGCCTGGATGTCCTGGTCATGCCGACGCTGCCGATCGTGGCCACCGCGATCCCCCCGGCCGGCGTTCCGCGTGAGGAGAGCATCGCCCGGTCCACCGAGATGATCGTCAACACCGCCCCGTTCGACGTCAGCGGGCACCCGGCCACCTCCGTCCCGGCCGGCCTCGCGGCCGGGCTGCCGGCCGGGCTGATGATCGTGGGCCGGCATTTCGACGACGCCACCTGCCTGCGGGCCGCCCAGGCGTTCGAGACGGCCATCGGCGGCTTCCCGGCTCCACCAGGCGCCTAACGATTGTGCCCCGCGCCGCCTGCCTATCCTCAGCGCCGGCGCAGCGGGCCGCGACGGCGACTATGCCCAGGTCGCGGGCCGGTATCTGGTTGCGCGTCGCCGTCAACGATCGGCAATGCGCTATACAGGGAACAGCACGAGGGAGTTACATGCGGCAAGAAGACGGACCTTTGCCGGACAGGGGAATGGCGCGGCAACGCATCGACCGCGTCCGTTCCGCCATCCGCTCGGCCCCGCTCCCGGTCAAGATAGTGCTGGTCATGGCCGTTCTGGCCGCGGCGGTCGTGGCATCGGCGCTCCCGGCCCGCGTCGGTGATCTCGTGCTGATTCTGGCGCTGTGCTATGGGCCTGTCGCGATCTGGCGTAAGCAGCGCTCGGTTTTCGCGTCGCTGGGGGTCGCCGCGTGGGGCCTGGCCGCGATCTTGCTCGTGGCGGCGCTGACACCGCCGCTCACCTTCTGGATCGTGCCGCTCCTTTTGCTTCCTTTCGCGGTTGTCGCCGTCGCTCACTCGGCTCCGTTCGCCCGCAACCGCGTGCCCTGCCGAACGGTGGCATGGACGCTGCTGTGGGCGGTGCCCGCCGCCATGCTCGCCTGGCGGTACGCCCATGCCCAGCCCGTCCTCAGCTGGCTGATCGGGTGGCTGCTCGCGGCCGTGGTGCTGGGCTGGCGTTTCGCCCAGAGCGTCCAGGACGCCCGCGTCTACAGCAGGCAGCAGGCCCGGATCCCGTCGGCCACCGGGCCGCCCGGGGAGACGACGGGCCGCATCATCCCGCCCGCCGGCGCCGGGCGGGCCGGCCAGCCCCCAGGTGCGGTCAGGGCGGTGCTGGACGCGGACGGCGCCCGGGTACACCAGGTGGCCACGGGCGTGCCGGAACACGCCGCGCCCGACCGGGATCTGCCGGCGATCACCGTCGAGCAGGCGGTGGCCGAGCTGGACGCGATGATCGGCCTGACCGGGGTCAAGGGCCAGATCCACCAGCTCACCGCTTCGGTGGAAGCCGCACGCCGCCGTGCGCAGGCCGGGTACCAGACCGACAAGCCCATGCAGCACTTCGTCTTCCTCGGGCCCCCGGGAACGGGCAAGACCTCGGTTGCCCGGATCATCGCGAAGATCTACTACGCGTTCGGCCTGCTGGAAGCGCCGTCCGTGCTGGAGGCGCAGCGCGCCGACCTGGTGGGCGAGTACCTCGGCGCCACCGCGATCAAGACCAACGAGCTCGTCGATCAGGCGCTGGGCGGGGTGCTGTTCATCGACGAGGCCTACAGCCTGGTCAACGACGGCGAGGGACACGGCGACCGGTTCGGCAACGAGGCGGTGCAGGCGCTGCTCAAACGCGCCGAGGACGACCGCGACCGGCTCATCGTCATCCTGGCGGGCTATGACCGGCAGATGGAGGACTTCCTGGCCAGCAACCCCGGGCTCAACTCCAGGTTCGCGATCAGGATCAGGTTCGCCGGCTACTCCCCGGCGGAGCTGCTCTCGCTCGCCCAGGCGGCGCTGGCGCAGCGCGGGGAGTCGCTTGACCCCGAGGCCGGGCAGGCGCTGGCGCGCATGATGGAGGACGTCGGCCGCCGCCGTCTCGCCGACGACCTTGGCAACGGCCGCTTCGTCCGGAGCCTGGTGGAGAAGGCGGGGCAGGCCCGCGATGTCCGGGTGATGGCCGACGGGGCCGAGCCGGCCGCGGCCGAGCTGCTGACGCTGGAGGCGGCCGACCTGGAGCGGGCGTTCGTCGAGCTCACGTCGAGATTCCGCGGCTACGTCGAGGCGCCCACGGTGGAGAGCGCGCTGGCCGGACTCGATGAGCTGATCGGCCTGGAGCCGGTCAAGCGCCAGGTGCATGAGATCGCCGCGCAGCTCCGGGTGGCCCGGCTGCGGGACCGGCAGGGCCTGGTCAGCCAGCCGCCTGCCAGGCACTTCGTCTTCACCGGCCCGCCGGGGACGGGGAAGACCACGGTCGCGAGAATCCTGGGGCGGATCTTCGCCGCGCTCGGGCTGCTGGTCCGGCCCGAGGTGGTGGAGGCACACCGGGCCGACCTCGTCGGCGAGCACCTGGGCTCGACCGCGATCAAGACCGGCAAGCTGATCGACTCCGCCCTGGGCGGAGTGCTGTTCATCGACGAGGCCTACGCGCTCTACAACCCCGGTTACGCCGGGGGCGACGCCTACGGTGCGGAGGCGGTTGCGACCCTGCTCAAGCGGGCGGAGGACGACCGCGACCGGCTGGTGATCGTGCTGGCTGGCTACACCGCCGACATGGACCGCTTCCTGCGCAGCAACCCCGGGCTCTCCTCCCGTTTCGGCGTCCGGATCGCCTTCCCCAGCTACACGCCGGATGAGCTCGCCAGGATCGCCGAGGTGATCGCCGAGCAGGCGGGGGACTCGTTCGACCCGGACGCCCTGCCCGTCCTGGAGGCGATCTTCCAGCAGGCGTGCGAGCGGGGGCGCATCGACGAGCTGGGCAACGGCAGGTTCGCGCGGTCCCTGTTCGAGCGCGCGTGCGCGGCCCGCGACTTGCGGGTCGCCGAACTGGACGAGCACGCGAGCGCGGCCGACCTCACGATTGTCACCGCGGCCGACCTGACCTCGGCGGTCACCGAGCTCACCAGGGAGCCAGGCCCCCGGTAACGCCCAGCCGGGTCTTATGCCGCGGTGTGGACCCCGGCCCGCGTTTCCTCGCCGCAGCATGGGCCTGCCGGATCTCGTGCCGGGGTATGCGTGGCCCCTGCCTCCCGCCGCCGCGGAGGCGGCGAGGGGCGGTCAGGGGAGGTTGGCCAGTTCGGCGACAAGCTTGGCGCAGTCATCCCCGGCGTCCCTGATGAGGTACATGAGGGTGTGCTGCACCGCGTGCCGGTGCTCGCCCCGGTCCAGCAGGCGCTGTGCCGCCTCCCACAGCTCGGGCGGGTCGCCGCGCCACAGCCGGTCGCTGAGGGCCAGGTGGCGGCCGATGTGCTGCCCGTTGGCGGGCCGCCCGTGCGCGTCGTCGTGATCGGCGGCCAGCAGCGTGCGCCGCGCCTCCGGCTGGGAGGGATCCAGTGTGCTCAGATCGACCCCGTCGTAATGCCCCTGCAGCAGCGGGAACGCGAAGGCCCGCCGCGGAAGCGCCTCCAGGTCGGCGTCCGGCAGGAGCCTGGCCACCAGCTTGGCGTCCAGGCCGAACGTGGCGGGGTCGCGATACACGTGCGCGAAGGTGGCCATCGAGTTGAACACGGCGTCGAGCGTTTCCTCGATTGCCTCGCGGGGGAGGTCGCGGCGCCGGCCGGCCCAGCGCGCCCACGCCGCAAGCACGTGCGGCATGGCGTGCTGCTCCGACGGCAGCAGCATGATCTTGCGGGGCAGCCAGTCCAGCATGAAGGTCTCCGCCTTGGCCGGGCTCATCCGCAGCGGCCGGCCGAAGTCCTGGTCACAGCCGTAGTCGATGATGTGGTCGGCGCACCGGCTGGCCGCCTTGCGGTCGGACAGATCTTCGGCCTCGTCGGAGGCGAGGAATTCCACGACCAGCATGGCGCGGCGGTCATCGCTCCATGCCAGCCGCCGCGCCGCCGCCCCCAGCCAGCCCGGCGCGTCATCCTGGCTGGCCAGTGCGGCAGCGGGACCGCCGAACGGGAAACCTTCCGGCTCGGTGGCCGGCTCCGTCGGCGACAGCGTCCGGATCCGCGCCCTGATGAAGGCGTGGTAGGCGGGGAAGGACTCGCTGACCGGCGGATCGACCGCGGCGTCGGTGGCGTTGAGCGCGGCCTCCAGCAGCCGCCGGGCCTGGGCCGCGGTGACCGGGCTGAAGGCGCCCCGCACGGGGCGATGGGGTGAGGTGTCGTCCGGCAGGCAGCGTTCGAGCAGCGTCTCGACCTTGGACGTCACCCAGCCGTCGCGCAGGAGACCACCGGCGTTGTAATCGACGGCCATGACCAGGGCGTGCGGGTCAGTTCCCGCGTAACTGAACAGGCACACCGCCTCGTCGCAGTCTCCGAAGATGTCGGAGTTCACGTAGCACTCGGCCGCTGCCACCGCGCCGACGTGCTCGGACCAGGCGGGCCGCGCGACTCCGCGCTCGATCAGCGCCAGCCCCGCCTTCTCGGCCAGGGCAGCCTGGCGGGGCGTGCCCAGGCAGGCTATTCCGGACAGCAGCGCGAGCGCCGCGGGGCTGGCGTGCTGCCCCGCGTACTCGACCAGTCCTTCGCCGACGAGTTCCTCGAGGTCGGCGGTGCGGTGGGCGGACGCGCGGGACGCGCGCTGGCCCCACCAGGTACCGAGCATCTCGCTGACCATGAGCTCGGCGTCCAGTGGGCTGCGCAGGGCGAGAAGCTCACGCGCCGCGTGCAGCATCTCCGCGAACAGCGCGTTGGGTGGCGGCATCGCCGCAAGCGGCGGCCTTGGTCCCCGGCGGTGACCCGAGCGGCCCGCACTTCCGGACGGGTTCCCGCGGCGGCCCTGCGAACTCACAAGGCACAGCTTCCCAGATCTGCACCACGGCGCGCAGGTTCCGTGCGATCCGGGTCGAGTTTGTGACCTCGCGGCCGGGCCGCCCGCGGGCCGCGAGGGCCGGTCCAGCCACGTCCGTCCCGGTGTCGGTAGCCGGGTCCTGGCCCCGGTCAGCCGCTGGTTGGTGGCTGACACGTCGGCCCGCAGGCGTGATCTGGCTTAGGATATGGAGGGCTTGCCGCACGGCTACCGTGATGACTGCGGCGGCCGGCAGGTGGTACGGACGGCCGGTGCGCTGCCGTGCCGATGGGTCCCCGCCACGGCGTTGAGGACGCTAGCCTGCTTGTGTCCGCAGTGAGCAGGAAGGAGCCTTTGGGATGGCAGGCTCACTTACGGGCCAGGTGTCCGCTTCATGAGCACAGACACATCCGTGCCCCAGCCGCGAATGGCTGGTCTGGATGTCTCTGACTCCGCGCTGCTGGCGACACTCCTGCGCGAGGCGCCCATCGGCTTCGCGTTTTTCGGCACCGACCTGCGGTTCCGGCGGATCAATCGCAGCCTCGCCCGATTGCACGGCCGCGACGGATCCGATCACCTTGGGTTGCTTCCCTCCGAGATCTGGCCTGATTCCCTCGCCTCCCGCGCCGAGGCCGCCATCCGCCACGTGCTGGCCGATGACCAGCCGCTTTTCGAGCCCGACCAGCGCATAGGCGGGCCGTTGGGGGGCGCCCGCCGGACGGTTGCCGGCACCGGAGGGGCCGCCGACGCCGATGCCACGGCGGCGCCGCAGCCCCGGCACTGGGCATTCTCGTGGTTTCCGTCGCACGACCCCGAAGGGGAGATCTCCGGGGTCGCCCTGATCGCCGTCGACGTCACCGAGCGGCGCAACGCCGAGGAGGCGGTCCGCCGTAGCGAGGAGCGTTACCGCTCGCTGGTCCAGGCTGGCGCACAGGTCGTCTGGGTGACCACGCCGAAGGGCCAGATCGCGGAGGACTCGCCGGAGTGGCGCTGGATCACCGGGCAGAGCCTGGAGGAGTACCTGGGAAGCGGCTGGCTGGATGCCGTGCATCCCGAGGACCGGGAACGGGTCGAGCGAGACTGGCAGGACTGTGTCCAGGCCGGCAAGGTATTCGACAGCCGCTACCGGGTCCGCACCAAGTCCGGCTCGTACCGGCACTACGACGTGCGCGCCGTCCCGATCGAGCGCGACGGGAAGATCATCGAATGGGTCGGTGCCAGCACGGACGTGACCGCCCAGCGCGAAGCCGAGGAGATGCGAGGCCGGCTGACCGAGCAGCTGTCCGCGGCGGCGCTGCGCACTGCCCGGCTCCAGCAGGCCACATCGATGCTCGCCGAGGCGCTCACGGTGGAGCAGGTCGTGGAGGTCATCACCGAGGTGGGCCGGTCAGCCATCGGCGCCGACCGCTCGGCGGTGGCGTTGCTCGACCCGGACCGGCTGCGGGTGCGCACCATCAACCCCACCGGGCTGCCCGATGGCCCGGGCGCCCCGGCCGGGGACATTCCGCTGGACGTGCCCAGTGTGATCACCATGGCCATCGGCACCCGCCGCCCGCTGCTGCTGGAGAACCCCGACGGGCTGCGCAGGGCGTTCGACGGCGTGGCGAACGTCGAGTTGTTCCTCACCCATACGGACGAGCAGGCCTGGGTCGGGATGCCGCTGCTCGCCGCCGGCGCGGCGCTGGGAGCGCTGCGTTTCTCCTTCACCAGGCCACGGAAGATCACCGACGAGGAGAGGGTGTTCCTGGAGGCGCTGGCCGGCCAGTGCGCGCTGGCGGTCGAGCGTGCCTCGATGTTCGAGCGCGAGCACACCACGGCCGAGACGCTCCAGCGCAGCCTGCTGCCGGACCGGCTGCCCAGCGTGCCCGGGATCATCCTGGAGGCGAGGTACCTGCCGGTAACCCGGAACATGGAGATCGGCGGCGACTGGTATGACGCCTTCCGGCTGCCCGACGGCCGTCTCGCGGTCGCGGCGGGGGACGTCATGGGCAAGGGACTGTCCGCCGCGGCCGGGATGGGACGGGTGCGCAACGCGCTGCGCGCGCTAGCCCTCACCGATCCGCGGCCCGTGGCGGTGCTGGCCGGGCTGGACCGCCTCTTCGCCGCCACCGAGTTCGACGAGCAGGTGACCACGGTGGCCTACCTGGTGTTCGACCCGGTGTCTGGCGAAGGCCTGGCGGGCAACGCGGGCCATCCGCCGCCGCTGCTCATGTCCCGCGACGCTCCGCCGCGGCTCGACCTGGGAGAGGCCGGAACGCCGCTGGGCTGGGCCAGTCCCCGCCAGCAGTACGTGTTCCGCCTGCCGCCCGGTAACACGGCCGTGCTCTACTCCGATGGGCTGGTCGAGAACCGGCGCCGGGGCCTGGACGCGGGCCTCGACGAACTGGTCGCGGTCGCCGCCCAGGTCTCGCCGGGCGTCTCGGAGGATCCGGCCAGGCTGCTTGGATTCCTGGTTGACCGGATGCTCACCGGTTATGAACAAGACGACGACGTAACGGTGCTGGTGCTGCACGTGCCGAGGCGGAACGGGGGAGCACCGGCTGGTGAAGGGGGCATCACGGGCGCCCCGGCGAAAGCGGGCAAGGCATGACGGCGTCGGTGCCGGCGGCGATGAGGTCGACCCGGTCGGCGTCTGCGAGTCCGCAGGTCGTTCGAGCCACCCGTCGACTCCGCCTAAGGTGGGTGGCGGAAGGAAGGTCAGACGCGGCAGCGGTGGACTGCGGCGTTAGCCAGCATTCCCGGTCGGTCCCGGCTTCGGGGTGCATGCAGTAGGTCCATTGCCCGCTCACGTACCAGGAGAGGTGTCTGTGTCGCCTGCCAGGTCGGACAGTCAGGTGTTGTTCGCGGCTTGGCGGGCCGCCGTCCAGCGAAGGAAGGGGTGACCGCGGTGGCAAGCGCTGCAGGCTCCGCAGCGCGGAGGCAGCCCAGCGGCCAGGGCCGCCGGACGCCGGCGCAGCAGGCTCCCGGGCGGACCGGATCAGACGATGCGTCCCGATCACGGGCGGACGTCCCGGTCGCCTTGGTGGATCCGAATCTGGCGGCCGACGCAGCCGCCGGGTCTTCGCCAGCGCGTGGCAATCGCGCCCGGTCGCGCAGGGGCGCTCACGGTGCCCCAGTCACTGCCCCAGCGGGGGCTGAGGGAGACGCGGAAAACGTTGTCGGCCTGGCGGCGGAAGGGCCCCCGGCCGGTGACACCGGACGATCCGGACCAGAGGCGCAGGAGGCTTCCGAGGCGGGCCCCGGTGACCTGGCGGGCGGCGGCCCGGACGGTGGAGCCGCCCTGGACGCCGCCGACCTGGAGGACGAGGTGAGCCTGGAAGACGTGGCCGGCCCGGCGGACGTGGACATGGTCGAGCCGGACGAGGCGGACCTGGACGCCGAGGCCGCCCTGGATCTTGAGGACCTGGGCGACCTCGAGCCCGCAGACGTCGATGAAGCAGGGGCGGACGTCGAACTCGAGGACGAGGACGGCGCCGACACGGCCGCCGAGGACGCGCTCACCGGGGACGCGCTCACCGGGGACGCGATCACCAAAGGCGCGCTCGCGGAGGAGGCCGGAACCCCGGGCCTGACCGCGCCGGCGGGAATGCCCGTGCCGGTGACCATCGGCGAGGCCGCCACCGAGCAGGCAGGCCGTCCCCGGCCCGGCGCCGGTGAGGGCGAAGAGGAGGCGTTCGTCTACGGCGATGATGACGACGACCTTCCCGCGGCACAGGTCGCCTCGGCGGGAGCGACCGCCGATCCGGTCAAGGACTACCTCAAGCAGATCGGCAAGGTACCCCTGCTCAACGCCGAGCAGGAGGTCGAGCTCGCCAAGCGCATCGAGGCGGGGCTGTTCGCCGAGGAGAAGCTGGCCGAGCCGCCCGCCGGGGCCCGCGATGAGCAGCGGTGGGACATGGAGTGGATCGCCGAGGATGGCCGCCGGGCCAAGAACCACCTGCTGGAGGCGAACCTGCGGCTGGTGGTCTCGCTCGCCAAGCGCTACACCGGCCGCGGCATGCTGTTCCTCGACCTGATCCAGGAGGGCAACCTCGGCCTGATCCGGGCGGTGGAGAAGTTCGACTACACCAAGGGCTACAAGTTCTCCACGTACGCGACCTGGTGGATCCGGCAGGCCATCACCCGGGCAATGGCGGATCAGGCGCGGACCATCCGCATCCCGGTGCACATGGTCGAGGTCATCAACAAGCTGGCCCGCGTCCAGCGGCAGATGCTGCAGGACCTGGGCAGGGAGCCGACCCCGGAGGAGCTGGCGGTCGAGCTCGACATGACCCCGGAAAAGGTCATCGAGGTGCAGAAGTACGGCCGCGAGCCGATCTCGCTGCACACCCCGCTCGGCGAGGACGGCGACAGCGAGTTCGGCGACCTGATCGAGGACTCCGAGGCGATCCAGCCGGGTGAGGCGGTCAGCTTCACGCTGCTTCAGGAGCAGCTGCACTCGGTGCTCGATACCCTGTCCGAACGGGAGGCCGGGGTGGTCTCGATGCGGTTCGGGCTCACCGACGGCCAGCCCAAGACCCTCGACGAGATCGGCAAGGTCTACGGGGTGACCAGGGAGCGCATCCGGCAGATCGAGTCGAAGACCATGTCCAAGCTGCGCCACCCGTCACGATCCCAGGTGCTGCGCGACTACCTCGACTGATCACATCACATGGCAGACCGGACGGCAGGCCGGCCGCACCCGGCCGGCCGCCGATAATGCCTGCCGGGCGTGGACCACGCAGGTGGCACTGCCCGGCCGGGCGAACAGCCTGCACTGCCGGCCCTTGGCGGTGGATGCGCTGCACCGCCGGGGACCGGTCTGAGGTTGGGCCCGGTCGGCCGCGCGTGCTTCTCCGGCGAGCTGGTCCGTGATCGCCGCGAATTCGTCGGTATCGGCGTCGTCGGGCTGCCCGGTGACGTCCTGGGGTTTGAGCACGTCGCCGGTCCGCTCCGGGGCATCCGGGGGTTTGGGCGCCTCGGCGGGCTCGTCGGGCCGGTGGGCGTCGTCCTGGGGTTTGGGCGCGTCGGCGGGCCCGGCGGGCCGGCGGGCGTCGTCCTGGGGTTTGGGCGCCTCGGCGGTCCACCAAGCGGTGTCCCGAGGTCTGGGCCGGTGAGGCGCGCGCGCTTCCTCCACAAGGTGGTCGGATGCCGTCGCCCGCCCGTTCTCGGCGCCCCGATCGCGATCCTCGCCCTCGATGACGACCGATCCTGAATGCGGGAACTCGTTGCCGAGTTGCTCCACCGCGGCCTTGATCCCGTCAAGCTCCCCCGAAGCCACCATGCTCAGGACCACGCCCTGCTCCGGCACGTGAACCTGGACTCCATGCTCCTCAAGCATGAGCCGCAGCACCAAGGCATCCCAGAAGGAGGAGCACCTAATCCCCCGAAAAGCCTCCATCACTCAAGACAATCACGAATCTTGGCCCCCTAGCGTCCCAGAACGAGGCGAATTTCTGATTCCCAGAGTCCATCTCACACGAGACGCGGATGCCGGGGGCTCCCGGACACGTAGCTCGCTACGGGGCGGCCAGCCGCGGGACGGCCCGGTCAGCCGCAGGACGGCCCGGTTAGTCCTCCGAGAGGCGCTGCGTCTCGTCCTGGATCTCGACGGCGATCTTGGCGAGCGCGTCGGCGTGCTGGCGGCTGTGATGGGCGCAGAAGAGCAGTTCACCGGAACCCGGGAGCACGACACGCACGTATGCCTGCGCGCCGCAGCGGTCGCACAGGTCCATGGCGCTTAGCGGCTGGCTGGGGGCCATAGCACCGGTCATGTCGCCTCCCTCATGCAGTGTCGCCCGCGTTATCCGGCGGGCAAGCTCTTCGGTTGTCCTTCTATGGCTACCCAACACCTGGGTGGATCCCTACCTTCCCATGGCGCGGCGACATACGCCGAGAGCGAACGGCCATCTCTGAGCTGGCCATCCGCGCTGGTGATCACGCGGTATCTTGTGCATTGTCCCAGGTGATGGGGCAGGTCCCGGCGGCGTGGCTCCGCACGCTGTCGGAGGGGGGCCGCTAGTCTGCCGTTCAGGCCGATGAGGTCCCCGGCCACCACCTTCGAGGAGAACTCCGTGACCGCCGAAGCCGCCACCCGCACCGGGCCGCCGGTTCCGGCCGTGGCGCACGCCATCGACACGTACACGGCGCGTCACCTGTCCGTGCTGGAAGGCCTCGAGGCGGTCCGTAAACGCCCCGGCATGTACATCGGCTCGACCGACAGCCGCGGCCTGATGCACTGCCTGTGGGAGATCTTCGACAATTCGGTGGATGAGGCGCTGGCCGGCCACGGCACGGTCATCGAGGTGGTGTTGCACGCCGATGGGTCGGCGGAGGTGCGGGACAACGGCCGGGGCATCCCCGTCGACGTGGAGCCCAAGACCAAGCTCACCGGCGTCGAACTGGTGATGACCCGGCTGCACGCCGGCGGCAAGTTCGGGGGCGGCTCGTACACCGCCTCGGGCGGGCTGCACGGGGTGGGCGCCTCGGTGGTGAACGCCCTGACGGCGCGGATGGACGTGAGCGTCGACCGGGGAGGGCACGAGTGGGCGGCCAGCTTCCGCCGTGGGGTGCCGGGGGAGTTTACCGGGCCCGGGCCGAAAGCGTCCTTCACCCCCCAGCCGGGTCTGCGGAAGGTGCGCCGGGTGGCGAAGAAGGTGACCGGCACCCGGATCAGGTTCTGGCCCGACCCGCAGGTGTTTGTGCGTGACTCGCGGTGGAGCTTCGACGCGCTGAGGCAGCGGGCCCGGCAGACCGCCTACCTCGTGTCCGGCCTCACGATCCGCATCCGGGACGAGCGGCCTCCCGGTGACGACATCCCTGCGGCGCTCGCGGACGCCGGGCTGACCATCGCCGAGGCCGCCGGCGCCGAGGGCCTGTCGGTGGTGCCCGATGGGGCCGACGTGCCCCAGCCGTCCGGCCCGCATCCCGAAGAGGGGTTCAAGTTCGACGGGGGCATCAGCGAGTTCTGCACGCACCTCTCGCCCGGGGAACCGGTCACCGGCGTGATCCGGCTCGCTGGTTCCGGGCAGTTCACCGAGACGGTCCCGCTGCTCGACGAGCAGGGGCACATGACCCCGGCGGACGTCGAGCGGGAACTGACCGTCGACGTGGCTCTGCGCTGGGATGCCGGGTACGACACGGTGACCCGCTCGTTCGTCAACGTGATCGCCACCCCCAAGGGCGGCACGCACGTGACCGGCTTCGAGCGGTCGCTGGTGAAGACTCTGAACGAGCAGCTGCGCGCGGCCCGGCTGCTGAGGAACGGCGATGAGGCTGCGACCAAGGACGACGTGGCCGAGGGACTCACCGCGGTGATCGCGGTCCGGGTGCCGGAGCCACAGTTCGAAGGCCAGACCAAGGAGGTACTGGGCACTCCGGCCGCATCGCGGATCGTGGGCCAGGTGGTGGCCAGCGAGTTGCGGGCGTTCTTCGAGTCGCGCAGCCGGGCCAGCAAGCAGCAGGCGCGGGCGCTGCTGGAGAAGGTCGCGTCCGCGACGAAAGCCAGGATCGCGGCGCGCGAGCACCGGGACAACCAGCGCCGGAAAAACGCGCTCGCCACATCGGCACTTCCGGCCAAGCTGGTCGACTGCCGCAGCGCTGACGACCGCAGCGAGCTGTTCATCGTGGAGGGTGACTCCGCGCTGGGCACTGCCAAGCTGGCGCGCGACTCGGAGTTCCAGGCGCTGTTGCCCCTCCGGGGCAAGATCCTCAACGTCCAGAAGGCATCGCTTGCCGACATGCTCAAGAACGCCGAGTGCGCGGCGATCATTCAGGTGATCGGGGCGGGCTCGGGCGCCTCCTTCGACCTTGACTCGGCCCGCTACCAGCGGGTGATCTTTATGTCCGACGCGGACGTGGATGGCGCGCACATCAGGTGCCTGCTGCTGACCCTGTTCCACCGGTACCTGCGGCCCATGCTCGACGCCGGCCGGGTGTTCGCCGCTGTGCCCCCGCTGCACCGCATCGAGCTTGCCAGCGCGCGCAAGGGCCAGCAGAAGTTCCGCTACACCTACTCCGACAGCGAACTGCGCCGCACGCTGCTGGAACTCGAACGCAAGGGCCAGCGCTGGAAGGAGCCGGTGCAGCGCTACAAGGGCCTGGGTGAGATGGACGCCGGCCAGCTCGCCGAGACCACCATGGACCCGCGTCACCGGACCCTGCGCCGGATCAGGGTGGAGGACACCGCCGCCGCGAGCGCCATGTTCGACCTGCTGATGGGCAGCGAGGTGGCGCCGCGGCGCGACTTCATCGTCGGCGGAGCGTCCGAGCTGGACCCATCGCGCATCGACACCTGACAGTGATGATCATGGCTTTGGTGCCGTCCTGGCAGCACCAGCGCCCTGATCACGAAGTTGGCAGAGCCGGGCGGGCCCTGGATGCGCCTGCCGGGCAGCGCGTGGGGCCTCGCGGGTCAGGCTGGCGGCGCCAGCCCGCCTAGCGCGGCCAGCGGCTGCCGCACCCGGACCCCGGACCCATCGCGGCGCGGGTCGGTCGGCGGCAGGTCCACCGGAACCCCCGCGTCCGTCGCGCCGCGGACGGGTGCCGGGCCCGCCCAGGCCAGCACCAGCGCGTCCTCGCCCTTGAGGAACCGGTGACAGCGCACACCCCCGGTCGCCCGGCCCTTCGCCGGGTACTCCCGGTAGGGGGTGACCTTGACGGTCGCCGCCCCGGTGCCCGGCAGGGCGCCGGTGGTGCCGGCCACGGTCGCCACGACCGGCCCGACCGCCGGGTCGCCGCCGGGGAACCGCGCGTCGCCCGCGGCCGTCCGGTCCGCGCCCGCCGCGGTCACGGCACCGAACCAGATCACCGACGCGCGCCGGGACAGCCGGATGCCCGCCATGCCGCCCGCGGCCCGGCCTTGCGGGCGCACGGTACCCGCGCCGAACCGCAGCAGCTGCCCGTCGCTGGTGATGAAGACCAGGTCCTGGTTCTCGCTGGTCAGCTGGACCGCGCCGACGACGCGGTCGGAGTCCTTCAGCGCGATCACGTCGAACTCGCTGGAGCTGCCGGGGTAGTCGGGTGCAACCCGCTTGACGACCCCGGCCGCCGTGCCAAGCGCCAGCCCGGCGCCCGCGCCATCGGCGGCCGCGAGCCCCACGACGGTCTCACCGGACGCGAGCATCGCGAACTCGGTGATGGGTGCTCCGCCGGACAGGCTGGGTGAGTGTGCGCTCGGTGGCAGCGCGGGGATTTCCAGGACGCCAAGCCGGATCATCCTGCCCAGCGACGTCACCGCGGCGATGCTGCCGCGGGCCGTCGTCGGCACCGCCGCGATGATGGCGTCGTGGGCGGCCCGCGGGCCCGGGGCCGAGCTGTCCGGCCCGCCCGGGTTCTCGCGTTCGGCATCCGGGGCCGTGGTCGCGGTCCTGGCCACCAGCCCGGTAGACGAGAGCAGGACCAGGCACGGGTCGTCCGCGACCTCGAGCGGAACGGCTGCGGTCCTGGCCGCCCCCGTGCTCTCCAGCAGGACGGTGCGACGCGGGTCAGCGAACCGCTTGGCGACGCTGGCCAGCTCCCCGGAGACCACCTCCCGGAGCATGTCCTCGGACTCGAGGATCGCCGTCAGCTCGGCGATCTCGGCCTGCAGCGTCTCCCGCTCCCGTTCCAGTTCCAGCCGGTCGTAGCGGGTCAGCCTGCGCAGCGGCGTGTCCAGGATGTATTGCGCCTGGACGGCGGACAGGTCGAACACCGACATGAGCCGGTCCTTGGCTGCGGCGGCGTCGTCGCTGCCCCGGATGACCTCGATGACCTCGTCGATGTTCAGCAGCGCGATGACCAGGCCGTCGACCAGGTGACGCAGCGCGGTGCCCGGCCCCTCGGCGGCGCCCGGCAGCGCCAGCGTGCCGGCCAGCAGGATGATCGTGCCCACGGCGAGCGCGATGGCCAGCGCGTTGCCCAGGGGTTCCCGGTGCGCCTCGCTCGAGGCCGGCAGCATCAGCGCGCTGACCAGCCCGGCCAGAGCGGCGGCGCTGGACAGGGCACCGCCGGCGGCCAGCAGCAGATGGGCCCGCCGCGCCGGCCCGGTATGCTTTCGCCCGGAATTGCCCAGCAGGGCCACCGCCGGGACCGCGACCAGGAGGCTCGCCAGCCCGGCCAGCTCCACGCCGGACGGTGATTGCACGGAAACACTGTGCCGGATATCGATGAAATTGGGGAGACCCCCCATCCAACCGCCCCGCCACCACCCCTGACCGGACTGAAGGCTCTCATCCCGAGCTGTGGACGCCGCTGGCCGGTACGCGGGGCGACGGTGGCACTATGTGGGGATGCCTGACCTGCGCTCCCGGACCTCGACCCACGGTCGGACCATGGCCGGCGCGCGTGCCCTGTGGCGCGCCACCGGGATGACCGACGACGACTTCGGCAAGCCCATCGTGGCGATCGCCAACAGCTATACGCAGTTCGTGCCGGGTCATGTGCACCTCAAGGACCTCGGTGGCATCGTCGCCGACGCGGTCGCCGAGGCCGGCGGCGTCGGGCGCGAGTTCAACACGATCGCGGTCGACGACGGCATCGCCATGGGCCACGGCGGGATGCTCTACTCGCTGCCCAGCCGCGAGCTGATCGCCGACGCGGTGGAGTACATGGTGAACGCGCACTGCGCCGACGCCCTGGTCTGCATCTCGAACTGCGACAAGATCACCCCGGGCATGCTGATCGCCGCGCTGCGGCTCAACATCCCGACGGTGTTCGTGAGCGGCGGCCCGATGGAGGCCGGCAAGACCATCGCGATCGAGGGCGTCGTGCACGAGAAGCTCGACCTGATCGACGCGATGAGCGCGAGCGCCAACGAGAACGTGACCGACGAGCAGCTCGGCACCATCGAGCGCTCGGCCTGCCCGACCTGTGGCTCCTGCTCCGGCATGTTCACCGCCAACTCGATGAACTGCCTGACCGAGGCGATCGGCCTGGCCCTGCCCGGCAACGGCTCGACGCTGGCCACGCACGCCTCCCGCCGCGCGCTGTTCGAGCAGGCCGGCAAGCTGATCGTCGAGATCGCCAAGGACTACTACGAGAAGAACGACGAGTCGGTCCTGCCGCGCGGCATCGCCAGCCGGTCCGCCTTCGAGAACGCGGTGGCGCTCGACGTGGCGATGGGCGGCTCGACCAACACGGTGCTGCATCTGCTGGCCGCGGCCCGCGAGGCCGAGCTCGACTTCAGCGTCGCCGACATCGACGCGATCTCCCGCCGGGTGCCGTGCCTGGCCAAGGTCGCGCCGAACAGCGTGAAATACCACATGGAGGACGTGCACCGGGCCGGCGGCATCCCGGCCCTGCTCGGCGAGCTGAACCGGGGCGGCGCGCTGAAATCCGACGTCCGCGCGGTCCATTCACCCGATTTGTCCAGCTGGCTCGACGCCTGGGACATCCGCGGCGGAAGCCCGAGCCCCGAGGCGCTCGAGCTCTACCACGCGGCCCCCGGCGGCGTCCGCACCACCCAGCCGTTCAGCACCGCGAACCGCTGGGCCACCCTGGACACCGACGCCGAGAACGGCTGCATCCGGAGCATCGACCATGCGTACACGGTCGATGGCGGTCTCGCGATCCTCTTCGGCAACCTCGCCCCCGACGGCTGCGTGGTCAAGACCGCCGGCGTCGACGAGTCGTTGTGGAAGTTCACCGGCCCGGCTCGCGTCTTCGAGTCGCAGGACGCCGCGGTCGAGGGCATCCTCGGCAAGCAGGTCGTCGAGGGCGACGTCGTGGTGATCCGCTACGAGGGTCCCCGCGGCGGCCCCGGCATGCAGGAAATGCTCTACCCGACGAGCTTCCTCAAGGGCCGCGGCCTCGGCAAGGCGTGCGCGCTGGTCACCGACGGGCGCTTCTCCGGCGGCACGAGCGGCCTCTCGATCGGCCACATCTCCCCCGAGGCGGCTTCCGGCGGCCTGATCGCCCTGGTCGAGACCGGCGACGAGATCACCATCGACATCCCCGGCCGCAGCATCACGCTCAACGTCGACGACGAGACGCTGGCCCAGCGCCGCCACGAGCAGGAACGCCGCCCGAAGCCCTACTCTCCGGCCGACCGCACCCGCCTGGTCTCGGCGGCCCTGCGCGCCTATGCCTCGATGGCCACGAGCGCGTCAGATGGGGCGTATCGTCGCGTTCCGGAATAAAATCCACATCCGAAATAAAATCCATATTTCGTACGCTTGAGGGCGGCAACAACCGCATCAACGGCAGAACCCGGGGCCACGCACCAGCTGGGTGCGTGGCCCTAGCCGTCGGCCGCTTCCGGCCCGGACCCGGTGGTCACCGTCGAGAGCCGTTCCAGGGTGGCCCGCATGACCTCGGTCAGGTCCGTCTCGACCTGGTCCCCGACCCACTGCTCGAAGGCCACCCGCAGCACCACGACGCCGGTCTCGGCGGCCAATCTCGCGTCCCGCTCCGGCACGCCCCGGCGGCGCAGCCCGTCCGTGAGCGCCGCGGCGATCGTCACCATCTTGCTCAGCTCGCGCTCGCGCAGCTCGGCGTTCGCGTCGATGATCATCTGGCGCTGAGCGGAGAGCCGGTGATCGCGACCGAGCATCAGGGCCGCGGCGTCGAGGCCGGCCGCGACCGCTTGCATCGGGCCGGACCCGGCCGGCGCCGCGTCGAGAGCCTCGGTCATCCGCTGGAGCAGGACCTCGGAGCCGGCGAACAGCACCTCCCGCTTGTCGGCGAAGTACCGGAAGAAGGTGCGCGCGGTCAGGCCGGCCTCGCTCGCGATGTCGGCGACCGTCGTCTGCTCGTAGCCACGCTCGACATACAGCCGCATCGCCGCCTCGCGCAAGCGAGCCGCCGTGTCTCCCTCCCATCGCGCCACACCATGATTCTAGTCATGTCACACCATGACATCACCGTGCTAGCGTGGGTGATGTCATCAAGTGACATCACCGGAGGGTTGCCATGCGCATCTTCGTCACCGGAGCGTCCGGCTGGATCGGCTCCGCCACCGTCGCCGAGCTCCACAAGGCCGGCCACCAGGTCGTCGGCCTCGCCCGCTCGGACGCCTCGGCCGCCAAGGTCGCCGCGCTCGGCGCCGAGGTCCGCCAGGGCCACCTGGACGACCTCGACGGCCTGCGGGCCGCCGCCGCCGACTCGGACGGCGTGATCCACCTCGGCTACAAGCACAACTTCACCCCCGACGGCATCGCCGACGCGACCGACACCGACCGCGCCGCGATCACCACGTTCGGCGACGCCCTCGCCGGCACCGGCAAGCCGCTCGTGATCGCCTCGGGCGTGGTCGGCGTCGCCGGCGGCCGCCCGGCGACCGAGCGCGACCTTCCCGAGGCCGGCCCGCACCCCCGCATCGCCACCGCGGCACTGACCCTCGCCTACGCCGAGCGCGGCGTGCGGTCGGCCGTCGTCCGGTTCGCGCCCACCGTGCACGGC
>Ga0081540_1000451_pt1 | contig 40704 bp, 38 predicted proteins | sample TabmetS2T1R1_FD_71024 | JGI IMG/M metagenome (GOLD analysis project Ga0081540, IMG submission 71024) | Tabebuia heterophylla rhizosphere microbial communities from the University of Puerto Rico - S2T1R1 | ecosystem: Host-associated > Plants > Roots > Rhizosphere ...
TCCGCCGCTTCCAGTGGGGACAGGACAGCCTGACCATCCTCTACACCCAGGACGTGAAGGGGAACGAGGACTGGCACGTGTACGCGGTGGACCTCGAGTCGAAGCAGGTCCGCGACCTGACGCCGTTCGATGGCGTCCGCGCCGAGATCGTGAAGGACAGTCCCCGCCGCCCCTCCGAGATCCTGGTGCAGATGAACCTTGCTGACCGCGCTCGGATGGACGTCCACCGGATCGACCTCCGGAGCGGAGCGGTGGCGCTCGTCGCCCGCAATCCCGGGAACGTGACCACCTGGGGAGTGACCGACGACCTGGCGGTGAGGGCGGGGATCGCGGCCCGTCCCGATGGAGGCGAGGAGCTCCTCGTTCGCGATCCGGCCAAGGGCACCTGGCGCACGCTCAGCAGCGGCGGTCCGGACGACCGGCTCCGGCTCGTCGATCTGACGGCCGATGGGAAGAGCGTGCTCTACGCCACGACGGCGGGCGCCGAGACCGGCAAGGTGGTGCAGCGATCGCTGTCCGGCGGGCCGGAGAAGGTGCTGGCCGTTCACCCGGAGGTGGAACCCCTCGACGTCGCCGTTCATCCGACGCGTCACGTGGTCGAGGGCGTGGTGTTCGAGCCGGGGCTCCCCGCATGGACGCTGCTCGACCCGACGGTGAAGAAGGACTTCGACGTCCTTGCCCACCTCGCGCGAGGGTTCCCGGAGGTGGTCTCTCGAGATCGGGCCGACCGCACCTGGGTGGTCTCGTTCCTGGATGCGCAGGGGCCCACCCGGTACTTCCTGTTCGACAGGACCTCGCTCCAGGGCAAGCCTCTGTTCGTGGACCGACCGAAGCTCGAGTCGTTCCCGCTGGCCGAGATGAAGCCCGTACGCTTCCCGGCGCGGGACGGGCTCGTCCTCCACGGCTACCTCATCCGCCCGGTGGGCGCCGCCGGTGCCGGACCCATGGTCCTGCTGGTCCACGGCGGTCCGTGGGCCCGCAACATCTGGAAGCTCGACCAGACGGCCCAGTGGCTCGCCAACCGCGGCTACTCGGTTCTCCAGATCAACTTCCGTGGAAGCACCGGATACGGCCGGAAGTTCATGAGCGCCGGCAATCGCCAGTGGGGCAAGGCCATGCAGGCGGACCTGCTCGACGCCGTCGACTGGGCGGTGAAGGAAGGCGTGGCGGTGAAGGACCGGGTGGCGATCATGGGAGGGAGCTACGGCGGGTATGCCGTGCTGGCGGCGGCCGCCTTCACCCCGGATGCGTTCCGATGTGGGGTGGACACCGTCGGTCCCTCGAACCTCTTCACGCTTCTGAAATCGGTGCCTCCGTACTGGAAGCCGCTCCGGTCGATCTTCAACCGGCGCATCGGAAACATCGATGACCCTGCGGACAAGCAGCTCCTCGAGGCCTCCTCGCCGCTGTTCTCCGCGGAGCGAATCAAGATGCCGCTCCTCATCGGCCAGGGAGCGAACGATCCACGGGTGAAGCAGGCGGAGTCAGAACAGATCGTCACCGCCCTGGAGAAGCACGGGCTCGGGGTGACCTACGTCGTCTATCAGGACGAGGGCCATGGATTCGCCCGGCCGGAGAACGCGATGGACTTCAACGCGCGGGCCGAGGCGTTTCTCGGTCAGTACCTCGGCGGACGGATCGAGCCGATGCAGGGCGAACGCATCCCGGGTTCGACCGCCGGGGTGAAGGTGGTGGCGCCGCGGACAGCCGCCGCCGGACAGAAGTGAGCTGAAGAGCCCGTTCAGGCGATGAGCGTGATCGCGGCGATCTCCGGCGGGCTGCCGATGCGCATCGGCGGGCCCCAGAAGCCGGTACCCCGGTGCACGTACACGTGCCCGTCGCCCACCCGGTAGAGACCGGCCGAGTACGTGTAGAGCGCCGCCACCAGCCCCGTGATCGGGAACAGCTGCCCGCCGTGGGTGTGGCCGGAGAGCTGCAGCCCGACGCCCTTCGCGACTGCGTCCTCCACCGCCCGGGGCTGGTGAGCGAGCATCACCGCCGGGTGCTCGGGGTCACGTCCGGCCAGCGCTGCCCCGAGGTCCCATCCGCGCGGCCGCTCCTTCTGCCCGTAGTCGTCCACGCCGACCAGGTCCAGCCGGGCGTCGCCATCGCGCAGGGTGACCGTACGGTTGCGGAGGACCGTCAGGCCCATGCGCTCGAGCGCCGCGGTCCACTCGACGTCCCCCGAGTAGTACTCGTGATTCCCGGTGACGAAGTAGCTCCCCCAGCGCGAGCGGAGCCCTTGCAGCGTGGAGATGGTCGACCCGAGCTGGCTCACCCGTCCGTCCACGAGGTCGCCGGTGATCGCGACCAGATCGGGGCGGAGCGCGTTGCAGCGACGAACCATGTCCTCGAGGAAGGGAGTGCCGAGCACGTCCCCGATGTGCACGTCGCTGACCTGGACGATGCGCAGGCCGTCGAAGGCCCGATGCAGCCGTGGGATCCGGACGGCCAGCTCGGTGATCTTCGGCGGGGCGAATGCACGCCGCACGCCGTAGGCGCTGAAGCCCAGCGCGACCAGCCCCGCACCGCCCACCGCCGCGCGAGCGAGGAACTGTCGCCGCTCGGGCGAGACCGCGGGTGCGCCCGTCCGTGCCCGGCGCCAGGCATCCATCCGTCTCCAGAGATGGAAGACGGCCAGCGCCATGCCCAGGTAGAGCCCCACGCCCATCCAGCACCACGCGGCGAACGCCAGCGCATCGCCCCACTCGGTGTGGATGCGGGAGAAGACCGACCGGGCGAGGAAGAGCGACGCCCCCGCGACGGTGAGCGCCAGCGCGCCCAGGAGCCGGATGCGCCGGTCGCTGGTCGTGTCGCGGAACAGCCGCCGGTACAGGTAGACGTGGCCCCCGACCACCACCACCAGGACGGTGGCCAGGAAAAGGAGAATGCGGAGCACGTACATGGAGCCGGCTGGGATGCTAACCAGCCCCGCGTCCCGGTTCATCCCGCTGGCGGCAAGCCGCCTCAGAAGAGGGCGCGGAGCACGAGGTAGGCACCGAGCACCATCGCCGTCACTCCCAGCTTCTCCCGGTAAGGCTGGAGCTTCCTCGTCCAGCCGTCGAGCGTCGACTGGGCGCTCGGGCTCTTCAACCAGCTCCGGAACAGTCCCACCCCGAGCACCAGGCCCAGGGAGAGCAGCAACGTTGCATCCACCGCGCGCAGCAGCCAGTGGTTGAACCAGCGGAGCACCGGGAGCTCCAGCAGCACCCAGAGGAGCCTCCAGGCGCCGATGACCGCGCTGATGACGCCGATCCACCCCCGATAGGGCTCGAGCTCGGTCAGGGCCCGGGCGCCACGCCGATCGCGAGCGACGATCGTCGCCGCGCCGAGCGCTCCCACCACCAGCAGCCAGAGTCCGTGGAGCAGTCCCATCGCGATCAGCAAACGTTCGCGGGAGACGTCCGATTGCGCGGGCGGCCACGAGCCTTGACGAACCTTCGGAAACCTCTCAGGAAGCACCGATGGCCCTCGCGCTGGCCGAACCCACCGACGCCGCGCTGCTCTGGCTGCGGCACGCTCAGTCGGACGTCGAGGCACGGCTGACGGAGCTGCTGGAGCTCCCCGACGAGCAAGGCATCGATCGGCGATGGACCGAGGCGCTCGGTCACCTCCGGGAGTACGCGCGGAGGCCCGCGAAGCGGCTACGTCCGGCGCTGGTGGCGATGGGCTACGGGATGGGCGCCGGTCACGCCGAGCTGCCCGAAGGCGTGTGGACCTTCGCCGCGGCGTTCGAGCTTCTCCACACCTTCCTCCTCGTCCACGACGACGTCGCGGACTGCGCGGAGCGTCGGCGGGGCGGCCCGGCGCTCCACCACCTCCTGGCCCCCGGCAAGCTGGGCGAGGACCTGGCGGTGGTGCTGGGTGACCATCTCTTCGCTCACTCCGTCGAGACCATGCTCGGAACCGGCCTCCCCGGCGCCGCTCGGGCGGTGCGCTACCAACTCGGCGTCTGCCGCCACACGGCCGCCGGCCAGTATCTGGACCTCGACCTCACGCGCGCGCCGCTGTCCCAGGTGACGCTCTTCCGGACCCTCCGGGTCGCGCAGCTCAAGACGGCCCGGTACGGCTTCGTTGGGCCGCTGGTCTGCGGGGCGATGCTCGCCGGCGCTCCGCGCGCGCTGATCGACGGTCTTGACCGCGTGGGGCGCCGGATGGGGCTCGCCTACCAGCTGCGTGACGACCTCATCGGCCTGTTCGGCGATTCGCAGCTCGCGGGCAAGAGCACCGACGGCGACTTCATCCAGGGGAAGCGGACCTTCCCCGTCGTCGCCGCCTACACCCGCGCGCCGGTGGCCGTCCGCGCCGAGATGGAGAGCCTGTGGAACGAGCGGCCCGCCGACCCGCTCTCCCTCGCCCGGGCCCGCACCGTCGTCAGCGCCCACGGGGGCGTCGTGGCCACCGAGCGGCTGATCGAGCGCGCCACCCGCTCCGCCCGCCGGGCCCTGGCCTCGCTTCCTCCTGGCGGGGGATTCCGGGACCTGCTGGACTCCCTCATCCTGACCCTCTCGCAGCGGCGTTCCTGAGGCGGTCTTCGTGGCACGGCAGCTCTCGGCAGTCGTGGTTGGCGCAGGGGTGGGCGGCCTCGCCGCCGCCGCCCGTCTGGCACACGCCGGTCTCGAGGTGCAGGTGCTGGAGCAGACCGCTGCGCCGGGTGGCCGCTGCGCCCAGCTCCGCGCCGATGGCTACACCTTCGACATGGGGCCCACCATCTTCCTCATGCCCGAGGTGGTGGAGCGAACCTTCCAGGCGCTCGGCCGGAAGATGTCCGAGTACCTCCGGCTCCAGCGCTGCGAGCCGAACTACACCCTCCACTTCCGGGACGGCTCGCGGCTGACCCTCACCTCCGAGCTCGGCCGGATGCGCGAGGAGCTGGAGCGCATCGAGCCTGGGAGCTTCGGCCGTTTCCTCCGCTTCCTCGCGCTGGGCCGGGTGCAGTACCGGACGAGCCTGGACCGGTTCGTCACCCGGAACTTCGACCACGTCGGCCAGTTCTTCACTCCGGCCAGCCTCCGGGCCATCTTCCGGGCCCGCGCCCACCGGCGGCTGTCCTCGGTGGCGAGCGAGCTCTTCCGCGACGAGCGGCTCCGCGCGGCGGTCACCTTCCAGACCATGTACCTGGGCATCTCGCCCTACGAGAGCCCGGCGGTGTACGGCCTGCTGCCCTACGCCGAGCTGGGGGAGGGCATCTGGTTCCCGGAGGGAGGCCTGTTCGCGCTTCCCCGGGCACTCGAGCGGCTGTCGTGCGAGGTGGGCGTGCGCATCGCCTACCGCACCCGCGTGAAGCGGATCACCTTCGAGGACCGGCGCGCCACCGGCGTGCTGCTCGAGGACGGGACGCGGCTCCCCGCGGACCTGGTGCTCTGCAACGCCGACCTGCCCTGGGCCTACCGCAACCTCATCGACCCGTGCGTCACAAGCCTGCGCCGCGCGGAGAAGCTCCGCTACACCTCCAGCGGCTGCCTGCTCTACCTCGGCCTGGACCGGAAGGTCCCGGAGCTGGGCCACCACAACGTCTTCCTCGGGAAGGACTACCGGGGATCGTTCGAGGACATCTTCACCCGCTTCCAGGTTCCGGCCGACCCGAGCTTCTACGTCGCGGTGGCCAGCCGGACCGACCCCTCGCTCGCCCCGCCCGGGCGCGATGGTCTGTACGTGCTGGTGCCGGTGCCGCGCCAGCATCCGTCTCTGGACTGGGCCACGCTGGGACCGGCGGTCCGGGCACGGGTGTTCGCGCGGCTCCGAGAGGAGGGCATCGACCTCGAGCACCACGTCGTGACCGAGCGCGTCTTCACTCCCGACGACTGGGCCGCGCGCTTCTCGCTCCAGCACGGCAGCGCCTTCGGCCTCAGCCATCACTTCTTCCAGGTCGGCCCGTTCCGTCCCTCGAACCAGGATCCGACGGTGCGGAACCTCTTCTTCGTCGGAGCGTCGACCCAGCCGGGCACCGGGCTTCCGATGGTGATGCTCTCCGCCGAGCTGGTCGTGGAGAGGATGCGGCGCGAGGCCGAGGCTCTCGGAGCGGCGCTCGTCCCGGCTCCGGTGCTCGCTCCGGAGGTCGCGGCATGAACGCGCTCGTCCGCCAGGGTTACCGGACCGCGCAGGCCATCACCCGCCATCACGCGCGGAGCTTCTCCGTTGCCTCGCTCCTCCTCTTCGGCGCACGGCGCCGGGCAGCGTTCGCGCTGTACGCCTTCTGCCGCCGGCTGGACGACCTGGTGGACGAGGGGGACGACGCCAGCGAGGCCCTGTCATTTCGCCTCGTCCGGGCGCGCGCGCTCATCGCCGGCCTCTACCTCGAGCTGCCACACCTCGCCGACCCGACCCGCCGGACGGTACAGGAGAGCGCCGCGGAGGCGCCGGCCGAGGGGGCGTGGGACGCCGGCGAGATCGCCGCGCTCCGCGACACCATCCGCCGCTTCGGCGTCCCCGAGCAGCCCTTCCAGGACCTGGTCTCCGGCATGGAGATGGACGTCGCCGGTCACCGGTACGCCTCGTTCACCGACCTCGACCTGTATTGCTATCGCGCGGCGGGCACGGTGGGGCTCCTCCTCTGCCCGGTGCTCGGGGCGTCCGACCCGCGCGCGGCCTCTGCGGCTGCGGACCTCGGCCGGGCGATGCAGCTGACCAACATCCTCCGCGACGTGCGAGAGGACCTCGCGCGAGGCCGCGTGTACCTGCCCGAGGACGAGCTCGCCGCGTTCGGGCTCTCCCGTGAAGACCTCGCCCGGGGCGTCATCGACGATCGCTGGCGGGCCTTCATGCGCTGCCAGATTGCCCGCGCCCGCGCCTACTACGCGCGGGCGGCCACGGGCGTGCAGTGGCTCACCGGCTTCGGTGCCCAGCGGATGGTGAAGCTCATGGGCGCGCTGTACGGCGGCATCCTCGACGACATCGAGGCCCGCGGACTCGACGTCTTCTCCGCCCGAGCCCACGTCCCGCTCGCCGCCAAGCTGCGCACCGGAGTGGCCACCCTCGTCCGGCCCCGCACCGTGCTCCCACCGCCGCGCGAGGTGCCGGCCATTCCGCTTCTCCCCCGGAGGGCGCCGTGAGCCGCGCCCCGCAGGTCGCCGTGATGGGTGGGGGCATCGGTGGGCTGGTCGCCGCCGGTCTGCTCGCCCGCGCCGGGAGCCGCGTCGTCCTCTACGAGCAGGAGTCGCGGCTGGGCGGCAAGGCGCAGCAGATCCAGGTGCGGGACACCGTGCTCGACACCGGGCCCACGCTGCTCACCCTCCCGGCCCTGGTGCGGGAGACGTTCGCCGCGCTGGGCGCAGAGGACCTCCTCCCCCGGTTCGTCCGCCTGTCGCAGCAGTGCCAGTACCGCTGGGAGGACGGGAGCGGCTTCGTCGTCCACGCGGACCTCGCGGAAACCCGCGACTCGGCGGAGGCGCTGGCGATCGACGAGGGCCGCGGGGTGGAGAGCTTCTACGCCGCCGCGGCGGCCATTCATCGCGCGGCCGGCGAGCCGTACCTCGAGGCTCCCTTCGACGGGGTGGCGGGCTTCCTCGGTCGGGTCGCCCGTCGCGGGCCGTCGGCGGTGCTCCAGGGCCTCCGGATGACCACCCTGCACGCGCTCGCCGCCCGCCACTTCCGCGACCCGCGCCTGCAGCAGTTCGTCGGCCGGTTCGCCACGTACACCGGCGCCTCCCCCTACCGGGCCAGCGCGGCCTTCGCCCTCATCCCGCACCTCGAGCGAGTGGAGGGCGTGCACCACGTCGAGGGCGGGACGGGTGCGCTGGTGACGGCTCTGGAGGCCGCCGCTCGCCGGCTGGAAGTGGAGATTCGCCTGGGCACGCGCGGGACCTGGAGGCGAGCCGGGGGGAGCTGGCTCGCCGGTCCCGCCGGCGACGAAGCCCCGGTCGACGCGGTGGTGGTCAACGCGGATCCGCTCGGTGCGAACGGCATCTCCGGCGAGCCGCTGGCGATGTCCGGGTACGTGCTCCTCCTCGACGCGCCGGTGCGCTCGTGCCTTCCGCACCACTCGGTCCTCTTCTCCCGCGATTACCGGCGGGAATTCGACGAGATCTTCTCCGGACGTGTGCCGGCCGAGCCCACCGTTTACGTCTGTCACCCGGCGGCCAGCGACCCGGGCATGGCTGCTTCCGGGACCAGCGGGCTCTTCGTGATGGCCAACGTTCCGGCCATGGGCGAGGCCTTCCTCCCGCATACCGAAGCGCTGCGTGCCCGGTGCGTCGCCGCCATCGAGGCCCTGGATCCCTCGCTGTGCGGCAGGCTTCGGCTCCTCGCCGAGCGCACCCCGGTGGACTTTCAGCGTCAGGGCGCGCCGGGAGGCTCGCTCTACGGCTTCCTGCCCCACGGCCGCTTCGGTCCGTTCCGCCGGCCTCGCTCGCACGCCGCGCCCGGCCTGGTCTACGCAGGCGGCGGAACCCACCCTGGCGGCGGAGTGCCGATGGTGATGCTCTCCGGGCGCTTCGCCGCCATGCAGGTCGCGGCGGATCTGGAGGCCAGGGCATGAGCGCGCTCGCCCCGCTTCCGGATCGCGCCGGCGCCTACCGCTGGTACTACGCCGACGTCGGCTGCGGCGACGTGAGCGCGGTGGTCATCTTCCTCCTGGGAAGCCTCTTCTCCCCCCGCTACGTCGCCCGCCGGCGCGCGCTGCCCCTCGAGCACTGCGCGGTGAACTTCGCGCTCTACGTCGGCGGGAAGCGGCGACAGTGGGTGCTCACCGAGTACCCGACCGCGACCCAGTCCGGCGGGGTCCTCTCCATCGGCCGTTCCTCGTTCCGGGTCGGCTCGGATGGCACGGTGGAGATCGAGGTCCGCGAGCGGCTTGCTCCGGTCGGAGGTGAGACGCGAGCGCAGATCGTGCTCCGGCCCACCGCGCCCGGACTGGGAGAGGTTCCACTGCTCCCCGACCGGAGCCACACCTGGGAGCCCCGCGCGCCGCGCTGCCAGGCCGAGCTGCGCCTTCCGCTCCTGGGCCAGGCGCTGCAGGGGCACGGCTACCACGACGCCAATGCCGGCGAATCGCCGCTCGGGTCCACGCTGCCCTCCTGGTCCTGGACGCGGGTGCACGCCCCCGACCAGACGGCCATCGATTTCCGACTGCCGGACGGCGAGCGCCTCACCGTGCGATCCGGGCTCCACGGAACCTCGCTCTTGCGCGGCCCCGCGCCCGCCCCCGGGGAGATGGCCACCTCCTGGGGACTCCGGGTCCCGCGCACGCTCTCCGCGGGCGGCCTGGAGGTGCTCGCGCCCGACCTGGTCGAGTCCTCGCCCTTCTACGCGCGGCAGGTGGGCCGTGCGGGCGACCTGCACGCCATCGGCGAGGTGGCGGACTTCCGCCGCTTCCGCTCCCCGCTGGTGCGGTGGATGGCGCACTTCCGGACCCGTGTGGAGCGTGCGGCATGAGCGGCCTGACGCTGCTCGTCCTCCTCTGGACCCTCGCCGCCGCGCTGTTCAGCGCGGTGACGCTGGCCCGGGTCCTTCGCCAGCCGGCCGCGCCAGCGTCCCGGCCCGTTCCGCCGCTGCTCCTCCTCCGTCCGCTGGACGAGCCGACCGATGACGAGCTGAAGGACCTCGCTCTTCCTCTTCCGGCCGACTTGCCGGTACGCCAGGTGGTCGTGTCTCCCTACCGGCCGCGGCTCGCCGAGGGCATGGAGTGGCACTACTCGGATCCACCGTGCCTCAACCGAAAGGTGGGCCACGTGCTCTACGCGCTGGACACGCTCCGGCGCGGCGAAGAGCAGATCCTGGTGGTGGACGCGGACGTGGCAGTCGATCGCGCCCTGGTGGAGGGCCTCTCCTCCGCGCTCTCCGCAGGCGCGGCTCTCGCCACCGCAGCGCCGGTCCCCGAGGGAGGCGCCGGGCTCGGTGCGATTGCGCTGCGGGGCCTGCTCCGCTCGAGCCAGCACAGCTTCGTCGCCCTCGACCTCATGTCCGTCGGCCCGAAGGCCATCTGCGGCAAGGCGCTCGGACTCTCCGGCGCGGCGCTCGAGGCGATGCGCGAGCTCTCCGACCACATCGGCGAGGACCTCGAGCTGGCGCGCTCGCTCCACGCCCGGGGACTTCCGGTCACCCGGGCAGCGGCCATCGCGCGCATGACGCTGTCGCGCGTGGAGCTCCCCAGCGCCGTCCGGCGGATCCGCCGGTGGATGCAGGTGCTCCGGGCCCACCGTCCAGGACTGTGGCCCACGGTGCCGCTCCTCCTCGCGCCGACCACGCTGTTGCTGCCCCTTGCAGTCTGGCTGGGCTCTCCGGCGGTGGTGACCGCGCTGGCGGCGCTGCTGGCCCTGCGCATCGCGCTCGGCCTCGCGCTCTCCCGCGGCACCCCGGACGCAGGCGACGGCGGGTGGGAGTGGCTCCTCGGAGAGGTCACGCTGCTCACGGCCTGGCTGGGGTCCGTCGCCGGCCACACGGTGGACTGGCGGGGGCGCTCCTTCATCCTCCAGCGTGGCGGCCGGATGGAGCGCACCGTTCCGGGAGGCGAGTCGTGACCTACGCGCGCTTCCTTGGGCTGTTCGTCGCCCTTCCCCTCGCGGTGCTTCTCATCCTGTGGTGGGGGACGGTGAAGCGGTTGCCGTGGAAAGCCGTGCTCCCGCTGCTGCTCGTCGTCTACCTGGCCACGGCTCCCTGGGACAACGTCGCGGTGAAGCACGGCCTCTGGGACTTCCCGGAGGAAAAGACCTGGGGCATCCGCCTCGGATACCTCCCGCTCGAGGAGTACCTCTTCTTCGGCCTCCAGGCGCTGCTCACCGGCCTCTGGGCTGCACGGCGCCTGCTCCGGCTGCGCGATCGCGGGGTCACGGCATGAACGGGCCCACCGCATACCTGACGCATCTTTTGGCCTGGTCTCTCCCGCTGCTCGGGATGCAGCTCGCGGTCATCGTGTGGCGCTATCGCGAGCACACCGGCACGGTGCTGCGTGCCGTCCTTCCCCCGGTGCTGGCGGTGACCGCCTGGCTCGTCGCCGGTGACCACCTGGCCGTCCGGGCCGGGGTCTGGCAGTTCGGCGAGGGGAAGCACCTCGGCATCTACCTCGGCGCCGTTCCCATCGAGGAGGCGCTGTTCTTCCTCATCACCAACGTCCTGGTGGTGTTCGGGCTGGCCTTGTTCTGGCCGCGCACCGAGGTGAGGACGTGATCCCGGCCTGCAAGGGGTGCCTCCGCCAGCGCCTGGTCGAGGCCTACGTCCGGCGGAAGGTGCGCGCGTCGTTCCGGGGCGTGTGGCTCCGGGGAGAGATGCCCCCGGCACAGGGTGGCCTCCTGGTCTACGTGAACCACGGCAACTGGTGGGACGGCTTCGTGCTGCACCAGCTGGCGAAGGCCGCGGGGTGGGACGGCTACGCGCTGATGGAGGAGCGGAACCTCGCCCGGTACCGGTTCCTCCGCCACCTCGGCGCGTTCTCGGTCCGCCGCGGGGAAGCCGTCTCGTCGCTGGAGACGCTGCGCTACGCTCGGGGCCTCCTCGAGAAGTCAGAGGCCGCGGTCTTCGTCTTCCCCGAGGGCGAGCACCGTCCGCCCGGCGAGCTTCCGCTGCGGCTCGAGCGCGGCGTGGAGACGCTCGCCCGGATGAGCCAGGTGCGTTCGGTGCCGGTGGCCATCCGCTACGCCTTCTTCGAGCACGAGCGTCCCGATGCGCTCCTCGACATCGGGACGCCCCACCCGCCGCTGCGGCTCGCGGAGTATCGGCGGAGGCTGGAGGAGCGCGTGGTGGCCCTGCAGTCGGTGACCCGGCTCGACGGCTTCCACCGGCTGCTGGAGGGGCGCCGCGGCGTGGTCGAACGATGGGACGCGGTGCGCGGGCTGCGCGAGAGCGAGCGATGAGCGGGTCTGCTACGAAGTCGATCATGTCGAACCGGGTGGTGCTGGTGACCGGAGGCTCCCGCGGAGTGGGCCGAGCGCTGTGCCTGCAGCTCGCCCGCGAGGGCTGGGACGTGGTGGCGACCTACCGCCGGGACGAGGAGGCGGCGCGCTCGCTCGAAGCCGAGGTGTCGGCGCTCGGGCGCCGGGCAATGGTGCTCCTGGCGGACCAGCTCGAGCCCGAGAGCCTCGAGTCGGTGCTCGCCCGGACGAAGGAGACCTTCGGGGGTCTGGACGCCGTGGTGGCCAACGCGGCGAGCACCGCCTTCCTGCCCCTGATGACGATGAAGCCCCACCAGATGGACAAGACCTTCGCGGTGACGGTGAAGAGCTTCGTCCTCCTCGCCCAGCTTGCGGTTCCACTGATGCGGGGACGCTCCGGGGCGAGCATCGTTGCCGTCTCGGGGATGGACAGCCGGATGCCGGTGCCGTTCCACGGCTTTCTCGGAGCGATGAAGGGGGCGATGGAGGTGCTGGTGAAGTACCTCGCCGCCGAGCTGGCCGCGGACCGGATCCGGGTCAACGCGGTGAACCCCGGGTACATCGACACCGACAGCTCGCGCTTCTACATGGGTCCGGCGTGGGACGTGATGACCGAGAGCGTGGAGGAGCAGGTGCCCTCGGGGCGGGTGGCCAGCCCGGAGGACATCGCGCGGCCCATCGCCTGGCTTCTCTCCGACGCCGCCGGCTACGTGAACGGCACCACCGTGGTGGTCGATGGCGGGCTCGAGGTGGGCTACGGCATGGCCCTGGGTGCGCGGATCGCGGCGAAGACGTGAGCGGTCGTCCGTCGCCGTGGAGCGCCGCGGTCACCGTGGCGTTCTGGGTCGTCGTCGGGTTGACCCTGCCCGTGCTCTTCGTCGTCGCGACGCTCGTGTTCGTCGTCACCGCGCCCTTCGATCCCGACCGGCGAGTGCTGCACGCCTTCGTCTGCCGCACCTGCCACGCCTATCTGCACCTGAACCCCTTCTGGCGGGTCCGGGTGGAGGGCCGGGAACGGATTCCTCGCGGCGCGTCGGTGCTGGTGGTGAATCACCAGTCGCTGGCCGACGTGGCGGCGTGCATGGGGCTCCACCGGCCCTTCAAGTTCGTCTCCAAGGCCTCGCTGTTCTCGCTGCCGGTGGTGGGCTGGGCGATGCTGATGCTGCGCTACGTGCGGCTGGAGCGGGGGCGGCCGCACTCGACCCGGGCCATGCTCGAGGACTGCCGGCACTGGCTTCGCCGGGGGGTGGCGGTGCTGATGTTCCCCGAGGGGACCTATGCGCCGGGTGAGGCGCTGCTCCACTTCAAGCCCGGGGCCTTCGTGCTCGCCCGCGATGAGCGGGTCCCGCTGGTTCCGGTGCTCCTCACCGGGACGCGGGACCTCGTGCTCGGGGACGGGCCGTGGATGGCGCCGCGGGTGAACATCCGGGTGCGGGTCCTCGACCCGGTCGAGTTCTCCGCCGGTGCGGACGCTCTCCAGGTCGCTGACCAGATGCGCGAGCGCTTTGCCCGCGAGCTCGGGCGTCCGCTCTGAGGCTCACTTCCCCGTGCACGCGAGTATCCCCGCGTGCTGACGCAGGTGCTGGTCGTCGACCGGGCACGATTCTGCTCTTTCCGGGGGCTGCCGTCGCCGATTCAGAGCTCGATGCGCGGCTCGTCGGGATTCGGCTTGTAGAGGAGAACGGTGCGGCCGAGCACCTGGGCGACCTCGGCACCGGTCCCGGCGGAGAGCGCCTCGGCCTGCCCCTTCCGGGTCTCGCGGTCCTCGGAGGAGAGCTTCACCTTCACCAGCTCGTGGTCCCACAGCGCCTGCTCCAGCGCGGCGAGGACCCCCGCAGTGACACCCTCGTGCCCCACCTGGACCACCGGATCGAGGTGGTGGCCGAGGGCCCGGAGCTTCCGCCGCTGCTTTCCGTCGAGGCTCATCTCACTTCTGTCCGGTGGCGATGCGGATCTCACGCTGCGCATTCACGTGCTGCGGATCCAGCGCGACGCAGCGCTTGAAGTGCTTGAGCGCGGTCGGCCCGTCGCCGGTGAGCTTGTACAGCTGGCCGATGAAGTAGTGGGCCGGGGCGCAGCGCTCGTTGAGCTTCAGCGACTGGTTCAGGTCGCGCAACGCCTCCACCATGGCGACCTTCTTGTCCTGAAGGGTGAAGAACCGCGCGTACCCACGCCAGGCGTAGAACTCGCCCTCGCGGGGATTGGCAGCGATGGCGTCGTCGAACGTCTTGACCGCCTCGGGGAAGCGCCGCGCCCGCACCAGCGCGGTCCCCTTGTTGAACGTCTCCTCGGCCAGGAGCACCGACTGCACGTCCACGTCGGCCCCCCCGCCCTCGGCGAGCCTCTCCCGGTAGCGGGCGCGAGAGGCATCGTCGGACAGCACGCGGTTCGCCTCGCCGATCGCGGCGAAGATCTCCGCCTTGAGCTTGCCCAGCTCGGGCGGAGCGTCCGGGGGCACGGTGTCGGGATGGAACTGCTTGGCGAGCTTGAAGTACGCCGCCTTGATCAGGCCCGAGTCCGCGGTGTCGAGCAGTCCGAGGATCTTGAAGTGGTTCTCGTTGCGAATCCGCTCCAGCCGGGCCTTCAGCTCGCGGAGCTCTGCGGCGAGACCACCGGAGGGTGGCCGCGGCGGGGGCGGGGGCGCCAGCGGGGCGATGCGAGGCGGGTCGACCTGGGGCAGCGAGGCCAGCCCGGTGGGGGTCAGCGCAGGCGTCACCGGGCGACCGCCAGCCGCAGGCGCCGGCGCCGCGGGCTTCCGTGCGGGGGTCGGGGCCGGAGCCGGGGAGGCCTTCGGCGGGGCGACCGGTGCCGGTGAGCGCGGCAGGGGAGTCGGACGTGCCTTGGGCGGCGCCGGCGCGACCGAGGGCTGGGGGGCCGGTGGGGCCGGTGGCGGCGACCGCAGCGCCACCTCGGGGAACGACACCGCGTCCACCTCGCGCAGGAGCAGCGCCACTCTCAGGATGGTGTCCATCTCACCGGCGTTGCTCTGTGCGAGGTGGGCCAGAGAGCGGGTCCCGTCGAAGTAGCTCGCCGCGCGGGTCTCCTGGGCGGTGAGCCGGAGGTCCGGCAGCGCATCGCCGGCTCCCCGGCGGACCACCGGCCGCTCCCGGACGTCCATGAGTCGGGCCTTCAGGTCGGGCAGCGGAACCCTGCGGATGACCTCGGCGAGGAGCCCCCAGCGGCTTCCGAGCGGCACGACCTTGTTCGGCGGAAGCTCGAGCGCCTCGAAGCGGAAGCTTCCGCGCGGCGAGAGGTAGGCCCGGAGGAGGATGTCCGCCGCTCGCTGTGCGAGGGCGGGAAAGACGAGCCCGGGGTTCACCGCCCCCAGGGTGAAGAGCGCGGCGAGCACGTCGTTGCCGTACTTGATGGCCTCCTTCTCCGCGCGCGCCACCTGCTCGCTGGTCGCCAGTCGCTGGGCGACGAGGAAGGGACCGATCGCGTCGGAGTCGTGAGTGGACTCCGCGGACTCCGGGTTGCCGCGCCTGAGGTACAGGGTGGTGGTTCGGTCCTCGAGGTCGAAGAAGAACAGCCCGGTGGCGCCCGCCCGCGCGCCCTGGACGTAGATCTTCACTGCGTTGGTCTCCGCCAGGTCGGCGCGGAGGAGGTCGAAGGTCGAGGTGAGCGGCGCTGGGGCCCTCGCCGGCGGCCGGGTCTCACCGGGTGGTGCGAGCTCGAATGGAACGGCCTCCGCCCAGGCGTCCTCGGGCTGCAACGGAGCGCGCCCAGGTGGTCGATTCAGGGGAGTGCTGGTGAGGACCGGAGGGGCGTCGCTCGCGGGGGAGACCCGCGCGGGCGGGGCGGTGGGCTCCAGAGGCGCCGCGGTGAGGACGGGTGGACCGGTGCCGGCTGCTCCGTGGGAGGAGAGCTCCTCTCCCGCGACGGGCGCTGCAACGTCATCGGCGGTGAGGACGGGCGCTGCAACCTCGTCGGCGGTGAAGACGGGCGCTGCATCGTCGCCGGCAGGGTCGTCGACCACCGGCACGAGCGTGGGTGGGGCCGGTGCGGTCACCAGTGCAGGCCGGGCAGGCGGGGTCAGGGCACCCGGTCCGGCGAGCTCCGGAGCTCCGAAGAGCGCAGCCTCCGGCGGGCCCGGGACGCCGGTGGAAGGCGCGAGGTCCGAGTCGAGCTGAACCTCTTTTCGCCCGTCGTCGCCCCAGAGATGCCGGGGGAAGTAGTCGCGGAGCTCGGGGAAGCGAAAGGGCAGGGCATAGTGTTCCCCGTCGCTCGAGACCTGGAGCATGCCCTGCAGGACGCCGCTCTCGATCAGGAGCTCGACGGTCGAAGGTTCGATCGGCCCGAACACCTTCCCTTCCCGGTTCCGGACGAAGATCTGCGTGCCCGCCATCTCGAAGGACTAGATACCGCAGCCCGGGCCGCAGTCGTAGCGGGGGTGTACGGGGCTACCCCGCCCGTTGGCCCTCAGCCCCCGTTACCCGCCGTGGGGGCGCCAGAGGTGCATCGGGTCCTGTAGCGCTCGAGCCGCCCCTCGAAGTCCCGTCGCCGGGCCGCGGAGGCGCTGTCGGGAAGCGCATCGATGGCCCGTGCCTGACTTCCCGCGGCCTCCGAACACCGACCGAGCATGGCCTGCGTCGCGGCCAGCGTGTCGAGCAGCGAGGGATCGTACGGCGCGATCTGGATGGCCCGGGTGATGAGCGGTGCAGCGTCCGCGGGCTTGCCGGCCTGCAGGTGGAGCGATGCCAGGTTGTTCAGCGCCTTGGGGTCCTCCGGGCGCAGCGCCACCGCCTTCTGGAGCGCCGCCTCTCGCTCCGCGGTCGAGCTTCCGTCCCGGAGTGTCTCGGCGAGGAGGAGCCACCCCCGGCCGTCCTTGGGGTGCGCCTCTGTCAGCTGTCGGGCGATCGTGGGCCGCTCCTTCGTAGAGGCGAGCTGGAAGCGGAGGATGAGCCCGTTCGCGTTCGAGGGGTCGAGCTTGAACGCCGTGGCGAGCTCCCGCTGTGCCTCCTGCTCATGCGGGGCGCGGTCGGTGCTGAAGCGCCCGGCAGCCATGGCGACGCGGGCCTGCTCGGCGTGGGCATCGGCCTCGGTGAGCGCAATCTCCTCGAGCGGCGGTTTGGGGTCGGTGAACGGCGCCGCGAACTCCACGTATTTCCCGTGGGTCAGGTACTGATTGAGCGCCACGTCGAGGTCAGGTGTGTTCAGGCCCGGGAGGATGACCTTCCAGGCCTTGTCGGGGTCGACACCTTTGGCCAGCAGACCCTGGAGCTGGTCGAACTGCTCGGGATGCTCGTTGTAGAGCCAGTGCACCATCACCCAGCTCAGCCCGTAGAGGCCGTGGATCGTGGCCTCGGGCATCCCGTCCAGCTTGCCCGACCAGGCGAGCGCATCCGCCACCCGCAGGCTCCGGAAGGACCGGTACTTCTGCACCGCGGAGAGGTTCACCGCCCCGACCACCACCGACTTGCCGTCGTCTCCGGTCCGGACCGTCTCGAGAAACTGGGCCAGCCCCTCCGAAAACCACCGTGGCTGGCGGCGGTAGATGCTCGCCGCGAGGTGGTGCACGAGCTCGTGGCGGAGGACGGACGTGGTCTCCGGCGTGGCAAGCACCGCGCGGTGCTCCCACCGTTCCGGACTGCCGTACATCACGGCGTATGGCGGAACGTCGTGGAAGAAGATGCCGGTGACGTTGCGCCCGAAGTTCCGCTCGAAGTCGAGGCCATTCCCGAAGACGGTGACCTCGATGCGATCGACCGCGGGGAGCGTGGCGCGGGGCCACGCGGCGGCGATGACTTGCGCCCGGAAGCGCTCGACGGTGAGCGCCGCCTCCCGGGCCGCGCCGGATCCGAGGTCCGTCCGAAGCACCACGTGGGGACCCCGGATCTCGCGCCACCCCGAATCGGCCCTCGCGACCCCTCCCAGCAGGACTCCGACGGCGACTGCTTTCGCGATTCCGCAGACCATGGTGCCCCCCTCCGGGGAGGGGACTCTAGTCCGGGACGATTCCCGGCGTCCGGTCGGGCTAGAACGACACGCCCATGGAATGGATCCGGAGCATCGTCGCGGTGGCGCTGGGGTTCGCCCTGTTCGTGATCGGCTCGTTCATGCCCCGGGCCGCCGCGAGCGAGCATCCCGGCGCCGCACCCACGGTGGGGCTGGTCGCGGGAGTCATCGCCTACGGAGCGGTGTTCGCCGCGCTCGGAGGGCTGGCCACGGCGAGCCTCGCCGGGCGCAGGCGCCTCGCGCACGCAGTCGTTCTGGCGGCCGTCATCGCGGTGGCGGCGCTCGCCCATCCCTTGTTCGAGCCGGGTGCGAACCCGCGCTGGCTCGATGTCGCCGCGGCGCTGACCATGGCGCCGGCGGCGATCCTCGCCGGCTGGGCCCGCTCGAAGCTTCCACCGCGGTAGAGGCGCTTCTCCAGGTCAGACCAGTCCGGCGAGGCCGATGAGCGCCATCGCGAGGTAGAACAACGACTCGCCGGCGATGAGGCCGCCACCGATCAGCGAGGTGGTGGACATGTCTGGCGGGAGCTCGTCGGCGGCCGCGCGGCCAGCGGGGCCCGCACGCTTGCCGAGCGTGTTCCAGACCGAGGAGACGATCCCGCCGGCTCCCCACCACAGCGCGGTCGGAAGCTCGACGAAGGTTCCGAAGGAAGCGGCGTAGGGGCTGGGAAGCACCACCGAGTCCGCGACCCATCCGACCGCGGACCCGGCGCCCGGCCGCTCGATGAAGGCGCGATAACGAGCGCTGGCTCGAAGGAGCTTGCGGAGCACCTCGATGACCAGGCCCAGCGCGAAGCCGATCTCGAGCGCAACCAGCTGGTGCACGGGGAGGTGGCCGAGGCCGCGGATCGCCCCCACGAACTTGTAGGTCATCGCGGACTGCCACTGCCCGACCTTCGCCTCGGGATGGTCGAAGCTGTTCACCGCCAGGACCGGATAGGCGCTCATGAAGACGTGGGCCAGCACCACGCAGAGCACCGCGCCCATGCCGATGCCGAGCACCTGGTAGTAGAACTGGACGCGACGGTCGGTGCCCAGGCGCCAGCCGGTGGAGCGGTCCTGCTGCATGTCCACGCCCACCGAGCTGCAGATGAGGAGCACGGTGGCCGCGGTGAGCGCGACGACGGGATTTCGCAACCCCATCGCCGACATCAGGAGCACGGCGACCACGAACGCGCTGGAGATGGGGTTCTGGTCGCTGACGCCGGTGGAGATGCCGTTGATGAAGACGAAGAGGATGCTCAGCCCCAGCCCGAAGAGGATGTAGCTGGCCGGCTGGTGCATGAGGCGGGTGGCGACCAGGACCACCGCCGCGGCCCAGAACAGCACCCAGACCACGAGCATGCGCGTCGGGAATCCTCCCCGCCCGGAGGGCTCCTCGCTGGCGGCGGCACCCGGCGCGCGCGCCCGCGCAACCGCCTGTCGGGCGATGATCGCGAGATCGACCACCGCCGCGCCGAGGATGGAAGCCAGGCCCACCAGGAAGCCCAGCCGGCGGAAGGGCTCGTTCTCGCCCAGCCAGCCGTTGCTCCGGAGCCACGGGGTCAGAAGCCAGCCGATGAGCGCGAAGGTCGACGCGGGGACGGCGATGCGCGAGCCGACGATGAGCCCCGCACCGACGTTCGACATCGACAGGCCGCTCGCGCCGATCGACGCCACGCGATCGATCAGCCAGCCGCCCGTTACCCCCAGCCCAGCGCCGGTGCCGAGGCTGCGCACCGAGCGCTTCAGCAGCGTCTTGTCGGTGAGCGCGCGGATGATGTTCGCGACGGCGTAGCCCGAGGGGTAGTCGAGCCGCATCCGGTCCACCAGCACCGGTGTGTAGAGCATCCCCAGGCCCACGCCGAACATCCCCACGCAGGTGATGAAGAGGATCAGCTGCCAGGTCGGCGGCAGCTCCATCCCCAGCCACACCGCGGCCTGGATGAGGACCGCCATCGCCCCGAGGGAGCCGACCGAGGCGGCCATGGTCTGCATGTAGTTCGCCCCGTGGCGGCCCTGTGCTCCGTATGGATAGGTGACGACGCTGCCCAGGATGCCGGCGAGGATCTGTGCGGGGACGAAGATCCCGAGGGTGAAGTTCATGTACGCGGCGGCAATGCCTCCGAGCGGTCCGAGCACCAGCAGCGCGACAGCCGCGAGCATCAGGTGGAAGCCGAGCGTGCCGGGCCGTGGCATCCAGGCGAATCGAACGTGCGTGTCGTCTCCGCGCGTGAGCGGGGCGTCCATCGACCTCTCCGGCTCCCCCAGTGGAGCGCCACCTTCGCACAGCGTCCAGCGGTTCCGAGCACTTCCGCAGTCGTTTGACAGTGAGCCCTGCGCTCTGGCATGAACGCGCGCCGCAGCTCCCTGGCCCCGGTGCTGCCTGTGCTCGAAAGGAGGCCACATGATGCGCCTCCCGAGCATCCAGGCGACGAGGCCCTGAACCACAACCCGAGGTGATCCGGCGTCTCCCGTCCCTGGGTGACGCCCGGTAGCGATCGGACAGGCGCTCGCGTCGCGCAGTCCTGCGCACGCTCGCCCGGATCCGTCTGCTCGCCGCGCCGATTCCACCCGGCGTCCGCCACGCGGCTGCGCCCGTCGCGCCGTGGGGGACGCCCGCTTGCGCCCGCGAAGGGCGTTCGGAGGTCCGACATGCTGACTCGAACGAAGCTGGAGGCCCTCCTCGCGAAGCTCAGGAAGGGTCTCGACGAGAGAGGAAATGGGGAGACCGCGGAGCAGCTCCTCCGCGAGGTGGTGGCCGAGAGCCAGCGACTCGGGTTCGCCTCCGCGTTCGTGCACTACATGCTGGCCGGCGTGCTGGACCGGCTGGGAAAGCTGGAAATGGCATTCGATGAGCTCAAGAAGGCAGTGAGGGCGGACCCGCTCGCGCTTCCGGTGCGCCATTCGTTCGAGGACGTGGCGGCCCGGCTCCGCGCTGCGCTGGCCGACCCGGCCCGTCCTCCGGAGGACGCGGACATCCCGCGCCTCTACGCGCTGCTCGTCGAGGCGGGAGAGGCCGACCTCGAGTCGCACCTGGCGATGGTGCGGTTCGCGGTGGCCACTGCCCAGCTCGAGCGTGCGCGGGTGCTGGCCGAGGCGATGACCACGCTGTTTCCGGCAGCTCGGGAAGCCTGGGAGGCACTGGCCCGGGTGGCCCGGGCGCAGGGCGACCTCGCGCGGGCGACGACCGCAGAGGCCGAGGCCGCTCTGGTCGGGGTGAAGCTGCCCCTCTTCGGCGTCGAGGGGAAGGCGATGGCGTGAATGGGTAGGTGAACTCGAGAGGTGGCGGGGCTTCGCGGCCCCGCCACCCGACGGACGTGAGCAAACGACGATGAGTACGACGAACGAGGACGTGCTGCTCAAGTTGCAGCTCGCAGAGAGCCTGAGGTCCGAGGATCCGGAGCGGGCGGAGCTGTTCTTGCGCTCGGCGCTGAGAAGCGCCGAGGCGCTCGGTCACAGCTCGCCCACGCTGCATCTACAGCTGGCGGAGCTTCTCTACCGTCTCCGGCGGCTGCGGCAGGCGCTCGAGCAGGTGGAGGAGGTCCTGGAGCTCGATCCATTCAATCTCGTCGCGCTGAAGCTGGGGCGAGCTCTGGGTCGGGCGCTGGGTGAGAGTGTGCGGGGGCGGCGGGATCCGGCGACGGACTCCGCTGCCTCCTTGAACGAGAGCGAGCGGTGAAAGAGCTGGATCAGATCCTGCTGAAGATGCAGACCGCGCAGAACCTCCGCTGGGAGGACCCGGAGCTGGCGGAGGTGTTTGCGCGATCGGCGCTCGAGGAGGCGCAGGCGCTGGGGTACGTGTCTGCGTCTCTGCACTTCCAGCTCGCGGACCTGCTCGACGACCTCGGGAAGCACGCCCAGGCCTTCCGGGAGGTGAGGGCGGGACTGGAGCTGGACGGGGCTCGCTCCTGGATTCCGGCCTCCGACCAGCGTGAAGGCCTGACCCTCGGTTGGACCTTGGGACAATGGCCCGCTCCAGTTCGGGCTTGATCGGTGCGGACCTCCTCGCGCTACGCTTCTTTGCGACACGAAGGGGGGTCGGTGGAAGAACCGGACCGCAGTGAGGCCACCGCAGGGGCTTCCGTGGCGGACTCGCGCCTCGACCCCTCGCAATCCTCGGGCTCCGAGAGCACTCAGTCCCTCGCCACTCCGCACGGAGATGAGGCCGGCCATCAACTCGCGCCCGGAGACCTGCTCGCGGGAAGGTTTCAGATCATCCGCTCGGTGGGCCAGGGCGGGATGGGCGACGTCTTCGAGGCCGACGACCTGACGCTGCACACGCGCGTGGCCCTGAAGACCATCAGGCCCGACCTCGCATCCTCGCCGGCCATGCTCGCCCGGCTTCGCCGCGAGGTGCTTCTGGCGAGGCGGGTGAGTCACCGGAACATCTGCCGGATCTTCGATTTCCACGAGGCCACCCTCGCTGGCGAGACGCGCCTTGCCTTCATCAGCATGGAGTTCCTCGACGGCGAGACGCTGGCGGCAAGGCTCCTGCGTGAACCGTCCCTCTCCCGTCGGGACGCGCTTCTCATTCTCCAGCAGGTCGCCGAGGGTCTTGCGGCGATCCATGCTCAGGGAATCGTTCACCGGGATCTCAAGCCCGGCAACGTGTTGCTCCTGCAGGAACCGGCCGGGCTCAGAGCGGTGCTCACGGACTTCGGCATCGCCCGGGCGAGCCAGCTGCGCCTGGGCGATGGCGATTTCGAGCCAACGCGCGAACGCGTGATCGTCGGAACTCCCAGGTACATGGCTCCCGAGCAGCTGAGGGGAGATGGCTCGACCTACAGCTCCGACGTCTACTCGTTCGCGCTGGTCGCCAGTGAGGTGCTGGACGCGAGCGTTCCTAAGCGGGCTGGTTCCGTCCGTCGCGACCTGCGGAAGGCGTTGAGCGAGGACCCATCGAAGCGACCGGGGGATCCCCGCGCCATCGTCGTCCAGCTGGAGCGTGGAGGGTTCTCGAGGCGGCAAGGGCGCCGACTCGCGACTGGGGCGGTCCTCGTCCTGATGGCTGGCGTGGCAGCGGGCCTGGTCGTGCGCGCGCGGCGCTCGGCACCCGCTCCGGCCGAGGTCGCCGCAGCTGGAGCTCGGCCGGTCGCGCTCCTGGGAATCACCTCGGCGCCGGACGACGAAGACCTGGGACAGGCGATTGTCGCCGCCCTCGACCTGGACCTGCGAAACACGCCTGACGTGCTCGCGCTCAGCCCCGACGCGGTGCAACGACGCATGTCTCGACTCCGGCTCGGGGGAATCGACGTCGCGGATGCGGTCAAGCTGGCGGGGCGAGCCCGGCTCAACGAGGCCTTCCAAGGCGCAGCGCTACTCTGGGGGACCGTGCGCTCCCCATCCACTCGGGCCAATGATGAGCAGGATCTCGAGCTCGAGCTCACTCTTCTGCCCCAGGGAAAGGATGCACCCGCGACTGTCCACGTTGTCGGCTCCCGCGGCTCGTTTGTCCCGATCATCGCTCAAGCGAGTGATCGGATCCGGGCGTTGATCGGTAGTCGTCGACCTTCTCCGGCGGAGCGCCGGCGACTGGACGGGGCGCTTCCACGCACGTTCCGAGCCGCCGAGCGGTACGGCGTCGGACGAAGACTGACCTTCGCCTCACGCTGGGTTGAGGCCGTCGACGCTTTCTCCCAGTGCGTTCGCGAGGATCCGCACTTCCAGCTCTGTCAGAGCGAGTTCTCTTGGGCGTCGTCCCGCGCCGGGATGGAGACTCCGGAGTCCCGGGATGGGCTCGGCCGAGCGCACTCCATGAGCGAGGGGCTTCCCGAGCCGACGCGGCTCTTGATCGAGACCCGCTATGCAGCGTTGGTCGGGCACACGGCCAAGGCCAAGGAGAGCGCGGAGAGACTCTTCTCCCTGAATCCGGCCGACTACGGTGCCTTCGACACCTATGTTCAACGCCTGAGACCCCAGGAAACCCTCGCGCTCATCGACCAGCTTCGAGCGAGCGACTCCGTGTTGAGCTTTCTGCCGGCGTTCGACTTCCGGGAGGTGAACGCGGCCACGTACCTTCGGGACGAGCGCCGCATGTCGGATGGACTGGCCCGCCTCGATGCCTCGGCGAGCGCTCCGATGGACAAGATCCTGGTCAGCCTTGGCCTGGAAGCCCGGGCAATGAGCGCGAAACGCAAGGACAAGTTCAGCGAGGCCCTGGCCTACATTGCGTCTGCGGAAGCGATCCTCACCAGGGAAGGTGATTACAAGAACTTCCTGGGAACACTCACCGCTCACCGGGCCGAGATTCTCTGGTCGCAGGGCGAGTGGCTCGCCGCGATCGAGGGCTACGAGAAGGCCTGCGACCTCTTCCAGCGTCTCGGAACCAGCCACAACCTCTGCTGGTGTTCCGGACGACAGGCCTACTTCCTGGGCTCGGTTGGAAGAGTCTCGATGATGGAGGCGGCGCTCCAGCGAGCATCGAGCATCAGCGAGGAGGTGACTCGTTCGACCCCCGCCTGCTTCGAATACTGGAGCGGCAAGGCGGATCTCTTCGCTCGCAAGGGCGAGTTCTCCCGCGCGCAGGAGGCCGTTGCGAGCCTGGTGAGCACTCGACCAGATTTCGAGAACTCGCTCGTGGTGGCCTACCATCGAGCCACCATCGCAGCGCGGCAGGATCGGGTCGCCGAAGCTCGCTCGCTGCTCGAGAAACAGCTGGAGCGCGAGCTGGTGAGACCGAGCGAATTTCGCGACCGCGACCAAACGACGGCGCTGCTCAGAGCCGACGCTGCGGCGCTGGCCGTGGAGGTCGGGGACCTCGCGGGTGCCGAGAAGCTGCTCGCGAGCATCGAGAACGTAGAGCCAGCCACCCGAGCCTGCGCACTGAAGGCCCGAGCGCTCCTGGCCATCGCCCGGCACGAGCGACGAGCTGCCGTGAACTTCGGGATCCAGGCGCTCGCCGCCGCGCGAGCATCGCGCAATCCGACGTACATCACCGACGCGACGCTTGCCCTCGCCGCGGCGAGGATGGCGAACGGAGAGGTTCCGGCCGCAGACACGCTGCTCGAGCCGCTCGCGAGGCGAGGCAGGACCTACGAAGACACGGCGCTCACCCTCGAGCTCGAACTCGTGCGGCTATCGGCGGAACGAAAGGGACGTCGTGAAGCTGCTCGGAAGCTGAGCGTCACCGCGGATGCTGCGGGCTTCACCTGGATCGCGCGCAAGGCCTCCGAGATAGCGGAGCCGACAGGAGCGCCGAGGACCCACTGAAGCGTCTAGAGTACGACCTGCTCCCGGTGCTCGCCGAAGACGTCGCGGAGGGCATCGGAGATCTCCCCCAGCGTCGCGAGTGACTTCACTGCATCGAGGATGTGCGGCACCAGGTTCTGCCGCTCGTCCTTCGCCGCGGTCCGGAGCGCATCCAGCCGCCGCTGGACCGACGCACCGTCGCGTTCCTTCCGGAGCGCCTTCAGGCGGGCTGCCTGTGTGCGCTCCACCGTCTCGTTGACCCGGAGAAGGCCCTCCGGTGGCGGCTCCTCCTCCTTGAACTCGTTCAGGCCGACCACCACCGACTCACGCGTCTCCAGCGCGCGCTGTGCCCGGTAGGCCGCGTCCTGGATCTCCTGCTGCGGATAGCCCTGGGCGATCGCCTCCACCATGCCCCCCAGCGCGTCGACCTTGGTCAGATACGCCTCCGCCCGGGCTTCCAGCTCGTCGGTCAGCCGCTCCAGCGTGTAGCTGCCGCCGAGCGGATCGACCACGTCGGCCACACCGGTCTCGTGGGCGATGATCTGCTGCGTCCGAAGCGCCAGCTTCGCCGCCGCCTCGGAGGGGAGCGCCAGCGCCTCGTCCTTGCTGTTGGTGTGCAGGGACTGAGCCCCGCCGAGCACTGCCGCCATCGCCTGAAGCGCCACCCTCACCACGTTGTTCTCCGGCTGCTGCGCGGTGAGCGTCGAGCCCGCGGTCTGCGCGTGGAAGCGCAGCATCTGGCTGCGGGGGTCCTTCGCTCCGAATCGCTCCTTCATCACCCGGGCCCAGAGGCGGCGCGCCGCGCGGAACTTGGCGACCTCCTCGAGGAAGTTGTTGTGGACGTTGAAGAAGAACGACAGTCGTCCGGCGAAGGCATCCACCTCCAGCCCGGCGCGCCGCGCGGCCTCCACGTAGGCGATGCCGTTGCCGAGGGTGAAGGCGATCTCCTGCGCCGCGGTCGAGCCCGCCTCGCGGATGTGGTACCCGCTGATGCTGATCGGATTCCAGCGCGGAACCCGCTTCGCGCAGAAGGCGAAGACGTCGGTGACCAGCCGGAGTGACTCGCGCGGCGGATACACGTAGGTCCCGCGCGCGATGTACTCCTTCAGGATGTCGTTCTGTACCGTGCCCGAGATCTTCTCCAGCGGCACACCCTGCTGCTCCCCCACCGCCGCGTAGAGCGAGAGCAGGATGGCTGCGGTGGAGTTGATGGTCATCGACGTCGAGACCTCGGCCAGCGGGATGCCCTTGAGCAGGACCTCCATGTCGCGGAGCGAGCTGATCGACACGCCGACCTTGCCCACCTCTCCGCGTGCCCGGGGGTGGTCCGCGTCACGGCCCATCTGCGTCGGCAGGTCGAAGGCGACGGAGAGTCCCGTCTGCCCGGACTTGAGGAGGTAGTGGTAGCGCGCGTTCGCGTCCTCGGCGCTGCCGAACCCGGCGTACTGCCGCATGGTCCAGTGGCGACCCCGGTACATCGTCGGCTGGATGCCGCGGGTGAAGGGGTACTCGCCCGGAAAGCCGAGCTTCTCGAGGTATCTCGCGTCGGGGCTCGAGGGCGTGTCGACCGGCCCGAGCTCGATGTCGCTCGAGGTCCGGAACACGTCCTTGCGCTCGGGAGACTTCTCCCGGGCCTTCGCCCAGACCTGATCCAGCCAGCGTCGGCGCTCGTCGGACATCGCCTACTCCACGGTGAGCAGCTTGGCGTTTGCCTCCACCGCGCTGCCCTCCTTCGCAAACACCTCGACCACGGTACCCGCCTTGGGGCTCTTCAGCTCGTTCTCCATCTTCATCGCCTCGACCACGACCAGCCCCTGACCTTCCGTCACCTCGGCTCCGGGAGCGACCAGCACCCGCACCACCTTGCCCGGCATGGGGGCGGTGACGACCGCCTTCCCGGTCACGGTGAAGCCTGCCGCGCCGGCGCGCAAGCTCACCGCCCGCTCGTCTGCGACGTCGACGGTGAGCAGCTCGAAGTCCACGAGGACCTGCACCTCGTCCCCCGACTCGTCCAGCTCGACGTCGTACGACCGGCCGTCGACCAGGAGCGAGACCGCGCCGTGGTCGAGCACCTGGGCATCGACGGTGTGGCTCTTCCCCCGCTCCCTGAGCACGTACTTGCCGTTGCCCTGGTCGTCGATGTCCACGGGGACCGAGTCCTCCGCACCCCGGGCGCGGGTGAAGTAGCGCTTGGACCCGCTCACCGGCGACTCCCTCGAGCGCGCATGCGCCACGCCGACGGTCCGTTGCTCTGGCCCGAGACCGGGGTCAGGCTCCGCCGCCGCCGTGCGTCTCGCTGGTAGGCGTCCACCACCGCGGCCAGCAGTGCCACCTCACCGAGTCGGGCATCGCGGCGCTCGAGCAGCGCCGGGTGCGCGCGGGGAAGGAAGCCGGTGTCGTAGTTGCCGCCCACGAATTCGGGGTGGACGAGGACCGCGCGCAGATAGCGGATGTTGGTGGTGATTCCCTTCACCACGTACTCGGAGAGCGCGCGTCGCATCCTGGCGATGGCCTCGGGACGTGAGGGGGCCCACACCGAGAGCTTGGAGATCATCGGGTCGTAGACCGTCGGCACCGTGTAGCCCGGGTACACGCCGGAATCGTCGCGCACGTTCGGTCCGGACGGCACTCTCAGGTAGGTGATGCGTCCCGGGCTGGGCATGAAGTTCTGCGCCGGGTCCTCGGCGTACACTCGCACCTCGATGCTGTGCCCGCGCGGAGGCTCGGTCCGGAAGCCGAGCGGCTCCCCGCGGGCAACCCGGATCTGCGACGCGACGAGATCCAGGCCAGTGACCCACTCGGTCACCGGGTGCTCGACCTGGAGCCGAGTGTTCATCTCGAGGAAGTAGAAGTTCCGGTGCTTGTCCACCAGGAACTCCACCGTGCCAGCGCCCACGTAGCCCACGGCCTTCGCGGCGCGGACCGCCACCTCGCCCATGGCCGCGCGCATCTCGGGAGTGAGGATGGGGGAGGGCGTCTCCTCGATGACCTTCTGGTGGCGGCGCTGCGCCGAGCACTCGCGCTCGTTGAGATGGACGGTGTTCCCCGCCTGGTCGGCGAAGACCTGGATCTCCACGTGGTGCGGTTCCTCCAGATACTTCTCGAGGTACACCGCGTCGTTGCCGAACGCGTTCAGCGCCTCGCTCTGGGCAGCGCGCCACGCGGAGTCGAACTCAGGCAGCCGCTCCACGCGCCGCATTCCCTTGCCGCCACCTCCACCGGCGGCCTTGAGCATCACCGGGAAGCCGATCTTCTCGGCGTAGGCGCGCGCCTCGGTGACGGAGGGGAAGGGCGCAGTGCTGCCCGGGACCACCGGAACTCCGGCCTTCTCCATGTTGGCGCGGGCGCGCGTCTTCTCGCCCATCGCGTCCATCGCCGCGGCCGGGGGACCGATGAAGACGATTCCCGCCGCTTCGCATGCCCGGACGAACGCGGCGTTCTCGCTGAGGAAGCCGTAGCCGGGGTGAATCGCGTCCGCGCCGGAGGCCTTCGCCGCGTCGAGGATGCGGTCGAAGGAGAGATAGGACTCGCGGGAAGGGGGCGGTCCGACCCGAAAGGCCTCGTCCGCCATCCGGACGTGGAGCGCCGTTCGGTCGGCGTCCGAGTAGACGGCGACGGTGGAGATGCCGAGGTCCCGGCACGAGCGGATGACCCGGACGGCGATCTCCCCTCGGTTGGCGATCAGGACTTTCCGGATGGGTCTCGTTCCCTGGGCCACAGTCGCTCGCTTAGCACGGGCGAGCGAGCGTGCGCGCTGCCCGGACGGGGTCCCTGGCGATGGATCTCGCCCCTACCTTTCCGGGGACTTCATGGACGAGGGGAGAAGGCGACGGTCATGAAACGAACGGCATGGCGGTGGGTCGGAACGGGCGTGCTGGCCGGTGCAGCGACGCTCTGGCCGGTGACGGCGCAGGGGCAGACGAGCGGCAGCGGCGCAGGGGCGTCGACCGGGAGCTCTGGGTCGGGAAGCGTCGGCGGCAACGCAGGCGCGCCGATGGGGACCGGGACGGCGGGGACGACGTCGCCCAGGACCGGAACGACGGCTCCGCTGGGGCCGGGAACCGGGACGGCGCGCGACAGCACGGGCGCGTACTCCGGCACCGGAGGCTCGGGCACGACGACCGGGACCGACGGCACGCTGAACTCGCCTTCGCCAGCGCCGGCCCCCGGGGGCTCGGCGGCGGTGAATCCGAACACCGGCGTCGGCGCTCCGAGCACAGGAAACCCGGCCGGACAGCCGAGCACGAGCGGGAGTGGGATGGGCCAGCCGATCGGTCAGTCGTCGACCGGCACCGGAACGTCCTCGACGTCTGGAGCGACCGGGACCGGGACGACGGGGACTGGCGCCGGCGGCGCGGGAACCGACAGCTCTGCGACGGGAACGTCGGGAACAGGAACGACAGGAGCGGGAAGCACGGGGACGGGCGGCGCGGGAACGAGCGGCACCGGCACATATCGGGTTCCCGGCTCCGGCCCGATGGACAGCACCGGGGCGTACCGCGTGCCGGGGACTGGCTCCGGGACAACTGGCACGGGCACCACGGGCTCCGGAACGACCGGAACTGGCACCACTGGCACAGGGACGACCACCGGGACCGAAACGACCCCCGGCACCGGGCGCTGAGGCGCGCGCACGACGCCTGCCCAGTCGTCAAGGCGGGCGCGACGCGCTGATCGCCCCGAGGTAGTACTGGCCGTCGAACCCCTCGCTGCGCTGGGACCAGAGGCGGATCGAGCGGGGGTAACGCGGAATGTCCGGCGCTGCGTCGCCGGCCGCGCCCCCTCCACTCTTGCTCGCCCGTTCGGCGGTCGTGTCCTGGTAGGTCGAGAGGCCCCGGGGTGGCCAGCCCTTCACCTCGTGCACGCCGCATCCGAGCGCAGCCTGAAGCGTGCACCCGAAGAACGTTCCGGCGTCATAGGCCATCCGCAGCGCGACCGGCTTCAGCCCGAAACGGTCCAGCCGCGCCCCGAGAGCCAGGTAATCCTCGGCGCGTGTCTGCGCGTGGAGGTTGCCCACCAGCACCACCATGGGCCGATCGAGCAATCGGCGTCGCATGGCCTCCACGAGGCTTGCCATCGCCGCCTCGCGGTCGTTGCCCAGGAACCGCCGGTCGTCGATGCCCTCGACCTCGATGCTGGCTCCCGCGGCTTTCAGTGTCCTCAGCTGGTCCACCAGAGCAAGCATCGCCGGGGTGGAGCGGCCGTCCTCCCAGTCGCGCTTCCAGCTCGCGGTGGCGACATACGTCTGGCGGTCCTCGGCCGTGCCCTGCGAGTCGAGGAAGGTCCGCAGGGCGGGGTTGTCCTGGTGGGGAAGCTCCAGTGCGACCGCTAACGGCCACCCCTCTGCAGCGGTTCGGCAGGCCAGAGCGCCGACGAACGCCGGGGACTGCTCGGTGCCGTGCAGCTCACCGAGAACGACCAATCTTCGCGAGGCAAGGAGATCGATGCCGCCCGGGACGTCGGGACAGGACGAAGCAAGCTTCTGGACGGCAGTGCTCGTCGGCGCAGGCGCACGGACCTGAGTGCATCCGCTGACCGTGGTCGGCTCCTGCTCGATCGCCATCGCTGCGGTTGGATCCACCTTCTGGAGGAGAGCCCACTCCATCTCCGGCTGTCGCTCCCGCGCTGGCTCGTTGATGACCGCGCCCTCGAGGGATGCACGCTGCACGAGGGCGTTGGGGTCGGTGACGTACGCCTCGGTGTTTTCACGAAACCGCTCGCTCATGGAGTGGATGGCACTTTCGGTCGCGATGACGGTCAGTCGCTCGAACCGGACCGTCTGGTGGGTGGCGTCGAGCGTGGTGACGACGACGCGATACGACTGAAAGCTGCGCGGCTCGGAACCTTTCTGGATCGAAACGACCGCGTCTCCAGGTGTCCTCGCCGGCGGCGTCTGGACCCCCTGAGGCGTCCAGGGTGTTCGGAGCGCCATCGGAGTGACTCGTTCCGGCGTCAGCCCGTGACCCGACAGAACGTTGGACGCTGCGGCAAGCAGGGCGTCCGGAGTACTGAGATAGACATGTTCGGTGGCGCGAGTGTGGTTGTACCCGGACCGGCTCGTGGTCGCGCAGGCAAACAACGCGGCGAGCACGAGCCACGACCTGTGCCTCCGAGTGCCGGCGCGCACACGCACGATCGTCCCCCTTCGAGTCGCGGGTTCCCCCGATTGTAGCGTTGTAGGTCGCCTGCCTGGTCCACGGACGTCGCCGCATCGTCCTCGTCCCAGGCCTCCGGAACGCTCCCAGACCGAAGGGCCCGGAATGATGGACCAATCGAGGTGCCAAACACCTCGTTACAAGGTGCCAAACACCTCGTTACGGACCTCGTTTACGGGGTCGCTGAACGTGTTCCGGGGGCGTGTCGATCGGTCCCGGTCTCGTTCGTCGTCGTTCCGAGAGCGACGCTCCAGCCACTCCAGGCCGGAGCGTCGTCCCAAGCCGAAAGGAACAGCGCGATGCAAGTCATGGTGATCGTGAAGGCCAGCAAGGAGTCCGAAGCAGGCGAGATGCCGAGCGAAAAACTCCTTGCCGACATGGGGAAGTTCAACGAGCAGCTCGTGAAGGCCGGCGTCATGGTTGCTGGCGAAGGTCTCCACCCCAGCTCCAGAGGCAAGCGTGTCAGGTTCTCGGGAAGGGAGAGGACCGTCATCGACGGTCCGTTCGCCGAGACCAAGGAGCTGGTCGCCGGCTTCTGGCTCTGGCAGGTGAAGACCCTCGAGGAGGCCGTCGAGTGGCTGAAGCGCGCGCCGTTCGACGGGGGCACCGAGGTCGAGATCCGACCGATCTTCGAGGCGGACGACTTCGGCAAGGAGCTCACGCCGGAGCTGCGGGCGCAGGAAGAGCGGCTGCGTGCCGAGATCGAGCGGCAACGGAAGTCGCAGGCCTGACCGCCAAGGCGTGAATCCCACCCCCGGGCCTCGCTAAGGTCCGGGCCAGGTGGCCGGACCTCATCACGTCGTGCTCGTCCCGGGCTTCTTCGGCTTCGCGAACCTCGGCGACTTCACCTACTTCGGGCACGTGCGCGACCTCCTTTCCGAGGTCGGGCCCGCGTCGGGGCTGGACGGCGAGATCCTGGCCGTCCTGACCGAGCCGTCCTCCTCGCTTCCCCGGCGTGCCGCGCTCCTCGCCGAGTCGATCCACCGGCTGCTCGAGCAGCACGGCGGGGTGGTCAGCATCGTCGGTCACTCCACCGGCGCGCTCGACGCTCGGCTCATGCTCAGCCCCGGCTCCATCCTCCCCACGCGGGTCGACGTGGAGCGCTGTGCCCAGGCCGTGCGCGCGGTGGTCGGCGTGGCGGCGCCCCACCACGGGACGCCGCTCGCTCAGCACTTGACCTCCTTGTTCGGGAGCCAGCTGCTGAAGCTGCTCTCGCTGGCCACGGTGTACTCGCTGCGCACCGGCCGGCTCCCGGTGGGGGTGGCGCTCCGCCTGGCGCGACTCCTCCGCCGCAGGGACAGCGTCCCCACCGGGGTGGTGGACCAGCTCTTCCTCCAGCTGCTCTCGGACTTCGCCGGGAAGCGCCGCCGCGCCATCGAGGAGTTCTTCTCCAGCGTCCACAGCGATCAGGGTCTCGTTCCGCAGCTCGCGCCGGGCGCGATGGAGCTCTTCAACGCCGCCACCGGCGACCGCCCCGGCGTGCGCTACGGCCAGGTCATCACCCGAGGCCGCTCTCCGGGCCTGCGCTCACTCGGGCGTGCCGGACTGAGCGGGTACGCGCAGACCACCCACGCGCTCTACGTCGTGCTGTACCGACTCGCTCGCGGCCGGCCCAAGGACCCGCCCGCGAAGCTCTCACCGGAGGACCGGAAGTTCCTCCGCCGCGCGTACGGCAGCATTCCCGACCACCGGGCCAACGACGGCATCGTCCCGACCCTGAGCCAGGTGCGAAACCAGCTGGTTGCCGCGGTCTGGGCCGATCACCACGACGTGCTCGGCCACTTCCACCAGCCGCGTCACGTCCCGCCACACTTCGACTGGGTCGCGTCGGGCACCGGGTTCGATCGCGAGCACTTCGAGGCCGTCTGGAAGGCCGTGGCCCGCTTTCTCGGCGAGTCGGCCTAGGCCGTCGCACCGCTCGAAGGCGTGACCGGTGCAGGCGTGGGTGCGGGCTCGACCGGCTCCGGCCGCTGGCGCCGAAAGCGCCCGGCGACCCACCACATCCAGGCCGGAGTCACGATCTGCTGGCGGCGGATGGCGAGAACGATGAACCACGCCCCGAGCGCGCCGCCGAGCACCATGGCCGGGAGCCCCGCCTCGGGGCCGAACTCACCGCCGGTCAGGAGCACAGGCCCGGGAAATCGCGCATGTGCGAGCACCGCGAGATCGTTGCCCGAGACCGGCGAGCCCCACACTGGGCCTTCGAAGAGGTTCCACGACCAGTGGAGCCCGATGGGAACCCACAGCGAGCGCGTCGCCACGTATGCAGCCGCGAGCAGGGCGCCGGCCTCGAGGGCGATGGCCACGCTGCTGACCCAGGTGGCGCCGGGATTCCCTCGATGGATGAAGCCGAAGAAGAGCGCGCTGAGGAGCAGTGCCAGCCAGGTTCCGAGCGCCTGCTCCAGCTGGCGGAAGATGATTCCCCGGACCGCCACCTCCTCGAAGATGCCGACGCCCAGGAAGATCAGCACCATCCGCGCGAAGAGCGCTCCGCGCGTGGTCCCCTCGGGGACAGCCGCCCAGCCCAGCAGCTCGTAGCTGCCTGCGAGGGCCAGCACTCCCGTCACGGCGGTGAGGAGGAACGCGCCCAGCAAGAAGCCGTATGCCGTCTGAGGAGCGGCCCCCGCGAGCCCGAGGCCCACGTCTCGCGGTCGCTTCCGCTCGAACAGCCACAGGCAGACGGTGAAGACGAAGAGCGTGAACACCGCGTTCCGGACCGCCCCGGTGAAGGTGACGTTGGAGGCCCGAGCCAGCGCCGGAGCGACGATGACGAGGAGAGCCGCGAGCAGCCGGACCATGAGACCAGTCCAGACCAGCCGGGGGATCGGGGCGAGAAGGAGGCGACGGAACAGTGCAGGCATCGGAGCTGAGTGGACGACGCGGAGCAGGTCCCTCGATTGCCTCAGCTTGCCGCATCAGCGGCGGCGACACGCGAAAGACGCTGCCCTTTTCCGGAGTTCCCGGCCCGCTCAGCCGTCGATCGGGAAGACCAGGTGGAGCCGCCGGAGGGCCTGCCGCGGGCACTCCACGGGCCGGTTGCAGGCGCGCGGCATCTCCCGCCGGCACACGCGGACCTGAGGCTCGGTGGGCTTGGCGGCGGGGGGCGCCTCCTGGAGGAGCGCCGGAGCGGCGCGCATGCCCAGCACGGCCGCCTTCGCTGCGCTCGAACCGTGACCGCTGGCGGTCGAGGCCAGCGTGGGGGCGAGGTGCGCGAAGACGGATGCCACGCGCCAGGCTGAGGACGGGACCAGCGCCGTGCCCGCGACGAGCATGATCATCGCGGCGATGGAGCAGGCAACCAGCGGTGAGTCCTTGCGCATGGCGAACCTCGCGTAACCCCGGAATCTCACGGGCGGCGGGGTGGGGCAAGGAGGGGAAGCGGGGGTTGCAGCCGGCCGACCGTTGGCTGCAGGGAAGGAACCGCTCTGTGTCAGGCTGACCTCATCCTTCGATGGCGGCGTTGATCAGGGGAGCCACGATCTTCATCCCTGGGTCCTCGGCGTTGTAGCCGTTGGGCGGCTCCTGGATCTGGAACTGCCGGTCCTGCCCGATGAATTGCTCGAGGAAGCGATCCATCCCGACGAATTCGCTGTAGCACTTGTAGCTCTCACCGGGTGGCCACTCGAAGTACTCCCACCAGGAATGCTTCTTCTCCATCCGCTGGCAGGCGTGGCTGCCGATGAAGGTGACGATGGTGCTGGCGTGGCTGTCGTTGATCTGCCGCTCCCAGGGAACGAAGAAGCTCCAGTTGCTGCGCTGCCGGAGCTTGCTCACCAGCTGGTCCTCGTCGTACTTCCAGAACGCGAGGACCGTGGGCTTGCTGGGAATGCCGTAGAAGGGCTCGTAGGAGAAGCGCGAGTAGTTGTAGTCCCGGCTGTAGGCCGTGTACGCGAATCGGTCAGCCGGGAACTGGTCTGCCAGCAGGAGATTGATGCTTCCGAAGTCGTTCGGGTCGAATCCGGGGAACTGCGAGAAGACCGGGATCAGTCCCCACGCATCGGTGATCCTCTGATGGAGCGGCCGGGAGAGCCCCGAGCCGTTCGGGGTGAAGTACACCGGCCCCGAGTCGTTCAACAGATACGACTTCCGCGGGTGCAAGTTGGTGCGAATGAGCCAGTACGCAGCCGACGTTGCGGTCCCGCCGGCGCTGAACCCCGCGACCAGCAGGCGGTCGATGAAGGGGAACTCGATCTTGACCCAGGCGATCGCGTTGAGCGTGTTCCAGTAGCCTCTGTGATTCCAGTACAGCGGAGGCTCGACCCCCCGAGGATCGAAGTATGTCGTCTCGCGATGGCCCACGTGCACGTCGCCCGTGCAGTAAGGCAGGTAGACGATGTTCCAGTTCTTGGTGATGAGGTCGGTTCGGCTGCGGAATGGCATCCCGGGGTCGGCGCCATTCACGAGCGGCGAGACGTACTTCGCGGTGAACTGCTGCATGTAGTCGTCCGGGATGCCGTTCGGGTTCGCAGCGCCGAGCACGCCCGCGCGCCCACTACAGGTATCGTAGTCCCAGCAGGCGCCCCCGCCTTCGAAGAAGAAGAGGACATCGGGCGAGCCCGTTCGCCGGACGAAGAACTTGTACGGCGACCCGTTGCCGCAGAAGGTGGTCGGGATCTCCGCTTTCTCCCAGGCGTACGAGTTCCCGCCGTCGACCAGGACGTTGACGATTGTCTCGAGCAACGTCTCCGCGCGCGCGGACAGGGGAACAAGCGCAAGGGCGACGACCAGCAGCGCCCGGGTGTATCGCCGAGTCATGTGCTCCCCCTCCGCTCGACCCGCGGGTAAGGCCACGGCCATTGGATCGTCCGGCGCCTCGCCGCCCCCGCGCAAGTCGAAAGCGCTCGCAGGACGGGTCGTGACGGGTGTCGCTGTTCTGTCAGTCGCGGGTTGATTGGTCCGTGGTCGTAACGCGGTGCGCGGCTCAGTGGCCGCCGTCGCGCGAGCCGGGGCTCCACACCCGGAACCCTGTCGGGGTCCATTCGAGCAACGTGGTCGTGAGAGGGTGACTGTCCTCCTCGAAGATGATGCCCGCAAGTCTGCGCAAGGCGACGATACGCTCCTCGGCGTCGCCCCCCACGGCGAGGAAGTGGTTGCGCACCGGGGCGGCGACGACGAGCGGCCGACCCAGCTTCTTGGCGAGCGGCGCCCAGAGCTCCGGAAGCACCAGCAAGGACGCGGCGTAGTCCTCGTCGACCGAGTTCACCCACACCCCGAGGTTCCCCACCTCCTCCATCGCAGGGAGCGCCGGGAACTGAGCGCCGAGGTTCCGGCGAGCGATCTGCTTCATCCGGGCGGCGTCGAGGCCGAGCGTCTTGAGATCCCGCTCCTGGATCAGCCGCATCCCGCGCGGCAGATCGTGGACGTAGACGACGTGGAGATCGGCCACCAGCGGCTCGGCCACCAGCTTCGTCCCGGGAGATGCGTTCCTCCCGAGCTGCCGGGTCGCCGCATCGAGCCACTCCCGGTCGTGGAGCGTCAGCCGGAGGTTCTTCGCCTCCAGCTTCTCGTTTCCGCTGCCGAAACCCGAGGTCTGCTTCAGGCTCTCGACGAGGGAGCCGATCATCGCATCGCACTCCGGAGGCGCGGCGCAGCGCCGCATGAGGTTGTCGAGGCCGAGGCGGACGGTCCTTCCGTCGATCTCCACGTCCATCGCCATCGGCTCCGGGGTGGTGACCTTCGCTCGGGGAATCTCCTTCTGGATGGCCCGGCGGAGCCGGTCGGCCACGAAGGCCGGATCGCGCTCGTCCCCACCGGCCCGTGCAGGGGCGTGCGCCGCGAGCGTCACCATCAGCAGCGCGAGTCCCCCGCGATTCCTCATGGCGCGCAGCTTGCCTGCTCTCCTGCTCGCTCCACCAGTCGGGAGTTCCGGCCCGGAGCCCAGGCGACCATACTCCGTCGCCGGTGCGCTCCCGCTGGCTGCTATTGCTCGCGCTGCTCGTCCTCGCCGGTGTGCTGGTCGTCGCCTGGCCGCGCTCGTCGGGAAGCGAGCCGGTGCCCGCGATATCCCGGCCCATCCGGTCCGCGACTCCCACGGTTCCGCCGCCTGCACCCGCGCCGCCCCCCACGCTCGCTCGTCCCGCAGCGCAGGCGATGCGAGCCCCACAGGGCGTCTCTTCCCCCACGCCTGCTCCGCTGGTCGACGAGGGCTACCCCGTGAGCCTCGAGCAGCTCCAGGCGGAGATTCCGCGCAACCGCTACTGGGTCGACTGGGCGCCCACCGAGGACCCCGAGGTCCTCGAGCGCCGGCAGGCAGACAAGGCCGCATGGAACGACCTCCACGGGAAGGTCCTCTCGGGCACCGCGTCGGACTCCGAGATCGGTGCCTGGATCGACCATCGGCGCCAGGTGTCCCAGGACGCCATCGAGTTCGCGCAGCGTGTCCTCGCAGAGCACGGTTCCGAGCTCCCCGACCGTGATCGCGGGCTCCTCGAGCTGGCGATCTCCATGCACCGCACGCGGCTCGACGAGCTCCCCCGTCAGGAGTCCGAGGCTCGCGCCCGCAAGGTGGAGCAGGATCGGCGGCGGGCCGCATGGAGGGGCCAGCCCCAGCCCTGACCCGCTCGGAGACGGCTACGGGACGCGGCTGAGGAACGCCTCCGAGGCAGTCCGGCGCCCGCCGGGGCCAATCGCGTCAACTCGCCAGACGACGTCCCCGCCCGCCGGAACTCCAGCGAGCGCCTCGGGTGGCAGCTCCACCTCGGTCGCGACCACTCCGCTCTGCCTGTAGAGCACCGTCAGGTCTCGGGTGGAGACCACCACGGTGTAGCGGCTTCCCTCGGCCGCGCCGCTCCAGCGCAGGACGGGGTGGAGGCGGTCCAGCGTGCTCGTCGCCGGGTCGGCCCTCAGCGTCGTGCCTTGGGTGCCGCGCACCACCGGCTCGGGCGGACTGCCGGCGCCTCGGGGAACGAGCATCACCGCCAGCGCAGCGGCTGCGGCCAGCGCTCCTGCGATCGCGATCCAGCGGGTGCGCTGCGTCCGCTGGAGCGGAACGACGTTCGTGCCCGCCGCCGGGGCTGCCTCGCCCGCCGAGGCGTGAAGCTCCCGCGCGAGCCTCCAGAGCGCCGAGCAGTCGGGGCACTGGATGCTGTGGTCGAGCATCGTGCGCACCTCGCCGTCCGGGCGCTTCCCGGCAACCGCCTCCCAGATCGCCTCGGGCGGCGGACAGTCGGGTCCAGGCGAGACGGGCGTCCGTGCGGCCCAGGCAGCACGGAGGGCGTCGAGCTCGCGGTCGCTCATGGCGCGAGCCCCTTCAGCTCGAGGCACCGGCGCAGATCGGCGAGCCCTCGGTAGGTGAGGTTCTGCACTCGCTTCATGTCCCAGCGCAGGACGCGCGATGCCTCGTCGGCCCGGAAGCCCTCCAGGTGCAGGACGACCGCCATCCGCCGCGCCTCCGCCAGCCCGCCCAGACAGTCCCGGATGCCGACGCCCAGCTCGGGGAGCGGCGTGGCACCGTGCTGTCCAGACACGCCTTCCACCGTGGATCTCCGCGACCGCATCTCTTCCGCCCGCCGCCGTCGTCGCTCGTCCGCAATCACGCTGAACGCGACCCGCCACAGGTAAGACGCGGTGCGGACCTGATCCTGCTCACTCTGCCGCTCGTGCTCGAGCACCCGGAGCAGGGCGACCTGGACGAGATCCTCGCGGTGTGCGGCCAGGTCGGACGAGCAGGCGCGGCCGACCGCGGCGCGAAGATTCTGGAGCATCCACGCGTGGCGCTCGGGACCGGCCGACGGCGGGGGGAGTGGCTGCTCGGGACGCACCGTCCTACATCCTACGATCGGGACGGCCTCCTGGCGGCGCGAGGAGGAGGGGCCGCTCCGGGCTTTCCCTGGATCGGGTCAGCGGGCGATCGACGGTTGCGCAACCGGCTCGGCGCTTCGTGCGAAAGGCCGGCGGAGGAGCGCGGGGATCGGGAACGACTGCCAGGTCGGACGGAGATACAGGACCAGCCCGCCGGCCATGGCCAGCGCGAAGGTCGGCATTCCGTGGATGACCGCGATCCCGGCGTGGAACAGAAGGGCCAGCGGCAGGAGGCGCGCGCGGAATCTGAGCGGAGCGACGAGCGCTGCGGCGAGGGACAGCTCGAGGAGAAGAACGCCCCAGGTGACCGGGACCACGAGGAGACTCCGGCCGATCCACTCCGTCAGGGGCCGAAGGAATCCCGGCGTGCCGAAGACGGGGTGCCGCCAGAAGTAATAGAGCGCGGTCCCGTTGGCCCACTCCTCGCTGGGAAACTTGAGCACCGCGGCGAAGAGGTACACCACGGCCATCTGGACCCGGACGAGAACCAGACCGGTCTGCGCCGCGATCGAGGCCATGACGCTTCCGGTGCCGACCCCGACCCAGTGAGAGCGCCGCGAGTCGGTCAGGGCGACCGGAAGCAGCAGGAGGGTCAGGGTCGCGGCGACGAGATCACCGCCATCGACCATCGAGGCCGACGCGGCGAAGCTGAAGGTGACCCACCAGTGGGGGAACGCGGTGAGTCGCGGACGCCACCCGGAGAGGGCCAGCAGGAGCACGACGATCGCCAGGACCTTGGCGACCGTGAGGTGATGACGAGCGAGAAAGAACAGGCTGGCTCCGACAAACGCGCTCCGATCGAAGACCCCCGGGTCATCGACGATCAGCGGGTGAAAGATCCGCTCGGCGGAGTCGGAGACGAGCGGGAGCAGCGTGGCCAGTGCGAGCAGCGATCGCGCAATCCCATAGACGTTCGTCCAGGGTCTGTCGGCTCGGGTCAGCACCGGACGCTCAGCCGCGCATACCGCGTGGGGAGAGTGGCCCTTCCCCGCGCGTGCGCCCAGGCCCACGGAAACGGAGGTCGGTCGACGAGCAGCACCTCACCGCAGAGCCGGGGCTCGTGGGCCAGGTTGTTCACCTCGACCGGCTCGACCGCGGGGCTCGGCAGCTGATCCTCGGTCAGATCCGCGGTGGTCCACCGGGCTTCGACCTGCGACTTGATCGTCCAGTACTCGGGACCGTGGCTCAGAAGTCCCTTCCGCAGGCCGAAGAGGTTCGCGGCCGACCCAAGCGGCCTGTCGGCACGCTCCCAGACCCCGTTCCTGAGCCGATAGACCTCGGTGCGGGTCTCGCGTGGCCAGGCGAAGAAGCCCCAGGCCTGTGGCGCGATCGCGAACATCTGCAGGCGCCGCGCCGGGCCCGGTCGCAGCGGTGAGTCGAGCCAGGTGATGCAGGCAAGGAAGACGACGACTCCGGCCAGGAGTGTCGCCACCTGCCGGGGACGGATCTCAGTGCTGGGCGGTCGGACCACCGAAGGTCATCGCGACAGAGGCGGAGAGCTGCTCGGAGAACAGCTTGCTGTTCAGGAGATCCCACGCCGGATGAACGGAACGGATATCCGCGGGGACGTTCTGCCCGCGGCGCTCGATGGGGACGTTCTGACCCTGACCCTTCACGTCGCCGGGGACGTTCTGGCCGCGGCGCTCGATGGGGACGTTCTGGCCGTGATCCCTCACGTCGCCAGGGACGTTCTGCCCGCGGCGCTCGATGGGAACGTTCTGACCCTTCACGTCGCCAGGGACGTTCTGTCCGCGGCGCTCGATGGGGACGTTCTGACCCTTCACGTCGCCAGGGACGTTCTGTCCGCGGCGCTCGATGGGG
>Ga0081540_1000452_pt1 | contig 40681 bp, 35 predicted proteins | sample TabmetS2T1R1_FD_71024 | JGI IMG/M metagenome (GOLD analysis project Ga0081540, IMG submission 71024) | Tabebuia heterophylla rhizosphere microbial communities from the University of Puerto Rico - S2T1R1 | ecosystem: Host-associated > Plants > Roots > Rhizosphere ...
AGCGCGGCTATCGCAGCCTGATGCGGTTGAATTCGCGGGCGTTCCTGGAAACGCCGGTGCACCAATCCCCGCACATCAAGCTCGAATGGCTGGAGGGCGATGCCGAGGATTTGATCGCGTTGACCGGTGGCCCCGATGGTCCGATCTCGATGGCGCTTCATGCGGATCACACCGCGCTGGCCGCGGCGCGCTGCGACCGGTTGGCGAACCTGTTCGGCGATCGCCTCTATGTCGAGCTGCAGCGCCACGGCATCGACAAGGAACGCCGCGTCGAAGGCGGGCTGATCGATCTCGCCTATGCCAAGGGCCTGCCGCTGGTCGCGACCAACGAGCCTTACTTCGCATCGAACGACGATTATGAGGCCCACGACGCGCTGTTGTGCATCGCCGGCGGCAAGCTGATCGCCGAGACCGAGCGCGACCAGCTCACGCCGGATCATCGCTTCAAGACCCGCGCAGAGATGGCGGTGCTGTTCGCCGACATTCCGGAGGCGCTGGCGTCGACGGTGGAGATCGCCGAGCGCTGCTCGTTCCGCCCGAAGACGAGAAAACCGATTCTGCCGTTCTTCACCGTCGGCGCCGCGGCGAGCCCGGACGCCGCAGCGGTCGAGGCCACCGAGCTGAAGCGCCAGGCGGAGGAGGGGCTCGCCAACCGTCTGCGCGTGCACGGTCTGTCGCCGAACACGACGGAGGAGGACTACAGCAAGCGGCTCGCCTTCGAGCTCGACGTCATCACCCGCATGAAATATGCGGGCTACTTCCTGATCGTCTCCGACTTCATCAAATGGGCCAAGGCCCACGACATTCCGGTCGGTCCGGGCCGCGGTTCCGGCGCCGGCTCGCTGGTCGCCTATGTGCTGACGATTACCGACCTCGATCCGATCCGCTTCGGCCTGCTGTTCGAGCGCTTCCTCAATCCTGAACGCGTCTCGATGCCGGACTTCGACATCGACTTCTGCCAGGACCGCCGTGGCGAAGTGATCGACTACGTGCAGCAGCGCTACGGCCGCGATCAGGTCGCCCAGATCATCACCTTCGGTACGCTGCAGGCGCGCGGCGTGCTGCGCGACGTCGGCCGCGTGCTGCAGATGCCCTACGGCCAGGTCGACAAGCTGACAAAACTGGTGCCGCAAAATCCCGCCGCGCCGGTGACGCTGGCGCAGGCGATCGAGGGCGAGCCGAAGCTGCAGGCGTTTCGCGACGAGGACCCGGTGGTCGCGCGCGCCTTCGACATCGCCCAGCGCCTCGAAGGCCTGACGCGTCACGCCTCGACGCATGCCGCAGGCATCGTGATCGGCGATCGGCCATTGAGCGAACTGGTTCCGCTCTACCGCGATCCGAAGTCCGACATGCCGGTGACCCAGTTCAACATGAAGTGGGTCGAGCCGGCCGGGCTCGTGAAGTTCGACTTCCTCGGCCTGAAGACGCTGACCGTGCTCGACGTCGCCGTGAAGCTGCTCAAGCCGCGTGGCATCAATGTCGATCTGCCGACGCTGCCGATCGACGACGCGAAAAGCTACCAGATGCTTGCACGGGGCGACGTGGTCGGCGTGTTCCAGGTGGAAAGCCAGGGCATGCGCCGGGCGCTGATCGACATGCGGCCGGACCGCTTCGAGGACATCATCGCGCTGGTGGCGCTCTATCGCCCCGGCCCGATGGCGAACATCCCGACCTATTGCGCGCGCAAGCACGGCGACGAGGAGCCGGAATATCTTCACCCCGTCCTGGAGCCGATCCTCAAAGAGACATTCGGCGTCATCATCTACCAGGAACAGGTGATGCAGATCGCGCAGGTGATGTCGGGCTACTCGCTCGGCGACGCCGACCTGTTGCGCCGCGCGATGGGCAAGAAGATCCGCGCCGAGATGGACAAGCAGCGCGACATCTTTGTCGCGGGCGCGGTGAAGAACGGCGTGCCGAAGGGGCAGGCGGAAACGATCTTCGAGCTGCTCGCCAAGTTCGCCGACTACGGCTTCAACAAGAGCCACGCCGCGGCCTATGCGCTGGTGTCCTATCACACCGCCTACATGAAGGCGCACTACCCGGTGGAGTTTTTGGCGGCGTCGATGACGCTCGAACTCAACAACACCGACAAGCTGTCGGAATTTCGCGCCGAGGCGCAGCGGCTCGGCATCAAGGTCGAGGCGCCCAACATCAACCGTTCGGGCGCCACCTTCGAAGTCGGCGACAACACCATCTACTATGCGCTGGCGGCGCTGAAAGGCGTCGGCCTGCAGGCGGTGGAGCAGATCGTGGAGGAGCGGAAGAAGGGTGCCTTCACCTCGCTTGCCGATTTCGCCGCGCGTGTCAGTCCGCGCGCGATCAACAAGCGCATCATCGAAAGTCTCGCCGCCGCCGGCGCATTCGACACCATCGAATCGAATCGCGCCCGTGTCTTCGCCGGGGCCGACGCCATCCTTGCCGCCTGCCAGCGCAGCCATGAGGCGGCAACGATCGGGCAGAACGACATGTTCGGCAACGCCGCCGATGCGCCGACGATCATGCTGCCGCAGATCGAGCCGTGGCTTCCGGCCGAGAAGCTGCGCCGGGAATACGATGCGGTCGGCTTCTTCCTGTCCGGGCATCCCCTGGATGATTACGCAACGGTGCTGAAACGGCTGCGAGTGCAGAGCTGGGCGGAGTTTTCCCGCGCGGTCAAAACCGGCGCTACCGCGGGCAAGGTCGCGGCGACCGTGGTGTCGCGCATGGAGCGGCGCACCAAGACCGGCAACAAGATGGGCATCATGGGCCTGTCGGACCCGACCGGACATTTCGAGGCGGTGCTGTTTTCCGAAGGCCTTGCGCAATATCGCGACGTGCTGGAGCCGGGCGCGGCCGTGCTGCTGCAACTCGGCGCGGAGTTGCAGGGTGAGGACGTTCGCGCGCGCGTGCTGCATGCCGAGCCGCTGGATGATGCCGCGGCCAAAACCCAGAAGGGCCTGCGGATTTTCGTTCGCGACACCAAGCCGCTGGATTCCATCGCGCGGCGGCTCAACATGCCGGAAGCCGCGGCCCCGGGCGGTCCAGCGAAAAGCCCGCTGGCAAAGCCCGTGCCCGCACCGTCGGGCGGCGCCGACGGCGATGTGTCGGTCGTCATGATGCTCGATCTGCAAACCGAGGTGGAGATGAAGCTCCCCGGCCGTTTCAAGGTCTCGCCGCAGATCGCCGGCGCCATCAAGGCGGTGGCGGGCGTGGTGGACGTGCAGACGCTGTAAGGTCAGAGCGGTGAGCCGATCGCGGCACTGACGCCACAAGTGCTATTGCAACCTCACGGTGTTCCCGGCTATGCCCTTTGCGGGCAAGTTTTGGGGGCTTTATGTTGGGGCGTGGAATTGCGTCGCTGTCGGCGGCGTTGCTGTTGGCCGGCTGCATGACGGCCAAGGTCGGAACGGACTATGCGGCGATATCGCAAAAGATTGGGCCGCCAAAACCGGGACAATCCCGGGTCGTGGTGCTGCAGAAAAAGCGTGACGGGCTTTCCATGGCGTTCTGCGCCTGCGAGGTGAAGGTCGATGGCAGTCTGGTGGGCAAGGTGGCGATCGGCACCTACGCCTATGCCGACGTCCCGGCTGGCCCACATCAGCTCACCGCGACCGAGTCGATGTTTCCGGGTGAGACCAAGCGCGACTTCACCACGGCGCCCGGCCGTACCTATTTCTTCCTCGTCAAATCCAGCGCGCGGCATGATGCGGTGGCGGGGACGACCATGGTTGCGGGATTGGCCGGCGCCCTGGTTGCATCTGCCGTGACGTCCGGCAGCGACAATACGGGGCCGGCCGATCTTGTTGCATTGGACGAGCCGGCGGCGCGAATGACGCTCGCTGACCTGCAGTTGGCGGACTAAGCGCCGTCAAACGATCTGCCGCGGCTTCCGTTCAAAGGCCGCATGGGCTTGAGCTAGATCAATTCGTCATCCCGCCAGAGCCGGTTAGGGTTTGCGATACGCGAAGGGAACTCGACCTCGTATTCGGCGTTGGGTGCTCAAACCGGGCAGCATGGCTGCTCTGTGCCGTTGGACCCGATGTGTCGCATCACCGAAAACGGGGAGCCGTGCAGCAATAGGTCAAGTCACCTGACATCGCAGCAACGGAGGTCCGCCATGAAGGTCAAGGACGTAATGCACAAGGGCGTCGACTGGGTCAGCCCCGACACTCCAATATCCGAAATCGCGAAACTGATGCGCGCGCATGATATCGGCTGCATTCCGATCGGCGAGGACGACAAGCTGGTCGGAATGGTCACCGACCGCGACATCGTATGCAAAGGGCTTGCCGGCAACGGCTTCGATGCCAGCCGCGCCAAGGCGCGCGACGTGATGACCGAAGGCATCCACTGCTGCCGCGAGGACGACGATCTTGCCAAGGCCGTGCGTCACATGGAGACGCTGCAGATCCGCAGGTTGCCCGTCATCAACAAGAGCAGGCGCATGGTCGGCATGATCAGCCTGGGCGATATCAGCCATTCCACATCCGGTGAGGTGCTGGCCGGATGCGTGAAGAGCGTTTCAGCACATCACTGACGCGCGGCGGCGGCAGCGGTCGAGCGCCTTGAAGCAATCGATCTCGTTTCGAGGTCGCTCGACCGAGCCGGTGATTTCCTCAATCGTGCGTGGAGAAGTGGCCGTGCCAGGCCTTCGCGGTCAGCCGCGCGAACTGCTCGCGGTCCATCCGGATGAGCGTGGCGTGGTCGCCGCCCTCCATGTAGATCTCTCGTTGCTTATCGAAGCTGTCGTCGACGATGACATCGAGCCCATAGCACTCGCCGACCGGCGGCACAGCGCCACGTTCGCAGTCGCCAAACAGTTTTGCGACCTCCTCTTCGCTCGCCAGATCGACCTTGTGGCCAAGCTGTATTTTCAGGGCCTGCAGATGCAGATGGCGGGATGCGGGCAGGACCGCCATCATGTAGCCGCCGTCGCGGCGAAGCACGACGGCCTTGGCCAGCGCGTCGCCCGGCACATGGCTGGCCTCGGCCGTGCGCGCCGATGACATGGTGGGGACGTGCGGGATCAGCTCATAGGTCACGGTCTGATCCAGATAATTTTGCAGGGTCGGGGAAACGGTCATGGCGATCCCTCCATTGCGTGAGCAATCCGCACACCGGGAGGAGTTCGCGCAGTCGCCTCACGATGCGGGCGATGACGATCAATCGATGAGGTTACGCCCGTCGCCGGCCAGCGACAATGCGAATTTCGATACCGGAACCGGGCAGAGCAGCGCAGTCCAGCTCGATTTGCGGAGCGCCGTGCCTTGCTCCCAACGCAATTCATTCAAGAAATGTTCAGCTCAAGGCGGGCCCCATGTGGCGTGCGGGCGGCGACAGGGTGGAATTCATGCGGTTAGCAACTAGTTTGTCGATCCTCTCGATGTGCCTGGTCGCGATGTCAGGTCTGGCCGGGCATCTGAGCACCGCCGCCGCGCAGCAGCCGGAGAAACGCATCGCGCTGGTGGTCGGCAACGGCGCCTATGCGAAGGTGCCGCTGGCGACGGCGGCCAACGACGCCGGCCTGATCGCGCAGACCTTGCAGGCTGCGGGCTTCGACGTGATCGGTGCCCGCGATCTCGATGGCGACGCGCTGCGCAAGAGTTTCCGCGACTTCATTCTGAAAGCCGAAAGCTCCGGACCTGACACGGTCGCGATGGTGTACCTGGCCGGCTATGGTCTGCAGCTCGCCGGCGACAACTATTTCGTGCCGGTCGATTCTCCGATCAATCGCGACACCGACGTTCCGACCGAGGCGCTGCGGGTCGGCGACTACGTCCGTCAACTCGCCTCGCTTCCGCTCAAGAGCAGTATCGTCGTGCTGGACGCGGCACGGCAGCAGCCTTTCGTCAGCGGACAGATCGCAAGCGGTCTCGCACTCGTCGAGGCGGACACGCACATGCTGATCGCGTTCAATGCCGCTCCCGGCACGGTGGCGCCGGTCGAGCAGGGCCCCTATGGCATCTACGCCCAGTCGCTGGCCGAGATGATCCGGACCGGCGGATTGCCGCTGCCCGAGGTTTTCAATCGCCTGCGGCTTCGCGTCAACGAAGCGAGCAAGGGCGCCCAGGTGCCGTGGGACAGCCAGAAGGTCGACGCCTCCTTCATGTTCTTCGAGCGCGCGCCGGATGCGCCGGCGCCGGCGCCGGCGGATCAGGCCGCCAACATGCGCGACAAGCCGATCCGCGATCTCGGCGTGCAGGAAGCCTATGCGGCTGCGCTGGAGCGCGACACGATGCAAGGCTACGAGGATTTTCTCCAGGCGTACGCCAGCGACCCCCTGGCCAAGCGGGTGAGGGCGATCACGGCGGCGCGGCGCGAAGCCATCACCTGGCGCCGCTCCTATCGCGCCGACACTCCGGACGCCTATTGGTCATATCTGCAACGTTATCCGCGCGGGCCGCACGCCGCCGACGCGCGCCGCCGTCTTGCCATTCTCGCCGCGGCGTTCGAGCCGCCGCCGGCATTTGCGGCCATCGACTACGATGTGCCGCCGCCGCCACCTGAAGAGTTCGTCTATATCGATCGTCCGGTGCTGGCGTTCGGCGATCCCGAGTTCGACTTCGTGCCGCCACCGCCGCCGCCGGTGTTCTTCCTGCCGCCACCGCCGCCGGATTTCGTGGTGCTGGAGCCACCGCCGCCGCCTATCGGCCTGTTCATCCTGCCGCAGCCGGTCTTCGTGCCGATACCAGTGTTCGTGCGGGCGCCGGTGTATGTAGCGCCGCCGCCGAACAACATCGTCTTTGCCAACATCCACAACGCGACTGTGATCAACAGGCCGCCGGTTGCCGTGGGCGGATTGGGCCTCAAGGCCAATGGAACTTCCGCTGCACCGGCGGTTGCGGCGGGGCAGGGCGGCGCCACGCCGACACTGCCGCCTTCGGTCGCGCAAAAGGCCACGCTGATCCAGCAGGGCAAACTGGCGGTACCGCCGAGCGCAGCGATCAATCCCGGGCTGAAAGCTGGCTTGCCGGGTGCGCAGGCGCCGGCCGCACTGGGGGCCAAAGCCGGAACGCCAAGCGCGGCGGTACCGGCGAATGCGCCGGTCGCGAACCAGGGTTTGCCGAATGCCAACGCGCTGCCGGTACCAGGCACCAAGGGTGCGCCGACCGTGCCTCCGAGCGCGGCGGTATCGCCGGGTGCCGTTAATCCGAATGCGCGGCTTGCGCCTTCCGGCGCGGCCGGCGGCACCAAGCCCGCCGTCGGGGCGGCCGCAGCTCCCGCTGGCCTGCCAAAACAGGGCGTTTCCGGACCCGCGTCAGCGGCGCGGACGCCACCGCCAGCGGGCGCCGCCGCGCCATCGAGGCCGGCCGTGACCGCGGCTCCGAACCCTCAATTGCGGCCCGAAATCCGGCGAACCCCACCGCCTGCCGCGGTACAGGCGGCAAGGACGCCCCCGCCGGCGGCCCGCATTGCGCCGCCGCCTCCACCGCCGAGGATGGCCGCACCGCCACCGGCGAGGGTGGTCGCGCCGCCGCCCCCGAGGATGGCCGCGTCCCCGCCGCCGGTTCGTGTCGCCGCGCCGCCGCCACGGATGGCAGCGCCCCCGCCGCGAGCGGCGCCTGCCGCGGCGGCAGGCCGGAGATGCCCGCCGAATGCCCAGAAATGCTGATCGGCCGCCCCCCGATCCGGCCCGGCGCGGCCCTAAATCGCCGGGTCGGAGGGCCGAAAAGCCGGCCATATTTCCTTGCTTCTGGCTGGAATCCCGCTATATAGCGCGCCATCTCACACGGAAACATGGCTCTCACAGGCCGTCCGGTGGCAACCGGGCCAGTCAGGCTCGTTTGCTCACACGTTTCCGGAGGAACCAACCGGAGAACTATCACTATGGCGCTACCCGATTTTTCTATGCGTCAGCTGCTTGAAGCTGGCGTGCACTTTGGTCACCAATCGCACCGCTGGAATCCGAAGATGGCGGATTACATTTTCGGTGCGCGCAACAACATCCACATCATCGATCTCGCCCAGACTGTGCCGATGCTGCACAACGCACTGAAGGCGGTGTCCGACACCGTCGCCAAGGGCGGCCGCATCCTGTTCGTCGGCACCAAGCGACAGGCGCAGGACGGCGTCGCCGAGGCCGCGAAGCGCTCGGCGCAGTACTTCGTCAATTCGCGCTGGCTCGGCGGCACGCTGACCAACTGGAAGACGATCTCGGGCTCGATCAAGCGCCTGCGCCATCTCGACGAAGTGCTGTCGTCAGGCGAAGCCAATTCCTACACCAAGAAGGAGCGGCTGACGCTGCAGCGCGAGCGCGACAAGCTCGACCGTTCGCTCGGCGGCATCAAGGACATGGGCGGGCTTCCCGACATGATCTTCGTGATCGACACCAACAAGGAAGACATCGCGATCCAGGAAGCGCAGCGGCTCAACATCCCGGTCGCCGCGATCGTCGATACCAATTCCGATCCGAAGGGCATCACCTTCGTGGTGCCGGGCAATGACGACGCCGGCCGCGCCATTTCGCTGTATTGCGACCTGATCGCCCGCGCCGCCATCGACGGCATCTCGCGCGCGCAGGGCGACATCGGCATCGACGTCGGCGCCGCCGTTCAGCCGGCCCGCGAAGAACTTCCGGCGACGACCGAGTCCGGCTTCCAGGGGCTGGCCGGCCCGCGCGGCACCGCCGACAACCTCAAGAAGCTCACGGGCGTGTCGGGCGCGATCGAGAAGAAACTCAACGACCTCGGCATCTTCCATTACTGGCAGCTTGCCGAACTCGATCACGACACCGCGCACAAAATCGGTGAAGAGGTCGGTCTTCCGAGCCGCGCCGATGCCTGGGTCGCCCAGGCCAAGACGCTCACCGCGGAAGCGGAATAAACCTAACACCGCGTGGCCGGCTCTCCGGCCACCGGTTCTGTTCCTCAAAGAACCAAGCATTCCCTGTAGCTCATTGACGGCACGGTCCTGACCGCGCCGCGCCCGCGGCTAACACAGGCAAGAAGGGTACGGACGATGGCAACGATCTCTGCGGCGATGGTCAAGGAACTGCGCGAGTCGACCGGCGCGGGCATGATGGACTGCAAGGCTGCACTCACCGAGACCTCCGGCGACATGCAGGCGGCGCAGGATTGGCTGCGCAAGAAGGGCCTGTCGAAGGCTGCGAAGAAGGCCGGCCGCGTCGCTGCTGAAGGCCTCATCGGCGCGGTGACTTCGGGCGCCAAGGGCGTCGTGGTCGAAGTCAACTCCGAGACCGACTTCGTCGCCCGCAACGAGCAGTTCCAGGGCCTCGTCAAGATGATCGCGCAGGTCGCGCTGCATAACAGCGCAGACGTCGAGAAGATCAAGGCAGTCAAGGTCGGCGACGTCACCGTCGAGACCGCGATCTCCGACGCGATCGCGACCATCGGCGAGAACATGTCGCTGCGCCGTGCGGCTTCGCTCGAAGTCGGCCAGGGCGTGGTGTCGAGCTACATCCACGGCGCCGTGATCGATGGCGCCGGCAAGATGGGCGTGCTGGTGGCGCTGGAGTCCGCCGGCAAGACCGATGAACTCGCCCATCTCGGCCGCCAGCTTGCGATGCATGTCGCCGCGACCAATCCGCAGGCGCTGGATCCGTCCGGCCTCGATCCGGAAATCGTCAAGCGCGAAAAGGACGTGCTGGCCGACAAATACCGCCAGCAGGGCAAGGCCGAAAACGTGATCGAGAAGATCGTCGAGTCCGGCCTGAAGACCTATTACAAGGAAGTCTGCCTGCTCGAGCAGGCCTTCATCCACGACGAAAAGGGCAAGTCGGTCGCGCAGGCCGTGAAGGAAGCCGAGGGCAAGATCGGCGCGCCTGTGAAGATTGCCGGATTTGTGCGCTATGCTCTCGGCGAGGGAATCGAAAAGCAGGAATCCGATTTCGCAGCCGAAGTGGCGGCGGCCAGCGGCAAGAAGTAACCGCTGCGATAACGATCTTCCGGCGCGATCCGCGCCGGAAGTGAATCTGCGCCGGACAAGGAAGCAATAAGCAATGGCTGAGCCGGTCTATCGTCGCGTCGTGATCAAGCTCTCGGGCGAATATCTCGCCGGCAGCCAATCCTTCGGCATTGACCAGCCCACCGTTGACCGTGTCGCCGACGAACTGATCGCGGCCCAGAAGCTCGGCATCGAGGTGGCGGTCGTGATCGGCGGCGGCAACATCGTTCGCGGCGTCGAGGTTTCCTCGCGCGGTGTTTCGCGCCCGACCGGCGACACCATGGGCATGCTCGCCACCATGATGAACTGCCTGGCGCTGGAGTCCGCGATCGAGCGCAAGGGAACGCCGGCGCGGACGCTTTCGGCTTTCGTGATGCCGGAGATTTCCGAGCTGTTTACCCGCAGTGCGGCGCACAAATACCTCGCCGAGGGCCGAATCGTGCTGCTTGGCGGCGGAACCGGCAATCCGTTCTTCACGACCGACACCACGGCGGTTTTGCGGGCGGCGGAAATAGGCGCGCAGGCGGTACTCAAGGCCACCAATGTCGACGGCGTTTACAGCGCCGATCCGAAAAAAGACCCGTCGGCCAAGCGATTCGACCGCCTGACGCATTCGCAGGCGATTTCCGGTGGCTACAAGGTGATGGATGCGACCGCATTCGCGCTTGCCCGCGAGACGTCGCTGCCTATCATCGTATTCTCGATCGCCGAGCCGGGTTCGATCGGCGCGATCCTGCGCGGTGCCGGCCACGGCACGGTGGTCGCCGGCTGACACGCCGGTGCTACGTCGCCGCGAGCTCCGATCCGGCCCGCGGTTGGTTTCTAAGGAGGGGAGAGCGTTATGCCCACGCCTGGTTTTGACATCAATGAATTGAAGCGCCGCATGCAAGGCGCCACTCAGTCGCTCAAGCACGAACTGGGCGGCCTGCGCACCGGCCGCGCCGCGGCGTCCATGCTGGAGCCGGTGCAGGTCGAGGCCTATGGCTCGCACATGCCGCTCAACCAGCTTGCGACCGTCAGCGTGCCGGAGCCGCGCCTGCTCTCCGTGCAGGTGTGGGACAAATCGATGGTCAAGGCGGTGGAGAAGGCGATCGTCGACTCCAACCTCGGCCTCTCGCCCGCGACCGAAGGGCAGGTGCTGCGCCTGCGGATTCCGGAGCTCAACGAGGAACGCCGCAAGGAACTGGTGAAAGTCGCGCATAAATACGCCGAAGCGGCCAAGGTCGCGGTGCGCCATGTTCGTCGCGACGGGCTCGATATCGTCAAGAAGCTGGAGAAGAATCACGAGATCTCCGAAGACGATCAGGAGCGCCTTGCCCATGACGTGCAGAAGGCGACCGACGGGACGATTGCCGAAATCGACCAGTTGCTGGCGGCGAAGGAAAAGGAAATCCTCACGGTTTGACGGTTGATTGAGACTGGCCCTGGAAATTTGATGATGCCCAACGCCGCCGCCCCCGCCACGGAAGGACCGGATCGATCCGTGCCGTTGCACGTGGCGATCATCATGGACGGAAACGGGCGTTGGGCGGCAGCGCGCGGCCTGCCGCGCGCCGAAGGTCACCGCCGCGGCGTCGAGGCACTGCGCCGCGTCGTCCGCGCCGCGCATGAGCTTGGCGTTGTCTATCTGACGATCTTTTCATTCAGCTCGGAGAACTGGTCGCGGCCGGCGACCGAGATCGGAGACCTCTTCGGATTGCTGCGCCGCTTCATCCGCAACGATCTGGCGACGCTGCATCGTGACGGCGTGCGGGTGCGCGTGATCGGCGAGCGCCAAGGGCTGGAGCCGGACATCTGCGCACTCCTGAACGAGGCCGAGGAACTCACCAGGGCGAACACCAAGCTCAATCTCGTGGTCGCGTTCAACTACGGATCGCGCCAGGAAATCGCCAAAGCGGCGCAGCGGCTTGCGCGCGAAGTGGCCGAGGGAAAGCGCGATCCGGCGTCGATCGACGCCGATGCGCTCGGCCAGTATCTCGATGCGCCCGACATTCCCGATCCCGACCTCATCATCCGCACCAGCGGCGAGCAGCGGCTGTCGAACTTCCTGATGTGGCAGGCGGCCTACAGCGAACTGGTGTTCGTGCCGATCCACTGGCCCGATTTCGACAAGGCCGCGCTGGAAAGCGCGATTGCCGAATATGCCAGACGGGAGCGCCGTTTCGGCGGTCTGGCCGCGAAAACCGGATCGTGACCGAGGACGAGGCCGCGCCGGCGGCAGCAAGCGACCCCGGTTCGCGCAATCTCGTGATGCGCATCGTCGTAGCCGCCGTGCTGATACCGCTGGCGATCGCAATCGCCTATGCCGGCGGCTGGCTGTGGATCGCGCTGGTGACACTGGCGGCAAGCGGCCTGTTCGTGGAGTGGCTGGCGGTCGTGGGACTAGCCGGCGCGATGCGCGTGGCCGTGCCCGGTATTGGGGCGCTGGTGGCTGGCGGGCTTTGTTTCGCACTCGGCCGCCTCGATGCCGCGCTGATCGTGCTCGCGGTCGGCCTGATCGCGGTCGCATCGATCGCGCCGGAGCGGCGGGGCTGGGCGGCAGCCGGGTTTTTCTATGCGGCGGCGGCCGAGATTGCCTCGATTCTGGTGCGCGTCGATTCGGCAAAAGGCTTCGCCGCACTGATGTTCGTGCTGCTGATCGTCTGGGTGACCGACAGCGGCGGCTATTTCGCGGGCCGCGGCATTGGCGGGCCGAAACTATGGCCGCGCGTCAGCCCGAAAAAGACCTGGGCGGGCGCCGCCGGCGGCTTTATCGCCAGTCTGGCCGTGGCCGCCGGATTTGCCGCGCTCGATCTGGGAAAGACCTTGCCGCTCCTGGTGCTGAGCGCCGTTCTTTCAGTGGTTTCGCAGCTTGGTGATCTCTTCGAATCCGCCGTGAAGCGGCGTTTTGGGGTAAAGGACTCAAGTCACATCATTCCCGGCCATGGCGGGCTAATGGACCGCCTGGATGGATTTGTCGCGGCCGTCGTCGTGGCGGCACTTTTCGGGTTCCTGCGCGGCGGCGCCGATGGCGTCGGCCGTGGTCTTATGATTTGGTGAGAAAATGAGCGCAGTTCCATTGCGTAACAACAAGGCGACCCTGGCTGACGTGCGCACCGTTACGGTGCTCGGCGCCACCGGCTCGATCGGCGACAGCACCATGGATTTGCTGCGGGGCGCGCGCGACCGCTACCAGGTCGAGGCGCTGACCGCGAATTCCAACGTCGCTGCGCTCGCAAACCTCGCCAAGGAATTCGGCGCGCGATTTGCCGCGATCGCCGATCCCGCACGCCTCGGCGAACTGAAGGCCGCACTTGCCGGCACCGGCATCGAATGCGGCGCCGGTGAGAGCGCGATCATCGAGGCTGCCGCGCGTCCGGCCGACTGGGTGATGGCGGCGGTGAGCGGCGCGGCCGGGCTGAAGCCGGCGCTCGCCGCAGTCGATCGCGGCGCGACCGTCGCGCTCGCCAACAAGGAGTGCCTGGTCTGCGCCGGCGATTTCTTCATGCAGCGCGCCGCGAAATCAGGGGCCTGCATCCTCCCGGCGGATTCCGAGCACAACGCGCTGTTCCAGGCGTTGTCCTCGGGTAACCGCGAGGAACTGGTGCGCGTGATCATCACCGCATCCGGCGGTCCGTTCCGCACCTGGGCGGCCAGCGACATCGAGCAGGCGACGCTGGAGCAGGCACTGAAGCATCCGAACTGGAGCATGGGCCAGAAGATCACGATCGATTCGGCCTCGATGATGAACAAGGGGCTCGAGGTCATCGAAGCCTCCTACCTGTTCGCGCTCTCGCCCGACGAGATCGATGTGTTGGTGCACCCGCAGTCGATCGTACACGGCATGGTCGAATTCTCCGATCGTTCGGTGGTCGCCCAGCTCGGCGCGCCCGACATGCGCATCCCGATCGCGCACTGCCTCGGCTGGCCCGACCGAATCGCTGGCCCGTCGGCGAGGCTCGACCTTGCCAAGATCGGACAGCTCACCTTCGAGGCGCCCGATTTCGAGCGGTTTCCGGGCTTGCGGCTGGCGTATGAAGCGCTACGTACAGGCAACGGCGCCACCACGGTGTTCAACGCCGCCAATGAAGTCGCGGTTGCGGCATTCATCGCGGGGAAGATCAGGTTTGGAGCGATCGCGCGGCTCGTCGAAGCGACGATCAATGACTGGGTTCGGGCGAGCAACGTCTCGCCCTTGAACTCGGCCGACGACGCGATTTCCGTTGACTATACCGCTAGAAATATGGCCGCCTCCCTATTGCCTCAAATTGCCTTAAAGGCATCCTAGAGGTAGGGGGCGAAGCCTTTTGGCTCTCGTCGAGGGAATCTGATGTCAGAGTTTTTTCTACATAGTTTCAATACGTTGGGCCATGGGCTCGTCGGCTACATCATCCCCTTCCTGTTCGTCCTGACGATCGTCGTCTTCTTCCATGAGCTCGGCCATTTCCTGGTCGCGCGCTGGGCTGGCGTGAAGGTGTTGACGTTCTCGCTCGGGTTCGGGCCGGAGCTGGTCGGCTTCAACGACCGCCACGGCACGCGCTGGAAGATCTCGGCGATTCCGCTCGGCGGCTACGTGAAGTTCTTCGGCGACGAATCGGAAGCCTCGACGCCGGCTTCGGCCGAGACGCTCGCCAGCATGTCGGAAGAGGAGCGGGCGGGCAGCTTCCATCACAAGAAGGTCGGTCCGCGCGCGGCGATCGTTGCCGCCGGGCCGATTGCGAATTTCATTCTGGCGATCGTCATCTTCACCTGCCTGTTCACGTTCTTCGGCAAGCCGAGCACGACGGCGCGCGTCGACAAGATCGAAGCCAGCAGCGCCGCCGAGCGGGCGGGCTTTCAGGTCGGTGACGTCGTGCTGGCGATCGACGGCAAAAAAATTGGCAGTTTCTCCGATATGCAGCGTTTCGTCAGCGTCCGCGCCGGCGATACCCTGACCTTCACCGTCAAGCGCGGTGATTCGACGCTGCAACTGAAGGGCACGCCGGAACTGCGCGAGGTAAAGGATCCGTTCGGAAACACGCAGCGGTTGGGGATTCTGGGTATCACCCGCGCGACCACGCCGGGCGAGGTGACCACGGAGAAGGTCGATCCGGCCACCGCGCTTTGGCTCGGCGTCAAGGAAACCTGGTTCGTCATCGAGCAGACGCTTTCCTATATCGGCAACATCTTCACCGGCCGGGCGAGCGCCGATCAGATCGGCGGACCGATTCGAATCGCCCAGATCTCGGGGCAGGTCGCCACCTTGGGGATTGTGCCGCTGCTCCACCTTGCGGCGGTCCTCTCCATCTCGATCGGACTGTTGAATCTGTTTCCGGTTCCGTTGCTGGATGGCGGTCACCTTCTGTTCTACACGGCGGAAGTGCTCCGAGGCCGCCCCTTGTCGGAAAAATCGCAGGAATACGGGTTCCGGGTGGGGCTGGTTCTGGTGCTGATGCTGATGGTGTTCGCCTTCTACAATGACTTTCACCAGGTTCCCTGGCTGAAAGGCCTGTTCGGGAAATCGTAGAAGCGGCTTTTTTGTGACGTTGCCCAATGGCAACGTCTTGGAATGAAATTGGAATTGCACGGCGATGTCCGGTTTGCCCCCTCTCCGAAATTGGCTACAAGCAATGCAACTTTGGGAATCTGCCGGTTCGTAGGGGATACGGGCCGACAGCGGAATGACGAGGGCGCGTTGCGCATGATGTTTGGAATGCGAGTGCGGGGGGGCTTCCTGGCCGCTCTGATCATGATCGGCGTGCCTGTGGGGGGCGCGTTGGTGTCTGTGCCGGCTGCAGCGCAGACCGTGGCGTCGATTGGCGTTGAGGGGAACCGACGCGTCGAAGTCGAGACCATCCGCTCCTATTTCAAGCCCGGCCCTGGCGGCCGCCTCGGGCAGGCGCAGATCGATGACGGCCTGAAGGCCCTGATCGAGACCGGCCTGTTCCAGGACGTGCGAATCAACCAGGTCGGCGGCCGTCTCGTCGTCACCGTGGTCGAAAATCCCGTGATCGGCCGCATCGCCTTCGAAGGTAACAAGAAGGTCAAGGACGAGCAGCTTACGGCTGAAATCCAGTCCAAGCCGCGTGGAACGCTGTCGCGTCCGATGGTTCAATCCGACGCCCAGCGAATCGCCGAAATCTACCGCCGCACGGGCCGTTATGACATCCGCGTCACGCCTGAGATCATCGAGCAGCCGAACAACCGCGTCGACCTGATCTTCACCATCACCGAAGGCGGCAAGACCGGCGTCAAATCGATCGAATTCGTCGGTAACGTCGCCTATTCGACCTATCGCCTGAAGGACGTGATCAAGACGCGCGAATCGAACCTGCTGAGCTTCCTCGGCGGCGCCGACGTCTACGATCCCGACCGGGTCGAGGCCGACCGCGACCTGATTCGCCGCTTCTACCTCAAGAACGGCTTTGCCGACGTGCAGGTGGTGGCCGCGCTGACCGAATACGATCCCGAGCGGAAGGGCTTCCTCGTCACCTTCAAGATCGACGAAGGCCAGCAGTATCGCGTCGCGTCGGTCGATTTCCAGACCTCGATCGGTACGCTCGATGCCGCCTCGCTGCGCAGCTTCTCGCGCGTCAATGTCGGCTCTCTCTATAATGCCGAGGCGCTGGAGAAGTCCGTCGAGGAAATGCAGATCGAGGCCTCGCGCCGCGGCTATGCGTTCGCGATCGTGCGCCCGCGCGGCGACCGCAATTTCGAGAATCACACCGTCTCCATCGTCTTCTCTGTCGATGAAGGCCCGCGAACCTATATCGAGCGCATCAACGTCCGCGGCAACACCCGTACCCGCGACTACGTGATTCGCCGCGAGTTCGACCTTTCCGAAGGCGACGCCTACAACCGCGCGCTGGTCGATCGCGCCGAGCGGCGGTTGAAGAACCTCGACTTCTTCAAGAGCGTGAAGATCGTGACCGAGCCGGGCTCGTCGACCGACCGCGTGATCCTGATCGTGGATCTTGAGGAAAAGTCGACCGGCGACTTCTCGGTGTCGGGTGGCTATTCGACCACCGACGGTGCGCTCGCCGAAGTCAGCATTGCCGAGCGTAACTTCCTCGGCCGCGGCCTCTATGCGAAGGCCGCCGTGACCTACGGTCAGTACGCGCGCGGCGGTTCGCTGTCGTTCGTCGATCCATATCTTTTGGACTATCGCGTCGCGCTCGGCCTCGACCTGTTCTATCGCGAGCAGTTGGCCAACAGCTACATCTCGTACGGCACCAAGACGCTCGGCTTCAGCCCGCGCCTCGGCTTCACCCTGCGCGAAGACCTGTCGCTGCAGCTCCGCTATTCGATCTACGAGCAGCAAATCTCGCTGCCGAACTCGCTGGCGAACTGCAACAACAATCCGAACAACGGGCTGCTTGCCTTCAATCCGTCGCCGGCTTGGGTGAACGCAAATGGCACGGCTGCCGCGACGGCGCTGGGTGGCGTCGACACCTCCGGCCTCGGCCTGTGGTGCTACAGCGATGGCGAAGCTTCGCTGCCGATTCGCAAGGAACTGCAGAGCGGCAGGGCGCTGACCTCGTCAGTCGGCTATTCGCTGAACTACAACACGCTGGACAACAACAAGAACCCGACCGACGGCTTGCTGATCGACTGGAAACAGGACTTTGCAGGCGTCGGCGGCGACGTGAAGTACATCAAGTCGGCGATCGACGCGAAGTACTACACCCCGCTGGTTGCCGATATCGTCGGTTTGATCCATCTCCAGGGCGGTATGCTGAACCAGTTCGGCGGCAGCGAACTGCGCATGCTCGATCACTTCCAGATGGGCCCGAACCTCGTTCGCGGCTTCGCCCCGAACGGTATCGGTCCGCGCGATCTCAACCCGTTCGGCACGATGGATGCCCTCGGCGGCACCAAGTATTGGGGCGCTTCGTTTGAGTTGCAGATGCCGTTCTGGTTCCTGCCGAAGGAAGTCGGGTTGAAGGGTTCGGTCTATGCCGACGCCGGTGGACTGTTCGACTATAAGGGGCCGACCACGTGGGCTCAGACAGCCGAACTCACCACCACCGCCAACTCGAATTGCGTCCCCTCGACCGTTACTCCGGCTACCGCTGGAACGTGTACGGGCCTGGTGTATGACAATGGCAATGTGGTCCGCACCTCGGTCGGTGTCGGCTTGATCTGGGCCTCGCCGTTCGGTCCGCTGCGCTTCGACTATGCGGTTCCGCTTACCAAGGGTCAGTTCGACCGCGTGCAACAGTTCAAGTTTGGCGGCGGCACGTCGTTCTAAGGTGCTCCCGGGCGAAGCGATCATCGCTTCGCCTCCGCGGCGGGCGCATCAGGACAAGGAGAGTGGCCGGTTCTGGTTCTTCAGAGCCGGCGCTCTGGTGTAAAGGCCTGCCAGACTGCGACGGGTGGAATGGCTCAGCCGATCTTCTTTAAGCAACCTCCTTCATCGACGCTGGCCGAGATTGCCGCGCTGACGGGGGCGGTATTGGTCGATCCCGCGCAGGGCGCGCGGATCATCAGGGGACTAGCCTCGCTCGACGAGGCCGGTCCCATGCATCTGGCGTTTTTCGACAACCTCAAATACGCCGATCAGCTCAAGACGACGAAGGCCGGCGCCTGCCTGGTCAGCCCGCGTTTCGAAGCGCAGGTTCCTGCCCATGTCGCGGTGCTGCGCGCCAGCCAGCCGTTCCGCGCATTCGTGAAGCTGGCGCGCGAGTGGCACGCCGACGCGCTGCGGCCGCAGTCCTGGTTCGAGAATGATTCGATTGCGCCGTCCGCCATCATCGACCCGTCGGCCCATCTGGAAGACGGCGTGATCGTCGACCCGCTGGTCGTGATCGGGCCGAGGGTCGAGATCGGCGCGGGCACGGTGATCGGCGCAGGCGCTGTGATCGGCGCCGACGTCAAGATCGGCCGCGACTGCAATGTCGGCGCGCGCACCGCTATCCAGTTCGCCCTGATCGGCGACAACGTCCTGATCCATCCCGGCTGCAGCATCGGGCAGGATGGCTACGGCTTCATTTTCTTCGGCCCCGAGGGCCATCTGAAGGTGCCGCAGACCGGCCGCGTGCTGATCCAGAAGAATGTGGAGGTCGGCGCCGGCACCACCATCGATCGCGGCAGCCTCCGCGATACGGTGATCGGCGAGGGCACCAAAATCGACAATCAGGTCCAGATCGGACACAATGTGACCATCGGCAGGCATTGCCTGCTCGCGGCCCAGATCGGGCTCGCAGGCAGCCTGACCATCGGCGACAATGTCGCGCTGGGCGCCAAGGTGGGCATCAACAACCATCTCAAGATCGGCGATGGCGCCCAGGTAACCGCGATGAGCGGGGTCAAGGACGACATCCCGCCCAACGGCCGTTGGGGCGGTTTCTTTGCAAAGCCAACCAAGCAGTGGTTCAAGGAGATTATTGCGGTGGAGCGGCTGGTACAGGGTGGCGCGGCCGGTTCGAAAGGCGGGGAGCAGGAGTGATGGAGGAGGCATCGGTCAGGTTTGAGCTGGTGGATATCAACGAGATCCTCAAGACGCTCCCGCACCGCTATCCGATGCTGCTGATCGACCGGGTGATCAATATCCGGACCGATTACAGCGGCATCGGCATCAAGAACGTCACTTACAACGAGCCGCCGTTTCTCGGGCACTTCCCCGAGCGTCCGGTGTATCCCGGCGTCATGATGATCGAGGCCATGGCGCAGACCGCCGGTGTCATCGGCATCAAGTCGGTCGAGGGCACCGAGAAGCCGCGCGCGGTTTATTTCCTGACCATCGACAAGTGCAAGTTCCGCAAACCGGTGATTCCCGGTGACACCATCGAATATCACATGCGCTCGATCGGCCGCCGCAAGACGATGTGGTGGTTCCACGGCGATGCCAAGGTGGATGGCGTGGTCGTCGCGGAAGCTGACGTCGGCGCGATGCTGACGGATTAGACCCAACGTCCAGGGCCCGCGGGCTCCGGTCTGGCGCATCCGGTCAGAACGATCGGAACCGAACTTGTGATTGGCCGGCGCCGATCATGATACCGCTTGCAGCCTGATCCCCTGACTTTCTGCGCACCGGACGTCCGCGTACCCCGTCGTAACAAATCCGTCATTGGCGGAACTTCGGCGCGGCTGGCGGTTTGCATTTCCGGAGTATTGTTGTCAGGGCGGCTGCATGAAGCTGTCGAGAACCACCGTAGCGCTGATGGTTTCGGCTGCCATTGTCGCCGGAAGTGCGGCGGCCCGCGATGACGGCCGGTATGCCAACTCCCCGCTCAAGCCGTGGTTCGACAGCCTCAAAAGCGGAAAAGGTCCATGCTGCTCGGTTGCCGACGGCGCTGTGGTTGCCGACGTCGACTGGGAATCGAAAGACGGTCATTACCGCGTGCGGCTCGAGGGCAACTGGATCGACGTCCCCGACGATGCCGTGATCACTGAGCCGAACCGGGCCGGCCGCACCATGGTGTGGCCGATCAGGGATTCGCTCGGGCTGACGATCAGGTGCTTCCTGCCAGGCAGCATGACCTGACGTAGTGTCGCGGTCCGGCCTGCGGCTGCTGAAGGCGGCCCGCACAGAAACAGGGCGTAACCATACGTCACTAGACAGCATTGGCATGCCGCGCTAACCACCGGAAAACGTGCCATATTCGCGCGTTAACGGATGGGCTGGTTGATGAGTACGATTGATCCGACCGCGCGGATTGAAGATGGCGCGGTGATCGGGGAGGGCGCCTCGATCGGTCCCTATTGCATCATCGGCCCTCACGTCGTTATCGGCGCAAACTGCAGGCTGATCGCCCATGTCCACATCACGGCGCAGACTACGATCGGCGATGGCTGCGTCATCTATCCCTTTGTGTCGCTCGGCACCCCGCCGCAATCCCTGAGCTACAAGGGCGAACTGACCCGGCTCGAGATCGGGGCGGGCTGCACGATTCGCGAATCCGTCACCATGAACGCCGGGACGGTCGCCGGCGGCGGCGTAACGCGCGTGGGGGACCGCGGCTACTTCATGAATTGCAGCCATGTCGGGCACGATTGCCAGGTCGGCAACGACGTGATCTTCGCGACTTCGGCGACGCTCGGCGGCCATTGTGAGATCGGCGATTTCGTCTTCATCGGCGGGCTGTCGGCCGTGCACCAATTCACGCGGATCGGGCCGCAGGTGATGGTCGGCGGCGTCTGCGGCGTGCGCGGCGACGTCATTCCGTTCGGCCTCGTCAACGGCCAGTATGCGAGCCTCGAAGGCCTCAACATTATCGGCATGAAGCGCCGCAAGTTCACCAAGGAGCGGCTGGCCACGGTGCGCTCGTTCTACCAGAAGCTGTTCCACGGACCCGGCGTCTTCGCGGAGCGGCTGGATGCGGTGCAGCCGCTCGCCGGTGACGATCCGGCGATTGCGGAAATCCTCGCCTTCATCGACAAGGGCAAGCATCGCGCGCTATGCCTTCCGGCCGACGACAAGTCTTGATAACGGGATCGCCGCAGCCATGACGACAGCGGCTTCTGAAATTTCATCCCCGGTCGGCGTCATCGCCGGCGGCGGGGCCATGCCGTTTGCGGTGGCGGATTCGCTCACCAGGCGCGGCATCGCGCCGGTGCTGTTCGCGCTCCGCGGTGCCTGCGACCCCGCGCGGGTCGAACGTTTCCGCCATCACTGGATCTCGGTCGGCCAGCTCGGCCGTGCCACGAAACTGTTCCGCAGCGAGGGCTGCCGCGACCTCATCTTCATTGGCACGCTGTTGCGCCCCGCGCTGTCCGAAATCAGACCCGACTGGGGCACGATCCGCGTCATCGGTCACGTCGTGGCGGCATTTCGCGGCGGCGACGATCATCTGCTGTCGGGGATCGGCCGCATCCTCGAGCGGGATGGTTTTCGGATGGTCGGCATCCGGGACGTTGCGCCTGACGTCCTGATGCCGGAAGGAAACATTGCCCGTGCCGCGCCGGATGCCGCGGCCATTGCCGATATTGCCAGAGGCCGCGAGGTGCTCGGCGCACTCGGTCCTTTCGACATCGGTCAGGCCGTTGTGGTGATTGACGGCCATGTGGTCGCGGTCGAGGACATCGAGGGCACCGACGGCTTGCTGGCGCGCGTGGCGCGGCTGCGCGAGGAGGGGCGCATTCGCGCCAAATCCGGCCGCGGCGTGCTGGTGAAGGCGCCGAAGAGCGGCCAGGATCTGCGCTTTGATCTTCCGACGGTGGGTTCGAAAACCATCGAGGGCGTCAGGAAGGCCGGGCTTGCCGGCATTGCCGTGATCGCCGGCAACACCATCGCAGCGGACTCACAAGCCATGATCGAAGCCGCCGACAAGGCCGGCCTGTTCATTCAGGGCTTGCCGTGATGACGCCGCATGTGACAACCGAGACGGTGCGGAAGATCTTTCTGATCGCGACGGAGGAGTCCGGCGATCGCCTCGGCGCCAATCTGATGAAGGTGCTGCGCCAGCGGCTGGGCGATGCGGTGCGGTTCGAAGGCGTCGGCGGGCGGGCGATGGCGCGCGAGGGCCTGGCGTCGCTGTTTCCGATCGAAGAACTCTCGATCATCGGGCTCGCCGCCGTCGTCCAGCAATTGCCGAAGATCCTGGGCCTGATCAAGGAGACCGCCATCGTGGCGGCGGAATCGTCGCCGGACATTCTGGTCATCATCGACAGCCCCGACTTTACCCACCGTGTCGCCAGGCGCGTTCGCGCCAAGGCTCCCAATATTCCGATCGTCGATTATGTGTCGCCCACGGTGTGGGCATGGCGGCCCGGCCGGGCTCGCGCGATGCTGTCCTATGTCGATCACGTGCTGGCGCTGTTGCCGTTCGAGCCCGAGGCCTATCAGCGGCTGCACGGACCGCCCTGCAGCTATGTCGGTCACCCCCTGACCGAGCAACTGGCTTCGCTGCGGCCGGATGCCGATGAGGCGAAGCGACGGGCGGAACAGCCGCCGGTGCTGCTGGTGCTGCCGGGCAGCCGCCGCAGCGAAATCCGCCATCATATGGCGGTGTTTGGCGCGGCGATCGCGCGGCTGCAGGAGCGGGGCGCGAGTTTCGAACTGATGCTGCCGACCATGCCGCATCTGCAGGAGGCGGTGCTGGAGGCTCTGAAGGGCTGGCAGGTGCAGCCCCAGGTCGTGATCGGCGAGCCGGAGAAGCGGGCGGCGTTCCGCATCGCCCATGCGGCACTGGCGAAATCCGGAACGGTGACGCTCGAACTGGCGCTGGCGGGCGTGCCGATGGTCACGGCCTACCGGGTCGGCGCCATGGAAGCGTTCATCCTGAGGCGAGCGATCCGCGTGTCTTCGGTGATCCTCGCCAATCTCGTGATCGGCAAGGAGGTCATTCCCGAATTCCTTCAGGAAGACTGCACGGCTGAAAAACTATCGCAGGCGCTTGGTGAAGTGCTGTCGGATTCCGCGTTGCGCCGCGACCAGCTCGAGGCTTTCGCCACGTTGGACACGATCATGTCGACCGGCAACCAGCCACCCAGCGCCCGCGCCGCCGACATCGTGCTGGCGACGATGCACAAGGCGCGGCAGCCAAACTAGAGCGCGGCTCTAGCCTCGGTCGGCTCCCAGATGCTGATCTTGCGGGTCTCGGGCATCAGGAAGACGCTAAGCACGAAGCACACCGCTGGAACCAGGATCGGGTAGATCAGGGCGTAACCGACGCTGCCGGTGGCCGCGAAAGCCGCCGTGGTGATGAACGGCACCAGTCCGCCACCCCAGCCGTTGCCGATGTGATACGGCACCGACACCGACGTGTATCGAATCCTGCCGGGGAAGAATTCCGCCAGGAACGCCCCGACCGGCCCATACACCATCCCGACATAGCAAACGAGGATGAAGATGATGAAGATCGCGATCGGATAGTTGATGTTGCCGGGCTGCGTGACCGTTCCGAGCCACATATACAGCGGATAGTAAGTGATCGAAGCGAGCAGCATGCCGCCCAGGATCACCGGCTTGCGGCCGATGATGTCGGACAGCCAGCCAAAAAAGATCAGACTCGGCGTTGCAATAAGCAGCGCTGCGCCCACGATGTAGGCCGAGGTAAGCGGGTCGACCTTGGAAACCTGCTGCAGGAAGTACAACGCCCAGAACTGACCGCTGTACCAGACCACGCCTTGCCCGATCAGCACGATGGTGGCGATCCCGACAAACTTGATGTTGGAACTGAGGAAGGCCTCCTTCCAGGGGTTCCTGGTCATCTGGCCCTTGGCCTTGATCTCCTGGAAGATCGGCGTCTCTTGCAACTGGAGCCGGATATAGATGGCAATAGCCACCAGCAGGAAGGACACCAGGAACGGGACGCGCCAGGCCCAATCGTCGAAGACCTGATTGCCGAAAAAGGTGCGCGTCGCAATGATCACGGCCAGCGACACCACGATCCCGAGCGTCGGCGAGGTCTGAAGCCACCCGGTGTAATAGCCGCGGCGTTCGTCCGGGACGTGCTCGGCGACATAGGTGATGGCGCCGCCATACTCGCCGCCCAGGCAAAGGCCCTGGACCATTCGCAGACCGAACAGGATGAACGCGGCGGTCAGGCCGATCTGCTCGAACGTCGGGATCAACCCGATCGCTCCGGTACCGAGCCCCATTCCGGTGAGCGTCACGAGGAAGGTGTATTTGCGGCCGACCCGGTCACCCATCCATCCAAACAGGAAGGCTCCGAGGGGACGGATGAGAAATCCCGCCGTGAACAGCGCGACCGTGCTGAGCAGGGCCGCGACCGGGTGGGATTTTTCAAAGAACTTGACTGACAGGACTGCGGCCAGACTTCCAAAAATATAGAAATCATACCACTCGATGACGTTCCCAACCGACGCGGCGACAATCACGCGGCGGAAATCCCGTGGGACTTGCATAGCCATGTTGTCCTCCTTGATTGCTGCCCATACCCTCCTGTTTGCTCTTGCGACCGGTTCGAGGTTTTTCGCGGAGCGCTTGTCCTTCAGGGGCGTTTGAAACTGCCCGAGGGCTCAAAACGGCTTTCAGCGCCGCGAGCTATCTTGCCTTTTCCCGTCAGCCCGGGAGCAAGGTGCACGAGCATGTTAGTCCCGAAAAAAGAGGCGGCTCATAAGACTTTTGGCTCAGCCGAGTCGTGAAGGGGCGATTTCGGTGAGTAGCGCCGTCGGGTACTCATGCGCGAGTGTCGCTTCGACAGACAGCGCTAGTTGCGCCGCCGCTGACGAAGCATCGTACGTGGTGATAGCGGGTCCGCGCGGCACGCCGCCGACACTCTCCGTCGCTCCCGACGTCATCGACGGCGTAGCGAGGCCTTCCGAATTGGGCTTCGGCGGCTTCTCTTGTCAGTTGGCTGTCCGGTGCCAGTGATCGTGCCACCATGTGGTGAAGTCGCGATCGGTCGTCAGTTCCCAGACTGCAAACAGGATCACGGCCAAGCCTGCCACCACACTGTTTACCGTGGCCAATGTCGGCTCGTAGCCAATCGTCCAGGGCGCCGCGAGCAGGGCCAGGCCCAGGAGAATTTCTCCCCATTCCTCCAGATAGGACGGAATGACGAATCCCTCCAGGGCAAACAGGATAACGCACAACCCGAGCACGACGGTTATCCAGGCGGCCGCCCCCGCGAAGCCGAGGACGAACGGCGACAAGACCAGCCACACGCCCAGCAGCAGGCTGGCGGCGTCTTGCCAATGTCGAATGCGCATGATGCTCACCTCCTTGCGCAATTCTCCCATTGCAGATGGCATCGGTTTTCGGGGCTTGCCAGTGCCTGCGACAACGCGGCTGGCGAGCGAGGCGACCTAGCGCTGGTCGCTCGTTGGCGGTGCGCCTTCCGGCCACTCCGGCAACTGGTCTTTTGGGTCGAACCAGGACGCGCAATCCGATCGCCAGATATGTACCTTGGGACGATTGGTAATCGGCGTGTCCAGGCAGCCCATGCGAAGCAGGATCGTGTCTTTGCCCTCGCGCGCGGCGACGATATGCGACCCGCAGTGCGAGCAGAAGTACCGTTGCTTGCCGGGCGAGGATTCGAAACCCGCCAGCAGGTCTTCTCCGCGAGTCCAGCGAAAGTGGTCCCGGGAAACGTTGGTTACTGTCGAGAAGGCGGAGCCATGTGCCTTCCGACATGTAACGCAGTGGCAATGAACGATCGGTCCGGGTTCGGCATCGACTTCGTAGGCGACTTTTCCACACATGCAGCTTCCCGTGAGCATTGTGCCTCCTGCGGAATTGTAGGGTGGGTTGGCCACCGGGCGCGCATACGCAGGACCCGTTGGCTAAGCCAGCCTACAAAAGCAGAAAGCCGGACGCGACGATCGCATCCGGCTTTCGGAGTTTCCTATGAGCGACAGCGTTTACTTCCGCTTGTCCATGGCGACGTAGTCGCGGCGGCCGACGCCGGTGTAGAGCTGGCGGGGACGGCCGATCTTCTGCTGCGGGTCCTCGATCATCTCGCTCCACTGGCTGATCCAGCCGACGGTGCGGGCGACGGCGAACAGCACGGTGAACATCGCGGTCGGGAAGCCCATCGCCTTCAGCGTGATGCCCGAATAGAAGTCGACGTTCGGATAGAGCTTGCGGTCGATGAAGTACTGGTCGGACAGCGCGATCTTTTCCAGTTCCAGCGCCACCTTCAGCATCGGGTCGTCGCCATGGCCGGTCTCGGCCAGCACGGCGTGACACATCTTCTGCATGATCTTGGCGCGCGGATCGTAGTTCTTGTAGACGCGGTGGCCGAAGCCCATCAGGCGGACTTCCGAGTTCTTGTCCTTCACCTTGGCGATGAATTCCGGAATCTTGTCGACCGTGCCGATCTCGGCGAGCATCGCCAGCGCAGCCTCGTTGGCGCCGCCATGCGCCGGGCCCCACAGGCAGGCAATGCCGGCGGCGATGCAGGCGAACGGGTTGGCGCCTGAGGAGCCGGCGATACGCACCGTCGAGGTCGAGGCGTTCTGCTCGTGGTCGGCATGCAGGATGAAGATCTTGTCGAGTGCGTCAGCCAGCACCGGGTTGATCTTGTATTCTTCGCAGGGCACCGCGAAGCACATGTGCAGGAAGTTCTCGGCAAAGGAGAGCGAGTTCTTCGGATACATGAAGGGCTGGCCGACGGTGTACTTGTAGGCCATCGCGGCCAGCGTCGGCACCTTCGCGATCATGCGCATCGACGCGATCATGCGCTGCTGCGGATCGTTGATGTCGGTGGAGTCGTGATAGAATGCGGCCAGCGCGCCGACCGCGGCAACCATTATTGCCATCGGGTGGGCATCGCGGCGGAAGCCCTGGAAGAAGCGGGCCATCTGCTCGTGAACCATGGTGTGGTGGATCACGCGGTAGTCGAAATCCTGCTTCTGCGCGGCGGTGGGAAGTTCTCCGTAAAGCAGCAGGTAGCAGGTCTCGAGGAAGTCGCCGTTTTCCGCGAGCTGTTCGATCGGATAGCCGCGGTATTCCAGAATGCCGGCGTCGCCGTCGATATAGGTTATCTTCGACTGGCAGCTGCCGGTCGAGGTGAAGCCGGGGTCGTAGGTGAACATCCCGGCCTGGCCGTAGAGTTTGGCGATGTCGATGACATCTGGCCCCACGGTGCCGCTGAGGATCGGGAAATCGTAGGTCTTGTTACCTACCGTTAGCGTTGCAGTCTTGTTGCTGGATTTTGCGTCCATCGTGTAGTCCCCGATGAATTCGTTGCGAATACCGAGCCAGACCCTGATGCCATTTTCGAGGCGGAAACAAGGGAGGCCGGCTGTCCTAGAAGCGGCGCCAAAATGGGTAGCTTATTGCCCTATGCACCGCAAGATGGCCGCAGGCCCGTACAAGGTAGGGGCTTTATCCGGCCGCCTGATCGCCCAGCCGGGCCAGGCATTCCTCGCGCCCCAGCACCGCCAAAACGTCGAAAATTCCCGGCGAAGTCGTGCGGCCGGTCAATGCCACCCGGAGCGGCTGGGCGACCGTGCCGAGCTTGAGGTTGTTCTGCTCGGTGAAATTCCGCATGGCGGTTTCGGTGGTTTCTGCGCTCCAGTCGGTGACCGCCTCCAGCGCGGCGCGCAGTTTCCCGATCAACACCCGGGTTTCCGGCGTCAGCAGGGCGGCGGCCTTCGGCTCGATTTGAAGCGGGCGGTCGGCAAAGATGAAGTAGGCGCCCGAGATCAGTTCGATCAGCGTCTTGGCGCGTTCCTTCAGGCTCGGCATGGCGCGGAGCAGTTGGGCGCGTGTGGTGTCGTTGAGCTTCGCCTTCAGCGCGGCGCCATCGGGAACGTAATCCAGCAGGCTCTCGAACTGGGTCACGAGCGCTTGATCGTCGCTGTTGCGGATGTAGTGGCCGTTGAGGTTTTCCAGCTTGGCGAAATCGAACCGCGCTGCGGAGCGGCCGATCGCGGGCAGATCGAACGCGTCGATCATTTCCTGGGTCGAGAAGATTTCCTGGTCGCCATGGCTCCAGCCGAGCCGGACCAGATAGTTGCGCAGCGCCGCCGGCAGATAGCCCATGGCGCGGTAGGCATCGACGCCGAGCGCGCCGTGGCGCTTTGAAAGCTTCGAGCCGTCCGGCCCGTGGATCAGCGGGATATGGGACATGTTCGGGAGGTCCCATCCGAGCGCATCGTAGATCTGCTTCTGGCGCGCGGCGTTGATCAGGTGGTCGTCGCCGCGGATGATATGGGTGACGGCCATGTCGTGGTCGTCGACCACGACCGCCAGCATGTAGGTCGGGGTGCCGTCGCCACGCAGCAGCACGAGGTCGTCGAGGTTCTCGTTCTGCCAGACCACGCGGCCCTGAACCTGGTCCTCGATCACGGTTTCGCCTTCCTGCGGCGCCTTCAGGCGGATGGTCGGCTTCATGCCGGTGGGCGCCTCGGAAGGGTCGCGGTCCCGCCACATGCCGTCATAGAGGCGGGTGCGGCCCTCGGCGCGGGCCTTCTCACGCATCGCGGCCAGTTCCTCCGCGGTGGCGTAGCAGCGGTAAGCCTTGCCGCTGGCGAGCAGCTGTTCGGCCACCTCACGGTGCCGGGCGGCGCGGCTGAACTGGTAGATGACGTCGTCGTCCCAATCGAGCTCGAGCCACTTCAGCCCGTCGAGAATGGCGGCAATGGCAGCCTCGGTCGAGCGCTCGCGATCGGTATCCTCGATCCGCAGCAGCATCTTGCCGCCGCGCTTCCTGGCATAGAGCCAGTTGAACAGCGCGGTGCGGGCTCCCCCGATGTGGAGGAAGCCGGTGGGCGAGGGGGCAAAGCGCGTGACGACGGAATCGGTCATTACCGGAAGCGGGCTAAAGGGTGAATTGGCGGTGGTGTATAGCAGGAACCGTGCATAACTAAAGCCTTAGGCAAGGGCAAAGCCTTTGCCATGGGCAAATCCTTTGTCCCGGCAAACTAGGCTTGGCTCACGGGGGCGAATTTGGCAGAAGGTTCGCCAGTCCCCTGACAGGAACTCGGAATGACCACAGAACCGGTAACGGCAGAGGCGGGGCGCGACTTCATCCGCGATATCGTCCAGGCCGATCTCTCTTCCAACAAGCACAGCCGGATCGTGACCCGATTCCCGCCGGAGCCGAACGGCTATCTGCACATCGGGCACGCCAAGTCGATTGCCCTGAATTTCGGCATCGCGCAGGAATTCGCCGGCAAGTGCCATCTGCGCTTCGACGACACCAACCCGACCAAGGAAGAGCAGGAATATATCGATTCCATCCAGGCCGACGTGCACTGGCTCGGCTATGACTGGGGAACCGATCTCTATTACGCCTCGGATTATTTCGAGCGGCTGTATGACTGGGCGGAGGGCCTGATCAAGGCGGGCAATGCCTATGTCGACGACCAGTCGCAGGAAGAGATCCGCGTCAACCGCGGCACGCTGACGGAACCCGGCAAGAACTCGCCGTTCCGCGACCGCAGCGTGGAGGAGAACCTCGACCTGTTTCGCCGCATGAAGGCCGGCGAATTCCCGAACGGCACCCGCGTGCTGCGCGCCAGGATCGACATGGCCGCCGGCAACATCAACCTGCGCGACCCCGTGCTCTACCGCATCCTGCATGCGGAGCACCCGCGCACCGGCACCAAATGGTCGATCTATCCGAGCTACGACTATGCCCACGGCCAGTCCGACGCCATCGAAGGCATCACCCATTCGATCTGCACGCTGGAGTTCGAGGACCACCGGCCGCTCTACGAATGGCTGCTCGACAAGCTGCCGGTGCCGTCCAAACCGCGCCAGTACGAGTTCGCGCGGCTGAACCTGACGTACACGCTGCTGTCCAAGCGCGTGCTGACGCAGCTTGTCCGCGACGGCCATGTCTCCGGCTGGGACGACCCGCGCATGCCGACCATTGCCGGGTTGAAACGGCGCGGCGTGCCGCCGGCGGCGGTGCGCGAATTCATCAAGCGCATCGGGGTAGCCAAGGCCAACAGCGTGGTCGATGTCGGCATGCTGGAGTTCTGCATCCGCGAACACCTCAACAAATCGGCGCAGCGTCGCATGGCGGTGCTGCGGCCGCTCAAGGTCGTGATCGAGAACTATCCGGAAGGACAGGTCGAGGAACTCGAGGCCGTCAACCATCCCGACGATCCCGAAGCCGGCACGCGCAAGATTTCGTTCGGCCGCGAGCTCTATATCGAGCGCGACGATTTCATGGAGAACCCGCCGAAGAAGTTCTTCCGCCTGTCGCCGGGCAATGAGGTGCGGCTGCGCTACGCCTATTTCATCAAGTGCACCGGCGTGATCAAGGACGATTCCGGCGAGGTGGTCGAACTGCGCTGCACCTACGATCCTGCGACGAAGGGCGGCAACGCGCCCGACGGCCGCAAGGTCAAGGCCACCATGCACTGGCTATCGGCCAAGGATTCGGTGCGCGCCGAAATCCGCGTCTACAACCAGCTCTTCGCAAGCCCGAACCCGAGCGCCGCCGATTTCGCCGCCGACCTCAATCCGGAATCGCTGGAAATCCTGCCCGACGCCCGGATCGAGCCCTCTGTCGCCTCAGACAATTCGGGCGAGGTGATGCAGTTCGAGCGCCAGGGCTATTTCGTGCGCGACAAGGATTCGGTGCCCGGCAAGCCGGTGTTCAACCGCACCATCGGCCTGCGCGATACGTTTGCCAAGGAAGTCGGCGGGAAAGGGTAGGGCGGCAATGCAGAGCGCAGCCGAGGACGCGGTATCCGCGATCATCGAGAAATGGTCGGCGGGATTCCAAAAACTCGACGCCAACGCGCTCGCATCGCTCTATTCCCGGCACGCGCTGTTCTACGGATCGAATCCCACGCTCTACCGCGGCAACGAAGGCGTTGCCGCCTATTTCAATGCGCTGCCGCGCTGGCGCACGCCGACTGTGCGGTTCACGGATGTCGCGACCGAGCAGGTGGGCCCCGATCTGATCAATTTCGCCGGGACCGCGAATTTCGATCTCGGCGAAGAGGCCGCGCCGCTATCGGTCAAGATCACCTGGGTGATCGTTCGCGAGGACGGCGACTGGAAGATCGTCAGCCATCACGTGTCGTCGAAGACGCCACTGATCGAGCAATAGGTGCCCGTCAAGCTCGCCTAGCAGCCCCGGCAAATGCCGCGCATGGTTCTTGCGAGCTGGGCATCTTCCGGCGCCATCGGCTCATACGGCCTTTGCTGCGCTGCCTGCCGGGCCTCTTGGGCTTCCTGGGCCTTTTGCCGGGCGGCCCGCTCGACGTCCTGGCGCTGGTAGCAGGCTTCCCGTTCGGCTCTCGCCTCGACGAAGCGGCATTGCTCGGCAGCCACGGCTGCGGTCGCGAAGGCTGATATCGCGAAGACAAATGAGATGTGTACGAGAAGCTTCATGCTGTGACTGTAGCGCCTGTCGTCCCGTGCATCAAATCCGCTGGCCAATCCGTCCCCGATCCGATGAAGGGTCGCGAGCAATGGGGCTGGTCCCGGCGTCGCGCAGTTGAGGGCTCAACTGAACGATTGGATCATTCTTGCAGCCATGCTGACCGCCGCGCGGGTATAGCGGGCGTTGTTGAAATGCTCGTCCATGAAATTGAGCAACAGGAGAGCAACTATGGCAGCCATTGCAACTCTCATCGGCAAAGCATGATAGCGGTCGCTTAATTCTCCGTTAACGTTCGCCTGCTCACAGCGCCAACCGGTTTAGTCGTACCGAAATTCTGTCGCCGTCGCGCAACACTCGTGACGTTCCTTTGTCCGGAACCGCTATTGCGACTCCACATCAAGCGAAACTCGGCTCAGTATTCGCTGAGCCGGGAGCGGCGGATCGAGCATTCTAATTTAGCCCGGCTGGTCGCAGCGCGCGAATGCCTGCGGCCTTTTTATTTTCCTGCAGTGCGGCCGACACAGGTTCTCGTCGAACGTCATCGAAGGCGCCGCTGTTCAAGCGCATCTCTCAGGATCGCGGTGACCTTGCGGTCCAGGACATCAAGACGGTTGGCCGTGGCATTGCTCTGCCGACGAAGCTCGAGCAGCTCATCCCCGATGAGCCGCTTAACCGTGACCTCAACGATGGCAGACAATACGTAGCAGATGAAGGCCGCGGCCAGAACCCAGGTGACGATGGGGCGAAAATCCGGAGTTACGTTCCAAACGAACAGGCCCAAAACCACGGCCATGATCCAGACGGCGACCTTGAAAAATGACTTCATGTCCAAATGCTCCGTTAGAAGCGCGGTGGGCACGATGGGTCTGAAGGAGACCTAAGTGCCGGTTCGGACCTAAGTGCCGCGCATAAAAAAGACCTCGCTTCTCAATGTTGCGACCTCAAATGCTGCGACTGCTCGCGTCGAGTACTCCTTTCCCGTGCTGTCCATTTCCAATTGCCCTGCCTCAAGAGGGCGATGGTCAGCATGCAAATCAATTGCCGTCCCCAGCGGACAGTTCCTCCAACAGGCCGACGTTTTGCCGGAACGTTTTCGGCGCAGGCCGGCCAGGGACGCCACGGCAGCAGGCTTCCATCAGTGCTGATGCGCGCCCCACACGCCGGGTAGCCTACACGAAATTGGATGGCGATGGCCGCCGCCTGGTTCGTCGTGATCGCGGGGAAACCCCAGCGTATTTCTTCAAGGTTTCTGCATCCGTTCCGCTAGCAGCCTGAATGCAGCGTTCGGTAGTATTGCACCTTACGAAGTATCGTAAGGTGTGATTGATTGGCGGAGCAGGGCGACACGTCGGGCCGTAAGCGCGGCTATGCCGGGACCTGGCCGCCGCGTGCCGCCGCGCCGGTCGGCGGACTGCTACCGGCGCGCCCCGCTCTGCTGCCGCCGCTGATCGAAGCCTTGCGGCATTGGGCGCGCGCGGAAGCCGGCGCCGGCCGCCTGCTGCCATGGGTGCCGGTCGCGTTCGGCACCGGCATCGCCTTTTACTTCGCCGCCGATCATGAGCCGGTGCTGTCGGTCGCCGCCATTGTGGCGATCGCGCTTTGCGCGGTGGCTGTGCTGTTGAGGCGGCAAAAATTCTTTCCCGCGGCTGTCCTGATCGCCGCCGTCGCGGCCGGCTTTGCGGTGGCGACATGGAAGACCGCGCGGATCGCCCACGGCGTGCTGGCGCGGCCGATGTTTTCGGTTTCGCTGTCGGGCTTTGTCGAAACGCGCGACATCCGCGAACGTACCGACCGTTTTGTGCTGCGCGTCGTCACCATGGAAAGCGCGCGCGGGACGACCAGGCTCGAACGCGTGCGGCTGTCGGTGAAAAAAGGCACCGCGCCCGCGGTCGGCAGTTTCGTCGAGCTGAAGGCGCGGCTGTTGCCGCCGCTCACGCCCTTGCGTCCGGGCAGCTACGATTTCGGCCGCGACATGTTCTTTGCCGGCATCGGCGCCTCCGGCTTCGTGATGGGCGCGATCAAGACCACGGAGCCGCCGGAGGGCGGCGGGCTGCGCCTGCGCTATTCCGCCTTCATGCAGGGCTTGAGGGATACGATCGACGCACGGATCAGGACCACGCTCGAAGGTGACAAGCGCGCCATCGCTACCGCGCTCCTGACCGGGCGGCGCGATGCGATCTCGCCGCCGGTGAACGATGCGATGTTCATCTCCGGCCTCGGCCATGTGCTCTCGATCTCCGGCTATCACATGGCGGTCGTCGCCGGCGTGGTGTTCTTTGCGGTGCGGGCGCTGCTGGCGTTGTTTCCCGCGCTCACGGTTGGCTACGCCATCAAGAAGTGGTCGGCGGCGGCTGCGCTGGCGGCGGCCGCGTTCTATCTGCTGCTGTCGGGCGCGGAGGTCGCGACCCAGCGCTCGTTTTTCATGACGGCGGTGGTGCTGATCGCTGTCCTGGTCGACCGCCGGGCGATCACGTTTCGCACGCTCGCGGTCGCGGCCATGATCGTGCTGACGGTCGCGCCGGAAGCGCTGGTGCATCCGAGTTTCCAGATGTCGTTTGCGGCGACGCTGGGGCTTGTGGCGCTCGTGCAGCTGGGCATGCCGCGCCTGTTTGCGACACCGGATCATTCCCCGACCGCCCGGGTGGCGCTGTGGGGCGGCCGCGAATTCACGATGTTGTTGCTGGCGTCACTGGTGGCGGGGCTCGCCACCACCCCTTACGCGGCGTATCACTTTCACCGCGTCACGCCCTATGGCGTGCTTGCCAATCTCGCAGCGATGCCGGTCGTGTCGGCGCTGGTGATGCCGGCCGGCCTGCTCGGTCTCGTCGCGATGCCGTTCGGCTTCGACGGCGTGTTCTGGGCCATCATGGGCATCGGCATCGACTGGATGATCGCGGTGACCCAGTGGGTCGCGGCCTTGCCTGGCGCGGTCGGCCGGGTGCCGGCATTCGGCATCGGGCCAATCATCGCGGCGAGCCTCGGCATCATCCTGCTCGGCCTGTTGCGCACGCCGCTGCGCTGGTCGGGCGCCGTGCTGGTGCTGTTGGCCGCGCTATGGGCGGCGAGGGCGCCGCAACCGGATATTTTGATTTCCGCCGACGGCCGCCATGTCGGCGTCCGCGGGCGGGATGGACGGCTGCATCTGATGCACGCCGCCAAGGGGTCGAGGGATGTCTTCCTGGTCAAGGAGTGGCTGGCGGCGGACGCCGATCCGCGAGCGCCGGCCGACACCTCGCTCACCGAGGGCGTCTCATGCGACGATTTTGGCTGCGTGATGCAGGCGGCCGGCGGCGTGTTCGTCGCCCAGGCGTTCAGGCCGGAGGCGCTGGCGGATGATTGCGAGCGCGCGGCGCTGATCGTCACCATGCGTCAGGCGCCGGCGCGATGCGCGGCTTCCGTCATCGATGCCGAGCGGCTGCGGCGGCAGGGCGCGATGGCGTTACGGCGAAGCGGCACGGGATTTGTCGTCGAGGCCGCCAGGCCCAAAGGCATCGACCGTCCGTGGTCGCCGGCTGCCGCGGACGAGAGCGATGCCGACAGCGCAATCCTCGCGCCGCGCATCGCTGCACCGCGCGCGGTCGATGCAACGCCGTCGGATGCGGATCTGCAGGCGGAGGAGTGATGCGGCTTCAGTGCTCGTCGATCGAGGGGGCGGTCGGCAGGTCGAATGCGCCGAGATGAAATTCTTCGGGCGCGTCGGGGGCGGACGGGAGGCTGACCAGCGTAAACGCCGCGTCGGGAAACCGCTGCCAGACGGCAATGTCATCGGCGGTGATGGTGAGCCAGCCATATCTGAACATATATCGTCCAGGCTCGGTGACGCGTCCGGCCCTCTGCCACGTAACCTTATTGACCATCGGCCAGCCCCCTAGGCGCCGAGTTTCTGCAACGACCCGTCGAGATCCGCCGGCCCTGAACCGGCGGATCGCCCTATATGCGTAGCAGCTTAGGCGGTCGGGATCGATGCCGCCGGACGAGATTCCGTTACCTTCGGTGCATGCTCGGCGGTGCCCTGGGTTACGGGCAACTGCAGCACGGTCACGCGCTGGCCTTCGCAAAGCTGTGTCACCAGCACATGGGTCCCATCCGGAAATTCGATCGCGTCATGGTGACGATCGGCCACTTCAGGTTCAATCTGGTTGAACTTGCCAACCCGCCACTCGGTAGTTCGCGTCCAGATCCACCGGTTGTCGTATCTGACGTTCTCGGCAAACGCGACTTCGGTGCCCGGAAGCATGCAGACCGCCACCGTGGGCTCGCTCTCTGATGCCAAGCCCCGGGTGGAGGTGCCGCGAAATGTCGTGGTGATCAGCGTCTCTCCGACCTGGGCGGGACGCGATGCCACGGCGTGCAGACTGTAGTCACACATCGGATGGCTCCTCGTTTGAGATAGCTGACCCGTGTCTGCAACGAGGCACAGGCCTCTATCAGAGTGGATATGACGCCAAGCCTTTTCTTCGTTCTAGGCAATTGTACGGCTCGCACACGGCGCCACCATCACAAACGCGCTAACGTGCGATGGTTCCAAAGCTGCAACAAAAAACCCCGGCCGAAGGCCGGGGTTAGCTGCGCCGCGCAAATTCGCCGGCGGCAAGATGGGATCAATATTTCCGGTACAGCCCGACCAGCTTGCCCTGAATGCGGACCCGGTTCGGCGGCAAGATGCGAACTTCGTAGGCAGTATTGGCAGGCTCCAGCGCGATCGAAGCGCCGCGGCGGCGGAAGCGTTTCAGGGTTGCTTCCTCCTCGTCGATCAGGGCCACCACGATGTCGCCGGTGTCGGCGGTCTCGTTGCGCTGGATCAGCGCCATGTCGCCGTCGAGAATGCCGGCATCCACCATCGAATCGCCGCGTACTTCGAGCGCGTAATGTTCGCCGGAGCCGAGCATGTCCGGCGGCACGCTGATGGTGTGGCTGCGGGTCTGCAGCGCCTCGATCGGCGTACCCGCTGCGATTCGGCCCATGACGGGGACCGCGACCGGGCGGTTGCCGTCGTCCTCGGCAGCCGGGACGCTGACCGTGCGTTTGCCGAGCGTGCCCTCGATGACGCTCGGCGTGAAGCCGCGGCGGCCGTTGCCGGCGCCAGTAAGCTCGGGCAGCTTGATGACTTCGATGGCGCGGGCGCGGTTGGGCAGCCGGCGGATGAAGCCGCGCTCTTCCAGCGCGGTGATGAGGCGGTGGATGCCGGACTTCGAGCGCAGGTCGAGCGCATCCTTCATCTCGTCGAAGGAGGGCGGCACGCCGGCCTCTTTCAGCCGTTCGTTGATGAAACGCAGAAGTTCGTACTGTTTGCGCGTAAGCATCGCGAGCATTCCCCCGGTTGGCGTCGTCTTCAGGTCGCGTTGTCTTTTAGGTCCGAGTCGCTGGTCCAAGATCGCAGGAGTCCCAATGCCCTGCATGAAGACACTAGCTCTCGAAACAAATCATGAACGGACACTATATGTTCGATATGTGTTCCGCAACCACTTAATTTTGAGTGAACGCCGCCGGCTTCGGCCGAAATGCACGTTTCAGGGTGTCATTCCGGCAACCGCAACACCTCGCAAGGCGAGCCTTTCGCGGCCGGAGCCGCGAACGGTGGACGTATGACAAGTGCCCGCGCCGCAGCGAGATTCCCGAGCAGCGATGAATCCTGATGACTGACCGGCGTGGCGATCAGCACACCGTCCGGGCGCTCTTCGAGCCGCGCGCGAAGATAGTCCTCGCGCTGGTCGTTGGCGGCGAGATCGCGGCCGAGCAGGGCGGTTTCGCGCCGGTGATGGATGCTGTTGCGGCCCGACAGCGCGCGAATCAAGGGCACCAGAAACAGAAAGCCGCAGACATAGGAGGAGACGGGATTGCCGGGCAGGCCGATCACCCGCATCGCGCCGAGCCGCCCGTGCATCATCGGCTTGCCCGGCCGCATCGCGATTCGCCAGAACGCCATGGTGACGTCCTCGGCCTCCAGCGACTTCTTGACGAGGTCATGGTCGCCGACCGAGGCGCCGCCCATGGTGATCAGCACATCGGCGTTCGCGTCCCGGGCGCGGCGGATGCCCTGCGTGGTGGCAGCGATTGTGTCGGCCGCAATCCCGAGATCGATGACCTCCGCGCCCTCGGCCCGCGCCAGCGCCCTTAAGCCGTAGCCGTTGGAATAGACGATCTGGCCGGGGCCGGGCGTAGTGCCCGGCATCACCAGCTCGTCGCCGGTGCCCAGCACGGCGACCCGCGGCCGGCGGCATACGGCGAGCTCCGGATAATTCATGCCGGCGGCCAGCGACAGGTCGCGGTCGGTGAGGCGGCTTCCGCGCGTCAGCAGCACCTCGCCCTCGCGGAAATCGACCCCGGCGGGGCGGATATGCCGACCCGCCACGGCGGCTTCGGTGATGGTGATCGAATCACCCTCGACGGCCGTGTCTTCCTGGATGATGACGGCATCAGCGCCGTCGGGGATGACGCCGCCGGTGAAAATCCGTACCGCCTCGCCTTGGCCGACACCCCCATCAAACGGCCGGCCGGCGGCGACTTCTCCAATCACCTTCAACCGCGCCGAGAGATCGGCTGCATCGGCAGAGCGCACCGCGTAGCCGTCCATCGCCGACATCGCCAGCGGCGGCTGTGTCCGCCGCGCGGCGACGTCGTGCGCCAGCACGCGATGGAAGGCTGAGTCGAGCGCGACCATCTCCTCAGGCAGCGCGTCGGCGCCTGCCAGAATGGCGGATAATGCGTCGGCGACGGGCATCAAGGCCACGGGCTAAGCTCCCTGGATTCCAAGTGCGGTGAGTGCCCTCGCCACGTCATCCGTCGATGTCACGTGGATGGCACAAAGGCCGCGCGCCCGCGCGCCTTCGATATTGGCGGCCGAGTCGTCGAAGAACAGGATTCGCGACGCCGGTACGCCGATCGCCTTTACCACGTGATCATAGGCCTCGGCATCGGGTTTGCGCAAACCGATCGAAGACGACAGGAATACCTCGCGGAAATGGCCGAGCACGTCCGCATGGGCCTGCGAAAAATATGCGATGTGGGCCGGGTTGGTATTGGAGAAGGCATACAGCGGCATGCGCCTGGCTGCGCTCGCCAACAGCGCTGCAATCCCGGGCATCTCGCCGGCGAAGATCGAGTTCCATCCGTCCAGGAACTGCGCGTCGGTGATGGCGATGCCGAGCTGATCCCGCAGGCCGGCAAAGAAGGCAGCGTCGTCGATCCTGCCGGTCTCGTGATGCCTGAAGCTGTCGTTGACGACGAAGCGCCGGGCAAGCTCGGCCGGTTCGCAGCCCGCATGCCCCGCCCAGTTCGCCATGACATGATCGAAACTGACGTCGAGCACGACGCGGCCGAGATCGAACAGCAGCACGTCGATGGAATCGGAGGAGAGGGATGGGGCTGGCATATCCTGGATCTGAGTGTCTTGGTCAGATGCGCTGGTCAGAGTCCTCGGACAGCGGTTGTGTTCGGCGCGCTGGCAAGCGCCGACAAATCCGATATCCACGACTCCGCAGCTGGGCTCCTTTGAGCAAACAAGGAGCGTCAGCGCAACCGCCCCTGACGCGGTGTGGGCGCACTCCGATCCGCCCTCTTGCCTGCGGACGGATTTCACGGAAATGCTCAGGTAATTCGGCAAATCTGGCGCTTAAGCCTGTCTGCGAGCTGTGCTAAGGCTGGGGCCAATTCAGGGAGTGGTCGCATGAAAGTCGTGGGCAGAACCTTTAGCGTCTTCGCGGTGATGGCATTGTTGCTGGCAGGGCCGGCCCTGGCCCAACAAAAAGGTCCCGCCAGATACGGTGAACCCGACAAGGACAAGACGCCGACCGAAAAAGCGGCCGAGAGGGAGGCTGAACGGGCCTACCAGAGGTCGCTCGGCAACATTCCGGAGCAGAAGAGCTCCGATCCCTGGGGGATCGCGCGAGGCGACAGCGCGGCAAAGGCCGACAAGGCAGCGCCTTCGAAGCCGAAGGCGAAATCCGCTGATACCAAATCCGGCAACAGCGCAAAGTAAGCAAGATCAAGAAGACGCATTCCGCAACGCCATGCGGAACAATGATGTCCAGTGAGCGAGGAAACCGGAAATGACTGAGCGGCTGCTGTTTTCGCCGATGACGATCCGCGGGATCGAACTACGCAATCGCATCGTGGTGCCGCCGATGCACCAGTATTCGGCGGAAAAGGGTTTCCCGACCGACTGGCACCTGATGAACGCCGGAAAATTCGCCGCCGGCGGCGCCGGCCTGGTCGTGGTCGAATCGACCAAGGTCGAGCGGCGCGGCTGCGGCACGGTCGGCGATCTCGGCATCTGGGACGACAAGTTCGTCGAGCCACTCAGCCGCCTCGTCACCTTCATCAAGCAGCAGAATGCGGTCGCCGGTATTCAGCTCGGCCATTCCGGCCGCAAGGCGCGCGCGACGCGGCCATGGGAAGGCGACCGTCCGCTGCAGCAAACAGCCGACATCGAGGATTGGGACGCATGGCAGCCGGTGGCGCCGAGCGCGATAGCCCATAGCGAGAAATGGGCAGTGCCGAAGGCGCTGGAGCGCAATGAAGTAAAAGACCTGGTGCAGGCCTGGGGCCATGCGGCGCGGCGCGCGCATGAGGCGGGCTTCGACGTGCTGGAACTGCATGGCGCGCACGGCTATCTCGTGCATCAGTTCCTCTCGGAACGATCCAACCAGCGCACCGACGAGTACGGTGGTTCGGAAGCCAATCGCATGCGTTTCATCATCGAGATTACCGAAGCGGTGCGCACGCATTGGCCGGACCACAAGCCGCTGTTCGTCCGCCTGTCGGTGGAAGATAATGCCGGATGGGGACCGGAGCAGAGCGCGCGGCTGGCCAAGATCCTCAAGGACAAGGGCGTCGACGTCATCGACTGTTCGTCGGGCGGCATCACGGAAATGGCGCCGATCCTCGGCAAGGAAATCAAGTACAGCTATCAGGTGCCGCTGTCGGACTATGTGAAGCGTCACGCCGACATCATGACCATGGCGGTCGGACTCATCATCCATGGCGACCAGGCCGAACAGATCCTGCACGACAGACAGGCCGATCTGATCGCCGTCGGCCGCGAAATCCTCAACAATCCGAACTGGCCGATGGATGCCGCGCTCAAGCTCGGCGTCGAGGGCACGATACCCAACATTCCGCCGCCATTCGGCTACTCG
>Ga0081540_1000453_pt1 | contig 40674 bp, 41 predicted proteins | sample TabmetS2T1R1_FD_71024 | JGI IMG/M metagenome (GOLD analysis project Ga0081540, IMG submission 71024) | Tabebuia heterophylla rhizosphere microbial communities from the University of Puerto Rico - S2T1R1 | ecosystem: Host-associated > Plants > Roots > Rhizosphere ...
CGACGTCGTTTATCGCTGCCTGCGGCTCGGGCCGCTCCACCAGCTTCATCCCGGCCGTTCCCGCAGCCTGGTCCGTTACCACGATCGCCTTCATGTGAATTGTCTCTCGGTTATTTGTCTCGTTGCTGGATATGTTCCGGCTACAAAAAGCCCGTTCGACATCTAATGCCAGGGGCCATTAATGCCAGGAGCCATGGGTAGATTCCGAAAGCGAAGGTGGAACAGCGTGACCTCGCTTCTCGAAACTGCACCGACCGTGGTAGTGAAGTAAGCGGCCGCCAAATTGTCCGGCTTCGCCAGGCCGGCCTTGATCCTGCTGCGCGCCGCCGAGGCGATCCGAACAGCGTCATTGCTGCAGCGCCATTCGGACAATCCATCCAGCGACACACGAGAGCCCGACATGACCGATACACCTGACTATATGCGCGGCCGAATGGTCAACCGCGTGAGCGGGCCGCCTGAAGGACAATTGCCCGAGCGCCACGACGCCAGCGATTTCGCGACGAAGACAGGATGAGGTCAACGCGCACGGGCAAACCCGTCGTAAACCCTCACCGGAGCGATGGATGTCCGCTGAATTGCGAAAATCCTGCGTCTCTGTGTGATCATCAGAATCAGAGCGAAACTAGCGATTCGGATGGCAAGGCGTCGCGGGCCATCAGGAGGGCTTCGCCGGAGATCGTTATGCGGCGGTCGATCTCCTTGAAACCAGCCTTGGCATAAGCACGGATCGCGCGCGAATTGCGTGGGTTGGGATCGGTGATGACCCGTGGCGCGCCGACCTTGAACAGGCTTTCGACGAACAGGCGGATGAAGGCCGTGCCGTGGCCCTGGCCTAGCAATGCCGGCTCGCCAATGAACTGATCGATGCCGCGCGTTCCGAGCGGCTGATCGCGGCAGGGATGATCGGCCTCCGCGTGAGGATCCCAGCTTTGAATGTAGCCAATCGGTACATCATCGCATTCGACTATGAATGAGTTGATCGCCGGGTCCACGATGTGTTCGGCCATCCTCGCCAGGCCGCTCGCTGGATCGCCCCACCATTCCCGGACGTGTCCGCGCCAAAGCCACTCCCGGAGCAGCGGCAGGTCGGCAGCAGTGACTGCGCGAAACTGGTAGGTGGGGAAAGGAAGCCTCAACTTCCCTTCTCCGAAATCAATGGTGTCGTAGACGAGCCGGTGCCCGCCGATCCGAAGGTGACCTTGCCCCCGTTCGCCTTGGCATGCGCGATCAGGTCCTTGACCGAATGCAGCGGGAGCGACGGCCGGCACGCGCCGATTGTCATTGTCAGCCTTAGTGCGAACTGCCGAGAGCTTTCAGGACAAAGCGAATCTGCTCGCGTAGGCGCGCTTCGGTATCTTCGCCGTGTTGAACGCAGTGCTCGAGAACAATCGGGTGCAAGAACGGCGTGAACGCAGTGTTGACCGCACGCGCCGCCTCTGCCGGGTCCTCGACCGTGAGTTCGCCCGCCTCGATCCCTTCGCGAATAATCGCCTCAAGGATTGTCACCATCCGCGCGATATGCGCCTTGATGCCCCTCCAGTTCTCCTGCATGGCGGCGACGATCATGTCGTGCATGCATCTTTCCTTGATGAGTTTCGTCTTGTTGTGATGGTGAACGGCGGTCAGAAGCCGGCCGAGTTTCTCCAAAGCCGGCGCGTCCGTGCGCGCGATCGCAATGGCGAGGTCCGCGACCTCGCTCACGACCCGCTGCAGGATGGTTTCGTTTATCGCATCCTTCGAGGGGAAGAACCGATAGACGTTCGCCCGGCTCATGCCGAGTTCGGAGGCGATGTCGGCCACAGATGTCTTGTGATAACCGATGCGGCGGCAATGCTGCTCCGCCACCTCCAGGATGCGGGCGCGCACCTCGTCGGGATCAGGTCGAGTGCGGACCGGACGATTCATGCATGTCTCCGGAAGTGATGAATCGGCTCTGTTAGTTCACCCTGCACCATCATCTGCAAGCCGTATGAGCATGCAGCTGGCGCTCCACTGCCAGCACCGGCCGATGAGCGTGAGACGCCGCTTGAGCTACCGTCTACTGCTGTATCCCGCCGCCGCCAGGGCGCGAGTGCAATTTGGCTTTCGAGATGCTTCACGTCGCGTTCAAGCTTGTCGATGCGCTCTCCGAGAGAGATATGTAGTCGCCGATCGGGTCGTCGATGCCGTCCCACGCTTCGGCGAAGCGCGCAATCTCGGTCCATAGTCGCTTTAATACACTCATGTTTGCCTCCGCATTTGGGCTCATGACTTGGCGCGCGGACGTCGTGCGAAGTTGCGCGCGAAACTGAAATTGATGCCGAACGGTGCCGCCTTGGCTTCGCTGGTATGTTCAACCGGCGCATTGATTCGGAACCACGCGGCATAGAGCGCCGGAAGGAACAGCAGGATCAGCACCGTGCCAACCGCCGTCCCCCCGATCAGCGTATAGGCCATCGATCCCCAGAAGACGGAGTGCGTGAGGGGTATGAAGGCCAGCACGGCCGCGAGCGCAGTCAGGATCACCGGCCTCGTGCGTTGCACCGTGGCCTCGATGACGGCGTGATAGTCATCAAGGCCGACCGCTTGGTTTTCCTTGATCTGTTCGGTCAGGATCAGCGTATTGCGCATCAAAATGCCGGCCAGACCTATCAGGCCGAGAATGGCGTTGAAGCCGAAGGGCTGGTTGAAGACAAGCAGCGCAGGCACGACGCCGACGAGGCCGAGCGGTGCCGTCAGCATGACCATGGCCATCGTCGAGAAGGATCGCACCTGCAGCATGATGACGATCAGTGTGGCGGCGATCATGGCCGGGAAGACTTTGCCCAGCGCGCTGTTAGCCTTGGTAGCCTCCTCGATCGACCCACCCATTTCGATGCGATAGCCGGCCGGAAGGGATGCGATCAACGGCTGGAGCGCCGTCATGATCTGCTTGGAAACCTCTGGAGGCTGAGTCGCTTCATTGATGTCCGAGCGGATCGTGATGACGGGTGTACGATCGCGGCGCTTCAGGATCGGTTCTTCCAAACGGACTTCCGAATGGCCGATCTGGTCGAGCGGTATCTGCCGGCCATCCCTGCTCATCAGCGAGAAATCCGCCAGCCGCGTCGGATCCAGCCGTTCGCCGCCGGCGCTGCGTGCCACGATCGGGACATTGCGGATGTCCTCGCGGACCTGCGTGACGGGGATGCCGGTGAGGAGGAACTGGAGCTGCTGAGCCACCTCGGCCGGCGAGAGGCCAATGAGATTCAGCCGATCCTGGTTCGGAATGAAGCGGAGTACCGGCGTGCGATTGCCCCAATCGCGGTTGGCCTGCCGCACATCATGGACGCCCCGCATGATCTCGAGGGCTTTCTCGGAGATAGCGTACAATTGCACGGGATCAGGTCCCATGACCCGAAACTCGACTGGGAACGGCGTGTAGGGCCCGAACACAAGCTGGGTGACGCGTACATAGGCCTCAGGCGCAAGCCCGTGTGACACCGCCTCCCGGAGCCGGTACTTCAAAGCCTCGCGCGCTTCCGCGTCCGGGGTAAGCACGACGATCTTGGCGAAGGCAGGGTCAGGCAGCTCAGGCGCCATTGCGAAGAAGAAGCGGGGAGCGCCCTGGCCGATATAGCTCGTGACGATCTTGGCCTCGGGCTGGTGGCCCAGCCAGCCTTCGAGCTTCCCGACGGTGACGGCCGTCGTCTCAATGCTGGTGCCTTCCGGCAAACGAACCTCCACCAGCACTTCGGGACGATCAGACGTCGGGAAGAACTGCTGTTTGAGGGCGCCCATCCCAACGCCGGAAAGCGCGAAAGCAATGCCAACGATACCGCAGGTTACGAACTTGTGGCGCACGGCAAAGGTGATGAGCCGTCGCAGACGCCGATAGTTAGGCGTGTCGTAAATCGCGTGGTGACCGCCCTCGATCGGTTTGATTGCGGGCAGCATCTTGACGCCAAGATAGGGCGTGAAGACCACCGCAACGACCCAGGAGACGATGAGGGCGAAACCCACGACCCAGAAGATGTTGCCGGCGTATTCGCCGGCCGTCGAGCGGGCGAAGCCCACCGGCAGGAATCCCGCGATCGTCACAAGTGTTCCGGACAACATCGGCGCCGCTGTGTGGCTCCACGCATAGGCCGCCGCCTTGATGCGGTCCATGCCCTCTTCCATTTTCACCACCATCACCTCGATGGCGATGATGGCATCGTCCACGAGAAGACCAAGTGCGATGATGAGGGCGCCGAGCGTGATGCGGTCGAAGAACCGGCCGGTCTCCAGCATGATGAGGAACACGACGGCAAGCGTCAGAGGGACGGCAGCCGCCACGATGATGCCGACGCGCCAACCGAGGCTGAGCAGACTCACCAGCAGCACCACCCCGAGCGCCATCGCGAACTTCATCATGAATTCGTCGACCGCCGAGGTGATGTTGACGGCCTGATCGGTCACCTTGTCGAGAGTCATCCCGAGCGGCAGCGTCTTTGCGATGGCCGCAGCCCTGTCCTTCAGCGCCTTGCCGAGCGCGAGACCATCCCAGCCCTCCTGCATGACCGCGGCGAGCACGATGGTGGGCTCACCCTGGTGCCGGATGATGTAGGTGGGAGGATCCTCGTAGCCGCGGCGGATCTCGGCGATGTCGGACAGCTTCAGTGTCCGCCCCGCAGCGACGATCGGCGTGTCGGCGATCGACTTGACACTGTCATAAGCGCCGTCAATTCGGATGAAGACCCGCGGCCCCTTGGTGTCGATCGATCCTGCCGGTGTGACGGTGTTCTGCCGCTGCAGGGCGGCAACAATATCCCGTGCCGACACGCCGAGGGTTGCCAGTTTGGCATAGGAAAACTCGACGAATATCTGTTCGGGACGCTCACCGAGGATGTTGATCTTCTTGACGCCGGGCACATGCAGGAGGTCCTGGCGGATCACCTCGGCCTGCCTGACCAGCTCACGAATCGGCATGCCCTTGGCCTTGAGCGCATAGAGGGCAAAGCTCACGTCCGAGTATTCGTCGTTGACGAAGGGGCCGTAGACGCCGGACGGCAGGTTGCGGACTTCATCCCCGAGCTTCTTGCGAGCCTGATAGAACTCCTCCTGCACGACAGATGGCGGTGTGCTGTCCTTCAGCGTGACCGTCATATACGCGTAACCCGGCCGCGTGGTCGTCTCGACCCGGTCATACCAGGTCAGCTCCTGAAGTCGCTTCTCCAACGGTTCGGCGACGAGGTCCTGCATCTCGCGCGCCGTCGCGCCCGGCCAAGCCGTCGTGACCGTGAGAGTCTTGATGGTGAAGTTGGGATCCTCCGCGCGCCCAAGCATGAAGAATGCGTAGACACCGGCGGCCGCCAACAGGAGGATAAAGAACAGGGTGACGGCCCGTTCGCGGACGGCGATCGCGGAAAGATTGAGGCTCATCGGTTGCCCCTGCTTTCAGAGGCAGTCCTGACGCGAGCGCCCTCTTGCAGGAGATGAACGCCGAGGGAAACAATCGACTCGCCAGAGCTCAGTCCGGAGATCACGGCCGTTTCGCCGCTCACCCGAACAAGCTTGACGGGCCGAAAGCGTACAGTCGAGGTGGCGCCGTCGAGGACCCAAACGCCGGTCTTCCGGCCGTCATCGAGCACGGCTCCCAGCGGTACTTGGATTTCCGGCTGACTCGCCTGGCTTGCAAGCCAAATGGTTACCGTCGCGCCAAGCGGTACCGCCACGGCTTCGCTTTCGAGCACATAGCGGGCCTCATAGGTGCGAGTCTGAGCATCGGCCGAATCCGACAACTGCCGGAGATGCGCCGTATAGCGACGTCCATCGCTCCCATACACGTTGGCGTCGGCCGCCGAGCCGATCGCCGGCCGGATCGTTTCGGGAAGCGCGACCACCGCTTCGCGGGGGCCGGCCTGGGCAAGCCGAACCACGGTCTGGCCGGCGGAGACGACCTGCCCCGGCTCGCCAAGCGTTTCGACCACCGTTCCATCCGCGTCCGCCACCAGGACGGAATAGGTCGCCTCGTTCTCGGCGACCCGTGCTTCGGCTTCGGCGGCGGCGAGTTGCGCCTCGGCTGTATCCAACGCGGCCTTCGCCTGCTCATAGCGCTGTCGGGAGACCCATCCTTTGTCGACCAAGTTGGCGTATCGCCGTTCATCCGCCTCCAATTGAACGAAGGAAGCACGTGCTGCGGCGACGGCGTTGCGCTTCGCGGTGAGCGCAAGGCGCAGGTCGGTTTCGTCGATCCGCATCAGCGGCTGACCGGCTTTGACCTGCTGACCGACATTCACAAGCCGTTCCACGATCTTACCGGCGACGCGAAAGCCGAGATTGCTCTGCACCCTCGCCCCGATGATCCCCGTGAAGCCGCGTTCGGATCCGGTTACCTGCGCTGCCGTCACCAATCTGATCATCGGGGGTTCCTGCCGCGGGTCGCGTACGGCAGAGGCTTCCTGCGTACGCAGGGAAAGCGTGACGAATGCGGCCGTCGCTAACACCGCGGTCAGGACGCCCCCCAGCACAACAGCGGGTCGCTTTTTCATGGCCGTCGCCCCTTGAATAGATTGCGTTCGACCGCTATATAAGATACATAGATTACGAACGCAAGCTAAAAATGGAGGTTGATGATGCGCGTGAGTCGCATTCAAGCCGAGGAGAACCGGCAAACCGTAATCGACGTCGCTAGCCGCCTTTTTAGGGAGCACGGCTTCGACGGTATTGGCCTTAAGGACTTGATGGAGGCTGCCGGCCTGACTCAAGGCGCGTTCTACAAGCAGTTCGCGTCAAAGGACGACTTGGCAGCGCAGGCATCGGAGCGGGCGTTGGAGAGTGCCACCCGCCGATGGTCAGCCGCAGCCGAAGCCAATCCGACGGATCCGCTAGGCGCTGTGATCGCGTTCTACCTCAGCATGGGGCATCGCGAAGGAAAAGGAGAGGGCTGTCCGGTCGTTGCGCTCGGCTCCGATGCTGCCCGGCAGGGTGTCGACGTAAAGGCGTCATTCGAAGCCGGGATCAGGAAATACCTCGAAATGCTCGGCCGTTGGATTGGTGAACCCGACGGTGCGGAGGTCGCTGGCAAGTCCATGGCTGTGCTCGCAACGATGGTCGGCGCGCTGACGCTTTCGCGAGCCATCAACGACCCCAAGCTGGCGCGGGCCATTCTGGATTCGGCAGTCGATCAGGTTCATGCAGCCGTCCCGCCAAAGCGGTCCCGGTCCCGCCGACAGAAGGCGCCGGGAGTGCGGCAATGAACGGGTCGCTCGCGATGAACATTGCCGTGGGGGGTCTTGGCCTATGGCTATTGTCGCATGTCGTCGAGTTCCTGAGGCCGCGTCCGAAAACGCCCACTCGCCTCCCCTGGAGCGACATCATCCCGATCAATTACATCGCGATCGGAGGCGCCAAACTTCGTTATATCAAGGTGGGCTCCGGTCCAACGATCGTGCTGTTGCATACGCTGCGTACGCAGCTCGATCTCTTTGAGGGAGTCATTCCGGAGCTATCGAAACATTGCACCGTCTATGCCTTCGACTACCCGGGGCACGGTTATTCGGACATTCCTCGCGCCCGCTACGACGCACCCTTTTTCGTCGCCGCAGTCGAGCGGTTCCTCGAAGCGCACGACCTGCGCGATGTCACGCTCGCCGGTGTCTCGATCGGCGGCGTGATCCCCCTTCTCATCGCGGCGCGACGCAACGCGCGTGTAGCGCGCATCGTCTCCGTCAACCCCTACGACTACGCCAAAGGCAGGGGCCTTGCGCGCAGTTCGCTGTTTGGCTGGATAACGACCTACGCCTCGCTGGTGCCGCTGCTCGGCGAAATCTGGATGCGCCTGCGGTCGTTCCCGGTCACGAAATCCATCTTACGCGGCGGAGTAGCGCGACCCAGCAGCATGTCTCCGGCGCTGATGCGGGAGATGCACCACGCCGGAAACCGCCCGCGGCACTACCGCGCGTTCATAACTCTGCTGCGAAACGGCAAAAGCTGGGAATTGGCGCGCGAACAATATGGCCGCATCGATGTGCCGGTCCTGCTCGTCTATGGCGACAGGGACTGGTCGCAGACCGCCGAGCGCGAGCGCACGCGCGCGCGCATCCCCAATGTTGTGATGAAGACAATCGAGGGCGGTGGCCATTTTTTGCCGCTGGATCGACCGCAAGAACTGCGTGATCTGCTCATTGGCTTCGTCGACGCGGCCGCCAAGGACGTGCGCGTGAGGTCGTGAAGGCTGAACGTTGCGCGCTGCTGACGGCGGCATAGCCGGGCAGGCCCGCCTCCGCGACAGTCGGAATCTCCGGCGAGCGCCCGCAGCTTGCCGCTCGTCACGTGCGGCAGGACTTGAGCGTGTTGTCGAACACCGCGTCGATGTGGCCGTAGACGTCTGCATCGCCGCGGCGTTTCATGCCGGCCAGCAGCACGAGCACGGCGCGCAGGCACATGCCGATAACGCTGGCACGTCGCTCACACATAGCACGGCCCGTCGATGAGCGGATGCGCGCGGACGAACGCCTCGTCCACCTCGATGCCGAGGCCGGGCTTCTCGGACGGCCGCACGCATCCGTCCTTGTCGAGCACGTAGGGCACGCCACCCACTTCGTCGCGGAACGGATTGTGCCGCGCGACGTCGCCCTCGAAATATCCCGGCTCGTCCACCGCGGCGAGCACGTTGATGGTCGCCGTCATGTTGATGCCGGTCGCCGACGTGTGCGGATTGAACGGCAGCTTCCACGCATAGGCCATGCCGGCGATCCGCATCGCCTCGGTGACGCCGCCGGTCTTCGACAGGTCGGGCTGCACGAATTTCACGGCGCGATCCTCGATCAGGCGCGTGAACTCGAAGCGCGTGAAGTGGTTCTCGCCGGCGGCGAGCGGCACCGTGCCGAGCGCGGCGGCGGCCTGATAGGATCGGTAGTCGTAGGCGGGGAACGGCTCCTCGAGCCAGCCGATCTGCAGCTCCTCGAACGCCGGCATGACGCGGCGCACGTCGTCGAGCGTGTAGCCGGTATTGGCGTCGACCAGGATCTCGATGTCGTCGCCGAGACGCGCCCGCACCGCGCGGGCGCGCGCGATGTCGGCGCGCGGATTGTCGCCGACGCGCAGCTTGATGGCCCGGTAGCCCTGCGCGACGTATCCCGCCGCCTCCTCGGCGAGCGATTTCGGCTCCTGCCAGCCGAGCGAAATACCCCCCGCATAAGCGCGGATCGGCTTCGACGCACCGCCGAGCAGCCGATAGAGCGGCCAGCCCACCGCCTTGCCGCGGATGTCCCACAGCGCGAGATCGATGCCGCTCAGCGCCATCGCCGCCGCGTAGCCCATGCCGTGGCTGGCGAGCTGCATGCGGTAGACGCGCTGCCACACGCCGACGGTGTCGAGCGCATCCATGCCGAGGACGAGCTCGCTCATGGTCGTATCGACCAGCTTGGCGATGCCGCCCGGGCAGCGGCCGTGATGCGCCTCGCCCCAGCCGGTGATGCCCTCGTCGGTCTCGACCTTGACCAGCACCGCGTCGCGCTTGACGGCGCGGCCGATGCCGAGCCGCACGTTGTGGCCCTCCGGAACGCGGTAGGAGATCGGAACGGCACGGATGCTGGTGACGCGCATGGGAAGCCTCACGCTGACCTGTAGTCGGGATTGACCAGATTGATCGGCCGCTCGCCGCGCAGGATGCGCAGCATCTCCTCGGCGGCGCCGACCGCCATGGCACGGCTGCTCGACGCGGTGAGCGCGGCGGAGTGCGGGGTGAGCAGCACATTCTGGCACGCGAGCAGCTCGCTGTCGCGCGGCAGCGGCTGCACCTCGAAGACATCCAGCGCGGCGCCGCCGATGCGCTCGGCCTTCAGGGCCGCGACCAGCGCGGCGGTGTCGATGACGGCGCCGCGCGAGACATTGATCAGCACCGCGTGCGGCCGCATGCGGCCGATCAGCCGCGCGTCGACGATACCGCGCGTCTCGTCGGTCAGGGCGCAGGAGATCACGATGGCGTCGCTGCGCGCAAACAGCTCGTCGAGCGAGACTTCCTCGACGCCTTCCGGCATGTGGCCGCGCCGCCGCGACGTGCCCAGCACCCGCATGCCGAAGCCGATCTCGGCGATCTCCGCGACGCGGCTGCCGATGGTCCCGACGCCGAGAATGCCAAGCACCGTGTCGCCGATCTCGGCGAAACCGTCGGACAACGCGCGCGCCGCCGGCCAGCCGTCGCTGCGCATGAGCTGGTCCATGCGCAGGAGCGGCCGCCGCAGGCTGAGCAGCGCCGCCATGCAATATTCAGCCACCGCGCGCGTATTGCTGCCCGGCAGGTTGGCGACGGCGATGCCGCGCGCGGTCGCGGCCTTGACCGGGATGAAGTCGATGCCGACGCCGTGCCGCACCATGCCCTTCAGCCGCGGCGCGTGGTCGACGATGTCGTCCGGCAGCTTGGCGCGCACGATGATGCCGGCGGCTTCGGCCGCGGCGGCCCGCAGCGTTGCCGCCTCGGTATCCGCCGCGGTGATCAGGCGCGCATGCGGCGTCAGCACGGCGACGCCGTCGGCATGGATCGGGTTGGTGAGCAGGACGAGCGGCTTGTCCGGCATGATCCCTCTCTTGGCGATCACCTCTCGCTCACGATACGCGGTAGCGGTCGATCACTGCGCGATCGACCTCGATGCCGAGACCGGGACCGGCCGGGACGGCGACCCTGCCCCTCACCTGGCGGATCGGCTCGCGCGCCAGGTGATCGCGGAACGGATTCTCCTCCTGTTCGAACTCGAGCATCGGCGGCACGGCGAACAGGCTCGGCGGCTGATCGGGGAGCGCCGCGAGGAAATGCAAGGTCGCCGCCAGACCGACGGCGGAGCCCCAGGCATGCGGCACGCATTCGACGCCGTGCGCGGTGGCGAGCGCGGCGATCTTCCGGCACTCGCTGATGCCGCCAGCGGCGCAGACATCCGGCTGCACGATGTCCATCGCCTTGCGCGCGATGGCGTCGCGAAAACCCCAGCGCGTGAACTCGTTCTCCCCACCGGCCACCGCCATGTCGAGCGCCTGGCTGACCTGGACGTAGCCGTCGATGTCCTCCGGCGAGATCGGCTCCTCGAACCATTCGATGTCGAGCTCCTCGAGCCGCCGGCCGAGCCGGATCGCCGCCGGCACGGTAAAGCAGTGATTGGCGTCGACCATCAGCTTGACGTCGGCGCCGATCGCCTTGCGCACCGCCGCCACGCGTGCGAGATCGGTCTTGGCGGAGCCGAGCCCGATCTTCATCTTGATGGCCTTGAAGCCGGCCGCGGCGAAGCCCTCCGCCTCCTCGACCGCCTCCGCGACGAGCCGGTCCATGTCGGTGAAGTAGAGCCCGGTCGCGTAGGCATCGACCTCCTTGCGGAACGCGCCGCCGATCAGCTTGTGGATCGGCTTGCTGCAGGATTTGCCGATGATGTCCCACAGCGCGATGTCGATGCCGCTGATCGCGGCGATCGACATGCCCTTCGGGCCGTAGTCCTTGATGCGGTTGTAGAGGTCCTCCCAGATGACCTCGACGTCGAACGGATCGCGGCCGATCACGCGCGGCGCGAGCTGCGTGTCGATGAATGTTTTTGCCACCGCGGATGGGCCATAGCACTCGCCCCAGCCGATGATGCCGTCGGCGGTCGCGATCTCGACCAGGCAGGTGCCGCGCGTCTTGTAGAGCCAGCCGCGCGACGACGTGAACGGCCGCGCGACCGGCGCCGCCACCACATGGCAGGTGACTGTCTTGATGGTGCTCACGCGTCTTCCATTGCGAAATGACGAGTGCCGAAATTTTTCCGATCGTGTTGGCGCGACGCTTGCCCCTTCTCATGCGTCACCCGCGGGCTTGACCCGCGGGTCCATCTTTTCGCACGAAGCGTCTTGCGAAGTTGATGGATTGCCGGGTCAAGCCCGGCAATGACGGAGGAGAGGCATCGCAAGCCAGTCGCGCATCTATTCGATCCTGACATGCGCTAGTTCTGCTCCCTCGGAAACACCTGCGCGGCGACGGTGCCGAGCGCCTTGGCCACGCCCTCGACCTCGGCGGTCAGGCCATCGCCGGTCAGGTCATCGACCAGGAACGAGTTCTTCTCGGCGAATTCCTTGAAGCGCGGGTCCTGCAGCGCGCCGCGGAACGCCGTGGTCAGCTTGCCGCGCACGTCGGCGGGCAGATTGGCCGGCGCGACCACGTAAGCCATCTGCACCACGGGGCCGTACGGAAACACGTCAAAACCCTTCTCCTTGAAGGTCGGCACATCCGGGAACAGCGCCAGGCGCTCGTTGGCGAAGATGCCGATCGGCTTGATCAGGCCCTCGCGGATCTGCCCGAGCGTCTCGGACGGCTTGAGCACGCCGGCGTCGGCGTGGCCGCCGAGCAGATCGGCCACGACCTTGGAGCCGCCGGTATAGGGCACGTTGATGTAGTCGACGCCGGCCGCGCGGGCGGTCATCGCGGCGAAGATGTGATTGAGGTTGTAGGTGCCGGGCGTGCCGATCGTCACCTTGCCCGGGCTCTTCTTCATGTGGGCGAGAAAGTCCTCGAGCGTCTTGTGCGGGCTCGTCGCCGGCACCAGCAGCATCAGCGGATCGACCGAGACGCGCGCCAGATGCGTGAACTGGTCGTTCTTCAGCGGCGTCTTGTTCTGCGCGATCAGGGCGAGCGTCGAGCTCGTGCCCATGCCGACCGTATAGCCATCCGGCGGCGCCGCCGCGACGCGACGCATGCCGATCGTGCCGGTCGCGCCGACCACGTTCTCGACCACGATCGCGATGCCGCGCTCCTTGAGCAGCGGCTCCAGCGCGCGCGCCGCCACGTCGTTGGAGCCGCCGGCGTTCCACGGCACCACGAACGAGACCTCGCGCTGTGGAAACGCGGCCTGCGCCTGCGCGGCAGCAATACTCAAAGCCGTGACCGCCAAGCCGGCAACGGCCCAGCCCGCGGCCAGCACGCACCCTGACGAACGCAACATCCCTTGGTCTCCTGCCCGAAGCCTTGTTGAACTGTTTGTTGTTTGTTATAACAAACAACAAACAGCGTCAAATCGTGGCCAGCCCGCATGCCGGGCGTGGGTTCGGACAGAGGCGATGGCCCGCGAAGCAGCACTCAGACCGATCGAGCGCGAGCCGCTCTGGGACCTCGCGCACGAGCAGTTGCGAGACGCCCTGCTCGCCGGCCGCTTTGCGCCGGGCACGGCGCTGACGCTGCGGTTCCTGGCCGAGCGCTTCGGCACGTCCATCACGCCGGTACGCGATGCGGTCACCCGCCTGGTGGCGCAGGGCGTGCTTCAGCAGGGTCCGCGCAATTCGGCGATCGTGCCGCAGCTCACGGCCGCGGAGCTCGGGCACCTCACGATCGTGCGCTGCGAGCTGGAAGGGCGCGCCGCCCGCGAGGCCGCGGCAAAGCGCCACGACGCATCGCTGAAACATCTTCAGCAGCAGCTCGCCACCATGCGCTCGCTGATCGCGGAGCGTCATCTCGAGACCTATCTCGATCATCATCGCCAGTTCCACTTCGGCATCTACGCGATGTCCGGCATTCCGGTGCTGGCGCAGATGATCGAGAACCTGTGGCTCCGCTGCGGCCCTGCCCTGTCGTTCGTCATTCCGGAATACGTGCTGTCGTTGAAGGGCACCGACCATCATCAGGCGGCGCTCGACGCCATCGGCACGGGCGACGCGGACGCCGCCGAGGCGGAGATCGTCGCCGACATCACGGAAGCCGCGACCTATCTGCAAGGCCTCGCGGACTTCACCGGCAAACTGCGGCCGCCGGGAGCCTGAATGCCAGAGTGCGTTCCGATCGTATTGGCGCGGCGCTTGCCCCTCTCAGGCGTCACCCGCGGGCTTGACCCGCGGGTCCATCTCTTCGCAAGGAGCATTTTGCGAAGTTGATGGATTGCCGGGTCAAGCCCGGCAATGACGAGCGGAGAGGCGTTACTGCCTCTCGATTCAGTTAAAACTGGAAAGCTCTGATCTAGCCGACACGCGCGCGATGTTTCCCGGCTTTCCACACGCTTAGATGGGTCGGCCGCTGTTCAACGACGCTGCGTTCGGATAGAACACGCTCCAACGCGCGGCCGGGTTCACCCGGCCGGCGGAGCATGCACAAATCACCACATACCCGTGTTGCAAGCCGGCGGCTGGCGTGCCGCCCGTTTTCGGCCGCAAGTCGCTGCGTCAGCGTCGCAATTCGAGATGAGCCGGACGGCGGATGATTTCGTCGCAAAATTTCGCGTCAGCCAAGAACATCCGGATGTTGCACGCGCGCGCCGCCGGGCGCCGGTCTCGGCGCCAGCACCGGCTCAAGCGACGGCACCAGGCGCTTCTCGCGCCGCGCCGGGACCGCGCGATAGACCTGCTTGGTCGCCTCGACGATATGCACGCCCGCGAACGGCGCCGAGAGGGTGGCGCCGGTGCGCTCCCACGCCACGGCCGAGCGCAGGAACCAGCCGCGCCTGATCGGCGGCACGTAGAGCGCCTCGCCCCACGACGTCGGCGTGAACCAGGTCTCGCGCAGGAGCTGGGTGATCTGCGAGCGCGAATAGGGCCGGCCGTGGCCGAACGGCGTCGCATCCGTGCGCGCCCACAATCCGCGGCGGTTCGGCACGACCGCGAGGAGCCGCCCGCCGGATGCGAGCACGCGCCAGACCTCGCGCAGCACCGTCATCGGGTTGTGCGACATTTCGAGCGCATGGACGAGCAGCACGCCGTCGACCGCGGAATCCGGGAGCGGCAGGTCGGTCTCGTCGACCAGCGTCGACAAGGTCGGCGCCGCGCTCGGCCACTTGGTGACGCCCTGCGCCGCCGGCATGAAGGCGAGACAGCGCTCGGCCTCCTCGCGGAACAGGCCGAGATAGGGCGTGGCATAGCCGAGCCCGACCAGCCGCCGGCCACGCGTGTCCGCCCAATGGGAGCGGATGCCGCGGCCGACGAAGCGGCGCGCAACGATGCCGAGGCGCTGGGTGTAGAACCCGCGCAGGTCAACGACGTCGATCGACATGAGGCAAATCTAGCATGTCTGTGGTTGAGGGGTTATTGAAGCGATCCGGGAACTTCAGCGTTGACGGGATGCGTCCGATTCATCCGATTTAATCAAGGAAACGTGACATGCAGGCGGAAACCCATCTGTTCGATTGCCTAACGGACAATTTCGGCGTGCTGGTGCACGACCCCTCGACGGGCGCGACCGCGTCGATCGACGCGCCGGAGGCCGAGCCGGTGGAGGCCGCCCTCGCCGCGACCGGCTGGCGGCTGACCGACATCCTGGTGACGCATCACCATGCCGACCACACCGGCGGCATCCTCGAGCTGAAGAAGCGCCACCAGTGTCGCGTCACCGGACCGCGCGACGAGATCGCGAAAATCCCCGGCATCGACGCGGCGGTCGGCGAAGGCGACGTGGTGTCGTTCGGCTCATTGAAGGCGAAAGTGATCGACACGCCCGGCCACACCGCCGGCCACATCTCCTACTGGCTCGAGAGCGAGAAGCTCGCCTTCGTCGGCGACACGTTGTTCTCGATCGGCTGCGGCCGCGTCATCGAAGGCACGCCGGAGATGATGTGGAAGTCGCTGGTCAAGCTGCGCGACCTGCCGCCGGAGACCAAGTTCTATTGTGGCCACGAGTACACCGAAGCCAACATTCGCTTCGCGCTGACCATCGAGCCGAGCAACAAGGCGCTGAAAGCGCGCGCCGAGGAGGTCGAGCGCCAACTCGCCGAAGGCATGCCGACCATTCCCGCGACGATCGGCTCCGAGCGCGATGCGAACCCGTTCCTGCGCGCCGACATCGCCGCCGTCGCGGCAGGGATCGGCCTGGCCGGCCAGCCGCCGGCCAAGGTGTTCGCGGAGATCCGCGAGCGGAAGAACAAGTTCTAGCCCCGCGGGTCGCATGGCGAATTGGTTCGTCGATCTTTCTCCCGCCGCCGCCTGCAAGGCGCTGCGCAGCGCGGACCTGGTGTGCGCGCCGCACGAGATCGAGATCACGCGGCGCGAGGAGCGATGGGCAGTCCTCGTGCCCGGCGAGCGCATCGCCTGGTTCCCCGCCTCGGAGCTCGGAGCGCGGCAGCTTTCCTTCGAGCGGCAAGTGCTCAAGCTGGTCGGGCAGCGCTGCTCGTTCCAGGTGCCGCGGCCGCTGTGGATGTCGCATTCCGGCATCGACGTGCGGCAAATGGTTCCCGGCCGCTGCGATGCGGCCGGGTTGTTTCGTCGCTGTCAGATCGACGCCACGTTAGCCCAGCGGATCGGACGGGCGATCGGCACGATGCTGGCGCAGCAGCACACGCGGATCACGGCAGACGATGCCGGCGCGTGGCTGCCGCGGCGGCCGGCCTGGCCGGAGCGCGCCGAATGGATTCGCGAACGGCTGTCGAACGTGGTCGACGACGGCGATCTCATGCGCAGGATGGCGGAGGTCATCGATCGCTATGAAGCGGTGACGGTCGACGCCGACGATCAGGTGATGCTGCATGGCGACGTCGGCTTTCACAATCTGGCGCTCGATCCGAAAACCGACGCGGTCAACGGCCTGTTCGACTATGACGGCGCCGCCTGGGCCGACCGTCACCACGACTTCCGTTATCTCCTGTTCGACGTCGGCCGCGACGACATGCTCGACGCGGCCCTCGCGGCCTATGAGCCGGCGGTGAGACGCAGGATCGATCGCGCGCGCGTGCGGCTTTACAATGCGGCCTGCGCGATCAGCTACGTGGCCTACCGATCGGGAGTCCCGCCCGAGCAGGAATGGTGCGGGCGAACGCTCACGGGCGATCTTGCCTGGGCGCGCGACGCAATGGCGAGGCTCGCCTGACCGGAGCAGATTTGCAGCGGAGGCAGAACCATGTCGAAGATCGTCTCACCGAGGGAGGCGGCCGCGAGCTTGAACGAATTCTGGTCGCCGCGCGTGATCGGCGAGGTCGACGACGCCTTCATCAAGGTGGCGAAGGTGCAAGGCTCGCTCACGTGGCACAGCCACGACAACGAGGATGAGCTGTTCTACATCCTCAAGGGATCACTGCGCATCGAAATGCAGGACGGCGCGGTCGACCTCAACGAGGGCGACATGTTCATCGTGCCGAAGGGCGTGCTGCACAACCCGGTCGCCAAGGAGGAGTGCCACGTGCTGCTGGTGGAGCGCAAATCGACCCAACACACGGGAACTGTCGTCACCGACAAGACACGCTCGATCCAGGAACAGTTGCGGCCGGTGTGACCGCGGCGCGGCGCTCGCGGTGTTCCATCTGATGGGACCCTGAACCGCGCGGCGGTGTTCCGCGTTTTTCCTTCGGCACGCGCCGGGTGCCAACCGGCCTGAACGGTACCGACGAACGCGGTCGATTTTGCCGGTTTCTCACCGCGGCAACAACGCATAGGCAGGCGAGCGTCTGTCCCGTTCTCGGCGCGTGTCTTTTCTCTTCATGTGGGTTGACCCGCTCAGCGCGCCCACCGTCTCCGCGCAAGAATGCATGACATGCCGCGCTCGATCGCCACGGCGAGATGTGCGGATCAAAAAATTTGCCTTCTGCAGTTGCAGCGGTCATATTGTTCTCTGTTTGTTCTTTAGGATATAATGCCCATGTTCAAAGCGGTGCGCCGATGGTCCGAGATCTTTCGACAAGCGGCACTCCGCAGATTTGGAATTGGCTGGTTGGGATCGACGAGCCGCAGTGACATCCAAAGTGTTCAGCAGCTGATCGAAAAGTATCGAGAGGAGTACTCGCCTTTCCGGAGAGAATTGCCGCTCGAAAACGGGGACAGCAAGACCCGTCCCGAAGGCCGAGATGGCGTGGCAGTTGCTGTGGCGCTGATCGACGGCAAACCCGTGTTTGGTGTGGATTTTCGCCACCACGCCTATACCTCGGCTGATCTCGCGGCCGCCGAACGCATGAGCGCGATCCTGAGCGCGAAGTATCCGGAGGTCTTAGGGCAGAAACCTCATCACGCGACAGGTCACGCGCACAATGCGCGAGCGCGCGGCGATGGAATTCAGCGCGAAGCAATGAAGAAGGAGGCCTATTTTGACGGCCAGCTCACCGACGGATGGCCCCGACCTGAGGACATAGAAAGGTATTTCCAGTTTGCCCCACCACAGCCGTGGCCGTTTGAAAGAAATGATTCAGCGAGTCTTGATGTGGACGGGGTCGACGGAACGGACCTCTTGCCAGAAGGCGATCCACGGCGAAGCAGCATCACGCTCGCGTTTTCTGCGCACCCGATCCTGGGCGTGTATTGTGAATGGTCGAAATGGCACGGCGAGCGGCAAGAAGCAGACGTTTACGTTTCCAGGGGCGACTTCGCGCGCCTCGGACAGTTCGTATGGGACCAGCAGGGCAGCTTGCATCCAGCCGCAATGTTCATTCCGTATCGGCTGGCATGGAAGGCTCTCAAGGAATTCCTCGAGACCGACGGCGCTCTCCCGACCAGCATCGAATGGGTCGGGGCCGGCGATCTTGCTCCAGACACGTTCATCGATCCGCCGACACCGACGTTCCAATGGAAAAAAGTCACGAGTTTCGCAGGCGTCATCACGAAAGGATGGCGAGAACCAAAAGATATCGAGCACTACTTTCTGGGACCTCGCGGACAACGTTGGTTCTTCGACACGGGCACGGACAAAGGGAGCTTTGAAATCCACGGCGTCGGCGGGACAGACCATCTTCCGCCTGGTGAGGGCCGCATCGACATCAAGTTGACGCTGTGGGGCCATCCGACACTCGGCGTGCTGCTCAACTGGGCGAAGTGGGGCGGCGGATTCGACGAGATCTACGCCTCGACAGGGGACCTCACGCGCCTCCGCGAGCGAGCGCCGCGTGTGCATGGCGGGACACTGCCGGTTGGTCTGTTCGTGCCGTACGAGGCGGCATGGACGGCGCTGAATGAATTTTTTGAGACGGACGGCGCGCTGCCGAAGAGCGTCGAATGGATCGCGGAGCGCGACCTACCACCGGAGTTCAGGCGCAAACACAAGCGTTGAACGGATGAGATGACTTTGACAATTCGTCCGGTGAAATGCGGGAATTCCGTGGAGTACGGTTCGCCATTCGCGGCGAGAGCACGCATGGTCATGTCTCGTTTGTTCTTCGGGGCTGACCCATGGAATTTTCCGACTTCGCCGCGACGTTTTCCGGCCGGCCGCACGGCGGCCACGGCGTGTGGATCACGCCAGAGGCGACGCCATGAAGAAACGTGCCTATTTCGATTCTCGACAAATCGACGGCTGGCCGTCGCTACAGAAAGTCGAAAGCCACTTTTTTCCGCCTCCGGGACAGCCTTGGCCGTTTGCAGATAATGACACGGCGGGGTTCGACGCCCATGGCGTCGACGGAACAGGACATCTCGAGCTCGGTAAGGGGCGGATCGACATCAGGTTGGAATTGTGGGCGCACCCTAGACTGGGCGTATTGCTCATCTGGTCGAAGTGGGGAGGCGGGAACGAGCTCGCATACACGTCAAAAGGAGACCTCAGCCGGCTACGGCAGTTCATTCGCACCCAGCATGCCGACCTGAGACCGGTGGGCCTGTTCGTGCCTTATGAACAGGGATGGAAGGCAGTGAAGGAATTCCTCGAGAACGACGGCGCGCTGCCCAAGAGCATCGAGTGGGTCGCGAACCGGAACCTTCCGCCCCACACATTCCCCGACCCGACCGATGATCGAAATTGGCGGCGATCATCCAATTTCGCGCGGATCATCAGCGACGCCTGGCCGCGACCGCACGACATCGAGCGCTATTTCCTCGCTCCGCCCGCGCAGCGCTGGTTCTTCGAGACCGGGAAGGACCTCGCGACATTCGAGATACATGGCCTCGACGGCACTGAGGGTCTCGACTACTTCAACAAGGATCGTGTCGACCTCCGGTTCGAGATGTGGGGCCATCCGACGCTTGGGGTTCTGCTCACCTGGCGGAAAAAAGGCGGCGGCCGGGATGAGGCCCATCTCTCGAAGGGAAACCTCGCACTGCGCGCCGAGCGCGTGCAGCGTTTGGACGGAGGACGGCTGCCAGCGTGCTTGTTCGTGCCCTATGAGACCGCGTGGAAGGCAGTGAAGGAATTTCTCAAAACCGATGGTGCCCTTCCAACGAGCATTGAATGGATCGCCAGGCGCGATCTACAGCCCGATGTCCTGCCCTGAACGACAGCCTGCACGCCCCCCGCCTCAATCCTTCGCGCGCTCGACGTACGACCCGTCCGCCGTCATCACCACGATGCGCGTGCCGGTCGTGACGTGCGGCGGCACCGCGGTGCGCACGCCATTCGAGAGGACGGCCGGCTTGTAGGACGACGACGCGGTCTGGCCCTTGGTGACCGGCTCGGTCTCGACCACCTCGAGGGTGACGCGCTGCGGCAGCTCCATCGACACCACGTTGCCCTCGTAGACCGAGAGCTTCACCTTCATCTCCGGCTGCAGATAGGGGGCGTTGTCGCCAACCACGTCCTCCGGGATCGCGATCTGGTCGTAGGTCTCGGTGTTCATGAAATGGAAGCCGTCGCCGTCGTTGTAGAGGAACTGGTAGTCGCGATCCTCGACATGGGCGCGCTCGACCTGCTCGGTGGTCTTGTAGCGCTGCGACACCTTGGTGCCGTCGCTGATGCGGCGCATGTCAAGCTGGGTCACCGGCGTGCCCTTGCCCGGATGGATGTTCTCGGCGCTCAGAATGACGTAGAGCCGATCCTCGATTTCGACGATATTGCCCTTGCGGAGGGTGCTGGCGATGACTTTCACAACGGCCTCGGTGCTTGCGGGTTCGGGGGCCCTCAGGGGACCCGTGTCGGGGCCGCAACTTACTGATCCTGGGCGCGATAGCCAGCATTTTTCCGGCGTGCCCGGGGGTGTTCGTTAATCGTGGCCGACGCGCCCTCCCCCTGGTGGAATCCCGACGTTTTCGCCGACCGCCGGCCCACTTTGCTGGCGCGCGGCCGCATCATGGCGGCGATCCGGCAGTGGTTCGGGACTCAAGACTTCGTCGAGGTGGAGACGCCAATCCTGCAGGTCTCGCCCGGCAACGAGACCCATCTGCACGCCTTCGCGACCGAGCTCGCGGCACCGACCGGCGAGCGTTCGCGGCTCTATCTTCATACCTCGCCGGAATTCGCCTGCAAGAAGCTGCTTGCGGCCGGCGAGCGGCGGCTGTTCACCTTCGCGCGCGTGTTCCGGAACGGCGAGCGCTCGGCGCTGCACCACCCCGAGTTCACCATGCTCGAATGGTACCGCGCCGGCGAGCCCTACGAGACACTGATGACTGACTGCGCGGCGCTGCTGAAGATCGCCGCCGAGGCGGCCGGCATTACGCGGTTCTCCCATGGCGGCCTGACCGCCGATGCGACCGTAGCCCCGGAGCGTGTGAGCATCGCAGAGGTGTTCCAACGCTTCGCGTCGATCGATCTCCTGCCGACGCTCGACGACGCGGCGGAGCTCGCCGCCGCTGCGCAGGCGGTGGGCATCCGCACCGCGGGGGACGACAGCTGGTCCGACGTGTTCAGCCGCGTGCTCGTGGAGCGCGTCGAGCCGAAGCTCGGCCTCGGCCGCGCCACCATCCTCGACCGCTACCCGGCGCCGGAGGCGGCCTGGGCACGGCCGGCACCGGACGACCCGCGCGTCGCCGAGCGGTTCGAGCTGTTCGCCTGCGGCATCGAGCTCGCCAACGCGTTCGGCGAGCTGACCGACCCGGCCGAGCAGCGCCGGCGCATGGAACAAGCCATGGCCGAGAAACAGCGCCTCTATGGCGAGCGCTATCCGATCGACGAGGATTTCCTCGCGGCGCTCGCCACCATGTCGCCGGCAAGCGGTTGCGCGCTCGGCGTCGACCGCCTGGTGATGCTGGCGACCGGCGCGCCGCGCATCGAGCACGTGCTTTGGGCGCCGGTCGTCGATAGATAAGGACGCAACATCCGGATCCGAACCATGACGTCACGCACAAAGACCCTCCACCGCCCGGCTGACCTGGTCGAGGCCGGCCTGGTTCCGCCCGAGCGCCTCGACGCACTCGGCGCGGTCGCCGCGCGCTATGCGGTCGCCATCACGCCGGCCATGACCGAGCTGATCGACGCGTCGGACGCGGCCGACCCGATTGCCCGGCAGTTCGTTCCCGATACGGCCGAGCTCGATCGCCGCCCGGAGGAACGCGACGATCCGATCGGCGACGACGCGCACTGCCCCGTCGAGGGCATCGTGCATCGCTATCCGGACCGCGTGCTGCTCAAGCCGGTGCATGTCTGCGCCGCCTATTGCCGGTTCTGCTTCCGGCGCGAGACGGTCGGCCCGGGCGAAGCGAGCATGCTCGCGCCGGCGGCGCTCGACGCGGCGATCGCCTACATCGCCGAGCATCCCGCAGTCTGGGAGGTGATCCTCACCGGCGGCGATCCGCTGGTGCTCTCGGCGCGCCGCCTCGAGGCGCTGGTCGCGCGCCTCGCCGCGATCGAGCATGTCGCGGTGATCCGGGTGCACACGCGGGTGCCTTGCGTCACGCCGGAGCGCATCACGCCGGCGCTGGTGCGCGCGCTCAAGGCCAAGGACAAGAACAAGCGCAAGGCCACTTACGTGGTGCTGCACGCCAACCATCCGCGCGAGCTGACCGTGGCGGCGCGCGCGGCCTGCGCGCGGCTGGTCGATGCCGGCATCCCGATGCTGTCGCAATCCGTGCTGCTCAAGGGCGTCAACGACGATGCAGCCACGCTCGCCGAGCTGATGCGCGGCTTTGTCGCGGCGCGCATCAAGCCCTACTACCTCCATCATGGCGACCTCGCGCCCGGCACCGCGCATCTGCGGACCACGATCGAGCACGGCCAGGCGCTGATGCGCGCGCTGCACGGGCGCCACTCGGGCCTGTGCCAGCCGACCTACGTGCTCGACATTCCCGGCGGCCACGGCAAGTCGCCGATCGGACCAAACTACATAGCGGCCGAGGACGACCGCTATCGGGTCGAGGACTACAACGGAGGCCGGCATTGCTATCCGCCGCGGACGTGATCGCCCTGCTCGACCTCAAGCCGCATCCGGAGGGCGGCCATTTCCGCGAGACGTTCCGCGACGTGCGAACCGTCGACGGCGGCCGCGCCGCCTCGACCGCGATCTACTTCCTGCTCGCCGCCGGCGAGCGCTCGCACTGGCACCGCGTCGACGCCGTCGAGATCTGGCACTGGTGTGCCGGCGCGCCGCTGCTGCTCGAGACGGCGGCGAGCGACACCGCGCCGATCTCACGGTTCACGCTCGGCCCCGACCTCGTTGCCGGGCAGCGTCCGCAGGGCATCGTTGCGGCACATGCATGGCAGGCGGCGACGAGCCTCGGCGCCTGGACGCTGACCGGCTGCACCGTCGCGCCGGGTTTCGAATTTTCCGGCTTCGAGCTCGCGCCGAAACACTGGTCGCCCGCACGTTGATGCGCAAATCTGTGCTAGAACTGACATGGGATGCGATCTGCGGCGCGCGCATCTGCGGACGACCGCGCATCGTGGCATGGTGGAGCGCATGACGCTGTCGACTCGTCTGACGGTGGCGATGGTCGCATTGGTGATCGTCACCGCGACGGCCGTCGGCGTGCTCTCCTATCGCAACATCCAGGCCGTCGCGGTGCCGCGAGCGCTCGAGCGCATCAACACGCATGCACGCCTGCTCGCCGCCGAGCTCGACGCCACCGCACGCAACGCGCGAGCCGATGTGATCGGGTTCCGCTCTGCGGTGGCGCTGGAAGGCATCGTGCGCGCGATGCTCGCGGGCGGCATCGATCCGCGCGACGGCACCACGGCGGCGCAATGGAAGGAACGCTTCGCGACGCGGCTCACCGCAGAGCTCGCCGCCAAGCCGAGCTATTCGCAGTTCCGCGTCATCGGCGTCGGCGACGGCGGCCGCGAGATCCTGCGCGTCGACCGCTCGGGCAAGGACGGCGCCGTCCGCGTGGTTCCCGACAACGAGCTGCAGCGCAAGGGCGACCACGCTTATTTCAAACGGACGTTCGAGGTTCCGCGCAACGAGGTCTATGTCTCGCCGGTCGAGCTCAACCAGGAGCACGGCAAGATCGAAACGCCGCATGTTCCGACCGTCCGCGCCGCTGCCGCGATCTACGCCGCCGACGGCAGCCCGTTCGGCATCGTCATCATCAACATCGATCTGACCGCCCAGTTCGACAAGATCCGCGCCACCACGCGCCGCGCGTCGCATCTCTATGTCGTCAACGAGCACGGCGACTATCTCGTCCACCCGGACCGCTCGCGCGAATTCGGCTTCGAGCTCGGCAAGCCCGCGCGCATCAGCGACGACTTCGCCGAGCTCGAAGACCTGCGCACCGACAACGACCCCGACCCCGGCCTGGTGACCGACCGCGCCGGACAACGCTTCGGGGTCGCCCTGGCGACGGTCACGCTCGCTGACGGCCCGTCCGTCAGCATCATCGAGACCGTGCCCTATGCGCAGCTCGCCGACACGCCGCCGGCGGTGCGCAACTCGGCGCTGATGGCCGGCTCGGGCGCGGTGCTGGTCGCCATCGCCTTCGCCGTCCTGCTCGCCCGCTCGCTCAGCCGGCCGCTCGCTCAGCTCACCACTGCGGTGCAGCGGTTCGGGCATGACCAGAACATCCAGATCCCGGTCGAGGCCGACGGCGAGATCGGCGTTCTCGCGCGCGCGTTCGCGCGGATGAGCGACGAGGTGCGCGAGCACACCGCCGCGGTGCGGCGCAATGTCGAGATCCTCGACAAGACTTTCGCCAGCATGGCGGACGCAGTGCTGGTCATCGGCACCGACGGCAAGACGCTGCTCGCCAATCCGGCCGCGAGCAAGCTGCTGCGCGGCAAGACCGGCGCCACCCTGGACGACTGGCGTGCCGGCTTCCGCCGCTTCCTCGCCGACGGCATCACGCCGATGAAGATCGAGGACACGCCGATCAGCCGCGCCATGCGCGGCGAATCGGTCGACGGACTCGACATGGTGGTGTTCGCCGAAGGCGAGACCAAGGGCCAGCATCTCCTCGCCAACAGCCGCCCGATCCGCGACGACATGAACAATATCATCGGCGTGGTCGCCGTCTATCGGGACGTCACCGGCGAGAAGGAGACCGAGCTGCTGCTGCGCCAGGCGCAGAAGATGGACGCGGTCGGCCAGCTGACCGGCGGCATCGCCCACGACTTCAACAACATTCTGACCGTCATCACCGGCACGATCGAGATCCTCGCCGAGGCTGTGGCCGACAAGCCGCAGCTCGCGGCCGTGGCCAGGATGATCGACGACGCCGCCGAACGCGGCGCCGGGCTGACCAGCCAGCTCCTCGCCTTTGCGCGCCGCCAGCCGCTGCAGCCGCGCACCACCGACATCAACGACCTGATCATCGACATGGTGAAGCTGCTCCGGCCGACGCTCGGCGAGCGCATCGAGATCGAGTCGATGCTGGCGGCCGACGCCTGGCCGGCCCTGGTCGACGCCGCGCAGCTCAACACCGCGCTCCTCAACCTGGCGATCAACGCGCGTGACGCGATGCCGGACGGCGGCAAGCTGACGATCGAGACACGCAACGTGATCCTCGACGAATCCTATGCGTCGGCGCACAGCGAGGTCAGTCCGGGGCCCTACACCATGATCGCCATCAGCGACACGGGCGTCGGCATTCCGGCCACGATCCTCGACAAGGTGTTCGAGCCGTTCTTTACGACGAAGGAGGTCGGCAAGGGTACCGGCCTCGGGCTGAGCATGGTCTACGGACTGGTCAAGCAGTCGGGCGGCCACATCAAGATCTACAGCGAACAAGGCCACGGCACGACGGTCAAGATCTACCTGCCGCGCGCCGGCGAGCAGAGCGACGCGGAGACCGCGCGCGCGCCGGCCGCACTTGCAGCGGGCGGCAGCGAGACGATCGTCGTCGTCGAGGACGATCGGCTGGTGCGCGAGAACGTCGTCTCGCAGCTGCGCAGCCTCGGTTACACGACCCTCGCCGCGGCCAATGCGGCGGAGGCGCTGGCCCTGATCGACCAGGCCGAGCACATCGACCTGCTGTTCACCGACGTGGTGATGCCCGGGCCGATCAACGGCCGCCAGCTCGCCAACGAAGCCGTCAAGCGGCGGCCCGGGCTCAGGGTGCTGTTCACGTCGGGCTATACGGAGAACGCTATCGTCCATCACGGACGGCTCGATCCCGGCGTGCTGCTGTTGGCGAAACCCTACCGCAAGTCCGACCTCGCGGTCATGGTGCGCACCGCCATCGATGCGCCGATGCAATCCGCAGCCGAACAGGGCTAGATCGCGCAGCCAACGAAAATGTGTTGCATTTGACGCACGCGCCATTCTTGCCTGCACACCAATTGGCAACTATTGGTACTTTCAAATCGCGGTCGGCTTCGACAAGACTCCCAACAACGCCGGTCCGGGACAGTTCGCATGGCACGGGTTCTGGTCATCGACGACGACGATGCGGTGCGAACGGCGATCAAGCTGCTGCTCGAGACCGACGGCTATGACGTGTTCTCCGCCAGCAACGGCCACGAAGGCATGAGGATGGCGCAGGCGAACGAGGTCGACCTCGTCATCGTCGACATTTTCATGCCGGGCATGGACGGCATCGAAACGATCAGGACGCTACGATCCTACCGGCCGGCGGTACCGATCATCGCCATCTCCGGCGCCATGGCGGGGAAGGACAAGGATACCAGCCCCGACTTCCTCGCGATCGCCACCAAGTTCGGCGCTGTTACCACACTGCCGAAGCCGTTCCGCCCGCGCGAGCTGCTCGAGATCGCACGCCGCGCGCTGGCGAAGGCGGAGTAAGGGACATCGTTCGAGACGCGGTCCTTCAGACCGCTCCTCAGAATGACGTCAGTGCTTGTTGCTCTTCAGCAAAGCCATGACTCTCGGAGCCTTCATGGTGAGGAGCCCGCCGAAGCGCGCAGCGCGAAGGCGGGCGTCTCGAACCCATGAGGTCGAGGACTACGCCATGAACTGGCCGCCGTTGGCCGACAGGGTCGAGCCGGTGATGAAGCCCGCATCGTCGGAAGCGAGGAACACCACGCAGCGCGCGATCTCCTCCGGCTCGCCGAGCCGGCCGGTCGGGATGAGCGGCAAGATGCTCTTCTCGAGAACGTCCTTGGGCACCGCCTGGACCATCTCGGTGTTGATGTAGCCCGGGCAGATAGCGTTCACGGTCACGCCGACGCGCGCATTCTCCTGTGCCAGCGCCTTGGTGAAGCCGATCTCGCCGGCCTTGGCGGCGGAATAGTTGGTCTGGCCGAGCTGGCCCTTCTGTCCATTGATCGAGGAGATGTTGACAATGCGGCCGAACTTGCGCTCGCGCATGCCCTCGATCACGTTTCGGCACGTATTGAACAGGGAATTGAGGTTGGTGTTGATCACCGCGGTCCACTGCTCGGGCTTCATGCGATGCAGCGTGGCGTCACGGGTGATGCCGGCATTGTTGACCAGCACGTCGACCGGTCCGACCTCGTCGGCGACCTGCTTGATGCCGGCGGCGCAGGCGTCGAACGAGCTGACATCCCATTTGTAGACGTTGATCCCGGTCTCGGCCTTGAACTTTTGCGCGGCCTCGTCATTGCCGCCGTAGTTCGCCGCGACCTTGTAGCCGGCAGCCTTGAGCGCTTTCGAGATCGCGGCGCCGATGCCGCGCGTTCCCCCGGTTACCAATGCAACGCGTGCCATGAATGTCCTCCCTCGAGATGCCGGGTCCTGACCCGATCCGGCCTGCTTGATAAGTCACGGACGGCCAGGAAAGTTTGACGCAGGTCATATAAAAAGGCGAGGCGCTACGCGCGTGATCCAGCGAAGTGGATGCCGGTTCGCTGATTAAGATCACGCGCCATGATCAATTGGCGCGCGATCGGACGCAAAACCGGTGACCACTTTTGCTGATCGCGCGCCCGCCTCGCCTGCTGATCGATGATTTGAGATCAGCGCTCAATGCACATTGCAATGCCCATGCCACCGCCGATGCAGAGCGTGGCGAGGCCCTTCTTTGCGTTGCGCTTTTGCATCTCGTGCAGCAGCGTCACCAGGACGCGGGCGCCCGACGCGCCGATCGGATGGCCGAGCGCGATGGCGCCGCCGTTGACGTTGACCTTGGAGGTGTCCCAGCCGAGGTCCTTGTTGACGGCGCAGGCCTGCGCCGCGAACGCCTCGTTGGCCTCGATCAGGTCGAGGTCGGCGATCGACCAGCCGGCCTTCTTGAGCGCCGCGCGCGAGGACGGGATCGGACCGGTGCCCATGATCTTGGGATCGACGCCGGCATGCGCCCAGGAGACGATCCGCGCGAGCGGCTTCTTGCCTTCCTTGGCGGCCTGGCTCGCCTTCATCAGCACCACCGCAGCGGCCCCGTCATTGATGCCCGAGGCGTTGCCGGCCGTCACGGTGCCTTCCTTGTCGAAGGCCGGGCGCAGCTTGCCGATCGACTCCATCGTGGTGCCGTGCTTCGGATATTCGTCGGCATCGACCACCACGTCGCCCTTGCGGGTCTTGATGGTGACCGGCGTGATCTCGTCCTTGAACTTGCCGGCCTTCTGCGCGGCCTCGGCCTTGTTCTGCGAGGCCACCGCGAACTCGTCCTGCTGGTTGCGCGTGATCTGATACTGCTTGGCGACGTTCTCGGCGGTGTTGCCCATGTGGTAGCCGTTGAAGGCATCCCAGAGGCCGTCCTTGATCATGGTGTCGACCATGTTGAAGTCGCCCATCTTCACGCCACCGCGCAGATGCGCGCAGTGCGGGGCCATGCTCATCGACTCCTGGCCGCCGGCGACGACGACGTCGGAATCGCCGTTGAGAATGGCTTGGTAGCCCAGGGCAACCGTCCGCAGTCCGGAGCCGCAAAGCTGGTTAACGCCCCATGCAGGGCTCTCGACCGGGATGCCGGCGGCGATCGAGGCCTGCCGCGCCGGGTTCTGGCCCTCCCCGGCGCCCAGGATCTGTCCCATGATCACTTCGGAGACGCGCGCCCCCTCGACGCCGGCGCGCTCGAGCGCCGCCTTGATCGCGATCTTGCCGAGTTCATGGGCCGGCAGGCTGCCGAATGCCCCGTTGAATGCGCCGACCGGCGTTCGGGCTGCCCCGACAATGACGATGTCGTCTGCCATTTCGCTCTCCTGTGATACGGCGTCCGCCCGACGGCGTGCCGGCTATTGCGGGATGTGGCGGGTGTCTACGCTTAAATAGCCCGACAGCCCCTGCCCGCCAAGGTGGCGCACTGCACAAAACGGTGGCCCCCAGTTTGGAATCCGCCTAGTCTCATATGGCGCGACCTGGGCGCGCGCGCCGACCTTTGGCGGTCGGGGGAACCAAAACGGACGCCATGACCAAATCCGACGAACCGGTCATCATCAAAAAATACGCGAACCGGCGGCTCTACAACACCGGCACATCCACCTACGTCACGCTCGAGGATCTCGCCGCCATGGTGAAAGCCGGCGAGGACTTCGTGGTCTACGACGCCAAGACCGGCGACGACATCACGCGCTCGGTGCTGACGCAGATCATCTTCGAGCAGGAGAACAAGGAGGGCCAGAACCTCCTTCCGATCACCTTCCTGCGCCAGCTGATCCGCTTCTATGGTGACAGCATGCAGATGCTGGTGCCGCGCTATCTCGAAGCCTCGATCGGCTCCCTCACCGAGCACCAGCAGAAGTTCCGCGACCAGATGGCGCAAGCCTTCGGCTCAGGCCCGTTCGGTCCGCTCGAGGATCAAGTCCGCCGCAACATGGAGATGTTCGAGCGCACCTTCGCCATGTTCGCGCCGTTCGCGGGCCGCGGCGGCCAGCCCGGCGGCGGCAACGACGCGCCGAAGGACCCGAAGGCCGCCGGCGGCGGCAGCGGCGGCTCGGGCGAGATCGACACGCTCAAGCGCCAGCTCGAAGAGATGCAGAAGCGGCTCGACAAGCTGAGCGACACCGACAAGGAATAGCGATTACGACGCCTTGCGCGTCTCATCCTCGCGCCACGGTCTGTCGAGGCTCGCGAGCCCGATCAGCGCGCCCTGCAGATAATTGCAGCCCCACTCAGCGAGCAGCGCCGCCGAAGTCTCGTCCTGCACCCATTCGGCGACGGTGCCGAGGCCGAGCCGCTTGCACAGGTCGATCAGCGTATAGACGAAGGCGCGGTCGTCCTCCGAGCGGGTGAGATGCTCGACGAACGAGCCGTCGATCTTGACGATGTCGATGCCGAGCTTGCGCAGATTGCGGAACGACGTGTAGCCGGCACCGAAGTCGTCGATCGCGACCTGGCAGCCGAGGTTCTTGACGCGGGTGATGAAGCCACGCGTATCCTCGACATTCTGGATCGCGGCCGATTCGGTGATCTCGACCATCAGCCGCTCGGCGGCCGCGGGATTGGCACGCATCAGCGCGGACAGCGAGGCCGACCAGTCCGGATCGCAGATCGACGCCGGCGAGACGTTGACGGCGGCGCGCAGCGCCGGCGCCGCGACGAGTTCCTGCACGGTCAGCTCCAGCACGCGATGGTCGAGCAGGCGGATGAAGCCGAGGCGCTCGGCCATCGGCACGATGTCGCCGGCGCGCACGATCGAGCCGTCGGCGCGGCGCAGCCGCATCAGGCATTCGTAATAAGCGGGCTTGCGCGTTGCGGCGAGCACGACCGGCTCGAACGCGATCAGCACGCGGCCCTCGTTGAGCGCGGCGACGATCTCGTCGCCGGCACGCATGTTCTCGCGGCGGAGCGCCTCGCGCTCGACGTTCGGACGATAGGCATGGAACGAGCCGCGCCGACGCGACTTTGCCGTCTCCAGCGCCTCGTGGGCGCGCGCCAGGATCTCGTGCACGCTGCGCGCATGGCGCGGCGCGTTGATGCCGCCGATCGTCACCGTGGCGGCGACCGGGCCGGCCGCAGTCTGGACCACGTCGTCGCGCACGCCGGAGAGAAGCCGCTCGCCCGCGGCGCCGATGTCGTCCGGGGTGCAGTTCTTCAGCACGACGCCGAATTTGTTGCCGGAAAAGCGCCCGAGCACGTCGCCGCCGCGCAGCTTCGAGCGCAGCCGGCGCGCGATCGCGCCGATCACCTCGTCGGCGACGTCGAAACCGTAGACCTCGTTGACATGGGCGAGATTGTCGACCCCAACGATGAGAAAGCCGCACGAGCCGCGGTAGCGCACCGCCTCCTCCAGCATCTGCCCGAGCGCCTCGGTCAGGTGCCAGCGGTTCATCTCGCCGGTCAGGCCGTCGAAGCGGGAGAGATAGGCGAGCCGCTCCTCCTGCGCGTGCCGCTCGTTGATGACGCGCACGACGCCGTGCGCGCGCGCCGGCTTGCCGTCGGGGCCGGCAAACCAGCGGCCGACGTCCTCGACCCACAAGGTCGTGTTGTCGGCCGGCAGCCGCAGGCGGTACTGCGCGTGAAACGGCACGCCGGCGCCCTCGTCGGAGCCGCCGCCGCGCATGATCGCGTCGTAGCGGGTCTGCACGTTGTCGGGATCGAGATAGCGGGCAAAGCCGCGGCCGGTCGCGAGCGCGGCGGCATCGCTGATCCTCAGCACCTGCGCCGCATTGGCGCTCCATGCAAGCGCGTCGGTGGCGACGGTCCATTCGTAGGCGGCCTCGCCGACCGAGGCGAGGATCGCGCCGACGTCGGGGCCGGCCGACGCGGGCACGGGTCGACGCGGCGGCGTCAGATAGGTCCGCTCGGGTTGGCTCGCGGAGCGCGGCTCGATCGGCGGCGTGTCATTTCGGTGCACGGACGTGTCCTGGCAGATGGTTGTTTACGCAGCCGCAACGCGGGGCCGGGGACGCCAAGCTTAGCCGGACGGCAGAAAATTTGAGTAAACAGCCGATATTCACACGTTCCCTCTGTTCTTTTGGTACCCACCGGCTCGCGGGCCCAGGCGCTCAAGCAGCGGCACGGCCCTTGCGATCTCTTGCTTATCTCCGGGCAACGTGTCCCGATATGAGACAGGAGGCGAGCAATGGTCGGAGTCAGGGGTACGACTTCACCAGCAGTGATTTCCGGCTATCCGGCCGGACCGCGCGCCGCCGCGGCCGACCGTACCTGTTCGGACGAGCCTGCCGCGCCCGGCCAGGCGCTAGTCGCCGTCACTCCTGTGAGCCGCACCGAGGCGCCGACGCCGATCACGCGGCGCGTCACCTCCGCGCCTTTCCTCGCCCAGCTGATTGCGACCCGCGAGCAGCTTCCGCAGACGCGTGAGCGCCGCCGTGCCGAGCCTTCGGTTGCGGTGAACGTCTATGCGGCGACGAGCGCCGCGACGCCCTTGCCGTTCGCGCCGTCCGTCTCGCGCTTCATGTGAATCTCAATAGCCGAGCGCGCAGCCGTCCTTGCGCGCATCGGAGCCGCCGATCAGCACGCCGCGCTCCCAGTCGATGCGGATCGCCTGCCCGCCACCGTAAGGCAGCGGGCGCACGCTGATATCGTGGCCGCGGCTGGCGAGCCCTTCGACCGTCGCCGCCGGCACGCCGCGCTCGATCACGGTCTTGGGCCCTTCCGCGAACACGCGCGGCGCGTCGATCGCCTGCTGCACGTCCATGCCGTGGTCGACCATGTTGGAGACGACGTGCGCGTGCCCCATGGCCTGGTAGCCGCCGCCCATCACGCCGAAGGCAAGCTCGCAGCGGCCATTCTTCATGCCGAGCGCCGGGATGATCGTGTGCATCGGCCGCTTCGAGGGCCCGATCGTGTTCGGGTGATCGGGATCGACGACGAAGCACGCACCGCGATTGTGCAGCAAAATGCCGGTTTTCTCGGTGGCGATGCCGACGCCGAACGACGAATAGAGCGAGTTGATGATCGTCACCGCGGTGCGGTCGCGGTCGACCACCGTGAGCAGCACCGTGTCGCTGCCCGGCGTCGGCGCCGCGGGCAGCGCGGTGCGTTTCGTCCGATCGATCCGGTCGGCGAGGCCGGCCGCGAAGGCTTTGTCGAGCAGCGCCGGTACTGTGACGCGCATGAAGTCCGGATCGGCGATATGCGTGTCGCGCACCGCATAGGCGATGCGGCAGGCCTCGAGCAGGATGTGCAGGTAGTCCGGCCCGAACGGATCGAGACGCGCCAGATCGAAGCGCTCGAGAATGTTGAGCAGCACCAGCGCCGCGAGCCCCTGCCCGTTCGGCGGCATCTCGACCACGTCGAGCCCGCGGTAGTTCGCGGAGATCGGCGTCGCCTCCTCGCCGCGATGGCGCGCGAAATCCTCCACCGTGAGAAAGCTGCCGCGCGGCGCAACCGTGGCGACGATGTCGACGGCCGGCTCGCCCTCGTAGAATGCCTTCGGTCCGCCGGCGGCGATCGCCTTCAGGGTGGCGGCGAGCGCGGGCAGCTTGACCATGTCGCCGACCGCGGGCGCGCGGCCGCTCTTCAAGTAGTGCCGCGCGGCGCCAGGATCGGCCTTGAGCTTGTCGAGCGCGAGCGACCAGTCGAGGCCGATGCGCGGCGCGACCGCAAAACCCTCTCCGGCATGGCGGATCGCCGGCTGCAGCGCGCGGTCGAGCCCGAACCTGCCGTGGCGCGCGAGGATCTGCGCCCAGGCCTCGACCGCGCCGGGCACGGTGACCGCATGGATCGAGTCCATCGCGACCGAACGAATGCCCTTCGCGATCAGCTTGTCGGCGCTGACAGCCGCCGCGGCGCGGCCGGAGCCGTTGTAACCCCACAGCGGCTCGCCGGGCTTGGCGACGATGCAGAAGCAGTCGCCGCCGATCCCGGTCATGGCCGGCTCGATGACGCCGAGCAGCGCGACCGCGGCGACCGCCGCATCGGCGGCGGTGCCGCCCGCTTTCAGCGTTTCAAGTGCAGTGAGGCTCGCCAGCGGGTGCGAGGTCGCGACCATGGCCTCGCCGGCGATGGTCGGCGAGCGGCCCGGCAGATGAAAGTCACGGTTCATCGGCGTGGCACTTCAAGACCTGGCGCCTCGGCGCCCAAAAGATCAGGCCGCCTCGGCCGACTCGACGGAGATGTCGCGCCGCGCCGCCCGCACCGCGACAGAGAAGCCGGCGATGACGTCGACGAAGCTGATCACCATGATGAGGAAGAACGTCCCGCTCGCTGCCTGCGGCACCATCAGGAACTCGATCAGCATGATGACGAACAGGACCATCGACAGGATATGATCCATCAGGCCGCGCGTGCCCATGCGCGCGGCTTTGAGGATCTCCACGAACAGGATCAGGATCGAAAGGGCGATCAGCAGCTCGCCGAGCGTGAGCGTCCAGTCGGCGCCGGACATCATGTGGAGCTTGAAGATCTCGTGGCTCCACGACACGCCGGGCGTCAGGAACGCGATCATGTTGTAGATCGCGAACGGAATGATCAGCAGCGGAATGCCGAGCAGGAACATGCAGCCCTCCCTCACGCCAACTAAAGATTACGTGCCCCGAACGAACTCGGGAGCCCCCCGGCTCCCGTTCCGCAGTCTTCTAACTCAGGCCTCGGTCTTTGGTTTCAGCACCTGGCGGCCACGATACATGCCGGTCTTGAGGTCGACGTGATGCGGGCGGCGCAGCTCGCCGGAATCCTTGTCCTCGACATAGGTCGGCTGCTTGAGCGCGTCGGCGGAGCGGCGCATGCCGCGGCGCGACGGCGAGACTTTTTTCTTGGGGACGGCCATGGGCGTCAGGTCCTTCGGGTCGGTCGAATATGGGGAACGGAAGCCGGGCTTATAGAGGATGCAGGAGGCGAATGCCAGCGCTCCAGAATGGGGGTGGAAGCCTCGTCAATTCAGGAGGTTAACCGCTTGTGGCCCCTGGGTCCCGGGTCTCGCTGCGCTCGCCCGGGACACGAGGCATTGCCACGCTCACATGCATCGTGTCCCGGCCGAGCGAAGCGAGAGCCGGGACCCAGGATTCCAAAAACTTCACCGCTTCGCCAGACACGCATCGATCGCGCGAACCCGCACGGCGCGGGCTTGGTAGACGCCGGCGACGCGAGCGAGCCCCGGCCCCGGCCGCCGCGCGTCGCGCAGATGCGGATTCGGCAGCATGGCCGCGAGCAGCGCCGCCTCGCCGGGAGAGAGGCTCGCGGTCCGCTTGCCGAAGGCGCGCCGCGCGCCCGCCTCGGCGCCGAACTCGCCGTTCGGTCCCCATTCGGCGACGTTGAGATAGATTTCCATCAGCCGGCGCTTGCCGAGCACCAGGTCGAGCCACAGCGCCAGCGGGAACTCGAGCGCCTTGCGGATGATGCTGCGGCTCTGCCACAGGAACAGGTTCTTCGCGGTCTGCTGCGCAATGGTCGAGCCGCCGCGCATGTCGGAGAGGTCGTCGCTCTCGCGGAACGCGGCGCGCAGCTCGCCGAGATCGATGCCGTAATGCGTGCAGAACTTGCCGTCCTCCGATGCGATCACCGTGCGCGGCAGCACCGGCGCCATCTGGTCGAGCGGCGTCTTGATGCGCACGACGCGCTGGCCGGTCAGCCAGCGCCAGACCATCGGCGTCGAGACCGGCATCACCACGCGATAGAGCGGCGCAATGACGTAAGGGAGCAGCAGCAGCACGAGCAGGGTGACCACCGCGCCGCGCACGATGTCGCGCAGCCGCACCCGCGGCAGTGACCATCGCGGGGACGCTTCACCCGCGCTCATCTCGCACTCTTTGGCTTCAGTTTCCCCGTGCCGCGCATGCTAGGCTCTTGCCAGACTTATCATAAAAGGGAAACGTCCATGCGTGCGGTGCTCCTCGCGGTGCTGATCATGCTCGCCTCGCCTGCCCTCGCCGACGACAAGAGCCGGATCGTCGGCACCTGGAAACTGGTCTCGGTGGTCTACGAGGACCAGGAGACCAAGAGCCGCACGCCGGTCTATGGCGAGCACCCCAAGGGCTACCAGATCGCGACGCCGGAAGGCCGCTGGCTCGCCGTGGTCACCGCCGAAGGCCGACCGATCCCGAAGACCGACGAGGAGCGCGCGCAGGCGCTCCGCACCATGATCGCCTATTCGGGCCGCTACCGGGTCGAGGACGGCAAGGTGGTCACCAAGGTCGAGGTTGCCTGGAACGAGGCGTGGGTCGGCGGCGAGCAGACCCGCTTCATCCGCTTCGAGACCGACGACCTCCTCCACATCGAGAGCCCGCCGATGCCGCATCCCAACATGGCCGGCAAGGTCGTGCGGGTGATCGTCACCTGGCAGCGCGACAAGTAGGTTTGCGGCGGATACCATGAACGACAGCCCGGCCGGCGCTCATCGCAAGAAAGTTCCGCGTTTCATCCGCGTCATGCGCGCGCGGCCGCGTCTGTTCCTGTCGGCGGCGCTCGGCATCGTCATCATCGCCGTCACCTACGGACGCTTTCGCCTCGCCACCCGCCTGCTGATCGGTTGGGACATCGGCCTCGCGGTGTATCTTGTGCTGGCCTACTTCCTGTTCGCGAAGGCCGACGTCGCGCATATCCGCCGCCGCGCGCTGGTCGAGGATGACGGGCGCTTCGCGATCCTGATCCTGACCGCGGCGGCGGCGCTCGCGAGCCTTGGCGCCATTGTCGTGGAGCTCGGCGCGCCTGGCGCCACGCGCGAGCCGATGCGGCTCGGCCTCGCCGGGCTCACCATCGTGCTGTCGTGGTTCTTCACCCACACCATGTTTGCGCTGCACTATGCGCACGAGTTCTACGGCACGCGCCACGGCAAGGACGCCTGCCTGCAGTTTCCCGGCGGCGGCGATCCCGACTACTGGGACTTCGTCTACTTCTCCTTCGTCATCGGCATGACCGCGCAGGTGTCGGACGTCCAGATCGCGGGGAAATCGGTGCGGCGCACCGTGCTGGCGCACGGCATCGTCTCGTTCCTGTTCAACGCGGCGCTGCTCGCGCTCACCGTGAACATCGCCGCCAACGCGATCGGACAGGCATCCGGATAAGCGCGTAACCTGTTTCGATTGGCGCATGTCCTTTTCGGGAAACCGGCAACCACTTTTCCGGGACACGCGCTGCCATACTGCAGCGCAGTGACGGTTTCTGTGGACGATCACGTTCGTTCATGCGCGGTTGCGGAACCGTGCTCCAGAATCACTGTTGTCATCGCGCTGGCGGGGGCACGCGATTCCGAAATCAAAGTCCTTGTGCTGCCGGTCCGCGCGCATCCTCGTGCCTGGAAAACGAAGGAGATGCCATGCGTACGATCTTTGCTGCTGTACTCATTCTGCTCGGTCTCGGTCTGATCGGGTCGCCGCAGATCGCGGCGGCGCCGGCCGACGGCGCGGCGATCGCCAACCTCGCGACCGGCGGAACGCTGTTGAACGAGATCCGCTACGTGCGGCGCTACGGCCGCACCTGCTATCGCAAGTGCTATCGGGAATTCGTGATCGGCCCGCGCGTCTGCCGCACGTTCTGCTGAGGCTGGCTGTCGCTGAACATCTGCCGTCGGGACGCGCATGGCGACATCGCGCGCACCCGACGGTTGACTCATGCGCTCAACGTCGACCGCCGAACAGCTTTGACAGGATGGCGGCAACGAGACCGATGATCAGGATCGGAATCCAGAACAGGAACAGGCCCGCCAGCGCGAGAAGCACCAGCCCGCCGACCAGCGCGATGACCAGCAGCGCGAACATGATCGACGGCAGTCCGGGCCGCGGGATGAACACGCGGTGCACGCCGCCGAGCTGATCGACCCGCACGAAAATGCCGGACGAACGGCGCGGATCGTCGCGCTCCGGCGGCAGGATCTCCGGCTCGACGCGCGGACGCTCGGGTGGTTGGTCGTTGGCCATGGCGACAATGTGGGACGGCGGCGCGTCGATGGCAATGTCGTCGGCGCCGCGCGGCACCGCGACGCGTCGGCTAACATTTGGCTCACTTTTGCTAACGCCGTTTGACCCGATTTGTGAGCCGCGGAACCGGCGCTGATGACATTTGATGACCTTCGAGTGACCTGGGCGCGGCGAGGTCATCTGGACGCGACGCAAATTCGCCGGACGAAACAGGCGCTTGCGCCGCGCGCTGATGACTTTTGCTGACTTTTGATGACCTTCCGGCCGGCTGGGCCCGTGGTCATCATTTTGCGTGCCGTGAGCCGCCGGTGCGAGGCTTCATGCAACGTCCGGCTGATCCTGGCTGACGCGAAATTTGGCGCGGACGTAATCCGCTCTGTCTCATGTCGAATTGGAGAGCGGCCGCAGGCAGTTGCCGCCGATCCCCGGCGCGCCAATGCCGGAGCGGGCTTGCAACATCTTCCGATTGAGGATTGTCCATGCTCCGCCCGCCGGGTGAACGGCGGCGAAGCACCATCTGATCTACCACAGCGTTGAGCGATTTGGCAGCTCTGGCGCGGCTCGAACTGTGAATGTCGGGCAAGACTTGCCGAACCGCGATGCGCCGTAGGATGGGTTGAGCGAAGCGAAACCCATCGCTCGGGCGTCGCGAAAAAGTTGATGGGTTTCGCTGCGCTCAACCCATCCTACGATCACTCCGCAGCGGTTTGCCCCGCGTTCGCGGTGCCATAGCGCCGCTCGATGTAGTCGATCACCAGCTTCTTGAAATCCTGCGCCACGGTCGGGCCGCGCAGCGTCACCGCCTTCTTGCCGTCGATGAACACCGGCGCGGCCGGCTGCTCGCCGGTGCCGGGCAGCGAGATGCCGATGTCGGCGTGCTTGCTTTCGCCCGGGCCGTTGACGATGCAGCCCATCACCGCGACGTTCAAAGCCTCGACGCCCGGATAGCGCGTCTTCCACTCCGGCATCGACGCGTGGATGAAGCTCTGGATCTCGCCGGCGAGCTCCTGGAACGTGGTCGAGGTGGTGCGGCCGCAGCCTGGGCACGCGGCGACCAGCGGCACGAACACGCGGAAGCCCATGGTCTGCAGGAGCTCCTGCGCGACCTTCACCTCGAGGGTGCGATCGCCGCCCGGCTCGGGCGTGAGCGAGATGCGGATCGTGTCGCCGATGCCCTGCTGCAACAGAATGCCGAGCGCCGACGACGAGGCGACGATGCCCTTCGAGCCCATGCCGGCTTCCGTCAACCCAAGATGGATCGCGTAGTCCGAGCGCCGCGCCAGTTCCTGGTACACCGCGATCAGGTCCTGCACCGCCGATACCTTGGCCGAGAGGATGATGCGGTCCTGCGGCAGGCCGATTTCCTGGGCGCGCTCGGCGGAAAGCAGCGCCGACTGCACCATGGCCTCGCGCGTCACCGCGCGCATGTCCTTCGGCGCCGCCGACTTCGCGTTCTCATCCATCAGGTGGGTGAGCAGCTCCTGGTCGAGCGAGCCCCAGTTGGCGCCGATGCGCACCGGCTTGCCGTGCTTGATCGCCGTCTCGACAATGGCGCCGAACTGGCGGTCTTTCTTCTCCTTGAAGCCGACGTTGCCCGGATTGATGCGGTACTTGTCGAGCGCCTCGGCGCAGGCCGGGTGGTCGGCCAGGAGCTTGTGGCCGATATAGTGGAAATCGCCGACGATCGGCACGTCGACGCCCTGCTTGAGCAGCTTCTCCTTGATGTGCGGCACGGCCGCCGCCGCCTCGTCGCGGTCGACGGTGATACGCACGATCTCGGAACCCGCGCGCGCCAGCGCCGCCACCTGCCGCGCCGTCGACTCGACGTCGGCGGTGTCGGTGTTGGTCATCGACTGCACGACCACCGGCGCGCCGCCGCCGACCTTGACGTGGCCGACCGTGACGGGAACCGTCCGGTGGCGCGGCAGCGGTGCGGCAATCTCGTTCATGCGGGGCTCCTGGTTCCGTCTTGGCATGGATATAAGCCGACAACCCACTTGAGTCATCTGGCGTTTCAGCCCGGCCGGTTAACGAGGACCAGCCCTGCAATGACCAGGGCCGCGGCCAGCGCAAAGGCCGGCGTGATCGAGTCTCCGAGCACCGCATGCCCCGCCGTCACCCCGAACAATGGGGTCAAAAAGGTGAACGCGGACAGGCGGCTGGTCGCGTAAGTTCGGATCATGCCGAACCAGATCAGATAGGTGATCCCGACCACCCAGATGGTCTGATAGGCGAGCCATGACAGGCTCGTGACGCTCGGGGTTCCGGCGAGGCGCTCGCCCGCCAGCACGGAGCACAGGGCGAGGATCGGCGCCGACACGGCGAGTTGGTAGGCGAGCGTCTTTTCCGCCGGCGCGGTGGCGAGGCGGGTCGCGCGGATCACGAGGGTCGTGGTGCTCCAGGCGGCGCCGGCACCAATCAGCATCACGTCGCCCACCAGCGTCCAGACATCCGCCCCCGCCTCCGGCACGCCGAGCGCGACGGCGACGCCCGCGAACGAGAGCACGAGCCCCGCCCATTGCATCGGCACCAGCCGCTCGCCGATCGCGCGCGCGCCGAGCGCGATGAAGAACGGCGCGGTGTAAAGGAACAGCGCCGAGCGGCTCGCGGTGGTGAACACGAGCCCGCGATAGATCAGGATGAACTCGAGGCCGAACAGCACGCCGGCGACGATGCCGGCCGCGAGCGTGCCGTCGCGCGTGAACAGCGGCACGCCGCGCCACCACGCCCACACCGCGACGATGATCAGCGCGCCGAACGAGCGCACCGCGGCCTGCGCAAACGGCGGAATGTCCGCGATCGCGATCTTCACCGCGACCTGGTTGAGGCCCCAGCTCAGGCACAGCATCAGCATGATGGCGATGGCGGTCGCGTCGAGCGGACGCTGTTGTGGCTTGGGGTTCAAAATTCCTCCCTTGTCCCGGAGGGGGAAGCTTGTTTCCGGAATGCCGAAGCTAACCGGAATCCGGATGCGCGGCCGGCAGTGCAGCTATGTGGGTGTCAGGCGGAGGGCAGTGCCGCGCCGTCACCTCTCCCCGCTTGCGGGGAGAGGTCGCGAGCGAAGCGAGCGGGTGAGGGGGCCGGCCCGCAAGCCTGAGCTTCTCGTATTGAACGCAAGTCGCGCAACA
>Ga0081540_1000455_pt1 | contig 40662 bp, 32 predicted proteins | sample TabmetS2T1R1_FD_71024 | JGI IMG/M metagenome (GOLD analysis project Ga0081540, IMG submission 71024) | Tabebuia heterophylla rhizosphere microbial communities from the University of Puerto Rico - S2T1R1 | ecosystem: Host-associated > Plants > Roots > Rhizosphere ...
CAGCCGGCGCGCCAAAATCGTCGCCACGCCCGGATCTGCATCTTACGCACCTGAGATGATCGAGCGTCTGTTCGAAGCCGGTGTGGACGTGTTCCGCATCAACATGAGCCATTCCTCCTTCGACACGGTGAAGAAGGTGCACGCCGCCCTGCGTGCCGCCGAGGCGCGCTTCGAACGCCCGATCGGCATTCTCGCCGATCTGCAGGGACCCAAATTCCGTGTCGGTGAGATCGACGGCGGCAGCGCCATGCTGCCCGAGGGCGCGACCTTTCGCTTCGACGCGTCGTCGACGGTGGGTGGGCCGGAGCGCGTGTTCCTGCCGCATGCGCAAATCTTCGAGGCGGTCGAGCCGGGACATACGCTTCTGCTCGACGACGGCAAGATCCGCATGTCCGTGATCGACAAGAGTTCATCGTCGATCGCCGCCACGGTCATCGTCGGCGGCATTCTGGCGAGCCGCAAAGGTATCAGCCTGCCCGATACCGTTTTGCCGATCGGGCCCCTCACCGACAAGGATAAGGCCGACCTCGACTACGCCTTGCGCCTCGGGGTCGACTGGGTGGCGCTGTCGTTCGTGCAGCGCGGCGAGGACGTGAAACTGGCGCGCCAGCTCGTGGGGCAAGCCGCCGCCCTGATGTCGAAAATCGAGAAGCCGGCCGCCATCAGCGACCTCGACAGCATCATCGCCCACTCCGACGGGCTGATGGTGGCACGTGGCGACCTGGGGGTGGAGATGCCGGTCGAGCGCGTGCCCGGCCTGCAGAAGCAGATCGTCAGCAAGGCGCGCGCCGCCGGCAAGCCGGTCGTGGTTGCCACCCAGATGCTCGAAAGCATGATCGCTTCGCCGGTGCCGACCCGGGCCGAGGTGTCCGACGTTGCCACGGCCGTGTTCGATGGCGCCGATGCCATCATGCTGTCGGCCGAGTCCGCGGTCGGCAAATATCCAATCGAGGCCATCCGCACCATGGATCGCATTGCCATTCAGGTCGAGAGCGACCCCAGTTATGGCGCCATCGTGCACGCCACGCGCACACCGCCGCAGCCGACGGCAGCCGACGCGATCGCCGCCGCTGCCCATACGGTCGCCGACACGCTGCAGCTCGCTGGCATCATTTGCTACACCGCCACCGGCTCGACCGCGCTCAGGGTCGCCCGCGAGCGCCCGGGTCTCTCCGTCATTGGCCTGTCGCCGGTGGTGGCGACCGGACGCAAGCTCGCTCTGGTGTGGGGCGTGCATTGCGTCCTGACCAGCGACCCTGAAAATCAGGCAGCAATGGTTCGCAAGGCCTGTCGCATTGCCTTCGACGAGGGCTTCGCCAAGGCGGGCGAGGGCCTGATCATCGTCGCCGGCGTCCCCTTGGGCTCGCCCGGCACCACCAATATGGTGCGCATCGCCTATCTCGACGACAAGGGCAATCCGGTGGCCGAGGGCTCTTGAGGCTCCGCCCGCCCCAGGCGCGGGGCTTGTCGCGCAGCCGGCTATGGCCTTGGCGTCGGGCCGGCGCCCGGCTTTCGGCTATTTGCCGATCAGGACTTCTTTGGCCTCGTTGATCTGGGCGGCGAGCCAGGTCGAACCGCCGCGGTCGGGATGCAGCTTGAGTATCAGTTCGCGATGGGCGCGGCGAATGTCTTCCTCGCTCGCATCGGCTGCAAGGCCAAGGATCTCAAGCGCCTCCTCGCGGCTCATCTTGCCCGCCGGCCTTGCCGGGGCCTCGCCGTCCTGGCGGCCCAGGTCCTCGCGCCAACTCGGATGCGCTCGATCGAGATAGGCCTCCAGGATCCGTGCCGACTGGGGGTCAGCGAAGCGGCAGTCCCGCCACAGCTGTGCCGCCTCCATGGGTGAGAGATCTTCCAGGGCGCGTCCGGCAAAGGCGCCCTTGAGCACGCGACCACGTATCTCGCCGGTGTCGTGGTAAAGTTCGACTTCCAGATGCTCGGTGGCAACGCGCGAGCTCTGGCCAGTAGGCCGTTGCGCATCGTCGGCCCCAGTCCAGGGCGCGCTAGGCCGGCCCCACAACAGCCACGAGCCCAGCGCCGCCAAGGACACCGCATAGCCGACGAGACCGCGCAGCACCAGGAAGCCCGCACCCACCAGCGCGGCAATTCCCGCACCCGTGCGCAGTTGCCCAACGAGGACGTGGGGGTTGGCCATGGTGAAGCCGCGCAGCACCACTAACGACAACAGCAGCGCCGCTAGACCCAAGAGGAAGAATTGCATGGCGACGCTCGACGCTTGGTTGCCTATTTGAGCTGCTCGAGGAGCCGCGCCGAGGCCGCATCCTTGCGCGCCGCGAGCGCCTTGCGCCCGCCGGTTGCGTAGACCGCGACCGCCGACAGCAGCGCCTTAAGCTGCGCCGCGGAGCCCGCATCGAACCTGCAGTAGGCGCCCCTGGTCAGGCGCGCGATCTCGCGAAAGGCCCGTTCCGCCCGCTGGTCCGTCCCCTCCTGAAACAGGAACACCGGCACCTTCCGCAGGGCCAATTCACCGGCGCGCCCACACAGATCATCGATTTCCTCTTCCATGCAATCGCCCACGTAAACGAGGGCATCGATCGGCCGCATTGCCGCTTGGCTGTGGGCATGGCTCAAGACCTTGCCGATTTGCGTATAGCCCCCGGCACAGGCAACGCGCGTCATCAAGCCGGCCAAGGCATCCGGGTCCGAAACCCATTTTGACGCCCGGCATTCGCCCGCGCCGCGGAAGTAGACGAGCTGGACGTCGAGGCCGCCGACCGCGCTCACGGCATGGAACATATCAGCCTGCAGCGCTAGGGCCATGTCCCAGGTGGGCTGCCGGCTCATGGTGGCGTCCATGGCAAAGATCAGGCGCCCGCCGTGGCCCGCCTTGGCGGGCCCCAGTTGCTGCAGGCGGCGCACGAACTGGGCAACGTCGGCGTCCGACGACGCGGGCGCGATGTGGCCCGAAGCCGTCGCGGCGGCGACGCGGCCCTTGGCGTTTGTCGCCCCTTGCTGGCTCTTGCCCGATCCGCCGGGGTTCTCGTCCTGGCCGTTGCTGGACATGGGGGAGTGCCTCCAAACGGCTGACGCAATCTACCTGACAAAGATGGCGTTTGCACGGGCGCGCGGCAATGCGGGCCGGCCGCTTATCATGGTTTCCGCCCAGCATAGTTTAGCGCCGGATAGGGTATAGCCGGCCTGCTTGTGGCGCCCTTACCCGTGGCGAGGGAACGCGCGGCCCTTCGGGCCCTTGAGCGTCCTGCTCCGACCCCGGCCCCTCACTCGCCAAGGCGCCCTCCTGAGCCGCCGGCGGACGCTTTTTTTTGAGCAGATCCGCGGGAAGGCGCGCGCAGATCGGCCGGGCGGGCCCGATGTGGCGGACGCCGGGGCCCAGAGGGCCGCCGCTGTCGTGGGGGCGAGCCGCAGGCTCTAGGCGGGCTCGATCCCGAGCAATCCCACGTTGCCGCCGGTCGCCGTCAGGTCGGTGCTGCGCACGCGCTCGCTGGCAAACCGCACGAGATAGTTGGGGCCGCCGGCCTTTGGGCCCGTGCCCGACAAACCTTCCCCACCGAAGGGCTGCGCGCCCACGACGGCCCCAATCTGATTGCGGTTGACGTAGAGGTTGCCGACCCGCGCCCGCTCGGCGACGAACTGCGCCACCGCGGCGATCCGGCTGTGCAGACCGAGGGTCAGCCCGTAGCCCGTTCGGTTAATGCTTTCGACGACCTTGTCGAGGTGACCGCCCGCGAAGGTGACAACGTGCAGGATCGGGCCGAACACCTCCTGCGTGAGAAGGTCGGCATCGTCCAGCGCATAGACCGCCGGCGCCACGTAGGTGCCGTCGCGGCACTCGTCGGGTAGGGCGAGGTCGACGAGCTGGCGTGCCTGCCTCTGCATGCGAAGCTTGTGGGCTTCGAGACGCGCCACGGCATCATCGTCGATCACCGGCCCAACGTCGGTGGCGAAGTGGAGCGGATCGCCGATGTCGAGCGCTTCCACGGCCCCGACCAACATGTCGAGCATCACCTTGGCGACATCGTCCTGGACAAAGAACAGGCGCGCGGCCGAGCAGCGCTGACCGGCCGAGTCGAAGGCCGAGCGCACGAGATCGCGGATGACCTGCTCGGGCAAAGCGCTCGAGTCGGCGATCATGGCGTTGATGCCGCCGGTCTCGGCGATGAAGGGGATCATGGCGCCGCGGCGCTCGGCGAGCGCCGTCTGAATCGCCCAGCCGGTTTCGTTGGAGCCGGTGAAGGCGACCCCCGCCAGGCGCTGATCCTTGATGAGGGCGGCGCCAACTTCACCCCCACCCGGCAACAGCTGCAGCACTTCGGGCGGCACGCCCGCCTCGTGCAAAAGCTGCGTGGCGAGATAGGCAGCGATCGGGGTTTGCTCGGCCGGCTTGGCGAGCACGGGATTGCCCGCCGCCAAAGCGGCCGCCACCTGCCCGGTAAAGATCGCCAGTGGAAAATTCCAGGGGCTGATGCAGGCGAACGGGCCGCGCCCCCGCAGGTTGAGCAAATTGCTTTCGCCCGTCACCCCCGGCAGCGACACCGGCGCCGCGAAGAGGCGCCGGGCTTCGTTGGCGTAGTAGCGCAAAAAGTCGACCGCCTCGCGCACGTCGCCCAGGGCGTTTTCGAGGGTCTTGCCGGCCTCACGCACGACAACGGCCATCAGTTGCGCGCGATTAAGTTCATAAAGGTCGGCGGCGCCTTCCAGGAGTTGCGCCCGCGCCGCCCCGCCCGCGCCATCCCAAGCCGCCGCGGCCCGCTCGGCGCCGCCGACGGCGGCATCGATTGTGGCCCGATCGGCCGTCACGACCGTGCCAATGCGCTGGCGGTGATCGTGCGGGCACAGCACGACCTCGGCTTCCCTGCGGCCGCCGACCTCGCCCGCGACGATCGGCGCTGCCGCGTAGGGCGCCGCCAGCGCCGTCTCGAGCTCCCGATAAAGCGCAGCGCGCGTCGCCGGCTCGTAGAGAGCCATGCCCTCACTATTGAGGCGCGCTGGGGCAAATATCTCGGGCGGTCGCGGCAGCAAGCGCACCTGGCGATCGCGTTCGCGCTCGGCCGTTTCGACCGGATCGGCAACAATGGCTTCGACCGGCAGGGCGTCGTCGGCCAGACGATTGACGAAGGAGGTGTTGGCCCCGTTCTCCAGCAGCCGACGCACGAGATAGGGTACGAGGTCCGCGTGCGCACCGACCGGGGCATAGATGCGGCAGGCCAGGCCGCGCCCGTCGCGCTCCAGCATGTCCTCATAGAGCGCCTCGCCCATGCCATGCAGTCGCTGAAACTCGATACTCCGGTCGCCGGCAGCGACGGCGACGCTTGCCATCGTCTGCGCGTTGTGCGTGGCGAACTGCGGGAAAAAGGCGTTCGCATCCGCCAGCAACAGGCGCATCGCGGCGAGATAGGACACATCGGTGGCGAGTTTGCGCGTGAACACCGGATAGTCGGCAAGCCCGCGCTCCTGCGCCCACTTAATTTCGCTGTCCCAATAGGCGCCTTTGACCAGGCGCACGGGGATGCGCTTGCGCTGCTGATCGGCGAGGCGCCGCAACCAGCGCAGCACGGGAATGGTGCGCTTGCCATAGGCCTGCACGGCGATGCCGAGACCGGGCCAGCCCTCCAGGGCGGGGTGCGAAAACGCGGCGGCGAACTGGTCGAGCGTGAGCTCGAGCCGATCCTGTTCCTCGGCGTCGATGGTCAAGCCGAGATCGTGCCGGCGCGCGGCCCTTGCCAACTCGATCAGACGCGGCAGCAACTCCCGTCCAAGACGATCCTCCTTGCCCGGATCGAAGCGCGGATGGATGGCCGACAGCTTGACCGAAAGGCTCGGGCGCTCGAATAGCGCGGCGCTGTGGCGGGGGCTTGCTCCCGCCGCCTTGCCGACCGCCTCCACGGCGCTGAGATAGCGATCGAAGTAGCGCGTCGCGTCGTCCGCCGAGCGGGCTCGCTCGCCCAACATATCATAGGAAAACCGGTAGCCCTTGGCCTCCAGGGCGGCCGCGCGTGCCAGCGCCTCCTTGATCGTGCGGCCGAGCACGAAATTGTCGGCCAGAATGCGCATGGCCTGCCGCACCGCCTGGCGGATGAACGGCTCGCCGGAGCGCGCCACCAGGCGTTTCAAGATCCCGGCCGGACCCGAGCTCTTGTCTTCGCCCAATTTGACGACGCTGCCTGTCAGCATCAGCCCGAACGTCGAGGCATTGACGAACAGGCTGTCGGAGGCGCCGAGATGCTTCTCCCAGCGGCCGCTGCCGATTTTCTCGACGATCAGCGCGTCGGCCGTGTCCTTGTCGGGAATTCGCAGCAAGGCCTCCGCCAGGCACATCAGGATGACGCCCTCCTCCGACGTCAGTCCATATTCGTGCATGAAGGCATCGACACCTCCGTGCCGGTGCCGGCTGGCCCGCGCCGAGCGGACCAGCCGGCTCGCAAGGTCGGCAATCCTGCGGCGCTCGTCGGCCGTGAAGATGGCGCGCTCGGCGAGCCCGCTCAGGAGCCGCCGTTCATCCATCAGATGGTAGGCACTAATCTCGTCTCGGCTGGGCTCAGCCAGCTGCGACCGGTCGTCGGCAACTGGCGTCTTGGCGGCAGGGCGCATCCAGCTCTCCATGCGCTTAATCCAACCTCGGCGAATCTCGAGACCGGCGGCATTCTAGCAGAACGGCGGAGCGGGCGGCGCGCCAGCGGCTAGGCGGCAAGTGCGGGTAGATAGCCCCGCCCGGTCAAGCGCTGGAAGCGCCACACCAACAGGGCCGCATAGACAATGAGCCCGACCGACAGCCCGATCCAGACGCCCACCGCCCCGAGCTCGAGGCGGAAGGCCAACCATAATCCGCCCGTGAATGCCACCCCCCAGAAGCTGACAGCGGCAAACAACAGCGGCATGCGCGTGTCGTTGAGGCCGCGCAGGGCTCCCGCCGCCACGGTCTGGGTGCCATCGGCGATGAAGAAGCTCGCACCCACCACCAGCAGCGTGCCGGCGAGCGCGACCGTAGCGGCGGCGTCGGTGGTGTCGGCGCCCAAAAACAGCAACGGAATATAGGAGCGGGCAAGCACGATGATGATGGTCATCCCGGTCATGAACAGGGCGCCGAGCAGGATGGCGGCAAAACCTGCCCGGCGCGCGCCGGCGGCGTCCTGGCGGCCGGCGGCTTGACCGACCCGCACGGTGGCGGCCAGGGCCACGCCGAAGGGAACCATGAACAGCACGGCCGCCGTTTGCAGGGCAATTTGGTGGGCGGCGAGCGCCGTCGTGCCGAGCGTGCCCATGACCAGCGCGGCGGCGGCAAAGACCCCGAATTCGAGCAGAAAGGCGCCCGATATCGGCGCCCCGACGGCGATCAGTCGACCCATCAACGGCCAATCCGGGCGCCAGCAGCGGCCAAGCACGCGATATTTCTTGAAGGGAGGACGCGCGGCGGCGATCCAAAGGGCTGCAAGACACATGCCGATGCTGACGAGCGTCGTGGCAAGGCCCGCGCCCAACAGCTCAAGTCGCGGCAGGCCCAGGGCCCCATAGATCAGGGCATAGGCCAACAGGCCGTTAGCCGGGATCGCCGCCAGCGTGATCCACAGGGCCGGCTCGGGCCGGTTGACCGCGCTCATGAAATTGCGCAGCGCCAGGAAAATGTAGGAGGGCACCAGGCACCAGGCGAGCCCCGCCGAATAGCGGGCGGCCAGCGCGGCCGCCTCCGGCGCCTGCCCCACGGCGATCAGCAACGTCTCGCTCCAGAACTGGCCGAAGCTCAGCGGTACGCCCAACAGCAGGGCGGCCCACAGCCCCACGCGCAAGGCCCGGCGCACCATTCGGGGCTGCCGGGCGCCGAAGGCCTGCGCCGCCAAGGGCGCCACCGCCTGCATGAAGCCCATCCCCAGCGTAAAGCCGACGAATAGGACGGTGTGGGCCAGCGCCGCCGCCGCCACCACCTTGTCACCCAGCCGGCCGAGCAACATCAGGTCGGTGGTCATCATGCTGATCTGGCCGAGCTGGGTTAGCGCCATCGGCGCCGCCAGGCGGATGGTCTCGTTGATTTCGGCGCGCCAAATGGCCCTTTCCGCCAACGCACCAGCGCCGGCGGCTGTGGCCTTCCTGATTGCGGTCATGCCCCGCACCATAGGGGGCTTTGCCCAAAAGAAAAGCGCCGGGGCCCAGCCGGTGGCTGCGTGCCCCAAAAGCCGGCGCCTCCAGGCCCCCAAAAGAGAGCGCTTTAGCGCCGGCGCAAAACCGGCGCCGGTGTTGCCCGAGGCTGCTTGCCAAGCCGCCAATCCCATGCAACCCAGGGCCGCTCGGCGGGTCGGGAGATTCGCGCCGGGCCTTTGCGCTCTTGTGCCTGGCGTTGCAAACGGGTTCCCATTACACCATCTCGGGCTCGACAAGCCATGCCAGCCTTCCGTCTCGGGGCCTTGCGCGACCTGTTCGGCAAATCCGATAACAAGCGCGCAAAGGAAACAGCGAGCGCGCCACCCTCGCAGGCAAGCCTCGCGCTGGTGCAAGTGAGCCCGATCGCCGTCCCGCAGGAAAAAACGCTAGAGGTAGAAGCAAAGTCCGTGGCCCGCGCCGTCCGCAAACCCGCCGAACCCGCCAACAGCTACACGGCCGCCGACATCGAGGTGCTGGAGGGGCTCGAGCCCGTGCGCCGGCGGCCGGGCATGTACATCGGCGGCACCGATGAGAAGGCTTTGCATCACCTGTTCGCCGAGGTGATCGACAATGCCATGGATGAGGCGGTGGCGGGGCATGCGACCTGGATCGAGGTGCGTCTGGAGGCGAACGGCTTCCTGTCGGTTACCGACAATGGCCGCGGCATCCCCGTCGATCCGCACCCTAAATTCAAGTCCAAGTCCGCCCTCGAAGTCATCATGACAACCCTGCACTCGGGCGGCAAGTTCGACAGCAAGGTCTACAACACCAGCGGTGGTCTGCACGGCGTCGGTGTCTCCGTCGTCAACGCGCTCTCCGAAAAGCTCGAGGTGGAGGTAGCGCGCGGGCAGCAGCTTTATGCCATGTCGTTCAGCCGCGGCGCGCCGCAGGGCAAGCTCAAGACGCTCGGCGCCATCAAGAACCGACGCGGGACCAAGGTCCGCTTCTTTCCCGACGAGAAGATTTTCGGCAAGGGCGTCGCCTTCAAACCGCAGCGTCTGTTCCGGATGGCGCGCTCGAAGGCCTATTTGTTCGGTGGCGTCGAAATCCGCTGGTCATGCGCGCCCGAGCTGATCAAAGATGACACGCCGGCCGAAGCGGTGTTTCACTTTCCCGGTGGCCTCAGGGAATATCTGGAAGCGACCATCGACGGTCAGACGCGCGTAACCAAAGAGGTGTTTGCCGGCCGCATCGACAAGGAGGGCGGCCACGGCTCGGTCGAGTGGGCGGCCTGTTGGGTCGCCGACGAAGACGGCTTCTTGAACTCCTACTGCAATACCATCCCGACGCCGGAAGGCGGGACGCACGAGAACGGTTTTCGCTCGGCGCTAGGCAAGGCGTTGCGCGATTTCGGGGAACGCGTCGGCAACCGCAAGGCCGTGCAGATCACCGCCGACGATGTGCTGGGCACGGCTGCCGCCATGCTTTCCGTGTTCATCCGTGAACCGGAGTTCCAGGGACAGACCAAGGACAAGCTTGCCACGCAAGAGGCCACGCGCATCGTCGAGAACGCGGTGCGCGATGCCTTCGACCACTGGCTCGCCGACTCTCCGCAGCAGGCAACCCGGCTTCTCGAGTGGAGCATCGACCAGGCCGAGGACCGCCTCAGGCGCCGGCGCGAGAAGGAGATCGGGCGTCAGAGCGCAACGCGCAAGTTGCGCTTGCCGGGCAAGCTTGCCGACTGCAGCTTGAACTCCAAACAGGGCACCGAAATCTTCATTGTCGAGGGCGACTCGGCGGGAGGCTCGGCCAAGCAAGCGCGCGATCGCGAGCGACAGGCGATCTTGCCCTTACGTGGCAAGATCTTGAACGTCGCCAACGCCTCCTCGCAAAAACTGTCACAAAATCAGCTGCTCTCGGATCTGGTGCAGGCCCTTGGCGTCGGTACCGGCAGCAAATACCGCGACGAGGACCTGCGCTACGAGCGCGTCATTGTCATGACCGATGCCGACGTCGACGGCGCCCACATCGCCTCCTTGCTGATCACCTTTTTCTATCAGGAAATGCCCGAGCTGATCGAGCAGGGTCATCTCTATCTGGCGATGCCGCCGCTCTACAAGCTGAGCCATGGGCCGAAGTCCGTGTATGCTCGCGACGATCGGCACAAGGACGATCTCATCAAACGCGAGTTTGCCGCCAATGCCAAGGTGGAGATCAGCCGCTTCAAGGGCCTCGGCGAAATGAACGCCGCGCAACTCAAAGAGACGACCATGGATCCCGCCAAGCGGACGCTGCTCAGGGTCGAGATTGCCGACGACAAGGGCATCGTCAGCGACGCGGTGAACGCCCTGATGGGCTCCAAGCCCGAGGCACGCTTCCGCTTCATCCAGGAGCGCGCCGCCTTTGCCAAGGATCTGGACATTTAAGAGGCCGCCGGCGGCCCCGCCGCCGAGCTGGCGCTCGGCGCAGCCACGCCCCAGCGTCGCTGCGATCGGAGAGGCAGCGCCCAACGCTCACAGTTGCTGAAAGGCGGCGCGGGGGCCAGCAGTGAGGGCAGCTTTCCTGCTAGAGTGCCGTCGCCCTTTTTTGCCGCAGAGCCCCGCACCAGCATGAACGAAGAGCCACCAAAGGATGCTACCGAACCCCGCATCGATGCCACCTTTCGCAACGGCTCCGTCACCGCGGTGGGGATCATCCTCGGCTTCTCGCTCGGCTTCTTGAGCCAGTGGGCCGCCAACCCCATCGCCTGGAGCAAGGTCGACATCGCCGCGGCAATCCCGATCGTTCTGGGGATCATGCTGCAGGCCAAAGCCTTCGCCGACCTGCTGTCGACGGCCAGCCTTTTCGCCCGCAACTATGAGCGGGCACGCGCGGTTTTCTTGCTCGGCCTGGCGCTGGTCGCCGCCGGCATTGCCGTGGCCCTTCTGCTCGATGTCTTGGGGCTCGGGCCGCGCACCCTCGCACCCGGCCTCGCATCCGAATTGGCATCCTGAGCGGGGCGGTCGCCGATGCGGTAAAGCGGCTCGGTCGCCGTCGGTCGACCAACCGCAATCGGATCACTCGCGGGAAAGGTCTCGATCAGGGCCGCATCGAGGCGTTCATCGAGGCGCTGGGCCTGCTCGGTCGATCCACGCTGGCCGTGAGGCTCAGGCTTGTGCGCACGCGGCATCTGCGGCCTCTTCGAGAGGATTGAGCACGTCCTTGTGTCGGGAAGGTTGGGTGGCGGGCCGGCGTTTCAACGCCTGCGCACATAAATGTGTGACAAACAACAAACGGCGCCCGCACCCATGGGGCGGCGGGCGCCCTTGCAAGCATCGCCACGGCGATCGTCAACTGTCCTTATTTCGCAGGGACGGCCCGGGCCCGGCGTACCTTTACCGGTGCGGCGGCCACCGCCCGGTCGCGGCACAGCCAACTGAAGGACCACAGACGATGCATGCGCCCATCGACGTCGCCCCAGAAGCGGTCGCGGCCGACGAAACCGGCATTGGCGCCGGACGGGAGACTGAGAAGCGCCGCCGCAAGGGCAAGCGCGGCGAGGCTGACTTTAGACGTCATGGAGGTCCCTCCTTGGAGACGAGTGCGTGAGCTGTAAAACAACGAAGAAGCGATTTGATTGCAGGTGCTCGCTGCTCCGATATTTCAATCTTCTTAAAGCACAAAGTATTCGGTCTTCTAAATACATGAGTGTAGATGATTAATTCCGGCGACACCCTATGTTAATACTTGTATAGCCCTCCTGCGCGCGGAGAGGTACGGCAGGCCGCCGGCCCGGGCGCCGTGCTGGGATTGCCCGCCGCTCGCCACCTCGGGGCTCACCGGCGGGCGCTCTGAGACTAAGAGCGGCAAGGCCTTAGGCTCGAGCAGTGGCGCGCGCGCTCGGCCGGATCGGCACGGTGGCCCCAACCTCTGTCCTCAACGACTAGGGTTTCGCTTTCCAGGCTGCAAGCAAGCCTGTTCTCGGTGCCGGATCGAAACCACCGCGTTCCCCATGTTCATCGCAATGGGCGTCAGCAATGCGAAGCGCTGCCCGCGGCCTTCTCATGATCGCTCCCGGCCTGACGGCCATCTCTCTCCCGATTTGACGGCCGTGCCTGTCTCTCCCGCCTTGAGGCCATGCCTGGCCCGGGATGGCGATCGCGAACTCGAACCCCTCCACCAATCGGGCGTGCGGCCTCACGAACCGGCTTGGCTGTTCCGGGCGCTGCCCACCATCGGCGAAGGGATCGGCGGCGCGCTCGCCGCACGAACGGACTGCTGGAAGGCAACAAAAGCGGCGAACCGCCAAAGCGCGAGCCTCGCGGCAGCGCTGCCGTCGTGCCCAAGGATTTGGCAGCCGCCGATGTCGGCTAGGCCTCAAGCCAGGCGCGCAAGGCCTCATTGACGGCCTGCGGCCGCTCCAGGGTGGAGAGGTGGCCGCAATTGGCAATGATCTTGAGCCGTGCGCGCGGGATACCGTCGGCGATCTCCTGTGCCATCGACGGTGGTGTCAGGGCGTCTTCGTGCCCGACCAGGACGAGGCTTGGACAGCTGATCGTCGGCAATAGCGGTCGGTTGTCCGGGCGCGCCATAATGGCCGTCTGTTGGCGCCTGAAGGCGGCAAGGCCTGTAGCGATGGCCATTTGCAGCACGACCTCGACCAGCGGCTTGTCGTCCAGCCGATCGGTGTGAATGAGAAGGGGCAACAGTTCCCGCTGCGCGCTTGCGGCGCCCTCTCGCTCGGCGAGCGCGATGAGACGCAACCGCCCTTCGCGCCGTTCCGGCGCATCGGCGCGCGCGCCCGTATCGAGAAGCGCCAGCCGCGTCACGCGCTCGGCGGCCTGACGGACAATCTCGTAGGCAACGTATCCTCCCATCGATAGGCCCGCGAGCGCAAAGCGCGGCGGTGCCGCGGCGAGAATGGCCTTGGCGATCTCGCGCATGCTGTCGTGGCGGGTGTGATCGGCGACCGTGATGTCGGCAATATCGCTCAGAGCACGGATTTGTGGCGCCCACAATGCGGGCGAGCAGAGCAGGCCCGGGATAAGCACGAGGTTGATTTTCTGGTCCATGCTTGCCTCCTAGGCGCCCCCCCCCACTCATCGCGGTCGTTCGAGCCCGCCTTGAATGGAGGCGTTACCCCAAGCGCCACCTTGGCGTTTGGCTCCCGGTCCAAGCTAACGGACTAAGCTAACGGGAACCGGCGCTTGCCGCCGAGGCGATCTGACCCACAGAAGCGTGATTCTGATCAGCTTGATTTTTCAAGCGAACAATGCCATTTACCGTGATGTAGCGGGCGCAGGGGATCGCTTTCATAAATCATTTTCCCCAAGCAGATCCTTTCCCGTTAGGCCCTTTGCGGCTAATACCCCTGCGCTCTGGTTGCTGGTGCTTGCGCCCACTCGCGTTGCGCGAGCATTGGCTGTGAGGCAGACGGAGATTCGTTCTTTTGCAGACAACGACGTTCGCTGAGCTCGGACTCAGCGTGAAGGTACAGGCGGCCATCCAGGCCGCCGGCTACAGTAATCCTACTCCCATCCAACAACAGGCCATTCCGGTCGCCGTATCGGGGCGCGACGTGCTCGGCATCGCCCAGACGGGCACCGGCAAGACCGCCGGCTTCGTGCTGCCCATGCTGGCGCGGCTGGAGACCGGTCGGGCCCGGGCGCGCATGCCCCGGTCATTGATCCTTGCACCCACTCGCGAGCTTGCCGCCCAGGTGGCCCAAAGCTTCGAGAAATACGGTGTCAACCACAAGCTCAGCGTGGCGCTGCTGATCGGCGGCGTCTCCTTTGATGACCAGCTGCGCAAACTCGATCGCGGCGTCGATGTGCTGATCGCCACGCCGGGTCGCCTGCTCGACCATTTTGGCCGTGGCAAAATTCTGCTCACCGGCGTCGAGATTCTGGTGATCGACGAGGCCGACCGCATGCTCGACATGGGTTTCATCCCGGATATCGAGCGCATCTGCAAGCTGTTACCGCCGGCGCGGCAGACCTTGTTCTTCTCGGCCACCATGCCGCCTGAAATTCAGCGTCTGGTCGATACGTTTTTACGCGACCCGGCGCGCATCGAGGTGGCGCGGCCCGCCACCACCGCCAATACCATCACCCAGCTTTTTCGCTATTGTCCGTCCACCGAAGATTGGGAAAAACGCGAGGTCCTGCGCGAATTGATCCGGGCGGAGAACGTCAAGAACGCCATCATCTTCTGCAATCGCAAGCGTGACGTGGCGATCCTGCTCAAGTCGCTCCAGAAACACGGCTTCAATGCCGGCGCCCTGCACGGCGACATGGACCAGATGAGCCGCATGGCCACGCTCGATGCCTTCCGCGAGGGGCGCATTCAATTCCTGGCGGCGAGCGACGTGGCGGCCCGCGGTCTCGACATCCCCGACGTCAGCCACATCTTTAATTTCGACGTTCCCTGGCAATCGGACGATTACGTGCACCGCATCGGCCGCACCGGCCGGGCCGGCAAGGAGGGCCGCTCCCTCACCATCGTCACGCCCGACGATATTCGCCAGCTCAAGGACATCGAGAAGATGCTGGGCGCCACCGTCACCTGGATCGGCACCGCGCCGAGCGCCGAGGACTTGGCGAGCGGCAGCAAACGCCGCCGCGGTCGACGCCAAGGCAAGCGGTCGGGTGCCGCTGCGGCCGAGGCGCACGGCGCCGCCCATTCCGGCGCGCGCCGCCACGACGCACGGTCCCGCCCGCGCAGCGGCTCACGGCGCGATCACGAGCGTCAGGTTGAGGCCACGCCAAAGGCGCCGCCGCACGTTGCCGGCAAGCGGGCGCCGCGGCGCGAGGAGACCGAGCCCGCCACGTCCGCCAAGGCATCGCGCGGCGAGGGTGGCCAGCAGTCCAGAGGCGAGCGTCGATCGAACGGACAGAGCCAAGCCAATCGCTCGGAAAGCAGGGCGAGGCAGCCCTGGGAGCCGCGTCCCCCCCGGCCGCAGCGTTATCGGGAAGATCGCACGCCGTCCCCCGTTGGCCTCGGCGACCATGTCCCGGCTTTTCTGAAAAAGGCCGCGCGCCCGACCCCGCGTTAGGCGCGGGGCAAGCGCAAGGGGGGTAGGCCGTCCCAACAGGCGTGCCGCCGTTGCTGTTTCGGCGCTGCCCAACGTGCCCTTGCGCAGCCTGCCAGCTCTTGAGCGCCGGCGCGCCGCCAAACAGAGCGGCGGCTAGCCCGGCGGCCGGTCGCTAAACAGCAAGCCCCCCTTGGCCTTCAGGTCCTTTGGGCTTTCCATGATCTGCACCATGACCGCCTCCGGCTTGACGTTGAAGTGGCGCACCACCGCCTCGGTAATATCTTTCACCAGTGCGCGCTTCTGCTCGATGGTGCGGCCTTCTATGGCATGCACGTAGACTTCCGGCATCGGCGCCCTCCTCGTGGCTGTCGCGGACCGAGAAAAAAGACCTGCCTCGGTTCATCGCCGCACTGTAGCGCCGTGCTTGGGACCCGTCACCGGCGGGCCTTGCGGCGTTGCCCAAATCGGCTATTGGTGAGGTCCAACAACACCAACCCGGCCCAACCAACCGGCCCAACCAACCGGCCCAAGATCGACCGGGCCAAGACCGGCCGGATCTGGGCCGTTGGCGCCTGCGGTGAAGGGCGCCGTTATTAGCGAGGGGACGCGTCATGCTGCAGCTCGTGCCGAATCTGCAAAGGCTGGGAACGGAAACGGCATTCGAGGTGCTGGCGCGCGCGGCGGAATTGCAGCGCCAGGGCAAGGACGTCATCAATCTCGGCATCGGCCAGCCGGATTTCCAGACACCCCGGCACATCGTCGAGGCGGCCATTAAGGCGTTACGCGATGGTCACCATGGCTATACGCCGGCGCAGGGCATCCTGGCCTTGCGCGAGGCCGTCGCCGCCGATCTTAAGCGCCGGCATGGCGTCGAGGTTGCTCCGGACGCAATCGTCATCATGCCCGGCGGCAAACCCACCATGTTCTTCGCCATCCTCATGTTCGGGCAGCCCGGTGCCGAAATCATGTATCCGGATCCGGGCTTTCCCATCTATCGTTCCATGATCCAATACACGGGCGCCAAACCGGTACCGATCGCGCTCTTGGAGAAAAACGAGTTTGCCTTCACCGCCGAGCAGGTATTGGCCGAGGTCACGCCCAAGACTAGCCTGATTATCCTCAATAGCCCGAACAATCCGTGCGGCGGCGCCGTGCCCGCCGAGGAGGTGAAGCGCCTCGCCAAAGGCCTCGAGCGGCACCCAAACGTGACCGTCCTGTCGGACGAGATCTATAGTCAAATGCTCTACGGCGGGCGCAAGCACGAGAGCTTCCTGCGTTATCCGGAGATCCGCGACCGGCTGATCCTGCTCGACGGCTGGTCGAAGACCTATGCCATGACCGGTTGGCGTCTCGGCTTTTCGGTTTGGCCGCAGGCGTTGATCGAGCACGTCGTGCGCTTGTGCGTGAACAGCCACTCCTGCGTCAACGCTCCCACCCAATACGCCGGCATCGCCGCGCTCGAGGGACCGCAGGACGAGGTGCACAAGATGGTAGCCGCCTTTGATGAGCGGCGCCGCACCATCGTCCCCCTGCTCAACCAATTGCCGGGCATCCGCTGCCTCGATCCCGGCGGCGCCTTCTATGTGTTTCCGAATGTCACGGCTACCGGCATGAGTGCCAAGGATCTGCAAAACACCATGCTGGAAAAGGCTGGGGTCGCCACCGTCGCCGGCACCAGTTTTGGCATTCACGGCGAAGGCTACATCCGCTTTTCCTACGCCAATTCGGTGGAGAACATCCGCGAGGCCGTGCGTCGGCTGGCGGCGTTACTCAGGGATTAAAGCCCCATGGACCTCAAGATTCGAGGTAAGACCGCGCTGGTAACGGGCGCCAGCATCGGCATCGGCCGCGGTGTAGCGCTGGCGCTGGCGCGCGAGGGGGTTAGGCTGGCGCTCGTTGCGCGCCGCGCCGAACTGCTCGATGGGGTTGCCGCCGAGGTGGTGGCACTGGGTGCGGACCAGCCCGTGCTGATCACCGTCGACCTAGTGCAAGAGGGCGCGCCGGCGCGCATCGCCAAGCAGGCACTCGCCGGGTTGGGTTCCGTCAGTATCCTGATCAACAATGCGGGTGGCAGCCGGCCCTTCAAGCTCGACGCCAGCGAGGAGCAATGGCACGAGGCGATGACCCTGAACTTTACGCGCCAGCGCCAGCTGACGCACTGCCTGCTTCAGCAGATGATCGACGCCAACTGGGGGCGCATCATCACCATGACCGGCAAGTCCGAACCCGAGGGCATCAACGGTGCCTTCTCCGCCAAGGCCGCCGTGCATGCGTGGGCCAAAGGCCTCTCGCGCGAGGTGGGCAAGCACGGCATTACGGTCAATTGCATCCCGCCCGGTCGCATCATGTCGGAACAGATTCGCCGCAACTACGCGCCCGAGTATCGGCAATGGCAGGCGGACCACGAGATCCCCGTTGGCCGCTATGGTGAGCCCGAAGACGTGGCCAACCTCGTCTGCTTCCTGGCCTCCCCGCTGGCGGCCTACATTACCGGTACCGTGATCCCGGTCGACGGCGGCCTGCGGCGCTACCAATTCTAGCGAGGAATGCAAGCGCAAAATTCCGGCCCCGCCGTCGGCGCGCTGCCTTCAGCATTTAATGAACGCTTCTTAATGTTCGGCCGCGACGGGGCCCGGAGCCTTCGGCCGTTCAGCCAAGAACAGATCACGAGCCGGGCGCAAGCCCTCAACGGAGATAAACCGAAATGAAGATGCGAGCCCGATATGTGGCCCCGGCGCTCTTGGCGGCAGCGGCCATCCCCTCAATCGTTCTGGCCCAGAGCCAGCCGCCGCAAGATGCCCAAACCCGATCCGAGCGGCAGGCGCAGCGGCCGCAGCTTTCCCCGCAGGCGCGCGCGCGGCTACAGGAAGGCCGCTTTGCCATGATCAAGGAAACGCTGAAGCTCAACGACGCCCAGCGCAAACTCTGGGAACCGGTCGAGGCGCAGCTGCGCGCAAGCATGGCCGAGCGCCAAAAGCTGCGCGAGGAGCGCCAGGAGGCGCGCAAGCAGAATAGCGCGCGACCGTCGCTGCCCGAGCGGCTTGACCGCGCCAGCGAGCGCATGGCCAAGCGGGCCGCGCAAATGAAAGCCTTCGCCGAGGTCTTCAAGCCGTTCTACGCATCGCTCGATGACGAGCAAAAGGCGGTGGCGGGCATCGTGCTCAGGCAGGCGCGGGCCGGCCATAGAGGTCACGGCCACCGCTGGGCCATGCAACGTTAAGCCGACGGAACGCGTTGGCCGGCACGTTAACTTTACTGGATCGGACGGCCGCGTCCTCCCTGCGGCCTCCCTGATCCCAAGCCTGGGCGTCTGGATAACCCCCATCCAGACGCCCTACGCTTTTGGTCTCAAACGTCCCTTTTTACAGCGGACGGGACCGATCAGCCGCGCACGATCACCGACACTTGCTGAGGCGCGCCGGAACTGGCGCCCGTATGGTCGCTTACCACCACATTGAAGCCGGCGGTCTTGCCGGGCGCACCGCTGTGCGTGAAAACAACATGGCCTGCGGCAAGGTCGGCCTGGGTGAATTGGGTCACCGGTTGACGTGGCGCGCTCGCCAAGGCGACGAACCCGTTCGTCGCATTGCCGACCTTGAAGATGAGGTCGGTTGCCGCATCGTCGGGATCGACGGCATTGAGGTCTTCCAGCTCAATGCGCACTGAGAGGCCGCGTTGCACGGTGATGGTGAAGTCGCCAGCCAGCGTCGGCGGGACGTTGCGTACCTCGGCGCTGAGATTGCCGCCGACCTCCATCGCCAGGGCGCCATACTGCACGTTGCCGCTCACGTCCGCGGAACTGCGGATATTGATCAAATTCTTGACGAACACGTTGCCCTGCAGCGTGCCGCTCACCTCGGCGGTTTGCGACCTGAGCGTCCCGTAGCAGCGGCCACCCTGATGGATGACGGCGGTATCGGCCGCCACCTTGCCTTCGACGTAGCCGAACACCTCGATCTGGCGGCAATTGCGCACTTCACCCTTGATGATGGTGTCTTCCCGGACCACCAGCAGGCCACTGTTGTCGGCCACGGCTCCCCCCAATTGCTTGCGCCCTTGGCCGCCCCCGGGCGCCGGTCGCTCGTCGGCAACGGCTGCGGCCCGCGCCCAGTATGGGCCGGGGCGGCCCGCACGTCGAGGCATACCTTGGGCCCTGCGCCCCCGGCGGTGGCGTCTCCATCACTCACCCGCCCGCCGGCGGCCTCGCCCTTGGCGCTGCCCGGCTGCGGCCGCCGGTAACAGTCCGGGGCCGCCGCGGCGTGCAGCACGGCCGCAACGGCTGGGCCAACTGGGTCCGATGTCCTCGGCGAGGATTGCCGGCTCGGGCGCGGCGCGGGCCAAAGCCGGGGAGGGGACGGTGAGGCAAGGGATGCCGCCACGCGCCCCCAGCCTGCCGTCGCCCGCGTTTGCCACATTGGGCAAATACTGGGATATTGGCGGCGCTTTGCGCTGACCGTGGGGTCGCTCTCAACCCCGCGCGGTCCGGGGGCAAGTGGAGCCCATTCGGGGCCCGGCGGATATTGCAGATGCTGACTTGGAGGCCGTCGAGTGATAGGCCCGGCCCGGCCATTGGCGCAAAGTCCTTGAGCGGACCGGATCTCAGACCGGACAAGCCAGTGCCACGGAGGCGCGCCGTGAGGCTGCCGTTTCTGCCTGCACCGGCCTTGGTTTTTGCGCTGGCAGTGCCTCGGGTTCGGCGCCGGCCACCGCCGCAATGGCGCCGATCTGCCGAGGCCTTTTGCCCTGCCGTAACGATGGTGCAAGCCATCCGCAAGCACGCGCTTTGAGCGATGTTTGCGCAGGCCGCGGCGCCCAAAACCGTCATCATCACCGGGGCAAGCCGCGGCCTCGGGCGGGCGCTGGCGCTTGCCTACGCTGCACCGGGGCGCCGGCTGGCGCTGCTCGCCCGCAACCAGGACTTGCTGAGCTACACGGCAAGGCTCTGCGAAATGCGCGGCGCGCAGGTCTTGCAAAAGACCTGTGATGTCACCGATCAAGCGGCGATGGATGCCTTCGTGGCGGCGGTGGAAGCGGAAGGACCAATCGACCTTGTAATCGCCAATGCGGGCGACTTCTGGGGCAATGGGCCCAACGGTGCGCTCGAGCCGCTGGCGCGCGCGCTCGGCCTCATCAAGGTCAATCTTGACGGCACCATCGTCACCGTCAATGCCGTGCTGGCGCGCATGCGGGCGCGCAAGCAGGGACAAATCGCCCTGATAGCCTGCCTGGCGGCCCTGCATCCGCTCGCCGACGCTCCCGCCTACAGTGCCTCGAAGGCGGGCCTGGCGGCCTACGGGGCCGCGCTCCGCGAGCTGCTGGCCCCGGAGGGCATCACCGTCTCGATCGTCTGCCCCGGCCATATCGATACCGATCAGACCGACGTCCAGGTCGGCCCCTTGCCCCTCCTGATGCTGCCCGACGAGGCGGCCCAGAAAATCACCGCCGGCCTTGCCCGGCGCCGCGGCCTGATTGTCTTCCCAAGACGGCTGGCTTGGCTCATTCGCTTGGGTTGGCTGTTGCCCTGGCAGCTGCGCGCCCGGCTCCGGCGTCCGTTGCGCTTTTACGTGAGCAATCGCCCGTGAGGCCCGCGGGTTGCGGCCGGTGCCGGGGCGCCGGGAGGCGGCTTGATGGCCGCAGCCACCGGGTCGCGGCGGCGCGCGGGGCGCACATTCAGATGGCCGAGCAGGCCATAAACTCCAGAACGGCACGCAGCAGAATTTCCGGGGTCTGGACCGCGGCATAATGGCCCGTGGGCAACAGCAGATAGCGCGCAGCGGGCATGCTGGCCGCGACCGCCTCGACGGCGGCGGGCGGGCGTGTGGCGTCGAGCGCGCCGGCGATCAAGAGGACCGGGCAGGCTATGCGCGCAAGTTCGCTCGTAAGGTCGGTTCGCAACAGCATGCGATAAATCGCGGCAAAACTGGCGGGGTCGCTGCCCAGCCAGCGCGCCCGGAAGGCGGCATAGCGAGGCCAATCGCCGCGCAGCTCGGCGGGGTAGCCGTTGTCGAGACCGTCGAGCACCGCGCGCAGGCCTTCACGCTCCATGCGCTCGACGTGTGCCAGCACGGCGGCGCGGCGATCTGCAGCAATGCCGGTTGCGGGACTGCAGGCCACGACCGCGGCCACGCGCTCGGGGTGACGCGCGGCGGCGGCGAGCGCGATCGCGCCGCCGACCGCCATTCCCACCAGCACGACCCTGTTGCCGATTTCGAGCGCATCGAGTAGCGCCATCAGGTCGGCAACCATGGTGTCGATGCTGAGGTTGCCGCGGATTTTCTCCGACAGGCCGGCGCCGCGCGTATCATAGCGCAGGACGCGACTGCCGCTGGCAAGCTGCGGCGCCACCAGGTCCCAGCTCTCGAGCGCGCCGCCCATCTCGTGCAGCAAGACCACCGTGCGGGCGCCGCTGCCGCGGAGCTCGTAGCGCAACGCCGTGCCGTTGACCTCGATAAAATCCATGGCGGCCGTCGGTCCCTAGCCCAATGCCGGGGCGAGCAGCGTCCCGCAATCGGGAGCGAATGCCAGGGGTGCCCCCGTGCGCGCCTGCAGCTCGGCTTGGCTCATGCCCGCCAGCATTTCGCGCACCAGCAGGCCCGCCGGCGTGATGTCGACGACCGCGAGATCGGTATAAACGCGGGTGACGCAGCGCACGGCCGTCAAGGGCAGGCTACAGCGCTCGAGCAACCGCGGCGTGCCGCGACGTGTGACGTGTTCCATCATCACCCAGACCTGGCGGGCGCCCGCCGCCAAGTCCATGGCGCCGCCAACCAGCGGGCCTTTGCTCGTCGAGCGCATGTCCCAATTGGCGAGGTCGCCGTTGCTTGCCACCTCGAAGGCGCCGAGGATGGTGACGTCGATATGTCCGCCGCGGATCATGGCGAAGGACCAGGAAGAATCGACGATAGCGGCGCCCGGCCGGAGCGTAATGCGCCGGCTGCCGGCGTCGACAAGATCGCTGTCGGCATGCTCGGCCGTCGCCAACGGGCCGACGCCAATGACGCCGTTCTCGGACTGAAAGAAGACGTCGAGGTCGGCCTTGAGATAGTCGGCAACCGCCACCGGCATGCCGATGCCGAGGTTGACAAGCATGCCCTCGCCGATGTCCTGGGCGGCGCGCCACGCCATCTGCAAGCGATTGAGGGGGGGCATGACTAGGCACCCACCGCCACGACGCGATCGATGTAGGCTCCGGGCAGCTGCACGCGCTCGTGTGGGATCGGCTCGTCGAGCACCTTTGCCACCTCGGCGAGCGCCAGTTTTGCCGCCGTTGCCATCACCGGGCCAAAGTTCATTTGCGCATAACGGAACTTTAGATTGCCGTAGCGATCGGCGGTATCGGCGCGCACCAGCGCCACATCGCCCTTGATCGCGTGTTCCAGGACGTGCTGGCGGCCATCGAAGATGCGTACCTCTTTGCCGTCGGCGAGCGCCGTGCCGAACCCAACCGGCGTATAAAAGGCGGGAATGCCGGCGCCGCCGGCACGGATCCGTTCGGCAAAGGTGCCCTGCGGCACGCACTCGAGTTCGATCTTGCCCGCAACCCACAGTCGCTCGAACGGCGAGGGTTCCTTGTCGTGGCCGCGCGCGGCCGTGCACACGACCTTGCGCACCAGCCCGGCCGCGATCAGCTCATGGGTCAGCGAATAGCGGTGCGTCGCCGAGTTGACCACCAGGGTCAGGTTCTTCGGGGCGCGCTCGCGCAAGGCGCGGATCAGCACGTTGGGAAAACCGGCCCCGCCAAAGCCTGAGATGAAGACCGTCGCCCCATCCCCGACGTCGGCCAGGGCTGCGGCGGCCGTGCTGACGCGCTTGTCGATCGGCATTGACTTTCCCATCCCCTCTGGCAAACGCCGAGCTTCCTCGCGGCAAAGAGCGGATCGCGCGGCCGCCAAAGAGCATCGCCGCGATCCCGGGCCGTGGGCTAGATCTCCGGGTTGATCAACTTGACGATGCTGCTCATGTCGAGATCGCCATGACCGTTGGAGATGTGCATGGCATAGGCCGCGGTCGCCGCGGCGCCCAGCGGCGTTGCGGTGCCGGCCATCTGGGCGGCCGCTTGTGAAAGGCGCAGGTCTTTCAGCATCAGTTTCGCGGCGAAGCCTGGCTTGAAACCATGGCTCGAGGCGGCGGCCGCCACCGCACCGGGCATCGGACACATCCGCGTCAAGATTACCGAGCCCGCCGTCGAGGTCGACAACACGTCGTAGAGCGTCTGCCGCTCGACGCCCAGCTTTTCCCCCATGACGAAGGCCTCCGACAGTGCTAACGCCGTGATGCCCGCCACCATATTGTTGCAGATCTTGGTGACCTGCCCGTAGCCGGGGCCGCCGCAGTGCACGATGTTCTTGCCCATGGCCTCGAGCAGGGGCCGGGCCTTGAGAAACGTTGCTTTGTCACCTCCGCACATGAAGGTCAGGGTCGCGGCCTCGGCACCGACAACGCCCCCCGAGACGGGCGCATCGAGCATGCCGAAGCCCGCGGCGGCGGCGGCCATGTGCACGGCGTGGGCGGTCTCCACGTCGATGGTGGAGGAATCGATCAAGAGCGCGTTCCGGTCGGCGGCGGCCAGCACGCCGTCCTCGAGGAAGACCGCGCGCACGTTTTCGCCGACCGGCAGCATGGTCACCACGAATTCGACGTCGGCGACCGCATCCTTGACGGAGGCAGCGCGCTTGGCACCGGACTGCACCACGAAGTTGACGGCGTCCTCCGACAGGTCGTAGACCTTGAGGTGATGTCCGGCCTTGATGAGATTGCGCGCCATCAGGCTGCCCATGTTGCCGACACCGATGAATCCGACACGCGCCATCGCCTTGCTTCTCCCGGTTGCCTTTGCCGGCCGCGCCGCGGCCGGTCGCCTCAATGTGTGGGGGTGTTGAGATTGACGGTAACGTTCTTGCGCTGCGTGAAGCTGTCGAGCATGCCCTCGAGCGAGAATTCGCGCCCAATTCCGCTCTGCTTGACGCCACCATAGGAATGGCCGGGGGATTGCCCAAGGCCTTGATTGACCTGCACCCAGCCGGCTTCGATGCTGTGCGCGGCACGCAGCGCCCGACCGATATCGCGCGTCCACACGTAGGCGGCGAGCCCATAGTGCGAGTCGTTGGCCATGCGAATGGCCTCGGCCTCGTCGGTCCAGCGGATGGCGACGAGAACGGGACCGAAGATCTCCTCGCGCGCCAGGCGCCAGTCGTTGGCGGCGTTGGCAAACACCGTCGGCAGCGCAAAATAACCCGCCGCCAGCGGACCGGAGCTCGGCGGCAGGCCGCCGAACAGCAGCTCGGACCCCGGCTGCTTTAGGCCTTCCTCGACGTAGCCGCACACCTTCTTGAACTGCTTCTCATTGATGATCGCGCCGATGTCGCTCGTCTCCTCCAAGGGGTCGCCAATCCTGAGTTTGGCGGTCTTTTCCGCCAACGCCGCGAGGAAGGCGTCGAAAATATCGGCGTGCAGGAACAAGCGCGAGCCGGCGGTGCAAGACTGGCTTTGCCGGGTGAAGCGCATCGCGGCGATGATGCCGTCGACAACCCAATCTGCCATGGCGTCGGGATAGACAATGGACGGGCTCTTGCCGCCGAGCTCTAGGGAAACCGGTACGATCCGGTCCGCCGCCGCGCGCATGATGAGCTTGCCGACCTCGGTCGAGCCGGTGAAGGACAATTTGCGCACACCGGGATGGCTGGCAAGGGCCGCGCCGGCCTCCTCGCCGTAGCCGGTGATGACATTGAGCACGCCCTTGGGCAGGTGCTCCTGACAAATGCTGGCCAGCCACAGCACGCCAAGCGGGGCATCCTCCGCTGCCTTGAGCACGAGCGTGTTGCCGGCGCAGAGCGCGGGTGCGATCTTCAAGGTCGCCAACAGCACCGGGGCATTCCACGGAATGATGGCGCCGACCACGCCGATCGGCTCACGGCGCGTATAGCTCAGCACCTGCTCGCCGAGCGGAATGGTTTCGCCTTTGAGCTCGCTGGCGAGGCCACCGAAGTAGCGCATGATATCGGCCGAATTCTTGGCCTCGGGTCGCGCCTGCGTGCGAATGGCGTTGCCGGTCTCCTCGGCAATGATCTTTGCCAGCTCCTCGATGCGCCCGTCCACGGCATCGGCGATCGTCTGCAACAAGCGTCCACGCTCCCGCGGTGCCACCCTGCTCCAGCTCGCAAAGGCTGCCGTCGCGGCCTTGACGGCGCGATCGACGTCGGCGGCATTGCCGCGCGGGACGCTGGCAAACACGCGGCGATTGCCCGGGCTTTCGACGCCGATCCGGTCACCGGAGCCGCCGGCCACCCAGCCACCGTCGATCAGCATCTCGACGCGCTTTGCCTTTGCCGCGCCGGCCGCCGCACCGCTCATCGCCACTGCCATTGCGATTTCCTCCTGTGGTCCGGCCCCCGCGCAAAGCATATCGTGCAGCTTTGGTAGGGTGAAGAAAAGTTTCGGCCGATGACCTGGCGCCGCGCCGGCCCGCGCCAGGCTGGCGGCGACGGCTACGATTGGCTGGCCGCGATCAGATCGAAGTCACCCCGCAGTACGGCGTCGAGCCGGCCGCTGCGCCAGCTCCCGTTCATATTGCGCACCAACGGCGACGGTGTGCTGCGGTAACGGCGCACGATGCTGCCCGGGCGCGGGCTGGCCTCGAACGCCTCCGCCAGCAGCCGCGCTTGCCTTTCGAGCGGCACGTCGCCGAGCGGCGCCACGGCAATCATCACCCGCGCCGTGGCGCGGCGCGGGCCTTTTTCCTCATCGGCCTCGAGCACGTGCAGCCCCACCTCCTGCGCCAGCACACGGTGAGCGCCAAAACCGCTGATCAGCAAGCGTGGGTGGCGCAGCTGAGCGGAGCTGTGTTCGCTCAGCTGCATGTGCCGGTTGTTGGCCCAGCCGCGATACATGTCCAGGAGCTGCCCACACCATTGGCGCGTGGCCTGGTGCTCGGCGGGCTTCTCAAACACCGGCTCGACCTGCAGCGCCACCTCGATCGGGGCGGCCTCGATGGCGTCCCTGATGCCTTCCTTGATCAAGTGGAGCTGCAGCGCCAGCCGCCCGGTTAGCTCGCGCGAGGTGTTGCCGCGGCGCTCGCGTCCGCGCAGCATACGCGTGTGTAGCGCGCTCGCCGTCTCCATGGCCGCTGCAACGCGGTCGATCAATGCCAGGCGCACAAGGGTCACGTGCCGACCGGGCTTTCTCCAGAAGTCGGTGGCGGACATCTCCTGGGCCAGGTCGCCCCGCAGCGTCTCCCACTCGGCCGAGGCCAGGGACTGCTCGATGATCTGGAACTCGCTCGCCAGCAGCGCCAGTTCGGCCGCCGCCCCTGTCGGCTTGAGCACGATGGCGAGCAGGCCCGGCGCGCCTTCGCCAACCTCGGCGCCGTCGAACCCCGCCTCGCGGTCGGGGTCCACGAACTCGGCCTGGATGGCGCGGCCGTCGCTGCGCACGAACACGAATTGGTCGCCTTCCGGAAAGCGCCGCTCCACGATGGTTGCCGCCAATGGCGCGATCACGTACTGGTCGATGGCCCGCTTGAGCGGCCGCGCCCCCATTGCGGCGGAAAAGCCCTTCTCCAGCAGGAAATCCTGCGCCGAGGCCTCCCATTCCACCGCCCATTCGCGGTCCTTGAGGCCGCGCCGGTCGAGCACGGCATTGAGCTCCTTCTTCAGGATCTCGCGCATAAGCTCGCGCGTCAACGGCCGGAACACGATCACTTTGTCGAGGCGGTTCTGGAATTCGGGGCGGAAGGTCTGGCCGATGGCGCGCAGCACCTGCTCGTCGGTGAAGCTCTGGCCGGCCGGCGCAAAGCCCAGTCCTCGGCCCTCGTGGCTGGTGGCGCCGAGATTGGTGGTCAGAATGATCATGCAATGACGAAAGTCGGCGACCTGCCCCAGCGTGTCCGTCAAGCGTCCATCGTCGAACACCTGCAAGAACAGGTCCCAAATGTTGGGATGCGCCTTCTCGAACTCATCGAGCAGGACCACGGAAAAGGGCTGCTTGCGCACGCGGGCGATCAGGGAATCTGTTTCGCCGCCGACGCCGCCGTCGCCGATGATCTTGGCGGTGGCCTCGGCCGCCTGAAACTCGCTCATGTCGAGGCGAATGAGGCGATCGGTCGAGCCGAATAGATATTCCGCCGTGGTTTTGGCAAGCTCCGTCTTGCCGGTCCCCGTCGAGCCGGCGAACAACAACACCCCGATCGGCTTGCCGGGGTCGTTGAGGCCCGCCTTCAACATGGCGATACGCTCGACGATGGCCGCGACGGCCTCGTTCTGGCCGATCACGCGGGCGCAGAAGTAGGCGCGGATCTCGCCGAGGTCTATGCGCTCCTGGTTGTCGAGAATGCCGATCGGCAACCCGGTCAATTGCGACAGGGTGGCGATGACGTCGCGGGCCGCGACCTTGGCGCCGCCGCCCTTGCCGGCCCGGTTGGCGGTGAGCCGGATCAAATCGATGGCGGCGCCGGGAAGATTGCCCGAACCCATGTACTGGCGCGCCGAGGCCAGCGCCGCGTCGATCGCGCCAGGCTCGAATTTGAGGCGCGTCTTGGCAGCCAGGCGCTCAACCAGGCTTTCCGCCAGCGCCGCCGTGCGCTGTTGGTCGAGCGGTTCGAGACGGACGATTTCCAACAGGCCGCGCAAGGCCGGGCGGAACTGCAAGAGCCGCGCCATGGTCTTGGGCGAAACCTCGGTCCACACCAGCAGCCGCCCGGCCTGAATGGCGGGCAGGATTTGATCGAGAATGCTTGCCGCCTGGCCCTGGTGCGTGCCGCTGCGCGCCAGCTGCAGGATGTCGGGAATGTACCAGATCAGCTTCTTGCTCACGGCCGCTTCTTCGAGGGTGCGCTGAATGCGCCCCTCGAGCTGGCCGAACCACTGCTGGCCCGCCATCAGATCGGCGCCCCCCGCCTCGAAAATCGTCCAGCCGCGCCGCGCCAGTCGGCGCGCCAGCAGCTGCAGGAACGAGGTCTTGCCGACCCGGGGCTCGCCGCTCACCAGCAGCGAGCGCACCGGCGTCAGCTGGGCGCCCGCCTGCGCAGCCTCCAGCGCCTCGCCCCACTCGTCGAGTTCGATCAGAAGCTGATCCTCCTTGCCGTCGGCCCAAAAGCGGCCGAACGAGGCGAGAAAACCGCGGTCGACATTGCTCCGCTGCAGGCTATCGAGCTCACCCGTCAGCGCCGTGGCCATGGGATGATTGACGCGCTCGAGAAAGCCTCTAATGGCGCCCCTGGACGCCGCCGGGGTCCGCGCCAGGGAGGCGCCGAAGGTCGCGCTGTCGGCCTTGGCCGCCCGCTGGCTGAAGTAGTCGCGAAAAAACGACAGCATGAGCACGTTCTCGGCCCACCATTCCTTGGCGGCCGCCAGCGGCTCACCGACCGGCGGCCGCCGCTCCAGCCCACTCAGGTATTTGAGGGCGAAGAACATGGCCCACAGCTGCAGTTTGTCGAAATCGGCGCTGATCGCCTCGGCAAGCTCGCTGCCGTCGGGGCGTTGCGCGAGCGCGGCCAAGGCGGCGCAGGAGAGCGCCCAATTGCTGCCGAGCGCGTACTGGCTGACAACCTCGAGCGACACCGCCGGTTCGGCCAACAGGCTGGTGGCCTCCTTGAAGCCTGCCTGGTCCTCCAGTTCGCGGGGATGGGCGTAGTTGGCCGAGTAGGCGGCGAAGGTTGCCTCCAAGCGATGCAAGCGCGCCGTCAGCGTCGCGGGCTCCGCCGTTAAGGTCTCGGGAGCCGCCACCGGCGCGGGCCCGCGCGACGGTGGCGCCGGCTTGTCCCCCTGGCGGCGGTTGAGCACGATGGCGAGCAGGAGGCCCGCGATGGTTCCGATGATGATGCCGACGACCGTCGCCAACCCGCTCCCCTCCGCGCTCCTCGCCAAGTCTCAAGCCTTGGCGGCAAAGCAGCAAAGGAGGTTCGAGGGGGGCTGTCAACGCTGCGCGCGCGTGCGCGCGCCCAGCGGCGGCGTCGAACTAGCGGCTGAGCCGGAACGACGCCGAGCCGCTACTGCTGGTCAGGCGCACGCTTTGGCTGCTGCCGCGCAAAATCACGTAGATGCGCCCGGTAATGTCGTATTCGCTGTTGTAGAAGGTGCCGGAATAGCGATTGTCGCCGACCTTTTGCAGCGTGGCGCTTTGGGCGGCCTTGCCCGACGCGGTGGCACAGGTCGCGCGCAAGACGTAAACGGCGTTGGAGCGACGGCTGTAGTGGGCGCGGCAGCGCGCCTGCTCTTCCGCTCCCGAGGCAAACCTCACCGTGCCGCCGCCCGACCAGGAGCCTTCGAGCCCCGCCGCCTCGGCCAGGCTTGCACCGCCCAAAAGGCCACCGCCCAAAAGCCCAATGACCAACAGCGAGAGCCCGATGGCGCGCTCAACGCTTCTGCGCACATGCTGCAACGCCTTGCTCAGGAGGACGGTGGTTTCTGGGCGCGCTTGGGGATTGGACATCGGGGTTGATCTCCTGGCGGCGCACCGACCATCGCTGATTCGGCGCGTCCCGTGTACGAGGCCGGCGGTGCCGCGAACAGTTATATTCGCTCGCCTTAACCTCACCTGAATACGCAAGCGCGCGGGTTGGTTCCCGCGTGCGGCCAACGTCGAGATGGCTATCCCGGGCCAGGAGCGCAAGGAGGCAAGCAACAGGCGGGGGTTCACGAAATGCGGCGCTGGAGCTGGCCGCCGATACGCCGCGGCGCAGCATGAAGCCGTGGCACGCGGCACGTCGCGCTCCTGACCTGCTCAGCTGCTGGCGGCAAAGCTGGTCGTGGACGGTTGGCTCTCTGTTCTACTCGGCGGCGATCGAGAGCAGCGGCGATCTACTTGGGGCAGATGTAGCCCGTCCCGCTCGGACTTTTGAAACAGCCCACCGATTCCGGCAAAAACAGCTTCGGCAAATACAGCACCACGCTCGGGAATAACACCGTGAAGGCAATGGTCGCGAAAAACACGACATAGATCGGCAGGGAAGCAAACATGGCCCTGCTGAATGGCACGCCAACAAATTTCGAGGCCACGAGCAAGGATAGACCGTAGGGTGGCGTAATCAGCCCGAACACCAGGGTGGTGATTAAAACCACGCCCATGTGAAGCGAATTGATGTCGCCCAGCTCATTGAGCTTGATGATGATCGGCATGAAGATGATGATCGCAGGAACGGCATCCATGAAATCGCCGATCACAATGAACAGCAGCACCAGCAAGAACATGATGATGCGGCCGTCATGGCCGGCGATCAGTTCAATCCAACCCGAGACGATATCGGGACCGCGCAAATAAGCGAGCATCCAGCCGAAGGCGGAAGCCGCCGCGACCAGCGCCAACGGAATCGAATAGAGCAGCCCCGTGTAGACGAAATCGCGTGGCAGATGACGAATGTGGCCGCGGGCGAGCAGCGGCACCAGCACCAGGATGATATAGACCGATGCCACCATGCCGGCCTCGGTCGGGGTGAACCAGCCCGTCAGAATGCCACCCATGATGATGAGCGGGATCATCAGTGGCAGCACCGAGGCGCGTGCGGCAGCCGCGAACTCGCACAAGCTGGCGCGCGGCTTGCGCAGGCCGGTCGGCCCGAAAAAATGTGAGTAGATCATCAGGCCGATGCCGATCAGCAGGCCGGGCACGATGCCGGCCAGGAACAGTCCGCCAATGGAGACGTTGCCGGTGGCGCCGTAGACCACCGCCATGATACTCGGCGGGATCAGGTTCGCCATCGTCGAAGCGCAGGCAATCAGGGCCGACGTGAAAGCGCGGTCGTAGCCTTCTCTCGTCATCTCCGGGGCGACGGTGCGGCTGAGGACCGCAACATCGGCCGTCGACGAGCCGGAAATACCGGCAAAAAACATGCTGAACAGGGTCACGACCTGCGCCAGGCCGCCGCGCAGATGCCCGACCATCGTCTGGGCCAAGCGGATCATGCGGTTGGTGACGTCCGCCGAGGTCATCAGCTCGCCGACCAGCAAAAAGAACGGCACCGCCAGCAGGATTTCCGAATCGATGCCATGGAACATCTGTCCGACCATCGACTGCATACTGATCGGGGTCAGGCCGCAGGCGACCAAAACGCCGGCCATCAGCGCGAACGCGACCGGGACGCCCATGTAACCGAAGCCCAAAAAAAGGCCGGTCATGAGCAGCAGAATCGCGCCGTTGCTCATTTGACGATGCCCGCAAAATCGTCGGCGTCTTCCGGCCCCTCGAAACCGTGACGCCAGCCATTGACGATTTGCTCGACGGCAAACAGCACGATCAGCGCGCCGGCAACGGGGACGCTCGCCGTATAGGTCGCCAACGGAAGCAGGGAGGGTGCGCGAAAGCTTCCCATGTCGTTGAGACAATTCTGCGTGCCAAACACGACCATCGCCAGCCCGACCATCAGAACGATCAGCCGGTTGGTGATCTCGAGCAGGCTGCGCTTGGGTCCGCGCATGCGCTTGGTAATTTCCACCAGATTGAGGTGATCGATGCGTCGCGTCGCCGTGGCCATGCCAATGAAGACGCCCCAGGCGAAAAAGCCCGTTGTGACGAGCTGCAGCCAAAGCCAGGGGGTGCCAAGCTCGCGGGTCACGACATCGCAAAAGACCGAAAGCGTGAAGCCGCCGATCGAGATCCCACACAATACCATGAGGAGATGCTCGAGCGGATCCAGCGCCTTCCATTTAAGGTGGCGATGGCGGGCAATGACTAAGGACTGGTTCACGGAACGCACCCCAGCAGGCAAGCCGTGGGCGACGGCGCATGTCGCGCCGTCGCCGGTCGGTCAAATCGCGAACCGGGTCATTTGATGTTGCGGACCAGCTCGAGGATCTTCACGGCGTGGGGTCCCAGCTCCTTGGCAAGTTGGTCCTGAATCGGCTGAGCTGCCGTCGCGAAGCCCGATTTATCGACCCCGTCGACCACCTTCACCCCCATTTTTTTGAGCTTTTCGGCGGAGTCGGCCTCAAGTTGCAGCGCCTTGGCGGGCTCGGTCTTGCCAACCTCATCGGCGGCGGCCTGGACCCACTGCTTTTCTTGATCGCTCAGACTGTTCCAGGTCTTGTCGCTGACCCAGATGCAGTTGTTGTTGGCTTCGTGCTCGGTGAGCGACAGGATGGGTGCCACCTCGTAGTGCTTGTTGGCCATGTAAACGTTGACGCCATTCTCGGCGACGTTGACGACACCCGTCTGCAGCGAGGTGTAGACCTCGCCGAACGGCATGTGCACGGTTTGGGCACCGTAGGCCGGAAAGTGCGTGTCCTCAGTCTTGGTAGCCTGCACGCGCACCTTCTGGCCCTTCACGTCTTCGACGCTTTTGATTTCCTTTTTGCTGTACATATTGCGCATGCCCATGGTCATCAGGGCGAGTACCTGCGCGCCTTGCACGGAATCCTTCACCATCTCGCGGAACGCTTTTGACACGTTGGCATCGCCGATCGTGTTGGCCAAATGCTTCTGATCACGGAAGATGAAGTGCAACGAGAGCACGCCTGCTTGCGGGGCGACCGTGGAGGCGTTGGCCGTCGAAGTGATGACAAAGTCGATATCGCCCGAGCGGATCTTCTGCAGCATCACCGGTTCCTGCCCCAATTGGGCGCCAGGGAACTGGTCGATGCTCATCTTGCCACCGCTCAGCTCCTTCAGCTTGGCATCGAAGATGTCGGCGGCAATGCCGTAGGCCGTGGCGCGCGGCTGGTCATAGGCGAAGGTGAACTTTCGCTGCGCCTGTGCTTGCGAGGACTGGGCAAACCAAGCAAGCACCGCCAAGGACAGTGCCGCGGCACGCCAGGCCACAGTGAGGGCACGCATTTTGTTTCACTCCCGGAAAAAAACGTCCTCATTTACAAAAAACAATGGTCACAGGCGCATGCGCGGTGTCAACAAGGTTTGCGCCATCCTCCGCCAAAATGCCTACAATGCTTGCACCGGCGCTGCCCAAGGAGAAATTCATGCAGAAGACCAAGACCAAAAGCAAAAAGGCTACCGCTCCCCATCCCGAGGTGCTCGCCGTATTCGAGGACATCAAGCGCACGCGCAACGTGCCCGACGTCAACAACTTCTGGAAATATTTGGCGCGTGATCCGGCCCTGCTGGCGCGCACCTGGCAGGGCGTCAAAGAGGTGATGGCCCCGGGCGCCCTCGATCCGCTGGTCAAGGAGATGCTTTACGTGGCCGTCAGCGTCACCAACGGTTGCGGCTATTGTATTGCCAGCCACAGCGCGGCCGCGCGCAAGGCCGGCATGACGGAGGCCATGTTCGGTGAGCTCATGGCCGTCGTCGGCCTGGCAAATGCCACCAATCGCCTGGCCAACGGCTATCGTGTCCCGATCGACGCCATGTTTGAAACCTAGACCGAGGCCGACGCCTAACGCGGGGTACCCAGCATGATTGACGTCTCCAGCTTTTCCAGCGACGCCCTGCTCGCCGAGCTGATCGAGTGGGTCAAGATCGAGAGCCCGACCTATGACGCTGCCGCCGTCAACCGGATGCAAAGTTTTATTGCCGCCCGGATCGGCAGCCTCGGCTTCCAGGTCGAGTGCCTGCCGGGTCGCGAAGGCCTCGGTGACATCCTGCGCTGCCGGCGCCCCGGGCGGACCGAGGCGGCAGGTCTCCTGTTGATTGCGCACGCCGACACCGTGCACCCCGTCGGTACGCTCGCCGGCAAGCTGTCGGTCCGGCGCGAGGGCGATAAATGTTTCGGTCCCGCCATTTACGACATGAAGGGCGGCACCGTCATGGCGCTGGCCGCACTGCGGGTGGCGATCGAGGCCGGCAAGCTCAAGCTGCCGACCACCATCATTATCAATCCCGACGAGGAGATCGGCAGTCCAACCTCGCGTCAGCTGATCGAAGCCGAGGCGCAGCGCCACAAGTATGTGCTGATCCCAGAGCCCGCCAAGGGGCCGCGCGGCGAGGTGACCACCGGGCGCCATGCCTTCCAGCGCTTTTTCCTGACCACGCACGGGCGCCCCGCCCACTCGGGCTGGACCAACAAGGATGGCCGCTCGGCGGTACGCGTGATGGCGCAGCTGGTTGAGGAGCTCGAGAGCAGGTCCGATTTCGAGCAGGGACCGACCTACGCCGTCAGCGTCTTTCACGGGGGACAGTGGGTAAATTGCGTGCCCATGATCTGCACGGCGCAGGCGCTGTGCGTGGCCCGCGACCTTGCGACCTTTGCCGAAATCGGCCGCGTCATGGATGGCCTCAGCGGTACCCGCGCGGACGTGCGCATCCAAGTCGAGCGCGGGCCCGTGCGGCCACTCTGGACCGCGCAGGCGCCGACCATGGCCCTCTACGAGCGCGCCAATCGCATCGCCGGCGAGATCGGCTTTGCGCTGCCGCACGGCCAGCACGGCGGCGGCTCGGACGGGAATTTCACGGGGGCGCTCGGAGTTGCGACCCTGGACGGCCTGGGCGTCATGGGCGGCGGCGCCCATACGTTGGAGGAGCACATTTTGGTGTCCTCCCTGGTGCCGCGGGCGACGCTGCTTGGCCGCCTCATGGCCGAGCTGGAATGAGGTTCACGCGCCGCGGCGGCGCCCGGTGGCAAGGCCGGGCACCGCTGTGGCTTGGCGCGCGCTCAGGTCGCGTCCCGCCGCACGCCGCTGCTCGGCTCGTGTCCGCCTCGCGCAGGCAAAGGGTGGCAGAGGGTGGGCCATTGCCGCTTGACCGGCCGCGGCGCCGTTTCGGCGGTAGCACGTTGCCGCCCGCGCGCGTATGCTCGCACGTTCTCATAGGCGAGCCGCCACAGAGGTGCACAATGGACCGATCAGCCCGCAACTATCCGCTTGAGGATATCGACCGAGAGACGATGTTCCATCCGAACACCTCGATCGTCGACCACCTCAAAAAGGGTCCGCACATCATGGCGCAGGCCAGCGGCGTGCGGGTCAAAGACCGGCAGGGCCGGGAGCTGATCGACTGTGGGGCAGGGCTATGGTGCGTCAACATCGGCTACGGTCGCCGGGAAATGGGCGAGGCCGCCAAGAGGGCGATCGACAATCTGGCCTACCACCACATTTTCGGGGGCGCCTCGAACGAGCCGATCATCCGCCTGGCCGAGCGCGTGCTGGGCCTGTTTCATAGCAAGGCTGGCGCACCGCACCTTTCCAAGGTCTTCTTCGGGTCGGGCGGCTCGGACGCCAACGATACCAACTTCAAGCTGGTGCGCTACTACAACAATCTGCGCGGCAAAGCCAAAAAGAAGAAGATCATCTCGCGTTTGGGCGCCTATCATGGCCTCACCTATGCCGCGGGCTCGCTCACGGGCATCCCCGTCTACCACAAGGCCTTCGATTTGCCGGTGCCGGACGTGTTGCACACCTCCTGCCCGCACTACTTCCGTTACGCGAACGCGGGCGAGAGCGAGGAGGCCTTCGGCGAGCGCATGGTCGCCGAAGTCGAGGCGCTGATCGCCAGGGAAGGCGCCGACAGCATCGCCGCCTTCATTGCCGAGCCGATCATGGGCACCGGCGGCGTTCTGCTGCCACCCAAGGGCTACTTCCCGAGGCTGCAGGCGCTGTTCGAGCGGCACGACATCTTATTCATCGCCGATGAGGTCATCACCGGCTTCGGGCGCACGGGACATTGGTTTGCCACCGGTGGTATGCAGCTCAAGCCCGACATCGTCACTTTGGCCAAGGGCATCACCTCGGCCTATTTCCCCGTCTCGGCCTCGGTGATCTCCGAAAAAATCTGGGCCGTGCTCAAGCATGCTTCGCCCGAATTCGGGCCGGTCATGCACGGCTTCACCTATTCGGGTCACCCGGTCGGTGGCGCGCTTGGTCTCGTCAACATCGACATCATGGAGAAAGAGGGCCTCATTGAGCAGGCCGCCGAGGTCGGCGCCTACCTACGGCAGTTGCTTAAGGAACGCGTTGGCAGCCATCCTCACGTCGGCGAGGTGAGGGGGATGGGCCAAATGCTGGCGGTGGAGTTTGTCGCGGAGAGGGCCGCGCGGCGCTTTTTCGACGCCAAGGCCGGGGCGCATCGGCTCGTTGCCGCCAAGGCGCTCGAGTTCGGCCTGCTGACGCGGGCGCTGCCCTTCATCGAGGTCAACTCGTTCTCGCCGCCGCTCAACATGACGCGCAGCGATGCCGAAGATGCGGTCGAACGCTACGGCAAGGCTCTCGATGCAATCACGCCGGACTTGGCAAGGCTGGCCGACAAGGCGGCCTAGCGGCCGGGCAGGGGAGAAGCGGATTAATGCGGCTTGGCATCTATCTCAACTCTCAGCACCCCGACGGCGACGACCCCGCGCGCCGGCTAGCCGAGACCTTGGAACAGGTGCGCCTGATCCGCGCGCTCGGATTTGATTCGATCTGGGCTGGGGAACACCACGTCACCCCGGGGTTCCACTTCTTCCCGCAATTGTCCTTACTTGCGCGCGTCGCCGCCGAGGCCGAGGGCCTCTGGCTCGGCACCAACGTCACCTTGTTGCCGTTGCACAACCCGGTCGAACTGGCCGAGCACGGTGCCTTTCTCGACGTGGCAACGGGTGGCCGTTTCCTGTTCGGCCTCGGTCTCGGCTACCGAGCCGAGGAATATGCCATCTACGGCATCGCCATGCGGCAGCGCGTGGGACGCTTCATGGAAGCAATCGAGATCATCCGGCGGCTGTGGAGCGAGGACAACGTCGCGCATCACGGGCACTACTGGCAGTTCAGCGGGGCCAGCATTCGGCCGCGTCCGCTGCAGTCGCCGCGCCCACCGCTCATTATCGGCGCCCAGGTCGAGGCGGCGATCGAGCGCGCGGCAAAAATCGGCGACGGCTGGCTGATCGTGCCGATTCCGACCACCGATCAGTTGATCGGCCAGGTGGCGACCTACAGGCGGGCCCGGGCGCAAGCTAAGCTGCCGGCGAGCGCGCATATCTGCCGGTTGCTGGAGGTTGGCTGCGCCGCCGACGAAGATCAGGTGCTGCGCCGCGTCGCGCCGTTCCTGATCGAAAAATACAAGGCCTACTTCTCCTGGGGGTTGGAGGGGCTCACGCTCGATCCCGACGCCTCGCCGCAACAGCAATTCCGCAGCCTGGCCCGCAACCGTTTCGCCGTTGGCACGCCGGCCCAGGTGGTCGATGCCTTGCTGGCACAGGCGCAGGCGGGCGTGCAGCATCTGAGCATGCGCGTGAGCTGGCCCGGCATGGCGCAGGATGACATCCTCGCCGGCATCGAGCTGTTGGGCCGCAAGGTGTTACCCGAGGTGCGCCGCCGTGCGGGTTTGACGGGGTGATGCCCCGTCAGGCCAGCCAAATCTCAAACCGATCTCGAATTCTTGCTCCGGCTTCGTCATTTCTCGGTCCAGCGCCGCGCCTTCGCGCACCGCTGCCGGCGAGGCCCGCGTCAGCGCGAATAGACCCAGGGCCGCCGCCGACGGTCCTCGGTCTGAAAGGCGGCGATCTCGGCGGCGCGTTGCAGGGTGACGGCGATCTCGTCGAGGCCTTCGAGCAGCGCCTGGCGCCGCTTCGGCTCGACCGTGAAGCGGTGGCGGGTACCCGATGGGGCCGTGACCGTCAGCTCGTTGAGATCGACGCTGATGCGGCCGGCGCCTTGGCTCGCTTCAACTTCGCGCGCCAAGCTCTCGACCGTCGCGCGGTCGAGCACGACCGGCAGCACGCCGTTTTGAAAGCAGTTGTTGAAAAAGATGTCGCCGAAACTCGAGCCAATCAGGCAGCGCACGCCCATTTCCTTGAGCGCCCACACCGCCGCCTCGCGCGATGAGCCACAGCCGAAGTTCACGCCGGTAATGAGAATTTGTGCGCTCCGGTAGGGTGCACGGTTGAGGATGAACTCCGGGTTTTCCGAGCCGTCAGGTTGGTAGCGCAGGGGGCTAAAGCACCACTGCCCGAGACTGCCGCGCGTTGAGTTGCCAACCATGCGCGAGATCGGAATGACGATATCCGTATCGATGTTGGCGCGCAGGAGCGGCGCTGCAACCGAGGTAAGGGTGGTGAACTTTTCCATCATGCGTGCTCCATACGCCGCACGTCGGTGATGGCGCCGGCAACGGCCGCTGCCGCCGCCATTGCCGGGCTCGCCAAGTGCGTTCGCGCGCCTGGCCCCTGACGCCCGACGAAGTTGCGATTAGAGGTGGATATGGAGCGTTGCCCGCGCGGCACCGTCTCGCCGTTGGCCGCCAGGCACATGGAGCAACCGGGCTCACGCCATTCGAATCCGGCTGCCAGGAAGATGCGGTCCAGGCCTTCGGCGACGGCGTCGCGTTTCACTTGCTCGGAGCCGGGCACCACCCAGGCCCGCACGCCTTCGGCCACCTTGCGGCCACGCGCCACGGCGGCCGCAGCGCGCAGGTCGGACAGGCGGCTGTTGGTGCACGAACCGATGAACACCCAGTCCACCTTGGTGCCGATGATCGGCTGGTTTGGTTGCAGCCCCATGTAGTCGAGCGCGGCTTCAATGCCGCCGCGGCGGCTCGGATCGGCTATCGTCGTGGGGTCGGGGATCGACTGATCGACAGCCATTACGTGCTCCGGGCTGGTCCCCCACGTCACCTGCGGCGCGATGCTCGCCACATCGATCGTGAGCTCACGGTCGAACCGGGCATCGGGGTCGCTCGGCAGCGTGCGCCAGTCGGCGACGGCTTGCTCCCAAATGGCTGCCTTGGGCGCGAAGGGGCGACCGGCGAGGTAGTTGAAGGTCGTGTCGTCGGGAGCAACGAAGCCCATCTTGGCGCCGAGCTCGATCGAAAGATTACAGATGGTGAGCCGACCCTCAACGTCGAGTGCGCGCACAGCACTGCCGGCATACTCAACCGCATAGCCCGTGCCGCCGGCCGCGCCGATTTCGCCAATCAGCCGCAGGATCAGGTCCTTGGCCGTGACGCCCACCGGCATGGTGCCCTCGAAGCTGACGCGCATGGCCTGCGGCCGCCGCTGCACGATGGTCTGGGTCGCCAGCACGTGCGCCAGTTCCGAGGAGCCCACGCCGAAGGCCAAGGCGCCGAGGCCACCGTGCGTACAGGTGTGGCTGTCTCCGCACACGATCAGGCAGCCCGGCAGGCTCAAGCCAAGCTCGGGCCCCATCACGTGCACGATGCCTTGTCCGGGCTCGTCAATGTCGAACAGACGGATGCCGACGGCGCGCGTCTCCTCACGCAAGGCGCGCAAAAGATCACTGCCGACGGCGGAGGTGCCGATCCGGCCAGGGGCGCTGGAAATGGCATGGTCCGGTGTCGCAAAGGTAAGCTGGGGACTGTGCACGGCCAAGCCGCGCTGCTTCAGGTCGAGCAAGCCGCGGGAGCCGCCAAGGTCGTGCAGCAGATGCCGGTCGACGTGTAGCAGATAGGCATTGTCGCCAAGATCGGCGACCACGTGGGTATCCCAAATCTTGGCCAACTGGGTGCGGGGCTGCATGAAAGTCCCTCTCCTTCAAGGCCGCGGCAAGCCACGACCGGGTGCCTTTGGCCTATGCCGCTCATGACGGGCGCGGGTGAGCCGACGCCGCTAGACGCGGCGATGGCGCTGTGCCGCAGTCTCGCCTGCCCCCGCCATGTCCCCCTTGTCCTGCGAATTGTCCTGCAGACAAACTTCGTTTGGCTCCGCCCTTCTTCTTTTGGCTCGGCCCTTTGGCTCGGCCCTTTGGCTCGGCCCTTTGGCTCTGCCCGTCTGGCTTTGCCCGTCTGGCTCTGCCCTTGCCGTCGCGCCGGCCAGTGCTGAGCGCGCCAGCCGCGGTTCGGCGCAACCCTTTTTACTCAACTCCCCGACGCAACTCCTCTACTCAACCCCTCTAGTCAGAACCCTTCTACCGGTAGCACTGCCGCAAAAGGGGAAAGCTTGGCCATTGGGCTCTGTGCCGAGCTTCGCCCCAATACTGCGGCAGGGCGCGCATCCTGACAAGTTTGAGCCGCGCGCGGGGCCTTTGGCGGGCGCGGCCGCGGCGTCGTCCCCATGGCGCAGGACTACCCCGATCTGCCAACCGATCTGGTTGATTTGCAAGGCTTGAGCTTGACAATGCAGAAGAGGAGCTCAAGCTGCGGCGCGCCGCCCATAGGTGCTGGGAGCGGGCCGGCAACCCTCCTCGCTGATGGTCCCATCCTGGAAAATGGTCCCACCCAGGAAATGCCGCATTTTGGGGGGATGCCCTATTGCGAGGTGAGGAGAAAAGTGGACATCGCCATCGCGCCCATTGCCAAGCCGCTGCGCACGGGGGCCTTTGGCTTTTGCGCGTGCCTGGTGGGGTGGGGCGGGGCCCTGGCGCAGGAATACTGCGTCGCCTGCACGCAGCCCAACGCGGTCTACCGTTGCGTCATCGAGGACGCGCGACCCGGCGGCCAATCGCTGACGCGGCTATGCCTCAGCGCCTTGACAAAGGACGGTGGTCACGCCAGCTGCAGCGTCAAGGGCGGCACGGTGTTTGACTGCAACGGTCCCATTAAGCGCGTGCCGTGGACCGCGCAGGAGACCGGCCGCGTCGCCGAGCCGGCGGCGCCAGAGCAGGCAAACCCAGGCGCGGGCAATGCCAAGTCGGCACCCAAGGGCGAGCCGAAGACCCTCGTTGATCTGGCAAAACAGGCCAACGAAAACATGCAGAAGGCCAACGAAGACATGAAGGAGCAGGCCCAGTCCGCCGGTCAGGCGATCGGCAAGGCGACCAAGAAGACCTGGGAATGCATGTGGTCACTTTTCATCCGCTGCT
>Ga0081540_1000456_pt1 | contig 40593 bp, 35 predicted proteins | sample TabmetS2T1R1_FD_71024 | JGI IMG/M metagenome (GOLD analysis project Ga0081540, IMG submission 71024) | Tabebuia heterophylla rhizosphere microbial communities from the University of Puerto Rico - S2T1R1 | ecosystem: Host-associated > Plants > Roots > Rhizosphere ...
GGGCACTGTGCGGTGCGCCCGGCGGAGGCGCTCAGCCCTGCCGGGCGGGCTGCATGGGCGCGGCGCAGGCGCGGGCTGCATGGGCGCGGCGCAGGCGCGGGCTGCATGGGCGCGGCCCGGCACGGGCGGGGCTGGGGCGCGGGCAGCCCCTCGCATCGGGCGGAAACCGTCACGATCATGGCCTGCCTCCCCTATTGTCTCGATCATGTGTTCGACGGTGGAGGGGCGCCTGGCAATGATCGGTAGGGCCATCGACGAGGTGGCTGCGGCAGCGAGCGGGGGCGCCACCACAGGTGCCGGTCTGGACGACCTGACCGCCCGGCTGGCCGCCATCTGGGCCATGCTCGCCGAACTCGATCCCGCGCTGGCCGGGCGGCTGCGGGACTACGCCCTCGGTGGCGAATAACCGAGCCGCAGGGCCCGGGCCATGGGTGAACCCAGATCATGATCACGGCTTCGCTGTAGTCCTGATGACAGTGATCCCATGATCACGAACTGGAACAGGTTTCGGGCCTGGGCCACCGTCTCTCTGCAGCAGTCATCCCATGATCACGGTCCCAGGAGCGGGCGTACTCAGTCCAGTTACTGCATCACGCGCCGAACGGGCGGCGGGCCTGGCTCAGGAGCCGGTGACCTCGACGTCGAGCGTGGCGGTGACCTCGGGATGCAGGCGGACAGTGACCTGGTGCGACCCGATGGTCTTGATCGGGTTGCGTATCTCGATCCTGCGCTTGTCCAGGCTCGGGCCGCCGGCCGCGCGGACGGCGTCGGCGATGTCCGCGGGCCCCACCGAGCCGAACAGCCTGCCGGTGCCGCCGGCCCGGACCTGCAGCCGGACGTTGAGTGCCGCCAGCGCGTTGGCCGTGTCCCTGGCGTCGTCAACGCCGCGGATGTCGCGGGCGGAGCGGGCACGCTTGATCAGGTCGACCTGCTTCTCGGCCCCGCGTGTCCACCGCATGGCCAGCCCGCGTGGCACCAGGTAGTTCCGGCCGTACCCGCCTGCCACCTCCACCACGTCGCCGGGGGCGCCCAGGCCGCTGACTTCCTGGGTGAGGATGAGCTTCATCGGTGTGCGACTCATCGCGTTGATCCTCCCGGCCTAGCGTGGGGTGCTGGTGTACGGCAGCATCGCCATCTCACGGGCGTTCTTGATCGCCGTGGCGACGTCGCGCTGGTGCTGGGTGCAGTTGCCGGTCACCCGCCTGGCCCTGATCTTGCCGCGGTCGGAGATGAACTTCCGCAGGAGCCCCGTGTCCTTGTAGTCGACGTAGGTGATCTTCTCCTGGCAGAACAGGCAGACTTTCTTTCTTGGCTTGCGAATGGGTGCTTTCGCCATCGTGGTGCTCCTTGGGAGAGCCCCGCTTAGCGCGGGGATGGTGTGTTGTCAGGTGCTAGAACGGGGGTTCGTCGGACGCGCCGTCGCCTCCGAAGCTGCCGGTGTCCGAGGCCCACGGGTCGTCGGCCGCGCGCCCGCCCGAGCCGCCGCCGGACCCACCGGACCCGCCGGATCCGCCGCCGAAGCCGCCGCTGGACCGGTTGGACTTGGTGACCTTGGCCGAGGCGTTGCGCATGGACGGGCCGACATCGTCGACCTCGACCTCGTAGACGGTCCGCTTCTCGCCTTCCCTGGTCTCATAGGACCGCTGGCGGAGCCGGCCGTAGACGATCACCCGCATGCCCCGCTGCAGGCTCTCGGCCACGTTCTCGGCCGCCTGGCGCCAAACGTTGCAGGTGAGGAACAGGCTGTCGCCGTCCTTCCACTCACCGCTGGCGTTGTCCCGGAAACGGGGGGTCGAGGCGACGCGGAACTTGGCGACCGCCTGGCCGGTGGGGGTGTAGCGCAGTTCCGGATCGTCGACCAGGTTGCCGGCGATCGTGATCTGGGTGTCGCCTGCTGCCATCGAGTTCTCCTGGTCCTTCCGTGGATGTTTGAGTTATCGGTGCGCGGCTGTGCCGCGGCTCAATGGCGCTCCGGGCGCAGGACCTTGGTCCGCAGGATCGCCTCGTTCAGGCCGAGCTGGCGGTCGAGCTCCCGGACGGTGTCCGGCTCGGCAACCATGTCTATGACGGCGTAGATGCCCTCGGACTTGTGGTCGATGTCGTAGGCGAGCCGCCGCCGGCCCCACACGTCGACCTTGTCCACGCTTCCGCCCCCGTCCCTGACCACCGTGAGGAACTGGTCCAGCGACGGCTGGATGGTGTTTTCCTCTAGGTTAGGGTCGAGAATGATCATCATTTCGTAGCGGCGCATGAGTGGATCGTGCCTCCTCTGGACTGGCGCGGTCACGGTCTCTCCGTGACAGGAGGGGCTGCACCGTGGTGGCCCGGCCATGTCCCGGGTGGCGCAGCCGAGTCAGCTTACCAGGACCCCACTGACAAACTGGCCCAGGATTCCTGCCGGGCCCGGGCGGGCACACTCCCACTGACCTGTACAGGGAGCACGAAAGGGTGGGCGGTCATGACACAGGCCACCGGGGCTCGGCCCCGTCCGCGCCTCCCGCACGTCACGCTGAACAGCGATGGCCAAAGGCACCCACTAGTGAACGGCCTTGCCATCTTCACCCTCGTCACCGGGGCGGTGTCGTTCGCGTTCGGCTTCGTGGTCGCCCGGCATGTTCTCGCGGCCTGGATCGGCCTGGCTTCGCTCGTCATCGGCTTCTACGCGCAGCTGATCTCCGCGACCCGCGAGCAGCGGATCGTCATCGTGACCGGCCTGGTGGCCGCCTTCGTCGGGCTTATGCTGGCCTTCTCTCACGGCGGCCTGTTCTGAGCCGCCTCTCGCGGCGGCCTCTGAGCCGCCCGCACCTCTAGTCAGACCGGCCCGTCCCTCCTTGCCACTGCTGAGATCGGCCCGGAACCCGACCTGCCCACCCGCCCGGACCGGCCCAAACACAACCGCGCGGGACCGGCTGGGGAAGCGCGTCTTCGCTTGTCGGCGATCGTCGCTAGGCTCGGACCATGCTCCGCATCGGTGCCCATGACCGCGAGGGTGACCCGCTGACGGTGGTGCACGCCACCGGCGCCGACGTCATCCAGTTCTTCCTCGGCGACCCGCAGGGTTGGGACCCGCCGACCTTTCCTGGCGGTGACGCGGCGGCGCTGCGCGAGGCACTCGCCGCGGCGGGCGTGGACGTGTACATCCACGCTCCATATGGCATCAACGTGGCGAGCGCGAACAACCGGCTCAGGATCCCCAGCCGCAAGCTCCTGGGGCAGCAGCTCGACGCCGCCGCGAAGGTCGGGGCGAAGGGTCTGGTCGTGCACGGCGGTTACGTCACCGGCGGGGTGGCCGACGACGTTGGCTACGACAACTGGCGCAAGGCGATGGAGCGGATCCCGCGCCCGATCCCGCTGCTGATCGAGAACACCGCCGGCGGCGACCACGCGATGGCCCGGGGCCTCGCCGCCGTCTCCCGCCTGTGGGACACGATCGGCGACCTCGCCGACTCGGGCGACGGCCAGATCGGCTTCTGCCTCGACACCTGCCACGCCTGGGCGGGAGGAGACGAGCTTGCCGACATCGTCGACCGCGTCAAGGCGATCACCGGCCGGATCGACCTGGTCCACTGCAACAACTCGCGCGACGAGTTCGACTCGCGCCGCGACCGCCACGCGCCCATCGAGTCCGGCGAGATCGGCTCCGCTCTGCTCCTCGACGTCGTGCGCGCCGCCGGCGCCCCGGTGATCAGCGAGACCCCCAACCCCGGCGCGGACGTCCGCTGGCTCCGCAAGCACCTCGCAGCCGGCTAGCCCCGGCTTTGGCCTCCCCGGGGAGCCGACGCGCCGCCGCCAGCCCGGTCGCCCACCCCCGCCCAGGCCCAAGGGCCGCCCAGCCCCAAGGTCCGCCTACCCCCAAGGTCCGCCTACCCCCAAGGCCCGCCCAGCTCCAAGGTCCGCCCAGCTCCAAGGTCCGCCCAGCCTCTGTAGCCCACCTGCCCCCGCGGCCCGTCATCAGCCGGGTTCGCTGACGGCGCGGCGGAACGCGGGGAACGGCCGCAGCCTCAGCACCCAGCGGTCTGGGGCGCCCGCGAGAACCCCGCCTGCCGGATCGTCCTCCCCGCCCGCGCGCACCACATCGGCCTGCGGCCGCAGGATGTCCGCCACCACCAGGACACACAGCAGCGCGACCGTGCCAAGCCGTGCGAGCAGCGCCGTGAAATACAGACCGGTGCCGATGCCGCCTTCCGCGGCCGGCACCGGGCCGAGCACGGTGATCAGGTAGGCCCAGATCGCGAAGAAGTACGCCACCTCGGCCAGCTGCCAGAGGGCATAGGACCACAGCCGCGGCCGGGCCAAGACCACCAGCGGCACCAGCCAGATGACGTATTGCGGCGACCACACCTTGTTGGCGAGCAGGAACACGGCGAGCACAAGGAAGAAGACCTGCGGCAGCCGTGGCCGGCGGGGAGCCGCGAGTATGAGCACCCCGATGAGCACGCACCCGGCGGCGAAGACCACCAGCGAGAGCTCGTTGAGCGAGCCGCCGCGGAGCGTGCCGAGGAAGGGCCAGCGCTCGGTCTCGAAGAAGTACCAGATGGATCCCCAGTCGGCGGTCCGGGTGGCGTTCAGCGTGTAGAAACGCTCCCAGCCGGCCGGTGCGGCGAGCGCCACCGGCAGGTTCACCGCGAGCCACGCCGCGGCTGCGGAGGCCGTCGTCACGGCGAACGCTCGCAGCCGGCCGGCCCGCAGGCACAGCAGCAGCAACGGGCCGAAGAGGACCAGCGGGTAGAACTTGGTGGCCACGGCCAGGCCCAGCAGCACGCCGGCCAGGACGTGCCGGCGCGCCGCCCAGGCGGCCATGCCGAGGGCGACCAGGCCCATCGCGATGAGGTCCCAGTTGATGAAGGACGCAAGGATCAGGCCGGGCGCCAGCGCGACTCCCAGCGCCGTCCACCGCCTGGACCGCCCGGCCAGGTACGCCGTGGCCAGCGTGCCCGCGACCGCGAACAGCGCCAGCAGCACCACGGTGACGTCGAAGAACTCCCGGCCGCGGACGTAGGGATCGCTGATGGGCCGGACCAGCCAGGCGACCACCTGCATGGCGCCACCGATCAGCACCGGGTACTCGACCGGGTGCCCGGTGTAGGGGACCTTGCCCGCCGCCAGTCGCTCGCCGAAGTACAGCGGGTAGATGTCGGTGTAGCAATGCGCCTGGAACTGCTTGAGGTAGATGTTCCAGTCGCCGCTGCGGCACGCTGCCTTGTTGAGGAAGCCGAGCACGGTGCCCAGCAGGCTGGCCGTGACGAGCACCGTGGTAGAGCCCGCGACCACGGCCAGCCGGCCCCGCCAGGAGGCCTCGCCCGCCGGCCGAGGCTCCGGCCCGGCGCCCGGCAGCCCGGTCTGCGCCCCCGTGGCCTCACGCTCCGTCATCAGCCGCCCCGGCCTGCCCGGCCCGGTGCCATCGGCTCAGCCGGGCCGCCTTACGTCCTGCGCTTCCCGCCCGGGTCATGCTTGCGCCTCGGAGAGCGCCAGCGGCGGATGCCCGCGGGCAGCAGAGCCACCATAACGCCGGTCGCCACCATGCCGCCGGCCGCCATACCGCCAACGTTCCCTGCGCCTCCGCCCGGCCGCACGCCTCCACCGCCGCCCGGCGGCACGCTCGGCGAGCCCGTGGGGCAGGGCAGCGGCGGCACGCAGTTGATCGGCAGGGTCGGCCCGGGGCTCGGCTGGCACCGCCGGCCGTTGCCCTCGCACGGCGGAGAGAACGACGGATGCGGCTCCGGTGTGGGCTTGGGCTTGGGCAGGTTGCCGACCAGATTCCACGACGTGCCGAAGCTGGCCGGGAGCGGCGGCCACGCCTGCACCGGCACGTCGTTGAACTCCTTCGTGAAGTAGTCGTGCCAGATGATGGCCGGCCACTGGCCACCGTAACCGGCGAGCCCTCCGACCCCGAACAGCGTTTGCACGCCCGCTGGCGGCGCGAACGACAGGGCCTGTGTGGAGGTGCAGAGGGCACCCACCCGCGCCGGGCAGTGAGGATGGCTGACGAACATGCCGACCGCCATCGCGTACCGCGGGGTGGCGCCGAGGAAGAACGCCGACTGGGACAGGTTCGTGGTGCCGGTCTTCGCGATCACCGTCTGGCCGTTGGCCAGGCCGAGTCCATTGGCGGTTCCGATCGACTCCATGTCGAAGGACATGGCGTAGTCGACCTCGGCGGCCTCGTCGGGCGTGAGCACCTGCTTGTGGTCGGGCTGCGCCCGGATGACCGAGTTGCCGTTGACGATCCGCTTGATCACATGCGGCTTGGCGTACTGCCCGCCTGCGGCGAGGGTGGCCATCATGTTCGCCTGCTCTTCGACGGTGAGCGACGCCTGGCCGAGCGCGGTACCCGCCTGGTCGCGCATCTTCCGCAGACCGCTCGCCGTGGTGTTCACCCCGAAGGCCTTGGCCATCTGGACGACCGGGTACTTGCCGGTGGCGCTGTCGAAGGCAACCCGGTGCCAGAGGTCGGCGTAGGCGGTGTTGAGTGACATCGCCGTGGCCTCGACCACGCTGACCGGCCGGTCGGGGTTGCTCACCTCGTCGTTCTGCACCTCGTAATCGCTGGCGATGCCCGGGTCCTTGATGCTCGCGAAGGTGGTCGGCTGGGAGTCCGGGGGGATCCACAGCGGCGAGAACCCGTTGAGGTGGCTGGTCTGGACGTTCATGCCCTGTTTCACCGCGGTCGCGAGGACGTAGGGCTTGAACGAGGAACCCACCTGGTTGCGGGACTGGAGCGCGTTGTCGAACTGCGTCTTGTTGTAGTCCTGTCCGCCGTACATGGCCAAGATCGCGCCGGTCCCGGGCTGCTCGAGCACCGCGCCGACGTGCACGTACTTCGGCAGTCCGGTCGAAGCCACTCTCGCCCCGAACGGGGGCGTGGGCGGGGTGCCCTTGCGCATCAGCGTCTGGTTCTGGCGGACGGTCGCGTAGAGCGAGTTCATCAGGTGCACGTTGAACGTGGTGACCACGTGCAGCCCACCGTTGAAGATCTTGCTCTTCGAGAAGCCGTAGGTGTTCCGGAGCTCGTTGAGTACCGCCTGCATGACGTAGCCGCGGTAGCCGCTCCAGTTGTTGGTGAAGGCCTTGACGGTCTTGGGGAACGTCGCTTTGGCCGCGGTCTGCTGCGGCAGCCAGCCCATGCTGGACATTGCGTTCAGAACGTAATGCCAGCGGGCGACCAGCGCCTGGTGGCGGACGCCGTCCTTTGGGTTGGGGCTGTAGTAGCTGGGGCTCTGGATCATGGCGGCGATCATCGCGGCCTGGGCTGGCGTGATGCGGTCGAGCTGCGCCGTGGACAGGCCGAAGTAGGTCTGCGCGGCCGCGCCGACCCCGTACGCGCCATTGCCGAAGTAGACGGTGTTCAGGTACTCCTTGAGGATCTGCTCCTTGCCCGTCGTCTGGGCCAGCTTCTGCGCGACGAAGATCTCTTTGATCTTGCGGGTCATGGTCTGGGCCGTCCCGACGTTGGCGTAGTAGTTCCTGACCAGCTGCTGGGTGATCGTGGATCCGCCCTGCAGGTTCCCGCCGGAGTTGGTCAGGTCGTAGTACGCCGCCCGCACGATGCCGGTGGGCGAGACGCCGCCCTCGTGCCAGAAGTTCTTGTCCTCCGCCGCGACGACCGCGTTGCGGAGCACGGCTGGGATCTCGTTGTAGCTCAACGTCTGCCGGTCGACGGTGCCGAACTGGCCGATCCGCGTCTTGCCGTCGCTGAAGTAAACGGTGGTCGCCGCCTGAGTCGCCGACAGCAGCCTCTCGCTGGGGACGGTTGTCTTCGTGTAGGCCAGCCACCCGGCCGCCGCGAGGAGTATCACAAATCCCCCGGCGCCGATGGCGAGGACGGCCACCGCTTTCTTTAGCGTCCAGTGCCGCCACCAATCGCCCTTGCGGTGTTCCCGGCCGCCGCCGGAGAACCCGCTGCCGTCGCCGTTGCCGTGCCGGCCGCCGACCCTGCGCCGGCCCGGCGCCTGCGGGCTGGTGTAACCGTGTCGCCCGCCGTGGCCGGCGCCCCCATAGTCCGTCCCGTCGTAACCGTTGCCGTCGTAGCCCGTGCCGTCGTGACCGTTGCCGTCGTGGCCCGTGCCGTCCCGCCCGGTGTCCCGGTACGCGACGCCCGCGGCCTGGGCCGGCCGGCCAGCGCGCCCGGCCGGGCCCGCGCCGACGCGGGCTGCGTAGCGCTCGCGGGCGGCGGCGTAACGCTCACGCGAGCCGGAGGTCCCGCGCGGGCCGACGGTGCCCCGTCCTGGCTGGCGTCCAGGGGGGCGAGACGCGTCCTGCCGCGCCGGGCTCTCCCGGAAACGGGTCTCTGCGCGTGGATCCCGTGCGTGCGAGGTCTGCCGAGCCTGGTCGCGGCGGCTTCTGGATGACCCGGCCATCCCGGCGAGTCCGGCCAGGGCGGCAAGGCCCGCCAGCCGGGCCGACCTGCCGCCGTTGCCGCCGTCGGTGGCGGCCGCCTGATATCCCGGTGGCCCGCCGCCCACCCGGCCCGGCCCTGAGCGGCCAGCGGAACCCGACCGGCCCGTGAAACCCAGGCTCGCGAGACCTCCCAGGCCCACGAAACTCGACCGGCCCGCAGAACCTCGCCCACCGGCAGAACCGTGCCCACCAGCAGAACTTCCCCCGCCCGCAGAACCTGACCGGCCCATGAATCCTTGGCCCTCGCTCAGCGCCGCGCCGCCGTGGCCCGCGGAACCGCGGCCACTAGACCGCTCGCGCCGGTCCTCCGGTGCGTCTCCGGGCACACCGACCCAGCGCGGATCTGGCTGGTAGGAACTCGGGAACTCTCGGTTACTCACGCGTCCTCGCTGTCGGGTGAGGCAGTCGCGGGTGGGCGGGGGCTGCCGGGGGATCACCGTACCCGGTGGCAGGCACCACGGAGGTACGTCGTTCTCCGTGCACACCCCGCGCCGCGTTGCCCTACCGTGTCACCGGCCCGGGCGCTATGCGCGGTCACCAGCCCCGCGTCTGCTCGCTGGCCTGGGCCTGCCGACCACGTCGGCTGCGTGGCCCGTCCGTACCACGCCGGCTGCGTGGCTCGCCAGTGCCGAGAACGTAAGACAACGCGAGGTGGTTCCACGCACAACTCTGACAGACCTCAACCACGTAGACCCGGAACTCGCCATATTCCGCGGCCATCTCCGCCAGTTCTGGCGATTGCTTCACCCTGCCCTCGTACCGCCCGAGTTCGTCGCCGTAAACGTAGGTGACGTGCGTCAGCTTGGTCTTCCGGCAGATGGGGCAGCCGGTCTCGGTGGCCTCGCCGTGGAACTTCGCCGCGCGCAGCAGGTACGGGTGCGCGTCGCAGACGTCGGCGACCGTCGTGTGGCCGGCCAGCACCGACGCGAGCGTTGCCCGCCGGGCAAGCCCGTAATCGACCACCGACCGCTTCGGCCCCATGCCCGACAGAGTACGACGCGATCGCCGTGCCGCCGAGGCCCCAACCCGGCTCCAGCGCGGGGCGGCCAGCCTGCGGCAGGGAACGGCAGGTGAACGCCGTGTTGCACGGTTGTCACGCCGAACATATCTTTATGATGTATCGGTTCGATACATCGAAGTGGCACACTAGGTGAGTGCCACAGGGATCGTAGAGCCGGACGGACCGGCAGGAGGCCGGGACGGGCCGGCAGGAGGCCAGGGAGGCCAGGACGGTCGTGGGCGGTAACCGGTCGGGCGTGTTGGAACTCGCCGTGCTCGGGCTTCTGCACGAGACCCCCCTGCACGGCTATGAGTTGCGTAAACGGCTCAATGCCCTGCTCGGGACGTTCCGCGCATTCGGGTACGGCTCCCTCTACCCCTGCCTGAAGGAGCTACTCGCGCAGGGCCTGATCGCCGAGGACTCACCGGCCGACACCCGGTCGGCCGGCCCAGCCCGCCCGAGCGGCCAGGCCGGGAACGCCGGGCAGCGCTCCGGCCAGTCCAGGTACGGCGGCCAGGCCAGGCACGGCGGTCCGGCCTGGCACTCCGGCCAGGCCAGGCAGCGCTCCGGCCGACGCTCGAAGATCGTCTACAGGCTGACCGCCGACGGCAAGGAGCGGCTGCAGGATCTGCTGGCCGAATCGGGCCCGGCGGCCTGGGATGACGACGGGTTCGGCGTGCACTTCGCCTTCTTCGGCCAGACCCGGGCCGACATCCGGCTGCGGATCCTGGAAGGCCGGCGGACCCGGCTGGAGGAGCGGCTCGACGGCGTCCGGGCGGCGATGTCGCGGACCAGGGAACGGCTCGACAGCTACACGCTCGAGCTCCACCGGCACGGCCTGGAATCGGTCGAGCGTGAGGTCCGCTGGCTCAATGAGCTCATCGCCTCGGAGCGGGAGTACGGCGCGGCCTCACCACCGCGGTCCGCGCCGCCGCACTCCGCACCACCGCTTTCCGCAACACCGCACTCCGCGCGGACCGCGGAAAACGGAACGTCGGCGGGTCCACTGCCCGACTGATAGCAAGCGCCACCAGCAGGCGGCGAGAGAATAGGAGCAAAACCTCATGGGTTCGGTACGGGTAGCCATCGTGGGCGTGGGCAACTGCGCAAGTTCCCTCGTCCAGGGCGTGGAGTACTACAGGGACGCCGACCCGGCGAGCCGGGTGCCGGGCCTCATGCACGTGACCTTCGGCCGCTATCACGTGGGCGACCTGGAGTTCGTCGCCGCGTTCGACGTGGACGCCAAGAAGGTCGGGCGTGACCTCGCCGAGGCGATTGGGGCGAGCGAGAACAACACCATCAAGATCTGCGACGTGCCGCCGACCGGCGTCGTCGTGCAGCGCGGGCCGACCCTGGACGGCCTGGGCGAGTACTACCAGCAGATGATCACCGAGTCCGACGACGCGCCGGTGGACGTGGCGGCGGCCCTGCGCGATGCGCGGGCCGACGTGCTGGTCTCCTACCTGCCTGTCGGCTCGGAGGAGGCGGACCGGTTCTACGCGCAGTGCGCGCTGGACGCCGGGGTGGCCTTCGTCAACGCGCTGCCGGTCTTCATCGCCTCCGACCCGGCATGGGCCCGCAAGTTCACCGAGGCGGGCGTGCCGATCATCGGCGACGACATCAAGTCCCAGGTGGGCGCCACGATCACCCACCGCGTGCTGGCCAAGCTGTTCGAGGACAGGGGTGTGGAGCTGCTGCGCACCTACCAGCTCAACTTCGGCGGCAACATGGACTTCATGAACATGCTGGAGCGCACGAGGCTCCAGTCGAAGAAGGTCTCCAAGACACGGTCCGTCACCTCGCAGATCCCGCACGAGATGGAGAAGGCGGCGGTCCACATCGGCCCCTCCGACCACGTGCCGTGGCTCGACGACCGCAAATGGGCCTACATCCGGCTGGAGGGGCGCGCGTTCGGCGACGTGCCGCTCAACCTCGAGTACAAGCTGGAGGTCTGGGACTCGCCGAACTCGGCCGGCGTGATCATCGATGCCATCCGCGCCGCCAAGATCGCCCGGGACCGCGGCATCGGCGGGCCGCTCCTGTCGGCCGCGTCGTACTTCATGAAGTCCCCGCCCGAGCAGTACGGCGACGACATCGCCCGGGACGCCGTCGAGAGGTTCATTCGCGGCGAAACGGACCGCTGACCGGCTCACCCGACCCGGCCAACCGGCGCGGCCGGTCATCCCTGGCCCGCCAGCGGCTCATTCCAGTCGTGATCATGACACCGGTGCGCACCTGACCACACCAATGTCATGATCACAAGCGGAAAGTAGCGGAAGGGACCGCCATGCACGTGCTGAGCGACGCCGGGGCGTTCACCGCGCCGGGAGCGGGAAGCGGCGTGCACTGGGCGGAGCACCTCAGCGTCAGCGACCTGTCCGTGGGCACCTACTCGATCGCCGCCGGCGCGGACGACGACCAGGAGCCGCACACCGAGGACGAGATCTACGTGGTGACCGCGGGGCAGGCGACGCTGCAGGCGGGCGGGCCCGGCGGACAGGCCGCGCCGGTCGGCCCCGGGTCGGTCATCTACGTGCCGGCCGGTGAACCGCACCACTTCACCGCCGTCACCAGCGACCTGGCGGCCATCGTGCTGTTCGCCCCGGCCGAGTACTCCCGGCGTAACGCTGGTCACTGATACGGCGGATAGTCTGGCCAGGTGCCCCTGAGCTCGCGCACATCCCGTCCCGACGGCCGCCCATGAGCACCGGGCGCCTCCCCCGGCGCCGGCGAGCGGCTGACCGCTCTTTTCTGGCCGACCTGCGTGCCGTCCTGGCCGAACGGAACTTCCGCCGGCTGTTCGCGACCAGGCTGATCTCGCAGACCGGAGACGGCATGTTCACCGCCGGGCTCGGCGCGTACGTGTTCTTCAACGCGACCAGCTTCCCGAACCCGGGAGCGGCGGCGGCCGCGTTTACCGTTTTGTACCTGCCGTACTCGCTGATCGGGCCGTTCGCCGGGGTGTTCATCGACCGCTGGTCGCGACGGCAGATCCTGGTCTGGTCCGCGCTGCTGCGCGCCTGTTTCGTGGTGCTGACCGCCTCCCTCGTGGCGTCGGGCCGCCTCGGGCCGCCCCTGTACATCAGTGTCCTGGCGGTGCTGGGCGTCAACAGGTTCTTTCTTTCGTCGCTGTCCGCCGCGCTGCCGCACGTGGTGGCCGAGGACACCCTGGTGATGGCCAACGCGGTCGCGCCGACCGTCGGCACGATCGTCGCGTTCGGCGGGGGCCTGGCCGGGCTCGGCATTCACTTCCTGACCGGCGGCGGGCAGGGCGGATCGGCGGCGACCCTGCTCGCGGCAGCCGGGTTCTACCTGATCGCGGGCGGCATCGGCGCGACCATGCGCCGCGACCTGCTCGGGCCGCCGCCGCTCGCCGAGGGGGAACGCCGCCCCGGTCTGCTCGCCGAACTCGGCATCGTGGTCAAGGGCCTGGCGGTGGGCGCACGGCACGTCTGGGAGCGGCGCCCGGTGGCGGCAGCACTCGGGGCGACCGGTGGCCAGCGGGCGGTGTACGGGATCTTGCTGCTGACCTCGATCCTGCTCTACCGCAACTACTTCTACAAGGAGTCAGGAGCCAACTCATCGCTCGCGCACTTCACGCTCGTGGTGATCGCCGCTGCGGTCGGCTACGGCGCCGCGGCGGTGGCGACGCCCATCGCGACCAAGCGGCTGTCCAAGGCGGCGTGGATCGCGGTGATGCTCGGCGTCGGCGGTGTGGTCACCGGCGTGCTCGGCCCGCTCTTCCAGCAGGTGCCGTTCCTGGTCATCTCGCTGGCGCTCGGCCTGGTCGCGCAGAGTGTCGCGATCTGTGCGACCACGATCATCCAGCAGCAGATGGACGACGACTACCGGGGCCGGGTGTTCGCCCTCTACGACATGCTGTTCAACGTCCCGTTCGTGGTCGGCGCCCTCGTGGCCGCGCAGATCATCCCCAACACCGGCAAGTCCTATCTGATGATCACGGTGGCCGCCGCCGGGTACCTGCTGGTGGCCGCCGCGTACGCCGCGGTCAGCCGTCAGGAACTGCTGGCGGGTCCGTCATCGGAATCGCCGGGGGCCGGCGGCCCGCCACCCGGCCCGCGGGGCTCCTCCGGCACCTGGAGTCCCTCGGCCCCCGCCCAGCGCCGCAATTCCTGAACGGCACGCTCGGCGCCGAGTGGGCCCTGCTCCATGCGGAGCTCCAGCAGGTACCGGTACGCCTTGCCGACCACCGGCCCGGGCGGCACGCCGAGGACCTCCATGATCTGGTTCCCGTCCAGATCCGGGCGGATCTTCTCCAGTTCCTCCCGCTCGGCCAGGAACGCGATGCGTTCCTCCAGGTCGTCGTACGCGCGGGCCAGCCGTGCCGCCTTCTGCCTGTTCCGTGTCGTGCAGTCTGCCCGGGTGAGCGCGTGCAGGCGCGTGAGCAGCGGCCCGGCGTCGCGCACGTAACGCCGCACCGCCGAGTCGGTCCAGCCGCCCTCGTTGTATCCGTGAAACCGCAGGTGGAGGGCGATGAGCGTGGTCACGTCGTTGATCACGGCCGAGGGGAAGCGCAGCTGGCCGAGCCGGGCACGGGCCATCGAGGCGCCGACCACCTCATGGTGGTGGAACGCCACCCGGCCGTCCGGCAGCAGCCGGCGGGTCTTCGGCTTGCCGATGTCGTGCAGGAGCGCGGCCAGCCTGAGCACGAGGTCGGATTCGAGCCCGTACCGGGGTTCCAGGGCGATGGCCCGCTCCAGCACGATCAGCGTGTGCTGGTACACGTCCTTGTGCCGGAAGTGCTCGTCGGCCTCGAGCCGGAGCCTGGGAACTTCCGGCAGCACCTGGTCGGCCACCCCGGTGCCCACCAGCAGCCCTATCCCACGCACCGGGCCGCGGCCCGGTGCCTGCATGAGCTTGACGAGCTCATCCCTGATCCGTTCTGCCGAAACCACGGCCAGCCGGGGGGCCAGCGCCATCATCGCGTCCCGCACCTCGGCCGTCACCGTGAAGCCGAGCTGCGCGGTAAGGCGGGCGGCGCGCATGATCCGCAACGGGTCGTCGGTGAACGAGTCCTCCGGCAGCCCCGGCGTGCGCAGCACCTTGTCCTTCAGGTCGGAGAGCCCGCCGAACGGGTCGGCCAGCTCGAGCGAGGGCAGCCTGGCGGCCATCGCGTTGACGGTGAAGTCGCGCCGCGACAGGTCTTCGGCCAGCGAGGTCCCGTAGTCCACCTGTGGTTTGCGCGAATCGGCCAGGTAGTGCTCGCTGCGGTAGGTCGTGATCTCGCAGATGGTGCTGCCCTTGCGGACCCCCACGGTGCCGAAGCTGATCCCGGTCTCCCACACCTTGTCCGCCCAGCCCTCGACGATGTCGAGCACCTCCCCGGGCCTGGCGTCCGTCGCGAGGTCGAGGTCACCGGGGCCGCGCCCGAGGAAGACGTCCCGGACGGAGCCGCCGACCAGGGCGAGCTCGTGGCCGCGGGCGCCGAACAGGCGCGCCAGGCCGGCCACGGGCGCCGCGGCTTCGCGCAGCAGGGCGGCAGCGGCCCGGCGCTGCTCGGGGCTCAGGTCATGGGAATCCGGCACGGGCATCGAGGGTAGGGGGTAGGTATGCCTCGGGAAAAGCCGACCCCAGGGCACCTCGTGTGGATCTCCGCCCCGCCGTGTATGCGCCGGGTGGCTGTTGGGCGTTCCCGGCCCGGCGGCGCATCGGTGCGGTCGGTCCCGGAAGGCCGCTCGCGTCGGCGTGGATCCGCCGGAGGCGGCCTCACGGCCCCCACACCCGGCCGGCCGCAATAACATTTCGGCATGCCGCGTCAGTGCCGCACACCCGGCCGCCGGCGCCCGGCTTCGTCCGGGCACGGCGCCGGCGTCAGGCTCCTGGCGCTGGCCTCCGGGGTGGCCGCGGCCGTGCTCGCGGCGGCTCCCGCCGCGGCGTCCGGCAGCGTGCCGGCCCAGCCCAGCCGGAACGCACAGCCCGGTCACGCTGCACAGCCCGGTCACGCTGCACAGCCCGGCCAAGCGCGGGCGGCGGTGCCGCCGATGTCGGTAGCGATCACGGCGGTGAACCCGACGATCGCCACCCCTAACGGCAAGGTGACGGTCACCGGCACCGTTACCAACGCGACGGCCACGCCCGCCGCCGGGCTGGATATCCGGCTCTGGTCCTCCAGCGTCCGGCTGGCGAGCCACGACGCCATGGCCAGCTATCTCACCGCACCGCCGGGTGGCGCTGTGGATTCGCCGACCCCGTCCGATGTGGTGCTGAGTTCCTCCGTTCCCGCGCATACGACCCAGTCATGGTCGTTGACCCTGCGCGCGAAGGAGGTGGGGATGACCGGGTTCGGCGTCTACCCGCTGGCGGCGCAGCTGCGCCAGTTCGGGGCGCCGGTGGACGCCGCGCGCACGTTCCTGCCGTTCTGGCCCGGCAAGTCCGCGTCCCGCACGGTGAAGCCGCTGAGCCTCGCATGGGTCTGGCCGCTCGTCGACGTCCCGCATCAGGGGGCCTGCCCGGCGCTGCTCAACGACAGCCTCGCGGCCAGCCTGGCCAGCGGCGGGCGGCTGAACCAGCTGCTTGCCGCGGGCAGCTCCGCCCTCGGCCGCAGCGCGGAACTCACCTGGGCCATCGACCCGGCGCTGCTGAACGACGCGAACGTGATGACCGCCCGCTACCGGGTGGGCGGGACCGCCACCTGCTCCGGCGGGGCTGCGCGCCCGGCCAGCGCGGCCGCCCGGGCCTGGCTCAAGGAGGTCCAGTCCGCCGCCCGCCAGCAGGACTTCTTTGTCACGCCCTACGCCGACGTGGACGTCGCCGCGCTCTCCCACGGCGGCCTGACCAGCGAGCTGGCCGACGCGTTCGACGAAGGGCGCACCGAGGCGAGCAAGATACTGGGGCAGCAGCAGCGGCCACCCTTCGCGCCCGACGGCGGCAGCGGGACGGCGGGCGAGACAGGCCCGATCGCCTGGCCGCCCAGCGGGATCGCGGACTATTCGGTGCTGGAGAGCCTGGCCGCCAGCCCCAACCGGATCGGGACCGTGATCCTGGACAGCACGATGATGCCTTCGACGGTCGGCTTCACCCCCACCGCCGCCACCACGACCCCGGACGGGGTCTACGGCCAGATGCACGTCCTGGTCGCCGACAACGGCATCGCGCAGATCCTGGCCGCCCCGCCGGGCAACCTTCCCGGGACCGCTCCCGGAGCGGGCGGGGCAAAGTCGTCCGCGGCCGCCGCCGCGTTCGCGCGCGAGCAATGGTTGCTGTCCGAGACCGCGATGATCGCAGCCCAGGCACCGCACACGGCCCGTGCGGTGGTCGTCGCCCCGCCCCGCCGCTGGAACCCGGGCGCGGCGCTGGCTCGTGCGCTGCTCGCCGAGAGCGTCAAGACTCCCTGGCTGCGCCCGGCGAGCCTGTCCAGCCTCGTCGCCGCCAAACCGCCGGCCGGCCACGTGCCCAGGGAGAATCCCCCGCTGAAGCACGTCAGCGGGACCGAGCTGACAACGTCCTTCCTGCGCCAGGTGCAGCGGGTCGAAGACCAGATCGGGCTGCTGCGAAGCATCCTCGTCGGGACCGAGCCCCGGTACCTCAGCAAGGCCATGGCAGCGGCGCAATCGTCGGCGTGGAGCGCCAGGCCCAGCGGCCGGCGCACAGCCAGGCAGCTGCTGCGCAAAGTTGCCGCCAACGTGGCCGACCAGCAGCAGCAGGTCATCATCGTGGACCCGCTGCGTGTCACGCTCGGCGGCAAGTCCGGCGAGGTGCCGGTCTCCATCAGCAATCACCTCGGCCAGCCGGTCAGGGTCCGGCTGCGGGTAACACCGAGCGGCAGCGGTGTGGTGATCGGGAAATTCGCCAACCCGATCACGGTGCAGCAGGGACAGCAGAGAACAATCAAGATCCCGGTGCGGGTGGCCGCGGCCGGCTCGACCATACTCACGCTGTCGCTGACCACGCCGGACGGCAGGCCGCTGCGCGGCAGCACGGCCAGGCTGACCGTCGCGGCGACCCACTTCGGCACGATGGCCATCGTGATCATCGGCATAGCGCTTGGTGTGTACGTGATCGCCGCGGCGACGAGGGCGATCCGCCGCGGCGGCGGACGGCCCAGCTCGGATGCGGGCGAGGGCGAGGCAGCCGAAGCCGACCAGACGACCCAAGCCGACCAGACGACCCAAGCCGACCAGACGACCCAAGCCGACCAGACGACCGAAGCGGACGAGGTGGCCGGGGCGAGCCTAACCGGGCCCGATCCCGCCTACGCCGTACCCGAAGCCGATACCGTCGAGCGAGAGCGCGCCAGCGAAACCGATGCAGCGAAGGAGCCGGATGAGCACGCCAGCACCCCGGGGAGGGCGCAGCGGCGCTAGGTCGGCCCGGCGGCAGGCGGGCGGCAGGCACGCTGCGCGATCCCCGGGCCGGGGCGAGTTGCCCACGGCGGGAACGCGCGATCCCAGCAAGCCCCCGGCAGGGGGAACGCGCGGCCGCAGCGAGCTCCCCGAGGCGGGAATACCCGACACCGGCGAGTTCCCGGCGGCCGGGGGGATCCCGCCCGGGCCAGGTGAACCGGGCGAGCCCGGCGGGCCGCGTGAGCCGGGCACCCCGCGGGCGAGCGCGCCAGAAAGCGTGAGCGTCGTCCGGTCCAGCGGCGTCATGGCGCTTGGCACCATCGCCTCGCGCGGCACGGGCTTCCTGCGCACCCTCGTCCTCGCCTACGCGCTCGGCGTGGAGTCGGTGTCGATCGCCTACAACAACGCCAACACCCTGCCGAACACGGTCTATGACCTGATGCTCGGCGGCATCCTCACCAGCATCGTGGTGCCGCTGCTGGTGAACGCCGCCAAGCGGGACGCCGACGGTGGCGAGGCGTACGACCAGCGGATGTTCACCCTCGCCACGTCGGCGCTGTTCGTGCTGACCGTGGTCGCCACGCTCGCGGCGAGCCTGCTGGTCGAGCTGTACGCGCATTCGATCACGGGGCAAGAGCGCCACCTGATGGTGATCTTCGCCTACTTCTTCATCCCGCAGATCTTCTTCTACGGGATCAGCTCGCTGGCCGGCGGGGTGCTCAACGCCCGTGGGCACTTCGCGGCCCCGATGTGGACACCGGTGATCAACAACATCGTGGTGATCGTCGTCCTGCTGCTGTTCATCGGCACGGGCGGGATCGGCCTCAGCTCGTCGTCGATCTCAGCCGGCCAGGTCCAGCTCCTGGGGTTCGGCACCACGCTGGGGATCGTCGCGCAGACCGCCGCGCTGATCCCCTTCCTGCGGCGGGTCGGCTTCCGCTGGCGCCCCCGGTTCGACTTCCGCCGGGCGGAGGTCACCGAGATCCGGCGCATGGCGGGCCCGCTCTTCGGCTACATTCTCACCACCCAGGTGGCCTTCCTGGTCGTGCAGAACGTCGCGAACACGGCCTCGACCCACGCCACGTACGACGGGTTCCCCGCCTACAGCTACGCCTGGCAGCTGTTCCAGATGCCGTACGCCATCGTGGGCATCTCGGTGATCACCGCGCTGTTGCCGCGGATGAGCGCGCACGCGTCGGAGAGGAACTACCCGCTGGTCCGCAGCGACTTTTCCAGCGGCGTCCGGCTGTCGTCGGTCATCGTCGTTCCCGCCGCGCTCACCCTGGCCGTGCTCGGCGCGCCGTTGGCGGAGGCGCTGTTCGGCTACGGCAGCACGTCGGTGGCCCAGGCGCGCTATATCGGCCTGGTGTTCGGCATCTTCTCGCTGGGGCTGGTGCCCTACATGATGTTCCAGCTCATGCTGCGCGTGTTCTACGCCATGCACGACAGCCGCACCCCCATGTACATCGGGGTGGGGGTCATGGCCACGAACATCGCCGCCAGCCTCCTCGCACTCGCCCTGCTGCCGACCGGTCACGTGGTCGAGGGCCTGGCGGCGGCGTTCGGGCTGGCCAATCTCGTCGGCACGGTGGTCTCGTGGCGCATCCTCAGCCGCCGCCTGCACGGCCTGGCCGGGAAGCACATCGCGGCCAGCCTGATCAACATGCACCTGGCGGCCATCCCCAGCGTCATCTTCGCCCTGGCGACCTCGGTCATGGTCGGCGTCATCCTCCCGCCGGGGCCGGTCTACGGCATCGTGACCGTGATCCTGGGGGGCGGCGGCGCACTGGTGCTCTACCTCCTGTTCGCCCGCGTTTTCGGGGTCACCGAGCTGACCGAAGTGCTGTCGGGCCTCCGCACCCGCCTGCGCCGCTAGCGCCGGGCCCTACCGCCTGGCGGGACCCGGGCGCCGCCTGCTGGCCGGGACGCCCGGCCTGGCCCGCCTGGCCCGCCCTTGCTGGCCTCCCGTTGCCCCACCCCGGCCAGCAATCTGCCCTGGTTGCTGAGGCAGTGCCCGGATTGGCGCGGGCCGGCGGCCGGGCCGTTCCCGGTTACTTATCAGCGGAAAGACCGATATCGTCATGGGGCAGCCGGTGTAACTCACGGGTAACGGTTTGGGCTGACAGCCTGCACGGGCCTCGGCGGGCCAGGCTGAGCGGCCTACCATAGTGTCCGGGCACGTGTGGTTGATGGTGTCGCGGACCGTTCCGGGGGAGCAGAAGGGAGGGTCGAGGGCCGGCACCGCTCTTGACGGCATGAATGAGCACCTTCATCTCTGAACCGGGAACCCGCCTCGGGGGGCGGTACCGGCTGGAAGATCGCGTCAGCGCCTCCGGCGACTGGTCGGCCTGGAAGGCTATCGACGAGACGCTGGCTCGCCCGGTAACGGTGCTGACGTTCGCGCCGGGGTTTGCGCGTATCCGTGAGGTTGTCACCGCCGCGCGCGCCGCGAGCAGGCTGACAGACGCGCGGCTGGCGCAGGTGTTCGACGTCGAGGAGAACTGGGACCAGGCCTATGTGGTGATGGAATGGGTCGCCGGCGACTCGCTGCAGGACATGCTCGCCGACGGGCCGCTGGATCCGGGCCAGAGCGCCGAGATCATCGCCGAGGGAGCCGATGCGCTCTCTTCGGCCCACGCTGCCGGGGTGGCCCACCTGTGCCTCACGCCCGACTCGCTGCGCTGGACCAGCGGCGGTGGGGTGAAGGTCGTCGGCCTCGGCATCGATGCCGCCCTGTCCGGGACCACCGCCGACGACCCGGAGCTCGCCGACACCTCGGGACTCGGCAAGCTCCTCTACGCGGCGCTGACCGCTCACTGGCCGGGCGAGGGATGGCCCGCGCTCCCGTCGGCGCCACAGTCGCCGGACGGGCGGTCCTGCAGCCCGCGCCAGGTCCGGGCGGGAGTGCCCACGGCGATCGACGACATCACGTGCCAGGCGCTGTTCCAGACCGGGCGCGGCCCGGCGGTGACCTCACCCGCCGCGCTCGCCGACGCCCTTTCTCAGGTGATTCCGGCGCCGGCAGCCCCGCCGCCCGCGGTGCAGTATCGAGAGGCCACGCAGGACTGGGACGAGGCGCCTCCCGGCCAGCCCTACTGGCAGCTGGCACCTGGGCCGCCGCGGCGGGCGGCGCGGCCCGGGCCGGGCCCGCCCGACGGGCGCCCCCGGGCGTCCGCCGCCATGCTCGGCGTCGGCGCCGTCCTGGTCGTGCTGCTGGTCGGGATCGGCCTGTGGTTCCTCGGGCACCGCAACTCCCAGACCCAGGGCGGCGGCCAGCCGAGCCATTCGGCGTCGTCTTCGGCGGCCAGTTCGGTGACGGCCCTCGCGCCGGTCAGCGCGCACGGGTTCGACGCGCTCAGCAGCGCCGCCGATGACCCGCAGAATGAGAACGACCAGCTCGCCAAGTTCGCGATCGACTCGGACCCGTCCACGTCCTGGAACACGCAGTTCTACGTCAACAACCCCGTGTTCGGCGGCCTCAAGACCGGGACCGGGCTGATCCTGGACATGGGCAGGCCGGTGCGGCTGTCGTCGGTGCAGATCATGTTCGGGTCCATCCCGGGTGCGAACGTGCAGATCATGGTGGGGAACAACAACGACAGGGACCCCTCTGCCCTGTCCAGCTTCACGCCCGTCGCCAAAGCCACGAACGTGGGCGGTACCCATACCTTCACCGTGCACAGCCAGGCCAAGGGCAGGTACGTCCTCGTCTGGTTCACCAAGCTGCCGCCGAAGGCCGACTCGTCCGACCAGTTCGAGGCGCAGATCTTCAACATCGCCGTGCGAGGCTCGCACTGACAACCCAGCCGGGTGACGATCCGCCCGACGCCGAGTTGCTCCGGCGGCACGTGAGTGGCGACACCGAGGCGTTCGGCGTCCTGTTCTCGCGCCACCGCGAGCGGCTGTGGGCGGTAGCGGTGCGCACGCTCGGGGACGCCGACGATGCGGCGGACGCGCTGCAGGACGCGATGATCTCGGCGTTCCGGCGGGCCGCGAGCTTCCGCGGGGATTCGGCGGTGACTACCTGGCTGCACCGGATCGTCGTCAACGCCTGCCTCGACCTGCTCCGCCGCCAGGCATCCAGGCCCGCCACCAGCGGGTTGGCGGCCGAGACGATGGACGCGCTCGCGCTCGCCGCGCACGGCCCGGCCCCAGGCACCGACAGTGACGCGGCGCTCGACGTGACCGCCGCGCTGCGCACGCTCGCGCCCGATCAGCGGGCGGCGCTGGTGCTCGTGGACATGCTCGGCTACCCGGTGGCGGAGGCGGCCGAGGTGCTGGGCGTCTCCGAGGGCACGGTGAAGAGCCGCTGCTCGCGCGGGCGCGCCCGGCTCCTTCCCCGGCTCGCGCACCTGCGCGGGTCACCTGCCGTCGCGCACGCGGCCGGCATCAGGCAGGCCCCACCACCGGCCGGGCCGCCGGGGCCCACAGCGCGGAACCGCAGCGCGGCTGGAGACGTCTCACCTGCGGGTGATGTGTCTACGGGGGACGTCTCGGCTGCGGAGGGAGGGGGTGAACGCCTGTGAGAGGCCACGTCGACGCGGAGCAGCTGGCCGCGTTCCGCGAGGGCCTGGTGCCTGCGCGCAAAGCCGCCAGGATCGCGGCACACCTGTCATCGTGCCAGCGCTGCGCCGAGGTCGACGCGCAACTCACCGCTGTGACCACGATCCTGGCCCGTGCGCCCGCGCCGCCGATGCCCGCCTCGCTGGCCGCGCGCCTCGATGCCGCCCTGGCGGCGGAGATCGCCCGGACGCCGGCGGCCGCGGCCGCGCCGGACGCCGCAGCCGACTCTCCCGCCGGCGCTGCCGCCCCGGCCGGCGCCGACTCTCCCGGGGGTGCTGCCTCCCCGGCCGGGGTACCCGCCCCGGGCGAGCGCGCCAGGCACCGGGCCGGGAGCGGCGCAGGGGGCCGCCGGGCCAGGCCCTCCCGGTCACGGTGGCGGCTCACGCCGCGCCTGGCCGCCGTCGCTGCCGCCGTGGTCCTCGTGGCAGGGGGCGGGTACGCGATCGCGCGAGTGGCCTTGGCGCCGAGCTCCTCGGGGCAAAGCAGCTCCGGCTCTTCCGCTTCCCGCAGCGTGGCGGGCGAGCCGTCGCCGGCGGCACGGCCGCCGGCAGCCGCCCCCGGCGCCCTGGTCAGAGGGGGTCTCCCGTTCGTCACCAGCGGCACCGTCTACCAGGCGGGCACGTTGCCGACCCAGGTAAGTGCCGTCCTCAAGCGTTCCCCTGCCCCGCAGGGCTCGCCCGGCCGGTCCAAGGTGGCGTCGCCCGTGGCTGCGCCATCCGGCTTCCCGCATCTGTACGCGTGCGTGCGCTACGTCACCGGTGGTCGGCAGCCGCGGCTGGTCGACATCGCTCACTACGGCACCCGGCCCGCGGCCGTCATCGTGGTGCCCGCCCCCGGCACCTCGGCGCTGCGCGTGTGGGTGGTCGGCCCGGGCTGTTCCGGGCGGGGCGGTGACGTCATCGCCCGGGCCTCCATGCCGGCACCCGCTTGACGCCCATGCGATCACGAAGCTGTTCGGGTGGTGGCAAGCGCGACCGGGAGTTCCCTGGCGGCGCGGCGGCCCGCGGTCCCAGGCCCTTCGGGTCTGGCACGGAGCCCATGCGGCCCCGGCCCGCTCAGCTGGTTCAGAGCCGGTGCCACCGGCCCTTCCGGCTGGCACGAAGCCGTGCGACCCTGGACGTTCAGGGCCCTACGGGGCCGTGCGACCAGGGCTTTCCGGGGCCGTGCGCCCGCGGAACCTCCGGGCCGGCGCGGTGGTTCGAGGGAATTTCCCGGCCCTAGGATCGGTTGATCCGGGTGCTCAAATTAAGCGGAAGGCGAACAGGTTGAGCGAGATTCGCGACGTCATCATCATCGGGTCGGGGCCCGCGGGCTACACGGCGGCGCTGTACGCTGCCCGCGCGCAGCTCAATCCGCTCGTCTTCGAGGGTTCCGTCACGGCCGGCGGCGCGCTGATGAACACCACCGACGTGGAGAACTACCCGGGCTTCCCGGACGGTGTGCTCGGCCCGGACCTGATGGACGCCATGCGCAAGCAGGCCGAGCGGTTCGGCGCGCAGCTGGTAGCCGACGACGTGACCGAAGTCGACCTGGCGGCCAGCCCCAAGCGAGTCACGGTCGACGGCGACGTCTACCTTGCCCGGACCGTCATCATCGCGACCGGTTCCCGCTACCGGGAGCTGGGTATCGAGGGGGAAAAGCGGCTGTCGGGCCACGGGGTGTCGTGGTGTGCGACCTGTGACGGCTTCTTCTTCCGAAACCAGGACATCGCGGTCATCGGCGGCGGCGACTCGGCCATGGAGGAGGCCACCTTCCTGACCCGGTTCGCCCGGTCCGTCACCGTCGTGCACCGCCGCGACGCGCTGCGCGCCTCCAAGATCATGCAGGAGCGGGCGTTTGCCAACCCGAAGATCTCGTTCCGCTGGAACAGCGAGGTCGCCGGCGTGCTGGGCGACGGCAAGGTGAGCGGCCTGCGGCTGCGCGACACCGAGACCGGCGAGGAGAGCACGCTGGAGGTCAGCGGGCTGTTCGTCGCGATCGGCCATGAGCCCCGCAGCGAGCTGTTCACCGGCCAGCTGGACACCGACGCCAACGGCTACCTGCTGGTGGAGCAGCCGTCCACCCGTACCGCCATCCCCGGCGTCTTCGCCAGCGGCGACGTCGTCGATCACACCTACCGGCAGGCGGTCACGGCGGCCGGCACCGGCTGCGCGGCTGCACTGGATGCCGAACGATACCTGGCGAGCCTCGAGTCCTGACCCTGTACCCAATCAACCGCTGTGAACCCGTAAGAAGGAAGGAACACCGAGCGTGGGCGAGATGAAGAGCGTAACCGACGACAGCTTCGAGGCCGATGTCCTCAAGAATGACAAGCCGGTGCTCGTGGATTACTGGGCAGAATGGTGCGGCCCCTGCCGGCAGGTCGCCCCGGTGCTGGAGGCCATCGCGGCGGAGCACGGTGACAAGGTCGACATCGTCAAGCTGAACGTCGACGAGAATCCCGAGGTCACCAGGCGATACGGGATCCTCAACATCCCGACGCTGGGTGTGTTCCAGAACGGCCAGGTCGTCAAGGAACTCGTCGGCGCCCGGTCGAAGTCGAGGCTGCTGGACGACCTCTCCGAGTTCATCTGAGAGCACCCGTCCCGGGTCGGACGGCGGCCACACCACAAGACCGGGCCCGCGAGCAGCGCGGGCATGCCGGGCCGGGCGGGGCAAGCATGCTGGGCGCGATGCGCGGCCATCGTGAGCGAATAACGCCTAACGCTTGAGGTGCTGGTCCGCGAGTTTCGGCGGCGCGCAAGCGAGCCAGCCGTCGGTAATCACGTCCCTCAGTGCTCTCTTGGACGCTTTCCGCAACTGAATGAGAACGGCCGAATACCCGTCGAAATGCGGAATTGTAAAGAAGCTTGCTGGATTCGCCGCGAGCACGGCTTCCTTTTCACCGAGATCCTCCACACGAACGGCCAGGATGGGCCCGTCTGGCGGGGTCTCGTCGCCGAACCGCCGTAGATCCGCCTTGCTGAACGGCCGCTCCCACGCGAAGGCCTTGCCGGCGACGGACCACGTCCGGTTGCCGTGACGTTCCCCTTCGGTTACCTCGGGCAGCTCCAGGGCCAGCAGGGCCACGTCGTCGATGGTCGCCACACCCGTACCGTACTGCGTCGAGCCGGGCCGGACGGGACGCGACCGCTGCGCGAGGCCCAGCCCTGACCACAACCCCGGGCACAAGCCGCTTGCGCCAGGCTGGATCGCTAGGCCATGCGCAGGGCCCGCTCCGGCGTCATCGAACCCAGCAGACGCTCCAGCGCGACCTCGACGTCCTCGCGCCAGGACACGGTGGTTTTCAGTTCCAGGCGCAGCCGCGGGTGGCGGTGGTGCGGGCGGACCGTCTTGAACCCCACCGCCAGCAGGTAGTCAGCGGGCAGCACACACGAGCCCTCCCCGCGGCGGCGGTCGCCAAAGGCCTCGATCGCCTTGACCCCGCGCCTGGTGAGATCCTTCGCCACCCCCTGGACGAGCATCCGGCCCAGCCCGCCGCCCGTGAACTCTTCCAGGATGTCAGCGGTCATCAGCAGCACCGCGTCGCCGCTCACCGGGCTGGTGGGAAAGGCCACCGAGCGCGGCACGTACAGCGGCGGCGCGTACAGGACGTATCCGGCGGGCGCGCCGTCCACATAGGCGATCTTGCCGCAGCTGCCCCACTCCAGCAGCGTGGAGGACATCCACGCCTCCTTCTCCAGGGCTGGGTCGCCCGCGGCCTGCGCCCGGGTCTGGCTCACGGGGTCGAGTTCCCAGAAGACGCACCGCCGGCACTTGTGCGGCAGGTCGTCGAGATTGTCCAAGGTGACGTTGGCGAGACGACGCGGCACCTGGCACCTCTGCGGTCGGATCGGTACTTCGCGGTCGGATCAGGCTGGTGCGGCCAGAGCGGTGGGTTGCGGCGGATTGTCGTGGTTCACAGCCGCCGTGAGGCGCGCGGATCTAGCGACGGCAAGATCCCGAGTACCCCCGGCCGGGTACCCTCCAGCCCGTACCCTGACATGGTACCCATCGGCGTGAGGAGAGGCCGTGGCGATCGAGGACGCGACACCGGCCCGCGTTGGCCAGACAAGCGGCACCGGCCCCGGGTCACGGGAGCCCCACGAGACTCCTTCGCCCCAAGGGTCCCTCGTGGACCCGTACGTCGGCCGCTACGCCGCGCGGGCGCAGGAGATGGTCGCCTCCGAGATCCGGGCGCTGTTCGCGGTCGCCGCCCGGCCGGAGATCGTCTCGCTGGCGGGTGGCATGCCCTATATCACCGCCCTGCCGCTGGACGCCGTCGGCGAGATGGCCGGCCAGCTCGTGGCCGACCGCGGCGCCGTCGCCTTGCAGTACATGTCGGCGCAGGGAGACCCCGGCCTGCGCGAGTGCATCTGCGACGTGATGGCGCTGGAGGGAATCCACGCCCACCCGGACGAGGTGGTCGTCACCGTCGGCTCGCAGCAGGCACTGGACCTGATCACCCGGATCTTCGTCAATCCCGGCGACGTCGTCCTGGCCGAGGGACCCTCCTACGTCGGCGCGCTCGGCACGTTCGCTTCCTACCAGGCGAACGTCGTCCACGTCCCGATGGATGACACCGGGCTCATGCCCGAGGCGCTTGCCGAGACGGTCGCGGCGCTGCACGCCGGTGGCCAGCGGGCCAAGTTCCTCTACACGGTCCCGTCCTTCCACAACCCGGGCGGGGTGACCCTCAGCGCGGAGCGCCGGGCGCGGGTGCTGGAGATCTGCCAGCGGGCCGGCCTGCTCGTGATCGAGGACAACCCCTACGGCTTGCTGGGGTTCGATCGCGAGCCGTTGCGGGCGCTGCGCGCCGACGACGCACACGGCGTGGTGTACCTCGGGACGTTCTCCAAGACGGTCGCCCCCGGCCTGCGGGTGGGCTGGGCCGTTGCTCCGCCCGGGATCAGGGACAAGCTGGTGCTCGCCGCGGAGGCGGCGGTTTTGTGCCATTCCAGCCTCGCGCAGCTCATGGTCCGTGAGTACCTGACCGGCCAGCCCTGGCGGGAGCAGGTGAAGGTCTTCCGCGAGCTGTACCGGGAGCGCCGGGACACCATGCTGGAAGCGCTGTCCGCGGTCATGCCCGACGGCTGCCGGTGGACGCGCCCCGCCGGCGGGTTCTACGTGTGGCTGCAGCTCCCGCCGGGACTGAACTCCAAGGCGATGCTTCCCCGGGCCATCTCCTCCCGGGTCGCGTACGTGCCGGGGACGGGCTTCTACGCGGACGGGTCTGGCGCCGAGCATCTGCGGCTCTCGTACTGCTTCCCCGAGCCCGGCCGGATCAGGGAGGGGGTCCGGCGCCTGGCTGAGGTGGTGGGCACCGAGATCGAGCTCCGGTCCACGTTCGGCGCGGTACCGGCCGCCTACCGCAGGTCCGGGGCGGGGCCGACGGTCCTGACCGGCCCGGCCGGTGCGGACACGCAGCAATGAGCGATCTGGGCCACGTCCTGATCCTGGCCGGCGGGCTTTCCGCCGAGCGCGAGGTCTCGCTGCGCTCGGGCAGCCGGCTGCGGGATGCGCTGCGCGAAGCGGGCGTCGATGCGGACATCGCCGATGCGGACGCCGGGCTCATCCCGGCGATCACCGGAGACCCTCCCAGCGCGGTCTTTCCCGCCATCCACGGCGCCTACGGGGAGGACGGGTCGATCCAGGAGGTGCTGACCCTGCTGGGGGTGCCGTTCGTGGGGGCGACGGCGGATGCCTGCCGTTTCGCCTTCGACAAGCCGGTGGCGAAGGCCGTCGTCCGGGCCGCGGGCCTGGCGACCCCCGCCTCGGTGACGCTGCCGAAGGAGACCTTTCACGACCTCGGGGCCGCTGCCGTGCTGGACAGCATCGTGACGACGCTGGGGCTGCCGCTGTTCGTCAAGCCCGCCCGTGGGGGATCGGCGCTGGGCGCCACCCTGGTCGAGGCCGCAGGCGAGCTGCCCGGCGCCATGATCAGCTGTTTCGCGTACGGCGACACGGCGCTGATCGAGCGGTGCGTGGTGGGCACCGAGGTGGCGGTCGGGGTGATCGACCTCGGTGACGGCCCGCAGGCGCTGCCCGCGGTCGAGATCCACCCGCTCGCGGGGGGCTACGACTACGCGGCGCGCTACACGGCCGGCCAGACACGGTTCTACATCCCGGCCCGGCTGTCGCGGGACGAGGGGGCCGCGGCCGCGGCCGCGGCGGTCAGCGCCCACCGCGCACTGGGCCTGCGCGACGTGTCCCGGACGGACCTGATCGTTGAGGACGGGCGGGTCTTCTTCCTTGAGGTCAACGTGGCACCGGGGATGACCGAAACAAGCACCCTGCCGATGGCGATGGAGTCGGCGGGGCGGGCGCTCGGCGTGGTCGCCCGGGATCTGCTGAGCGCCGCGGCGGCCCGGGGAAGCTGAACGACGGCGACCGCGACCACCCCGCGGCCGCGCCAAGCCACACCGCCATCTGGGAGCTGCTGGTGACCGCACGCAAGAGCTTTGGCAGTGACAACCACGCGGGCGCTCACGAAGCGGTCCTGCGCATGATGGCCCGCGCCAACGCGGGTGACGCCGTCGCCTATGGCGACGACCCGTGGACACAGCGGGCTTCGGACGAGCTGCGCCAGCTGTTCGGCTCAAGGGGAGGTGCCTTCCTCGTCTTCACGGGGGGCGCGGCGAACGTGCTCGGGCTCAGCCTCCTGATGAGGCCTTATGAAGGGCTGATCTGCCCGGAGAGCGCGCATGTCAACGTGGACGAGTGCGGTGCGGCCGAGCGGATCATCGGCTGCAAGCTACTGCCGGTCCCGACCCCGGACGGAAAGCTGACACCCGACCTGATCGCCAGCCGGCTCGGCGGGCGCGGCGACGTGCACCGGGTCCAGCCGCGAGCGGTCGCGATCTCCCAGGTGACCGAGCTTGGCACCTGCTACACGCTGGATGAGCTGCGGGCGCTGGCCGGGTTCTGCGGTTCCGAGGGGCTGCGGCTGTACGCCGACGGCGCCCGGCTCGCCAACGCCGCCGCCTGGCTCGGCTGCTCGCTCGCCGAGATCGCCGGGCTGGTGGACGTGCTGAGCTTCGGCGGGACGAAGAACGGCGCCGTCGGGGCGGAGGCCGTGGTGGTCATGGCCGAGGACCTGATGCCCGGCGTGTCCTTCCTGCGCAAACAGCAGATGCAGCTTGCCTCGAAGATGCGCTACCTCGCGGCGCAGTTCCTGGGGCTGCTGGAGGACCGGCTCTGGCTGCGCAACGCCGCCCATGCGAACCTGATGGCCCGGCGCCTGGCGGACGGCGTGCACGGAGTCCCGGGACTGGAGCTGCGGCAGGCCGTCGAGTCGAACGCCGTGTTCGTCTCCCTGGAGCCGGCCCAGATCGAGCGGCTGCAGACTGAGTGGGAGTTCCATGTGTGGGACGAGCCGACCCACGTGGTGCGGTGGATGACCGCCTTCGACACCACCGAGACCGACGTGGATGCCTTCGTCGCGGCGGTGCGGACGACGGCGCCCAATGGCTCGCGCGCCGGTTTCACGTGAAACATCACCCGGCGGCGCGGGCCTGGAACCGCCGGGCCGGGCGATCCGGGCGCGCGCTCAAGCGCTCAGGTTCTGCGTCCACCCGGGGGACATGGCGGTGACGATCCGCTCGAGGTCCTGCAGCGAGGCGAACTCGACCACGATCTTCCCCTTGCGGCGGCCGAGCTCCACCCTGACCCTCGTGTCGAACGTGTCTGACAGCCGGTCGGCAAGCTCGGTGAGACGGGGTGCCGTCGGCTGCTTGGCTGCGGTGCGGCGGGCCTTGGGAGCGTCGCCGCCGCCCATGGCCACGATCTCTTCCACCGCCCGCACCGACAGCCCTTCGGCGACTATCCGGTGCGCCAGGCGGTCCTGCGCATCCGGGTCGTCGAGCGCGAGCAGCGCGCGCGCGTGGCCGGCGCTCAGCACGCCGGCCGCCACCCGGCGCTGGGCGGCTGGCGGCAGGTGCAGGAGCCGAATGGTGTTGGAGATGTGCGGCCGGGACCGCCCCACCTTGTGTGCGAGCTCGTCGTGCGTGGCGCCGAAGTCGTCGAGCAACTGCTGGTAGGCCGCCGCTTCTTCGAGCGGGTTGAGCTGCTCCCGGTGCAGGTTCTCCATGAGCGCTTCGCGGAGCATGTCATCGTCGGCCGTGCCCCGCACGATCGCCGGGATGTGCTCCAGGCCCGCACGCTGGCAGGCCCGCCATCTCCGCTCGCCCATGATCAGCTCATAGCGGCCCGGCATGACCTGGCGGACCACGACCGGCTGGAGCAGGCCAACTTCCCTGATCGAGACCGCAAGCTCTTCCAGCGAGTCCTCATCGAACCCCCGGCGGGGCTGGCGCGGGTTCGGTGTGATGGCCCCGATCGCCACTTCCTCGAAGTAGGTTCCTTCGGTGCCCTGCGGCCCGGCGCCACCGTCGGCGTGCGCACGCCCGGGCGCCCCGGACCCGGTCCCGCCGTCGCTGGCATCCGCCCGCGCCGACGGGGACGGTGCCATCGGGATGAGGGCCCCGAGACCCTTACCCAGGCCACGCTTTTGCTGCGCCATCACCATCTCCTCGCGCCGCCTCTTCTCACCGCGCCGGCGGCCCCTGCCACCCGATGACCGCCCAGTCAGCCTTCCAAGTAGAGCATCCCACCCGCCCCCCCGTACGAAAGACCGCCATGCCGACCCCCCCCTCCCTACTCCCAGCGCCCCCGCCACCTCGCCAGCCCCGCACCCCCAGCGAGCCACAACCCTCAGCCCACCAGAGCTGCTCCGGCGAACACCCGGGCCCGCCCAGCCCACACGAGCAGGGCAACGGCATCCAGCGAGCGCGACGACGGACCCCACACCAGGACCCGCACCAGGAGAGCACCCGGCCGGACCGGCCAACACGAGGAAAGCAACAAGATCCACAGACCGCCCCTGCGGATCCCCGCACCAGTCCGGCGAGACCATCTAGAGCCCCGGTGGCACCGAGCCCTCGCTGACCCCCCTCCCGGGCCCCCGCTCCCAGGAGCCGCTCCCGAAGTGCCAGTGCCAGTGCGTCAACCTCCGGTCAGGCCAAGGTCACTGCGGGGGCGGCTCGGCCAAGCGTCGGCTGGCGGGGTGTGCCGCGGGCGTAGCGTTGCCCACCGTCACCACCCACCGCCCGTGCCTCGGGCACTACGGACAGAACCATCGCCCCCGCCGTGCCAGCCCGCGGCTGCACCGTCAGCCCGCGCAAGACCCAGCCCGCGCAAGACCCCAGCCGACAACTCACCCCGCCTGCCCCAACTCCGCCGCGCGGTCGGCCACTTCCCGAGCCGCCTCCAGATAAGCCTGAGCACCACTCGAGCCCGGATCGTAGGTGATCACGGACTGCCCGTAGCTGGGCGCCTCGGACACCCGAACGCTGCGCGGGATGACCGAGCTCAGTACCACGTCCCCGAAGTGCTCCCGGACCTCCTCCGCTACCTGGGACGCCAGCCGGGTCCGCCCGTCGTACATCGTCAGCAGGATCGTGGAGACGTAGAGGCTGGGGTTCAGGTGGCTCTTGACCAGGTCGATGGTGCGCAGTAGCTGCTCGAGCCCCTCCAACGCGTAGTACTCGCACTGAATGGGGATGAGCACCTCCGCCGCGGCCACCAGCGCGTTGACGGTCAGCAGCCCCAGCGAGGGCGGGCAGTCGATCAGGATGTAGTCGAGGTTGGATACGTCGTAGTCGGCGAAGGCGCGGCTGAGCCGTGCCTCCCGAGCCACCAGCGGCACCAGCTCGATCTCGGCGCCCGCGAGGTCGATGGTGGCAGGCACGCAAGAGAGCCCGGGGATGCCGGCCACCGCCCTGACGATGCTCGCCAGCGGCTGATCCTCGATCAGCACGTTGTAGACCGAGGCCGTGCCAGCCCGGTGCTCCACGTCGAGGGCCGTTGAGGCGTTCCCCTGCGGATCGAGGTCGACCACCAGGACCCGCGCACCGTGCAGGGCCAGGCAGGCCGCCAGGTTGACCGCACTCGTCGTCTTCCCGACGCCGCCCTTCTGGTTGGCGATCGTGATCATCCGGCAGGAACGTGGCCGCGGCCACTCACGTCCCCCGACCCCGCGCAGGGCGGCGAGGGCCGCCTCCGCGGGTGTCATCGCCGACCTACCCGGCCCGGGTGCCGCGGCGCCGCCGGGCCTCGCTGCCCCCGTGACCGTCCCCTGCCCCGCGTGCGACCCGGCGGGCGCCCGTTGCGCGGCGGCCGCCTTCCCGGAAGCGCCCAGGAAATCACTGTCTGGTCTTCCGCCCACCGCGTCATCATCCGGTACCCAGTCTTCGGTTTCACGTGAAACCGCCGCCGACAGCGCATGCGTCACCCGGGCGGGCGGCTCGCCCTCGGGCGTCTGATCTGGCGCATACGTCACGGCTTCTCGCTCCTTATCCGTCCCCGGTTGACCAGGACGATCGGACGTGCGGCCCGGTTGACTGTCCGGCCATCCCAGGCCGCTCGACTTCGCGTGCGACTCACCGCTGGCGGGTGCAGCAGGCCGCCGCGATTCTTCTGGCCATCCCAGGCCATTCGCGGAAGCCATCACCGCTCCTCTCGCTGCCGCACTCTCCCCCGCCGCGCCGTCCCCGGCGACGCGGCCCCCGCGTGTCATGGCCCCGCAATCAGCCGGACCACTGTCGCAGCGGGATCGACCTTACCGTCCCCGGCACGCACGACGTCCACGCTCCGCAGTCCCAGCCTGCTCAGCGAGCGCCGCGCCGCGGCCACCTCCTGGCGGGCGTTCGCGCCCTTGATGGCCAGTACGGTCCCGCCCGGCCGCACCAGCCCGAGCGCAAGCGCCGCCAGGCGGTCCAGCGGCGCCACCGCGCGCGCGGTGACCACGTCCGCCGATAGTTGTCCCGCGAGCTCCTCTGCACGTCCCCGGCGTACCTGCGCGTTCGGCAGGCGCAGGGCGTGCACGCACTCCTCAAGGAACGTCACCCGCCGCAGCATCGGCTCCAGCAGGGTCACGGTGACATCCGGCAGCAGCAATGCCAGCACGATACCGGGCAGCCCGGCTCCCGATCCGAGATCGACCAGCGAGCACGGATGAGGTACCAGTTCCGCGACCGCTGCGCTGTTGAGCAGGTGGCGCTCCCACAGTCGGGGGACTTCGCGCGGCCCGATCAGGCCGCGCGCCACCGCAGGGCCGGCCAGCAGGCGCGCGTAACGCTCCGCAGCGGCCATCGCCGGCCCGAAGATCTGTGCCGCCTCTGGCGGGGCGACCGGCGCCGCCGGGCCCACAAGAGCCTCACTGGACGCACCAGCCCCAACGGACCCGATAAGCGCATCAGCCCCACCCGCCTCACTGGTACCAGGAGACTCGGGCAGGCCGGCCCGGCTGGGCGGGTCAGCCCGCGGGAAGGACAACCACCCGCCGGTTCGGCTCCTCGCCCTCGGACTCGCTGCGCAGGCCCGCGGCGGCGACCGCGTCATGGACGATCTTGCGCTCGAACGGCGTCATCGCTTCGAGGCGCCGCGCGACACCGGTCCGGCCGACGTCCTCGGCCGCGTCCCGCCCCAGTGCCGTGAGCTCCATTCGCCGCCGGGCCCGGTACCCGCCCACGTCGAGCATGAGCCTGGTCCGCTCGCCCGTCTGCCGGTGGACCGCCAGGCGGGTCAGTTCCTGGAGGGCCTCAAGCACCTCGCCCCTGGGCCCGATGAGTTCCCGGAGGGAGCCACCCACCACGGACACCAGTGCCCGGTCGCCCTCCACGCCCATGTCGAACTCGCTGTCAGGGTCGCCGACGATGTCGAGCAGCCCTTCGAGGTAGTCGGCCGCGATCTCCTGCTCCTGCTCGAGGTCCGCGACCTCGCGCCCGGGCGCGTCCGGTGCCTCCTCGTCGTCTTCGTCGGCGTCCGGGGCGGCGGCCTCACCCGCGACGGCCTCACCCGCGACGGCCTGATCCGGCCCGTCCTGCCCGGATGACTCGGCCGGGGCACCCGCTTCGGCGGCACCGCCGACGTCGGCTACCTCACTAGCCGACTCGGCCGCGGGCTCCGGAGCCGCGTCAGTGGCCGGGCCCTCGGCAGCGGGCGGCTGCCCTGCGCTGTCGTCCTCGGTCACGGCGACCATGTTCTCCCTATGGGTCACAACCGGGTCCTCCTCATCGCGGGACCGCGTCGTCCACGGTTACCCAACCCCTGCCTGGCTGGCACGTTGTATCCACCGGACGATCACCCGCCCGGCGCCGCGCCAGGGCGCCCAGCGGGGCCAACCGACCCCAGGCTGGGGCCCGGCTCACCGTTTGCCGGAGCGTTTACTGCGGGACTGGCGCGCGCGTTGCTGCCTGACGAGCTTAGTCTCCGGCGCGGCCGGTTGTGGCTCGGGCTGAGGCTCCGGCCGTCCCTTGGTCAGCCTGCGCAGGACCCCCGACCCGTTGGCCGAGCCCTGCCCGGCGGCCGCATCGGCGGCCGGTTTCGCGGCGCCCCGGGCTGGCTTGCGCGCCTCCGCGGTCTTGCCGTCGGCGGGCCCTCGGTCGGCGGGCGCGGCCTTGCCCGGCGCGGGTTTGCCGGAGCCGGACGACTTGCCGGAGCCGGACGACTTGCCGGGGGGGACCACCTTGCCCTGCACGACCGCGGGGGCGCCGGCGACGGCCGGCATCGGGTAACGCTTGAACAGCACGTACTGCTGGCCAAGTGTCCAGATGTTCGTGGTCACCCAGTACAGGACCAGCCCGAACTGCCAGTAGAGGCCGGACAGCGCGAACAGCGGCACGATGTAGGCCATGTACTTCTGTGACGCCGCCATCGGGTTGTCGGGCGTCATCTGCGGGGTCATGCCCCGCTTCGTGCTCTGCCGCACGGTCAGGTAGGTCGTGGTGACGCTGATTATCACCGCGATCAAGATGACGATCTTGGCGTGGAACGGCGTGGTCGGCGAGAACAGGAACTTGTCGGAGATGGTGGCGCCGAAGATGTCCGCGTGCTGTGCCGACAGGACGAACGAGGCGCTGAGCCCGTAGGGCGGGGCCTGCCCGGGGTGCCAGACAGAGATGGCGCGCAGGACGCTGAACAGTGCGAAGAAGAGCGGCAGCTGCCCCAGCAACGGCAGGCACCCGGCCAGCGGGTTGGCTCCGTTCTCCTTGTAGAGCCGCATCGTCTCCTGGTTGAGGGTCTGCTTGTCGTTCTTGTACTTCTTCCTCAGCTCCTGGATCTGCGGCGCGAGCGCGCTCATCTTCCGGGTCGCGTGCATCTGCTTGATGAACAAGGGCACCAGCAGCAGCCGCATGAGGACCACGAGGATGACGATGGTCAGCACCCAGGTCAGGCCGCTCGCCGGAGACAGGAAGGTGCTCAGACCGGTGTGGATCTGCTCCATCACCCACGCGACGGCCTCGTACAGGGGGTTGAGAGGGTTCGTCACGAACTTGCTCCCTCTGGACGGGATCGACGCCCGTGCGGGGCGGGCGGCACCGGATCGAAGCCGCCGGGGTTGAACGGATGACAGCGGCCGATCCTGCGTACCGCCAGCCAGCTGCCCCGCAGCGCCCCGTGCTCACGGAGAGCTTCCAGCGCGTACGCACTGCAGGAGGGGGCGAACCGGCACCGGGGGGTGAACATCGGGCCGATGAACCTCCGGTAGCCGGTGATCAGGGCCATCAGCACCCACGCCGCAGCGGATGGCCTGGCCCGCGCCAGGCGCACATCTGCTTGCGTCATCGCCGCAGCACCCCTGCCTGCCGCCGCATCAATGTACTCATCACCAGATCGAGGTCGGCGGCGAGATCTGCCTGGTGTGCGGTCGCGGCTTGTGGATGAGCCCGGACTACAAGAAGGCTACCTCCCGGAAGCGATGACAGGTACTCGCGCACCAGTACCCGCAGGCGCCGCCGCACCCGGTTCCGGACGACCGCGGTGCCGACCGACCGGCTCACCACGAACCCCGCGCGCGGAGGGCTGTCCTCCCCGGCGGCGGGGACGAGCAGATAACCGGTCAGCAGAGCGCGACCGAACCGGCTGCCATGCCGGACCGCTGCCGAGAACTCACGGCGCCGCCTCATCCGGGATTCTGCGGGAAGCACCGTAACCCTCCCGTCGCACTTGCGCGGCTGGTCAGACGCTGACCCGGGCCCGCCCCTTGCGGCGCCGTGCGGCGAGGATCGCGCGCCCGGCCCTGGTCCGCATGCGCAGCCGGAAGCCATGCGTCCTGGCGCGACGGCGATTGTTCGGCTGGAACGTGCGCTTGCTCACGGGTGACTCCCGGTCCGGTGCCTTGATTGCCATGTCCGGGTCGGCGGGAAGGCGCGTGAGCCCACGGCGGAACCGCCCGGGGAAGCTGGGTCTGTTCACGGTACGCGTAACGCTTACTACCGGTCAAACCAAGCAGCACGCCACGCCGACCGGCGGCGCCAACAGGTTGCGCCCGGAACGGCCGTTTACCTACCGTACATCCACCCGGCCCCCTAGGCTGTGGACAACCGCTCCGGCTGCACACCAGCAAGCGCATCAGCGATCGTGGGCGTCACGTACCCGCCACACGCGCCCCTTGCACACGAGATGGCTAGCGCGGTGTACACAGCTTGTGGATAAGACTGTTGATCACATTGTGGGGGGCGCGAGGTGGCCATCAGATGACCGAGACCGACCTTGGCCAGGTATGGGCCAGATCGCTGGACGAGCTATCCGATCTGCACATCGAACCGCATCAGCGGGCATGGCTGCGGCTGACCCGGCCGCTCGGGCTCGTCGAGAACACGGCGCTCATCGCCACGCCGAACGAGTTCGTCAAGGAACAGCTCGAAACCAGGCTGCGCGCGCTCATCACCCATGCCCTGTCCCGCGAGCTGGGCCGCAACATCCAGCTCGCGGTGACCGTCGACCCCGCGGCCACGGCGCCGCCGGAGGCCACACCGGCGCTGGCTGAGGACGGTCATTCCCTGAGCGCCGCTCAGGCTGGGCAGCCGGACGGGCCCGTGGTCATACCGATGCCCCGCGAGGCCGACCACCCGGGCCCGGCAGACTTGCAGGACAAGGCCGATGAGCGGCCGCCGGCCGCGGGCCCGGCTCCCGATAGCGGCGGGGCCCTCGATCACGGCGCGGCCCCCGGCGCGGCTCCCGCCAACGGCGCGGTACCGGTGCCTGCGGGCACACCCGCGGCGGCGGCAGGCAGGGCCGTCCTGCCCGGCGCCGGGCAGGCCCGGCTCAACCTCAAGTACACGTTCGAGACGTTCGTCATCGGATCGAGCAACCGTTTCGCGCACGCCGCCGCGGTCGCGGTGGCCGAGGCGCCGGCGAAGGCGTACAACCCGCTGTTCATCTACGGCGACTCCGGCCTGGGCAAGACCCACCTACTGCACGCCATCGGGCACTACACGCAGAGCCTCTACCAGGGCGTCAAGGTGCGCTACGTGAGCTCGGAAGAGTTCACCAACGACTTCATCAACATGATCCGGGACGGCAAGCAGGACGGGTTCCGGCGCCGCTACCGCGACGTGGACGTCCTGCTGGTCGACGACATCCAGTTCCTGGAGAACAAGGAAGGGACGCAGGAAGAGTTCTTCCACACGTTCAACACGCTGCACAACGCCAGCAAGCAGATCGTCATTTCCAGCGACCGCGCCCCTAAGCGGCTGGTGACGCTCGAGGACCGGCTGCGCAGCCGGTTCGAATGGGGGCTGCTCACCGACGTCCAGCCACCGGAGCTAGAGACGCGCATCGCGATTCTGCGCAAGAAGGCGATCCAGGAAGGGCTCAACGCGCCGCCGGAAGTGCTGGAGTACATCGCGAGCCGGATCTCCACGAACATCCGCGAGCTGGAAGGCGCGCTCATCCGGGTGACGGCCTTCGCCAGCCTCAACCGCCAGTCCGTCGACCTCCAGCTCGCCGAGATCGTGCTCAAGGACCTGATACCGGAGGCGCAGGGCCCGGAGATCACCGCCGCGACCATCATGGGCCAGACGGCCTCGTACTTCGGGCTGTCGATCGACGACCTCTGCGGCACCTCCCGATCACGGGTCCTGGTGACGGCCCGGCAGATCGCCATGTACCTGTGCCGCGAGCTGACCGACCTCTCGCTCCCGAAGATCGGCCAGCAGTTCGGCGGCCGCGACCACACCACGGTCATGCACGCCGAACGCAAGATCCGTTCGCTCATGGCCGAGCGCCGCTCGATCTTCAACCAGGTCACCGAGCTCACCAACCGGATCAAGCAGCAGGCGCGCTCGGGATGAGCGGGCACGCATCAGGACCAGCCGTCACAATCGGTACACACAGGTTGTGGATATCTTTGTGGACACCCTTGGGACGGCCAGCGGACAAGACGGCCGCCCCGGGGGGTAACCACGGCGAACACGGCCCGGGCGCCGGTTGTGTCCACAGCCCGTCCCCGGCGAGCCCTCGTCCGCACACAGGCCCTGTGCGGACCGGAAGTCGCCGTGTGCTGGGCTATCGCCGCCCGTCCCCAGCATCCACCGGCCCTACGACGACTACGTTCTGTCTCTCATCTTCAGCACAATTCTGTAGTAGGCAAGTCGCGCCTCGCCGTCCGCACCACGGCCGGTTCCCGTTCCAAGCACGAGGAGGCAGCTTCCGGTGAAGATCCAGGTAGAGCGCGACGCGCTCGCCGAGGCCGTCGCCTGGACCGCCCGTGGGCTCCCGGCGCGCCCCGCTGTCCCCGTCCTGGCGGGCATGCGCATGCAGGCGGATGCCGAGCTGACCCTGGCCAGCTTCGACTACGACGTGTCCGCTCAGGCCCGCATCCCGGTGGCCACCGAGGAGGAGGGCAGCGCGCTGGTGTCGGGGCGGCTGCTCGCCGAGATCACCCGCAGCCTTCCCGCCCGGCCGGTGCAGATCTCATCCGACGGCTCCCGGGCCATCCTGACCTGCGGGAGCACGACCTTCACGCTGCTCACGATGCCGGTTGAGGACTACCCGACCCTGCCGGAGATGCCGCCAGCCGCCGGCTCCATCGGCAGCGACGCGTTCGCGACCGCGGTGAATCAGTCGGCCGCAGCGGCCGGGCGGGACGACACGCTCCCGGCGCTGACCGGCGTGCGGATCGACCGCGAGGAAGCCGACGATCCTTTCGACTACGACGATCACGCCCACGCCACGATCGTCGGCGAGATCGGCGCTCCCGATGGTCTTGGCTATGTGGCCGCCTACGAGCGTGAGAGCAGCCTGCCGGGCGGGGTCAAGAAGGCGACCGTCGTCGCCCCGTGGGAGGTCGCGGTGGCGGCGATCGACCAGATGGATGAGCTGCGCCGACAGACCGGCAACCTGACCAGGCTCGTCAACGACGAGCTTCGCGGGCTCGCCGAGGCGGGGTGCGAGCACGTCCAGCTCGACTCACCGATCTTCGGAGTCCTGGTCAACACCGAACGGATGACCGCCGCCGAAGCCGCCGAGTTGCTGGCGCCGTGCTTCGAGGGCGTCGCGGCGACCAAGGGCCTGCACATCTGCAACGGGAATATGAAGGGCCGACCGATGTCGGGCGTGCTCAGCTGCGCTCCTTGGGTCGAGATCCTGCAGGGCCTCGACGGGGTCATCGACATCGCGCACCTCGAGTGCAGCTACTTCTCCGAGTGGCTGGAGCGTGACGCGTTCAAGGAGATGCCGAACGACATGGAGCTGGCGGCCGGCATCGTCGACGAGGCGAACTACTGGGTCGAGCCCGTCGACAAGATCAGGCAGCGGACCGAGGATTGGGCCGCCGTCGTCGGTGAGGAGCGCCTGTGGATCGCGCCCTCATGTGGGTTCGGGCGACATCCGGCCCGCAACGTCCCGGTGCTGCGGGAGAAGATCGAAAACATGGTCGAGGCCGCTGCCTCGTTCTGATCAGGCAGGCTGCAGGAGAACCCTGTCGGCGTGGTCGAACTGGCCGGGGATGGCTTCCGCCATCCCCGCCAGCGCCGCCTCGAGGTTCGCCTCGGTCACCGCCGACTCGGCGTCGAGGATCGCTCGCGAGGCGTCTTGGACGAACCTTGCCCGCGGGTAGCGCCGCTCGGTGAAGGCGGTGAGGACCTGATCGAGGACGCCGTCGCCGGCCACCATCTCGGCGAGCACGACGGCGTCCTCGAGGGCCATCGCCGCGCCTTGGGTCATATGCGGAGAGCAGGCATGTGCGGCATCGCCGAGGACGATCGCCCGGCCTTTGTGCCACGGCGCCGGCAGCATCACCTCGATCAGCGGCGAGAAGATGATCTCGTCCTCGTCGCTCAGGTTGTCGCGGATCTCACCGATGACCCCGCCATAGACCTCGAGGCGCTCAGCGAGCAACGCCCGGAAGTCCTCCTCCGGGAGGTGGACGCCTTGCCGCTCGGGGCAGACGAGCAGCAGGTACATCGAATCGAAGGTCAAGGGGATCCAGCCCGCCTTGTTGCGGGACGATTGATAAAGGGCGCCGTAATCGATCTCCGCCGGTCGCGGGACGGTCACCCGCCAGAC
>Ga0081540_1000457_pt1 | contig 40552 bp, 6 predicted proteins | sample TabmetS2T1R1_FD_71024 | JGI IMG/M metagenome (GOLD analysis project Ga0081540, IMG submission 71024) | Tabebuia heterophylla rhizosphere microbial communities from the University of Puerto Rico - S2T1R1 | ecosystem: Host-associated > Plants > Roots > Rhizosphere ...
GGCTCCATCCGCCAGAGGAAGTTCGGCGTTCCTCTCCCTTCGACCGGCACGGGCAGCGCGTATGAAGGAATCTGCGTCACGCTCAGGAACCCCGCCGTCGTTCCACCCGGGAAGGTGAGCGCGAGAGGCGGCGCGGTGACCGAGAGACCAGGATGCGCGTTGTTGAACGTCAGCAGCGCACCCGCGGAGCCGTCCACGTACTGGCCGGTGTCTCCGTCGATGGAGAAGAGGATGAGCTGCGGGAGAACGGTGGTTTGCTCCGCGACGACGAAAGCCCGCCTCTCGACCGTCGGATACGACCGGCCATCGGAGGTGGTCCCCCCGGTCACCCGCACCACCAGGTCGCCCTGGACCGGCGCGATGATGAACCAGTTGCCGTCGTTCCCGGTCCGGGTGGTGAGGCCCTTCCCGACCAGCTCGACCGTCGCTCCGCCCAGCGGGTTGAGCGCTCCATCGAGAACCGCTCCGCGCACGATGGTGAGCGGCCTCCGGATGGTGAAGTCGCTCCCGAAGTCCGCGCCTAGCCCCGGACCCACGCCGGCCGTGATCCCGGTCACGTTGACCGTCAACCGCTCACCCGGCGGCAGCGCGTCGCGCCCGATGAACGTGACCGTCTGGTTTCCGGGAGTGATGCTGTACGAGCCGACGAGGGCCGCGCCGTTCCGGCGCACCGTGAATCCTCCGATCGACGTGGGATCGATGGGCTTGTTGAAGGCGACCGTCACCAGCGAATCAGTCTCCACGCCGGTGGCGCCGGGCAGGGGCTCCACGCCGGTGACCTGGAGCGGCTCCTGCGCGGGGTCACGGTAGTGGACCCTGATGCTCGTGCTGCCGCGCAGGCCCGCCGAGTCGGTCGCGCTCGCCTGGATCACGTTGTCGCCCAGCGCGAGGGGCACCTGGGCGATGTAGTCGCCGCCACCGGCGGCCGTTGCGAGCTCCGTTCCGATTCGCACCTCGACGAGGTTGCTCGGCGAGCTCACGTGTGCCGTGACCGGGATGACCGCGGAGGCCGCCTCGCTCCCATCTGTCGGTGAGGTGATGCTCACGGCAGGCGGGACGCCGCTGACCGTGAACTGCTGCTGGACCGTCGTGCGGTTGCCGGCGAGGTCAACCGCTTCGATCACCACCGTCGAGCTTCCAGTCGGCAGCGAGACCGAGCTGCTGAAGCTTCCGGCGAGGACGGCGACGGGCGTGCCGCCCACCCGGACCTCCGCCAGGTGGAGATCCGAGACGGTTCCCTGGATCAGGAACGGCGACTCGTTCACGGTGGCCGGGTTCGTCGTCGGCCGGGTCAGCGACAGGTTCGGAGCCGTGCGGTCGATGCTGACCGCGCGCTGCGACTGCGCGGACTTCCCCCCGGAGTCGGTCACCGCCACGGTGACCAGCTGATCTCCCTCGGGGAGCGAGAGACTCGCCGCGAAGTAGCCACCGGAGCTGCCGGTGGGCGTGCCGTTCACCGTCACGAAGTACGGCGGCGTGCCACCCTCGACCTTTCCGGTCACCCCGAGCGTGGGACCGCCGGCCACCGCCCCGGAGAGCGGCGAGGTCAGGGTCAGGAGGAGAGGCGCGCCGGTTCCGCCGCCGTCGGGACGCGGACCGCCATCGGTGCCGGGACTCCCTCCGTCGGAACGAGGACCCGCATCGGGACCTGGGCCCGCATCCGGGCGAGGACCTGCATCAGGACCAGGACCTGCGTCGAAGCCGGGGCCCGCATCCGGACCGGGTCCTGCGTCAGGCCCAGGCCCTGCGTCCGGACCGGGCCCTGCATCGGGACCGGGCCCTGCGTCCGGGGAGCCCGCATCGACCTGCGTTCGCACGACGCCCCGGGTGGAGGTCGCCGCGAGGCCGTAACCGTCGGTCGCGACGACGGCGAGGCTGTTGCTCCCCAACGAGAGGTCGACGTTGGTGGCAAATGCCCCGGAGGTCAGGACGACCGCCGCTCCGTTCACCTGCACCGTCACCACATCCGTGGCATCCGCCGGCGTCGCGGTTCCGCGGACGGTCACGACGGGCTGGTCGGTGGTGAAGCCCTCCGCCGGCTCGGTGATGGTGACCGTCGGCAGTACCGTGTTGGCCCGGACGTTGCGCACCGCCTGAGCGGTGTTCCCAGCCACGTCGATGGCGAGCAGGCCGAGCGCATTCGCTCCCTGGGTCAGCGACACCGTCCCGGAGAAGCCCCCGTCCGCCGCGACCGTGATCGGCTGGCCGTTCACGGCGAGGGTCACCGGCGTCGCATCGGTCACCGTCCCGGAGATGGTCACGCCGAGCGCCGGGATCTTCGCGCCTTCGGCTGGCGCGGTGACCTGGATCACCGGCGCGATCGAGTCCCGAACGACGCTGAGCGCCGCGTGTGCCGCGTTCCCGCTGTTGTCGAGCGCGACGACGTCGAATGCGTTCGTCCCCTCGGAGAGCGGGAGCGTCGCCCGGTAGAGCCCATCGCTTCCGAGCACGAACCCGACACCACCACTCGACACGCTGGCCACGCCTCCGTCGTCCGTGGCCTGAGCCACCACGGGCACGGACGGCGCCGCGGTCAGGAATCCCGAGGGCGGAGAGACGATGCCCAGCGTCGGCGGGGTCGTGTCGGGCGGAGGACCGGCGTCGGGCGTCCCGCCATCGAGCACGCCCCCGTCGGGAGGCACACCGCCATCCGTGACGCCCGCATCGCTCGAGCCTCCATCGGTCTGACCCTCATCGGGCACACCGCCATCCGACGTTCCACCATCGCCCGACCCACCGTCCGGAACGCCGCCATCCGGCGAAGGGCAAGGCGGCCGCTCGACGATGGGCCAGGCGACCTTCGTCGTTCCGGCCTGGTCGTCTCCGTTCTGAACGTGGAGCTCGAGGTGGCTCGCCTCGACGACCTGGTCGGGGACCTTGCCGTCGTCACAGGACTGGAAGACGTACACCAGCCCCTTCAACCGATCGATGAGTCCAACCGGATGTGCTGTGCTGGCTCCGCCCTTGTAGTGGCAGACCACCTTCTGCCCACCCAGCTCACGGGTGATCTTCAGCGGCCCGTTTCCCGCGTTCCCCTGGATCACCGGGATGAGGCGAGGCATTCCCACCCGGATCGGCGGCGCGAAGTCGGCGACCCCATCGGTCCAGCGCGTCGGCCTGTACTCCCTCGAGGCCTCGAGGATCAGGTCGCGACAGGTGTTGCCGAAGAGTGCATCCGTACGTTCATCCGGCGCCGGGGCAGGCTCCGCCCCCTTCCCGCACGAGACGAGGGCTGCAACGAGCGCGAGCCCGAGCAGCGCTTGCAGCGGACGCGTCACTGGCCCTGACCTTTCCCGGACGCCGCCACGCCGGCATCGAACGTCGGCAACCGGTCACGCCACTCCCGGATGGGAATCTCCTTGCGCAGTCGCTGGAGGAGCTCCGTCTCGGCCTCCCGTCGAGCCTCGGCCGCGAGCTTCCCTCGCACCTCCTCGAAGGTCGGCGTGACGTCCTTCGGATCCTCGAGCGCCCGGAGAATGTGGAGACCGAACGCCGTGGCGATCGGCTTGGACGTCCCGTCCTTCTTCAGCTGGACCGCGGTCTCGAAGAAGCGCGCGTCCACCTGGCCCTCGCGAATTGGACCGAGATCTCCGCCGTTCTTCGCGCTGACGGCGTCCTCCGACTCCTTCTCCGCGACTTCCTGGAACGAAGCACCGTCGAGGATCTTCGCGTAGAGCGTGTTGATCTTCGTCTGCGCAGCCAGCTTCTTCTCCGCCGGCGCATCCGGTGGCACGCGGAGGACGATGTGCGCCACGTGGACCTGACGGACGGTCAGCGCCGCCTTCTCCTTCTGGTAGCGCTCGCGCAGCGCGACGTCGTCGAGGCCGGTGGAGAGAGCCTTGTTCAGCTCGGCTTGCGCGAGGATCTCCCGACGCGCCGCGGCCAGCCGCGCCTGTACCTCGGGCGAGTCCTCCAGACCCCCCCGGCGCGCAGCCTCGGCGAGGAGCGCCCGGTCCTCGAGCGCGGTGAGCGGATCGCCCTGGGCCCGTGCGCTGCGGCCGGACATGAATGCCTCCACGTCCGCCTTGCGGATCTCGGTCTTGCCGACCTTGGCCACGACGCTCCGGTCCTGGCACGCGGCGAGGAGCCAGAGGGGCGATGTCGAGAGGAGGAGGAACCGGATCGAGGTCATGGGAGATGGAGGTTGGGCGCGTCGAGCGTCGATCCCGGATCGACGGTGATGTTGGCGAGGGGGCAGACCAGCGTGTCGGTGCTCAGCACGTGGGCGAGACCGGTGACGACGACCGCATCGAGGGTCAGCGTTCCTGCAGTGCCCGAGACGGGCGTGGCTGGGAGGCCGACGCCCGCGACGACGCCGAGGTTGTCAGCACGGAGCTCTCCATTCGTCTCGCTGGACGACCTGGTGAAGATCGTGCCGGCCCCACCACCGTTGTTGCCCGAGGCCTTGAGCTGCGTCCGGGAGAACCCCCCACCGAAGGCTCCGTAATAAATCGCGATGCGGCCTCCGCCACCGAAGTTGCCGTTGCCGTTGGCCCGGATGGCGCCCGCGCCGGACAGGGTTCCGCTCAGGACGACCCGGATGCTTCCACCGGATCCTCCGCGTGCTCCCTGGGTTCCCTCCGCGAGCAGGTTTCCATCGAGCTGCAGGCTCGCCGCGCTGAGACGAAGGACTCCTCCGCCGTTTCCGCCCGGGCTTCCGCTGGGGGGCTGGACGCCATCTCCGCCCGTTCCCAGATCGGCGGGGTCTCGCATGTCCCCGTAGACCGGGACGGGCGTGGCACCACTCGCGTAGCCGTAACCGCCGTAGCTGCCGGCGGCGAGCTGAGTCGCTGCGGTGAGCACGTTGTTCAGGGTGCGTCCGTGCGCGTTCGCGTTGTCCCCGCTGAATCCGCCCAGGTAGCCCTTCCCGCTCACGTCGATGCGCGAGCTCTGATCGATCGTCACGGCGCCGCTGACCTGGAGGTCGAGGATGCTCGTCGCGGTGGTCGTGGCCGCCGCGTGCGTGAGCACCGAGAAGGTCAAGCCCAGACTGGTCAGCCCGATGGGGTTGGTTCCGCTCACCGAGAGCGTCGCGCTCGAGAGGTTCAGGGCGATGGGCTGGGCAATTGCCCACGGTTTGTTGAGGATGGTCGTCCCGTTGGTCAGACTCAGGCTCGTCGCGCCGGGAAGCTGCAAGGTGCCGTCGAAGGTCGCGTTTCCGGAGACCTGAAGCGCAGGGGACACGATGTCGCCGAGGAACTCGGCGGATGAACGCCCCCCGACGACGACTCCATCGTAGGTGCCGCCCGGGATCGGCGTCGCCGCGAGATCGGTCGGCGTGCCAAACCCGCCCTCACCCACCCGCACCTCGCCGTTGGTCTGAGACGCCGATCTCGCGAAGACGGTGCCGCCTCCCCCGCTCGAACCGAACGCCTGCACCTGGCCCACCGAGAAGCCGCTCAGGCTCCCGTAGTAGACCGCGATGCGTCCTCCGCCGCCGAAGGCGCTGCCTCCGTTGGCATGCATGCCACCGGTCCCGGACAGCACTCCGGTCACGTCGACCCGGATGCTCCCACCGGAGCCTCCGCGGGCTCCTCCAGACCCATCGGCGGTGATCGCTCCATTCAACTGCAGGCTCGCGGCCGTCAGCCGGACGAGACCGCCGCCATTCCCTCCGGGATTGTTCACTGCGGCGCCTGTGCCGCCCGTCCCGAGGTCCAGCGGGTTCTTCATGTCCCCGTAGACCGGCACCACCGGCAGCTGCCCGCTGCCCGGGTAGCCGTATCCACCGTAGCTGCCGCCAGCGAACTGCCCGGCCGGCACTCCCGTGAGCACGTTCCCCTGCGTCCGCCCGTTCGCGTTGGCGTTGTCCCCGCTGAATCCGCCGAGGTAACCCTTACCGGTCACGTCGATACGGGAGCTCGGGTCCACCGTCACGGTGCCGCTGACCTGGATGTCGAACGAGCTGAAGCTGGAGGAGGTCGCAGCGGGGAGCGTCAGCACGGAACCGCCCAGCAGTGACAGAGTGCTCAGCCGGATCGGCGTGGTCCCCGGGACCACGAGCGTGGCATTGCTCAGCGAGAGCGTCAGCCCGTCCGCGAAGCTCCATGGGCGGGTCAGGGTGGTCGTTCCTGCCGTGATGGAGAGCGTCGCGGAGCCGGTGAGCGTGATGGTTCCCTGGAAGATCGTGCTGCCACCGAGCGTGAGCTGGGTCGTCGTCAGGTCCCCGCCCACGCTGACGGAGGCACCACCCGCGGTCAGGAATCCGTCATACGTACCGCCCGGGATCGGCGTCGGGCTGAGGTCGGAGAACGGGGCGCTGCCGCCCTCGCCCACGCGCACTTCCCCGTTCGTCTGCGCCGAGGACTTGGCGAACACCGTCCCGTGGCCACCGCTGGAGCCGACCGCCCGCACCTGACCCAGCGAGAAGCCGCTCAGGGTCCCGTAGTAGACGGCGATGCGTCCTCCGCCGCCGAAGGCGCTGCCTCCGCTGGCATGCATCCCGCCGGTTCCCGACAGCGCTCCGGTCACGTCGACCCGGATGCCTCCGCCAGAGCCACCACGGGCTCCATTCGATGCATCGGCGGAAATCACCCCGTTCAGCTGCAGGCTGGCCGCAGTGAGACGGACGAAGCCACCGCCATTCCCTCCAGGGTTGTTCGCAGCGGCGCCTGTGCCGCCCGTCCCGAGGTCCGCGGGGTTCTTCATGTCCCCGTACACCGGCACCGGTACCGGTACCTGCCCGCTGCCCGGGTAGCCGTATCCACCGTAGCTGCCGCCGGAGAGCTGCCCGGCCGGCACCGCCGTCAGCACGTTCCCCTGCGTCCGCGCGTTCGCGTTCGCGTTGTCTCCGCTGAATCCGCCCAGGTAGCCCTTTCCGCTCACGTCGATGCGCGAGTTCCCATCCACCGTCACCGCCCCGGTGACCGTGATGTCCATCACGTGGCTGGTCGTCGACGTCGCGCCGGTGTGCGACAGCACTGCGCTTTGCTGGAGGGTGATCGAGTTGAACGTGTGCTGCCCGTCGACCCGGAGCGTCTTCCCGGTGATGACCAGATCGGTGTTGTCCCAGCGGAAGTCGGTCTCGGAGATCACGTCGGTGACCCCGGTCGGATCCGAGGGCGCGACTGGCACCTGGACCGACGCCGAGCCGACGGCGCCGAACTTGTCCTCGGCGAAGAGCTCGATGGTCGCCGTCCCGACCGTGGTCGGAGCGAAGACCGCCTGGATGGTGGCACCCGACGCCGGGTTGTTGACCCGCGTCCCCACCACCGCCCCGTTCACCCGGAACTCCGCCCAGTGGAGGGGCGACTCGTCGTCGGTCACCGTGCCGGTGAGCTGCGCGAGCTTGCCGACCACCAGCCCGCCCACCGGCTGGATGGTGGCGACCGGTGGCTGGTTCGGCACGACCGTGTACTGCCGCGTCGCTGTCGCGGGCGTGCCGTCTCCGTCGACCGCGTTTCCGACCACTGCGACCACCGACTGCGAGGGGACGACGAAGGCCTGGCAGATCTGCAGACAGCTCGTACCGCACGAGGTCGGCGGCCCGGTGAACGCCTGGCCTTCGAAGGTCGCGCTCACGGCGGCGAGTGACACGTCGTCCGTCGCCTGGACGCAGAAGGTCTGTGTCTCTCCCTGGATCACCGACGGTCCGGCCGGCGTGAAGGCCAGCACCGGCGGCGAGTTCGACCGGACCGGGTAGGACGCCTGCGCCGTTCCCACCGCGCCCAGCCCATCCAGCGCCGTCGCGGAGAAGGCGATGCTCGACCCTCCGGTCACCGGGAAGTCCATGCACTGCTGGAGGCACCGCGGGCCGCAGGAGGTCGGCGTCGTCGCGACCGTGGACGAGTTCACCACCGAGGTCAGCGAGGCCACTCCGACGTCGTCGTCGGCCTTTGCGCAGAGGTGCGCCACCTGGCCAATCGCGTAGCTTGGCTGGTCCGACGTGAGGGTCACCGTCGGCGGCGTATTGGGCAGAATCGCGACGACGGTGCTGGCCTGTGTCGTGTGTCCCTGGGCGTCCTGCGCGACCGCCTGGAAGCTGGTCGACAGCTGCGCGGATCGGAGCGGGACCGTGGCATCGGCGCTGGCCGACCCGCTCGCGCTCGTGGCGATCTGCACGCCGTCCTGCTGGAGAACGAGGCTCTGGAGATCTCCGTCGACGTCCGTCGCCGTCGCGGTGATGTGGACCGTGCTGCCCTCGATGGCCCCGGTCGGCGGCGAGCTGAACGCCACCACCGGCGGATTCCCGCTGCCCTCGACGGTGAAAGTCTTCTCCGCGGTGCTGGTCCGGCCCGCCGAGTCCGTCGCCACGAGCTTCAGCGTGACCTGGGTTCCAGCGGCGCTCGCCGGGAGCTTCAGGTCGTAGGAATACTGTACCTGCCGCGCATCCTCCGCGCTGGCCACCAGCGTTCCGTCCACCAGCAGATCGAGCCGGACGTCGCCGTCGTCGCTCGTCGCAAGCGAGAGTGAGTTGACCAGTGGTTCGACCCGGAGCGTGCTCGGGAAGGAGCCAGGAGTGGCCGGCGGCGCGGTATCGGCGGCGACCTGGATCGGCACGGTTGCCGACGCGCTCCGCCCGGCGGCGTCCACGACCGTTCCCACCAGGACGTCCGAGAGCTGCGTTGCGACGGTGGGCATCCGGATCTGGGCAATGAAGTTGCCCGGGGAGGTCGGGTCGGGGCTGAGCGTCCCGAGCACCGTCGTTCCGAGACGAATGGTCGCCTCGAGCGGCTGAGCACCACCGGTCGTGAAGAGGCCGATCGGGACGAGCTCCCCGGAGACGAAGGACGTCCTGCCATTGTCGGCGGACAGGCTGGCCGCCACTGGCGCCGGCAGCTGTGTGGCCTGCACAACGAGTTCCCGCGGGACCGACAGTGCCTCCGCTCCGTTCCGGCCACGGACCTTGATCTGAAGCGAGAGCACGGTGCCCGGAGCGAGGTTCGCCGGAACCATCCAGGATCCCCCGACCAGTCCATCGTCGAAGTGGAGGACGGGGATTCCGTCGACATAGAGCTCGGCATCGTCCACCTGCGCCCCGAGCACTTCGCCGGCGAGCGTGATCGCCTGACCGGCCGCGGCCTCCGCGAGATCCGCCGGACTCGTGAGCCGTGCCACGGGCGCTCCGGGGATGGCCGGCATCGGGAACACCGACACGCCCGCGAGACCATCCGATTCGACGAGCAGCCCCGAGGCGAACATGCCGTCCTCCGCCCGTTGCGCCGGAACGCGTCCGAGGCTCACCGGAGCATCGAGGTTGCTCAGGTCGACCAGCTCGAGTCCGGCCGGGCCCTCGGCGACCAGCGCCAGGCGGCCCACGAGGCGGACGCGGCGGACGGTCCCCCCGAGGGTCAGCGTGCCGCGTGCCACCGGGGCCGTGGGGTCGCTGCGGTCGAGGACGGTCAGGCGATTTCCGCTCGCCGCCGCCGCCAGCGGACCGGCCACCGCGACGCGCGCTGCAGTGACGCCGCCGAGGGTCGCGGAGAGGACCGGGTCTCCCACCCGGTTCAGGTTCACCGCCCCGACCCCGCCTGCCCCGAGTGCGAGCAGGGCCCCGTCCTCGTCCCCGGCGATGTCCTGCGCAGACCCGGAAAGGACCAGGCTCCTCGCATCAAGGAGGCCCGGAACGGAGAGCGTGGTGACCACCCCACCCCCGAGGGTCCAGAGGCGTTCGGCCGAGGCGGAGATTCGCTCCACTCCGCCGATCTGGTTCAGCGCAGCCGAGTCGTTGAACGTCAGCGCGCCGTTGAACTCGACCCCCAGCTTCACCGAGCTCCCCGTCACGACGAAGAGCTGCTGCCGGGCCCGCTCGACCTGGCGGACGTTGGAGCCGGCAAGCACGGTGGCTGTGGTGGGGGCGGTCGGGGCGGACAGGTCGACGGCCTGCACGCCCGAGCCAGACGCCGCGACGAGGGGCGCTCCGTGCAGCTCGGCGAGTCCGACCGGAACATCGGGCAAGGGGATCGTCGCGAGCGGAGTCGAGCTCGGTGCCCCCGAGCTGGCCGGCAGCTTCCGGACCTCGAGGCCGGTCGGTCCGGCGACCAGGAGCAGCCCGCCGCTGACCGCCACGCCGGTCGCATCACCCGGGCGCTGGTCGAGCAAGCGCGGTTGCGCCGCCGCCCGGATGTCGACCACGCGGAGCAGGCCATCGTCGCAGGCCACGAACGCGCTGCCACCCGCAACGGCCATGCTCCTGATCCGGGCAGGAAGGGCCAGCGAGCCGAACGTGAAGATCCCACCGCCCGCCGGCGAGCGCGGGATCCCGAGCACGAGCCCGGTGTCCGTGCCCACCACGTAGACGTCGCCGCTCCGCCCCGCGGCGCGGCCTGTCCCGGTGAATGACATGAACCCGCCGCCGAAGACCGCCCCCAGAGGCGCCGAGGTCACCGGTCCGTCCGCGGTCGCACCCAGCAGCGGCGGCTGCCCGACCGAGCTTGGCAGCGTCCGCGGACTCGCGGGATTCGACAGGTCCAGCTCGGAGACGCTCGCCCCCTGTACGAAGGTGCGCCCCGGCCCCTCGAACACGGTGACGAAGGTCCCGCCCAGCGCACCGCGGCGGACGGGAGCCGCTCCGTTGGTGGCGTCGACGACTTCCAGACCCGCCGGTCCGAGCGCCAGCACCACCATGGAGCCATGGACTGCCATGGCCAGCGGCGGCGCCGAGGCGACATAGCTTCCGAGTGGCGTCACCGAGGGAGTGGAACCGCGATTCAGCTGGCCCACGGTCAGCCCGCGGTCCGTGGAGACGAACACCCGATCCCCGAGCACCGCGACCTGACGCGCCCCGGCGAACGCGCCTGCTGACGGAACACCCGGGTCGCTCCCCGCCGGCGCGACGACGGTTCTCGTCGCACTGACCTGTGCGAGATTTCCCGCCGAGTCGACCGCGGACGCGGCGATGGTCACCACGCTGCCGATCTGGGCGTTCGCAGGCACGTCCACGTCGAGCGCCGTCCCGCCCTCTCCCAGGAGCTGCGCGCCAAGGCTCGCGCTGACGTGCACCGTCGAGAGCAGGCCGGAGTCGCTCGAGACGACCGTGGCCTGGAGCCGCGACCCGGCGGCGACCGTCGCTCCCGCGGGCACGACCTGCATCGAGAGCGACGGAGGCAGCAGATCGTCCTGCACCGTGAGCGAGAGCGCCGCGGGCGGGGAGACCCGACCCTCGGCGTCGACCGCCACCGCCGTCACCTGCACGGTACGCGTCCCCACTCCCAGCGGCATCCGGAGCGATGCCTGGAAGGGCGGGAGCACGACGGTCTCCTGTTCGGTCCCCTCGACGGAGAACCGGACCTCCCGAACGCCGTCGGCCGGCGTGACGGTGGCCAGGACGGGGACGGCGCTCCCCTCGAAGATCGGCGTGGCGTCCACGCGCGCGAGCTGCACCAGGAGGCCACCGGGCGTCGGGTCGTCATGGACGAGCACCGGAACGCTCGCCGGCGGCCCGCGGCGTCCGGAGCCGTCGATGGCGACCGCGGTGAGATCGACCGGCGTGTCCACCGAGACGGCCGGAGCGGTCAGCCTCGCGGCGAACGACGGGGCGCTGGCCACGACCTTCGTCCCGGCGAAGGAGAACTCGACCGACGCGGTCTGGGCGGGAGATGCAGGCAGCGCTGCGACCTCGAAGGTGACGTTTTCTCTGACCTGGGCCGGAGCGACGAGGCTGGCGATGCCGGGCGCGGCCGTCGCGGGAGTGAGGGCGACGACGGTGCTCGCCGTCCCGAGCTTGCCGGCGATGTCGGTGACCCGCAGGGAGAGTGTGGTGCTCGAGCCCGTGCTCGGGAGGTCGACCGCGGTGGGCTTCGCCGAATCGAGGACCCGGACCACGCGCCCGTCCACCAGGAGCTCGGCGGTGTAGGCGTTGAGTGGATCCGCACCGTCGTCCACCGTCGCGGAGAGCGCGATGCGGGCGCCGGCCGCCGCGCTGCCCGGAGCGCCGAGGATGACCGTCGGCGTCGCACTGCCGCGGCCGAGCGCGAGGCGACTGACCCGCGCACCGGTCGCGCCGATGAGGTCCGGACCCGCGACGGCGATGGGGCGGTGGAGCGCCGGGTAGCGGCCGGTCGAGGCCAGCCCGCTGCGGGTATCGAAGACGGCGGTGACCCCGTCTCCACCGGCCAGCAGCCACGGGCCGTGCGCCAGCGCGGCGGTGGTCGCCGTGGTGGGGGTCGCGGAGGTCTGGTCCGGGTACGAGCCCGAGGTGGCCGTTCCACAGACGACCGATGTACCCACCGCGCAGTCGATGCCCGAAGCGAGCGCCGCGGCGCCGGAGCTCCCCGGAACGGCGACGCTCGCCACGACCACCGGCTGGCTCGGCACGGAGACGTCCACGGTCTGGAGCTGCTCCGCCCCCGCCACCGCCAGCCGATCTCCGGCGGCCGACAGCCCACGGACCGGCCCGATGGCCTTCCGGGATACGAGCGCCCCGGCGGTTGTCCACGTCTCGAGGCCCTCGTCCGTCCCGACCACCAGCAACCGGCCCACGCCGAGGAGCGTGGTCGGCGCCCGGCGGGGGTTGAGCGTGGCGGCCGTGGCCAGCGTCGCCGGGTCACGGAGCTCGACCCGGCCCGCCGCACCATCCACCAGCGCGACGGCGATGCGGCCCTCGACGAAGGAGACACCGACCGGTGTACCGATCAGGGGCGCCGTTCCGACGATCGCCCCGGTCGCGCGGTCGCGCAGCTCGAGCGTGCCGCCGCCGCCCCCGTCCTTGCGGACCACGGCCACGCGTGAACCCTCGACCGCCGCACTGCCTACCTGATCCGCTCGGGCGGCCACCGGCCACGCATCGGTGGGCCCGGCAGCGAACACCGCGAGCGTCCCATCCAGCGTCGCGGTGCTCTCGGTGTCCCCGGCAGTCGCGGCCGTCGTCTCCACGTGGACCGGCGCGCCCTCGGGAGCGAGCGGGAGCACCGCCTCCACTGGCCCTCCCGCGCTCGAGGCGAGGACTGCGCCCGCGACGGAGACGGACACGGCGTCCACCAGACCGCCATCGGCCGTTCCCGAGGCACGGAGGGTCGAGCCGCCGAGGAACCTCGGGCCCGCGGGGTCGCTGGACAGCGCGGTCTGGGGACTGGGAGCGGAATCCGGTGTCACCTTGATGGTCTGGATCGCCTCGGGGCTGGTGTGGCCCTTCACGTCGGTGGCCTGGGCACGAACCTGGACGCTCAGCGCCGAGTCCCGGGCGTTGGGAGCCGAGAAGGTGTGGACCCACGGCGGACGGCTGACGGTGAAGCTTTCCGACCCGAGCTGCAGTCGAACCGAGGCGATCCCCGCCGGGGCGCTGGCGAGCGCCTCGACCTGGACCGGCGCCCCCGAAGCCCACGAGGTGCCGTTCCCTGGCCGGGTCAGCGAAACCACCGGCTCCCGCGACGGCGGCTCGACGGAGATCGACAGGTCTGCCTGGGCGGCGTTCCCCCTGCCGTCGACGGCGCGAACCCGCAGTGCGACCGGTGTGCTCGTGCTCACGTCCGGAGCGGTCCAGGCGACTCGCCAGGGGGCCTGCGTGAGAGGCGGCTGCGCCACGCCGTCGATGGTGAAGACCACGCTGGCCACACGGATCCCGTCGACCGCCGAGGCGACGAGGTCGAGCGTGGTCCCCGAGGTGACCTTCGCGCCGTTGACCGGGCTCAGCCACTGCACGCTCGGCGGCGTGGCATCGGGCGTGACCGTCACCTGGATCGGCCCGGCACTCGCCGACTGACCGACGTCGTCGACGGCGATGGCGAGCAGGGTGTGCTGCTCGGGAGCGTTGCCCGCGAGCGGGATGCGGACGGTCTGGTTCAGGGTCGCGATGGTCGTGCCAGGGACGCGTGCGTAGGGTGCTCCGTCGAGCCGCAGCTCGAGCCGCGCGACCTGGCTGTTGTCGCTCGCAGTCAGCGACACCGGGACCGAACCGCCCTCCTCGATGCTCACCGCGACGGTTGGCTGGACGAACTGGACCGTGGGGGGGCTATCGCCGGTGACCTGGAGCGTGCGCTGGAACGTGCCGACGTTCCCAGACGAGTCCTTCGCCGTCACGACCAGCACCGGCAGCGCTCCCACTTCGGCGGCCGTCCAGCGAAGGATGAATGTGGCATCCCCACCGACCGGAAGCACCTGTCCATCGCGAGTGACCTGGACGGAGGGCGGGAAACCGGCCCGGTCGTCCTTCACCACGAGCTGGAGCTTCCAGTCGATGCCGGCGGCGAACTTCTGGCCATCGACGATGGACACCCCTGCGTAGAGCACGTCGATGGTGGGTGGCACCTCGTCCACGGTCCGGAAGTCCACCTTCGTGTCCGGCATGGCGTTTCCGGCGGGGTCGGAGATGCCGTGGAGCACGAAGGCGTGGTCGGTCGTCGACGCGAGAAGCTGAGCAGGAGTGACCGTGACCGAGCGCGCGTCGGCCGAGAGAGAAAGCCCGACCGGAACGTCCGGACCTGCCGGCTGGGTCGGCGTCAGCCGGATGGAGCCAGTCCCGACCGACGCTGGGGCGAGCGGTTCGCTGAAGACGAGCGTGAACACCGTGTTGCGCGGGACCGGGGCGAGGATCCGTGGGTCGATCGGCGCGGCGCTGACGAGAGCGGGCGGGGTCCGATCGCCGCGGGTCACTGCCGCCGACACGATCAGCGGAGGCGTGCCGGGCTGGAGCAGGGTGAGCGCCACCGGACCCGGCGGTCCGGCGGGCACCAGCGCCTCGATGCTGCCGGCCGAGAAGTTGCGGACCGGAACGACCACGTCGCCGAACTTGATGGAGAGTCCGCGGGTGAATCCGGAACCGTCGATGCGGACCCAGCCGCCGGAGACGTCGACCACCGACGGGGTGACCGCGCTGACCGCCAGGGGCAAGACGTAGCTGTACCCGCCCACCAGCTCCGCGGCGGGTCCGGTCTGGTTCTGGACCGAGACGGTCACCGGGCCGGGCGCCGCGGCCGGAGGCACCTTGACGCTGAGGTTGGTGGCAGTCCCTCCGGCCTGGACAGTGGCCTGCGCGGCCCCGAAGCGGACGGTCGGGCTCGAGCCGAAGCCCGCGCCGGAGACGGTGACCACCTCTCCGCCGGCCAGACTGCCCGCCGCCGGGGTCACGGCGTCGACGCGGAGCGCGCCGGGGCCGGCGACCACGTCGAACGGCACCACCCACGGCTGCAGCACGGTACCGCCCACGTTGGGCGTGGGGCCGAACGCCACCCGAAGGACGTCGCTGCTCGGGGCGGTGAGCGGGGTCGCCGGAAGGAACTGGACGGTGGCTCCGCTGCGACTCACCGTGCCCGGGACGGACGCGCCTCCGGACAACAGCTCGAGCGTGGTGCCGCTGGCCACCGAGACCGGTAGCCGGTTCGCCAGGGTCACCGCCGGGACCGCGCCCTCCGACACACCTTCCCCGGGAACCGGCGTCGCGGCGACCACCGTCGGGTAAGGAAGGTCGACCACCTGGAGCGACTGGAAATTGCCGAGGAGCGCGACCCCCTGGGTGATGCGCGCGCTGCTCCCCTTCTGGTCGCCGGAGGTGCGCTGGGCGAGCCCGCCGGTCACGTCCAGCCAGGTGGTCTGGAACCCGTTGGTGGCGAGTACCCATGGCCCGGAGAGCGCCACCGCCGTCACGGGGCCGCCGCTGGAGCTCCAGCTCGCCTGCCGCAACGGAACCACCGGGTCGCTCACGTCGAACATCACGACGCCCGCTCCGGTCGCCACCGCCATCTGCCGTCCCTGGACCGCGAGGCCGCCGACGGGCGCGGGCAGGAACTCGGTCACTCCCAGCAGTGTGAGCGCGCCATCGTCCGTGCTCCTGAGCTCGACGCGGCTGCGGCCGCCCTCGTCGAGGAGGATGGCCAGGACTCCCTCCCCCACCATTGCGAGGTCCTGGATGGTCCCGCTGGAGAGCGCGTCGTACGCCACGGGAACGAGCGCCCCGTCGACGGTGCCGAAGAGGGTCAGCTCCCTGCTGTTGCCCACCGCGAGGGTCGCGGAGTGATCGCTGGCCGCAAGCGCCGAGACGCTGCTCGCGCCGATGAATGGCGTCCGGTCCAGCTCGGAGGGGAGGCACGGTGCCCGGGGCGCGGTGCCACAGCTTCCGATGTCGTAGCGGACGATCTCGTTGGCCCCGGCCAGGTACGCCATCCGGCCACGGGCGATGAGTCCTCCCGGTGCCGAGACCCCGTGCACGGTGGTGAGCGGATACGGGCTCTCCGGGATGGAGAAGTCCCAGGCGGTCAGGTCGCTCCCGCTGGCGATCAGCACCACCGAGCCGGTCTGGTCCCAGGCACCCACCGAGGTGCTCACCGTGTTGAGCGAGGCGAGGGTGAAGGTGAATCCGCCGGCGCGGGTGTCGCTGACCTGACCCGAGCCGGACGGAATCGAGACCGTCACGTCCACGACTCCGGTCACCCCATCCGGCACGGTGACCAGCACGTCGCCGTTGGCGGAATCCAGTCGCGCGGCCCGGACCGGGACGCCGCCGAAGGAGATCTGGGCTCCGGCGAAGAGGCCGCTTCCCGACAGACGGACCTCCGCCCGGCTGTTGAACGGCGCGTGGTCGGGGGAGATGGCCGAGATCTTCGGCTGGGTCAGGTAGCGATACGCGCCGAACCGCCGACCGATGAGGCCGTTCGGGTTCTGGACCTCGACCGCCGCCGTTCCTGCGTTGCCCGGCGGAACGGTGACCCGCACGATTCGCCCGTCGACGGAGACCGACGCGACCGGTGCCGGCTTCCCGCCGAGGGTGACCGAGCATCCGTCGACGAAGCCGCTTCCGATCACGTCGACCAGGTTCCCGCCCGCCTCGAGGCCGAAGGCCGGATCGACGGCGTCGATGGACGGCAGGTCGGGCCGGGCGTTCGCCGCGGTCCGGAACTTCACCGTGGTGGAGGTTCCCAGCGCCCCTCCCTGGAGATTCGCCAGGGTGGCACCGATCTCCAGGGCGTAGGGCGTGGAGACGCCCAGCGGCGCGGAGAGGGACAACGCGACCCGGGCGCCATCCGGATCGGCCGTGAGGGTACGGTTCACCGGCACGGGGCTCCGGGCGCCCTGGTCCTCGCGGAGCACGATGGCGCTCAGCGTCGCCGGGTCGGGCAGCTCGGTCAGGAGCACCTCGACGGGAGGAACGAGGCCCACCACCTCGCCCTGGCCGGGGTGGGTGTCCCGCAGCTCCAGGTGGTCGAACGAGACCGAGTCCAGCCCACCGGTCAGCTGGGTGCTCACGTTCGCCGTGTCCACCAGGGGCAGCTCGAGCCGCTGGCCGCCCTTGTTCAGGAGGAGCGTCCCCACCATGAGATACCGGGTGTTGAAGGCCAGGGCCTGCGCGTCGCCGAACACCGCCGCGGACTCGATGAAGGTCGGGGCGGCGTCGGTCGGCACCAGGAACCGCTGCGCCTTCGCCCCACCGGCGGCAACCCAGGCGATGTTGCCCCGGACCTGGATCCGCTCGGCCGACACCCGACCGGTGCCCAGGGGATCGGCCAGCGGCAACGAGGCGACGAAGGCCGGTGCAGTGGGGTCCGTGAGATCGAAGATGCGTGCGCCGGAGGCACCCAGCGCCAGGAAGGCCCGGACTCCGCTGACCGTGATCTGCCGGGCCGCTGCCGGGAGGGGCGCGCTTCCCATCACCGCGAGATCCGGCGAACGGGCGTCGAGCACCCAGAGCTTTGGCGCCGTGGCGTCGGCCGAGGAGACCAGGAGCCAGGACCCCAGCCGCGCGATTGCGCTCGCGCCGCCGGGAATGGCACGCGAGCGAATCAGGAGCGGCTGCGTGCCAGCGGTGAGCTGGAGCGCGCTGACTCCGGACTGGTCGGTGGCCCAGGCCACGTCGTCGGCCACTGCGACGTCCGTGACTGGACCGGTTCCGCTCCAGGACCCGGTGACCCTGGGGTCCGCCGGAAGCGAGACATCGACGATCTGGAGTCCTGCCGCCCCGGCCGCGAGGTAGACCGTCCCGCCCACCTTGACCAGATGGCGCGATCCACCCGCACCAGGGAAGGAGAGCTGCTTGATGATGCGCGCGTTGGTCGGCTCCCCGAGGTCGGCGACGAGGAATCCGCCCCCGAGGGTCGAGACATCCTTGGCCAGCACCGTGCCATCGGTGGCAACGACGTCCACCCGTCCACCGAGCGTGGCGTAGGCGATGCCCTTCTCCACCACCAGGTCGGAGATCGGATCGGTGAAGAGCGAGGCGACGGCCCCGGCTCCATAGAAGAAGCTCGCGGGCAAGGTGAAGCTCGGCGCGCCGAGCCGGGCCGTGACGTCGACCGGTCCAGCAGCTCCGGGCGGAGCGACCGCGACCGCGAGCGTGTTCGAGCGCACGCGGACGTCGAAGGACGGAGTCTGCCCGAAGAGAATCTGGAGCCCGGGAGCGAATCCGTGTCCGCGCACGGTGACCGCCACCCCACCCGCCTGGGGAGCGTGGTTCGGGTCCAGCTGCTGGATCTGGAGCTGGTCGCGGTAGGTGAAGCCGCCGAGGCGGGTCGCGGTGATGCCGCCGGGGTCCTGCACCTGGACCGAGGCCGGGCCCGGGCTCAGGGTCGCCGAGGGCGGGACGACGGCGGAGATGGCGCCATCGGTGACCGACACCACGGTCGCGGTCTGGCCTGCGATGCGAACCACGTCTCCGAGCTGGAAGCCTCCGCCGTGGATGACCACCGGCGTGAATGCGTCGACGAACCCACCTGGCGGCTCCACGGAGGTGATGACCGGCTGAAGCGCGCCATCGGCAGCGACGGTGAAGCTCCCCACGAACGGGTGTTGCAGCGGGTGGGTGTTGAAGTCGGTCACCCCGTCCACCACCACCTGGATGGTCGCGCCGACCGGGAGCGGCGCGCTGGGCGTGAAGTGAAGCGTCGAGCCACGCACCGCGAAGATGACCTCGCGCGTGCCGTCCACCGGAACGGAGGTGCCGCCGCTGATGGCATTGACCGCGAACGTCGCAGCGGTCACCGAGTCCGGCGAGACCGGCAAGGTCATCTGCACCTGGATGTCGCTGCCCCTCGGTGCGAGCGAGCCGTCCGCAGGCGTCATCCCCACGGCGGAGAGCAGATCCGCGGGGACGGAGATCACGGTGGACGCGCCGTTGCTGGTGACCAGCAGCGTGCCCCCCGACCAGGTGAGCCCGGACGCGGTGTCGCCGAGTTCCGTCGAGGCGACGAGCGCCGGTGCCGCCTCGTTCGCCAGGTCGAACACCAGGAGGCGAGTGCCCGCGGTGACGTAGGCGCGTCCCCCACGCACGGTCAGCCGGCTCTTCACCAGCGCCTGGTAGGTGCTCGACGCCGGGTCGACCGTGACGCGACCGATCCGCGCTCCGTCCCGGCCGTAGATCGACAGGTCCAGACCCGTCCCCGTGGCGAAGACGCTGTTCTGCGGCCGGGTGACGTTCGAGGTCAGCGCATAGATCCGGCCTGGGCCGAGGGCGATCGACAGGACATCCGCGTCGAGCGGGATCGAGTCGACGAGCGGGATCTCCGGCATCCGGGCGTCGAAGCGCTGGACGAATCCCGGCCCGGTGCCGGTGTCGGTGGTCGAGACGTAGGCCAGCCCATCCTCCACCTCGACGTCGGTGGCGAGCCCCGCGGTGACCGAGTGGCCGATCTGGTAGGGCGTCTCGAGAGAATCGACATCCACTGCGACGAGACCGAAGGCGTCGGTGGCGAGGAGGGCCAGGCCGCCGGAGACGTCGAGCCCGCGGACCTGCCCGTCGGTGGGGACCTCGGACAGTCGGATGGGGCGCTCGGGGATGAAGATGTCGAAGATGCTGAGCCCCGGATTGCTCGTGCTGTCGGAACCGACGAAGAGGGTGTCCCCGACCAGCGCCATCTCCGAGGCGGTGCGGGGCGGGAACCCGGGGAGGTCGTAGGTCACGCCCGTGGGCAGGTCATAGGAGAACGTGGCCACGCTGACCGGCGTCTCGCCGGGCCGGACCAGCTGGACCGGCACGACTGCCGCGCCGCTACCCCGGGGGGTGACGAACTGGATCGTCGAGAGGTCGACGACGTTGACGCCTTCCGCCGCGACGCCGCCCACCAGCACCTGCGTCCCCGGGGCGACTGGCTTCGACGACGAGAAGCTGAGCACCACCGTATCGCCGCCTGCGACCGGGCCGTGGTCGGGGACGAGCCGGGCCTTCTGACCGGCGAGGTCGTCGATGTAGAGAACGGCGAACCCTGCGCGGGTGGTGGGTCCGCCGGTGTCCTGCACCACCAGGTCGGCGGGGCCGGCGCTCGCAGCCGCCGGTGCGATCACCCGGATCTCGGTGTCGGAGATGATCCGGAATCCGGCGGTCTGGTCTCCGAGCTGCACTGCGAAGGTGCCGCCCAGCCCGCTCCCGGTGACCACCAGCTCCACCCCTCCGGCACGAGAGATGACCTGCGGGCTCACCTGGCTCACCAGAGGCGAGCGGCTGCCGGCAGCCCCGGTCCGGAAGGTGCTGCGCAGGGGAAGAAGCAGCGCCCCGCCCCGCTGGTCGGCGATGCTGGTGTCGAGCTCGACGCTGTAGGTCGACAGCGGCGCCAGCGGAACCATCGGGACGAGGTCGAGCCGGTAGTCGAGCGTGGCGGGATCCGCGCTCACCTGGAGGTCGACCGGAACCTCTCCCTGCGGTCCGACGAGCCGGGCGTTCTGATCGTTCACGCTCGGCGGTGCCAATGGCCGGCTGAAGCGGACCGACACCCTCTCGATGCTCGGTGGCACGAGCGCATCCCGCTCCGGCGTCACGCTGCGGACCAGGGTGAAGGGAAGGGTCAGCTCCGAGACCACCGTCTGTCCAGCCAGCACCAGGGTGTCGCCGACGGGGATGGCGTCGAACGCGGCCTCCGTGTTGCCCCCCGAGACCAGGTTGGGCTGACGCGGGTCGGAGACGTCGACGAGGTACACGCTGCCGAGCGACGCGGAGACGAACAAGAGATCTCCGACGAGGCGCATCCGGATCGGAGAGCCCGGGGTGTTGGACAAGGTCCGGTCGAACGGGATCCGGAGCAGCTCCGTCGGGTTCGTGGGATCGGCGACGTCGATGAAGATGAGCCCGGAGTCCCAGGAGGCGAGGACGGCCACGTCGCGCACGACCACGACGTCGGTGAGGTCGAGGTTCGGGAACTGGAGCGAGCCCACGACCTGGGCGTCGGCACCGGCCGAGGAATAGATCGCCAGCGACCCCGTGAACGGGGACTTCTTGCTCGGGGGCCGGACGCCGTGGCTCTGAGCGTATGAATCCGGGATCTGCGCCGGGAACGGCGTGCACTTCGGGCCGTTCTTGGTTCCCACGTGACGCCCCGACACGACGTAGGCCCGGCCGCCGGCGATGGTCGCGCCGAACGGCTCTCCGATCACCGGGAGTGTCGCCAGAGTCACGGGATCGGCCGGCTTCCGGGTGTCGACGAAGAACGCCGTGCCTTCCCCACTCCCCATGGCGTTCATCGGACAGGGCGGAGGTGGCTCGGGAGGCGGGTCGTCGACCAGAGTGTTGGCCAGGACCAGCGCTCCGCTCGGCGTCGGGACGAGGCGAGAGGCGTGGTAGGCGATTCCCCCCGGGATGTTCGCCCGACCGAGGAAGGGGAGCTTCAGCTTGTCGGTGCTGTCGAGAACCGTCAGGCCGCTCTGCCCGTTGGCGATCAGCAGCTGGTCGCCGCTCGCCGAGACGGCCACGTCGAGCGAGTCCGGGGCGAGCTCCGCGTCCGGTCGGGGCGTGTCCCGCGAGAGCTTCCCCTGGGAGATGGCCACCAGCCGGTCCACCAGCGGCTGGTCGGCCACGACCACCTGTCCGCCCGCTGCCCGGGGCTTCCCGGGCAGGGCAACGTCGTAGGTGGTGACCCGGAAGGACTCGGGGACCGTTCCCGAGGTGGTGAGCTTGCCGGTGTAAACCTGGTCGAAGTGGTTGACGCCGTGCGGTCCACCCTGCCCCGCGGCGGCATAGAGCAGCAGCGGCAGGGTCGGATCCTGGGCGAGCGCCCCTGGCGCGACCGCGACCGCCTTCTCGCTCCCGGCGGCAGTCAGACCGTAGCCGTGCGGGCTCGGCGACTTGACCCGGACGAGGGCGTCCGGCGTCGTGACCAGCACGTCCGCCGGCCCGAAGAACCCTGGTGGGACCGACGCGGTGAGCTCATGCGTCGAGGTGACGGTGGTCGGCACGGTGAGGCCCCGGATCCGCACCTGGGCGCCGCCGAGCGGCGTCGCCCACGAGGGAAGGAAGCCATCGCCGAGGACCTTGAGGACCCCGCCGCCCCTGGGGCTGAAGAATCGTGGCAGCGACGAGGCCACCGACAGGGGCCCGACGTAGAGGAACCCACCGTTGCGCCGCACGCCGAGGCCTCCGGGCTGGACGACCTCCACGTCGACCAGGCCCTCGGGGCCCGGCGGAGTGACGGCGGTGATCAGCGTCGAGGTCGCCGAGAGGACCGTGGCCTCGACACCGCCGAAGCGGACCGTCGCGCCCGGGTCGAAGCCGTCGCCGAGGACCTGGACCAGCGTTCCTCCCGCGGCCGGCCCGACGCGGGGAACCAGCTGCGAGAGCACCGGGCGATCCACCCCGGGGCTCGCGGTGCGGAACCGCACGTTCACCGGGCTCAGCAGCGGGAATCCGTCCGGGGTCTTCAGTCCCGTCGACACGGTCAGCGCCATGTCCGTCCCGGGAGGAAGCGTCCCCGCCGGCCGGAAGACCAGCGTGCTGACGGGATGGTCTGCCTCTCCCGCCTCGAGTGTTCCGGGGACCGCCGCGCCGCCGGCGGTGAGCGAGAAGGCTCCGGGGGCGCTGAGCCGGTCGATCGTGGTCGAGAAGATCACGGTCACCGAGGGCAAGTCGGTCGGGACGACTTCCCCGTCGGAGACGCTGGTGGAGACCAGGGCCAGCTCGGCGTAGGGCCCGAAGTCGATCGACGAGCCCGCCCCGGGCCGGGTCCGGAAGCTGAGCAGCTGGCCGCCGGCGAGCCCCACTCCGGTGGTGGTTCCGTTGGTCAGGAGCCCCGCGACGTTGAAGAGGACCTGGGGGTGCGCAGGGTCCGAGAGGTCCACCACCACCACACCGCGAGCGGACGCGGCGACGTAGGCGAGGTGCCCGTTCAGCTTCACGTCCCAGGCGAAGTCGCCCACGTCGATCTGCGAGGCGATGACCGGGTGCCGGGGGTCGGACACGTCGACCAGGACGAGCCCCAGCGATCCAGCGGCCACCACCGCCAGCGAGCCGCGGAGGCGCACCCGCTGGACGTTGAGCGGAAGCGAGGACACCAGCGTCGGTGGACCGGTGGTGTCGTAGAGCTGAAACGCTCCCTGCGAGACCACGTTGGAGATCTCGTCCCGCTGCCCGACACCGAGCGCGGCCAGCCCGTCCCGGGCCGAGAGGGCAACCGCGGCCGGCGGCGTCGCGACGGTGTCGGTGAGGAAGAAGCCGTGCGTGATGTCGAAGACCCAGAGCCCGGCGGTTCCTGACGCGGACAGCAGCCGGTCGTCCCGCGCGTCGACATCCATCGGCGGAACCTTGTTGGTGCTGATGAAGCCCAGGCTGTGGATCTGGCTCGCGTCGGAGATGTCGAGGGTGTCCACGCCACCGTCGTCGATCTCGCCGGAGTCCGGGTCTCTGTGCAGATAGGCCGCGTAGACCGTGTCGCCGCCCGACGGCGGGTAGCTGAGCCGGATGAACTGCCTCCCCGACTGGTCGAAGTAATTCCCGACGATCCGGTCATCCCTCCCGTCGTGGTCCTCGTCGACGAGCTCGCCGCGGCGATCCGGGGGAATCGACAGGCCTGCCTTCGGGCCCTTCGTGTAGAGGCCGGACAGGTCGACGACGGTGAGCGACCGGTTTGCCAGATAGGCGAGCTGACCGATCACCACCACGTCGGTCACCGGATCCAGCAGGCCGACCGACGAGGTGCTCGGCTGATCGAAGGTGAAGGCCCGCGCGAGGGTGGCAGTCGCCCCGGAGGGGTTCTTCACCGTCACGTCCACCGCTCCCCGCGGCGCGTTGGGGGTGAAGGCCTCGATGCGCCCCAGCCCCAGCACGCGCGACTGCACAGCCGGCGTCCCCCCGAAGAGCACCTGCACCGGACCGGCGGGATCGAACCCGCGTCCCTCGATGAGCACCCGGGTCCCTCCGGAGGTGGGCCCCCGGTCCGGCGTGAGGGAGATGAGCCGGAGCGGCTCGACATAGAGGTACGCGCCGAAGCGCAGCACGTGCCCACCGGAGGGATTGGTCAGCTCCAGCGCTGCCGCGCCCTGCGATCCAGCCGGGGACACGCAGTCGATGCGCGTGCCGGCAGCGGAGACCACCACACCGGTGGCTGGAACGCCGCCGATGCGAACCTCGATGCCAGGCTCGAAGCCGCTTCCGAGGATGACCAGGGGCGTCCCCCCGGCGCTCGGTCCCTGGACCGGGGCGAGCGAGGCGAAGGCCATCGTCTGCGCGCTCGGGCTGGTGGCGGTCGTGAACTCGAGCCGGAAGGGCGAGGCCATCGGCGCCTGGCTCACCGGATCGAAGAGCCCCTCGACCTCGAGCCGGTGCGTGGTTCCGGTGGCGAGCGGCTGGGAGGGGACGACGGACAGCGTGTTCCCGGACAGCGAGCGCGAGGCAGAGACCTCCGTGCCGTTGCCGGATCCGTCGAGCTGGAGCAGACGGACGGTGGTCGCATCCACTCCGGCGACCGCCCGGTTGAGATCCACCTGGATGACGGTGCCCACCGGGACGCCCACCGCGCCGAGCGCGGGGCGGCTCGCCACGACGACCGGGAACGGAACCTGGACAGTCAGCAGCGCGTCCAGGGCGGCGGAGTTGACCGGCAGCGCCCCGACGGTCGCGGCGATCAGGTCTCCCTCCTGCGCGACGTCGGACAGCTTGGCGGCCGGGCTCATGTCGGCCACGTCCACTGCGCGCGGCAGCTGAGGATCGGCATCGGTCGTGAACTGGAGGATCGCCGCTCCGACGAGCTCTCCGGGCCGCGTCCCCTGCTGGTGCCCCTCCACGTGCCCGCCGGCGACGCTCAGCCCGTTGCGGAGTGACGCCACCTGGAACGTGGTGCCGGACAGGAATGGCTCGACCTTCGCTCCCCAGTGCGGATGCGCCGGCGGCGCGAGGCCGAGCGGCGCGAGCGTTTCCCCGAGCACCGCGACCCCGGCCTGTCCCTCGAACCCGCCGCCGGGGAACCCGCCCTTCGGCTCCTCGCCCAGCACCGGGACGCCGGGCAGCGAGAGATCCACGACGAGCGTGTGGGTGGTGTTGCTCCCGATGTCCACGGAGAGGACCCCGTAGCGGCCGGTGATCCTCAACTCCTGAACGTCCGGCGAGCTGAGCACACCGCCCACGAGCAACCTGTCCTGGGCTCCGAGGAGCAGCGGGCGGTCCGGCGTGGTCAGCGAGAACTGCACCACGCCGCCCGTCCCCGCGGCGACCACCGCAAGGGCGTCGACGATCTCGATGCCGCGCGCCTGGCCCGGGAAGGGAATGGCGGAGACGATCTTCGGCCCGAGCGGGTCGGTGGCGTCGATGGTCAGGAGCGAGGGACCATCCTCACCCGTGACGTCGAAGAGCTCGTAGTGTGCGCCGTCAGCGACGACGTAGACGAAGCTCCCGCGGACCACGAACGCCCTCGGTTGGTACGGCGGTGGGATGGAGACGCCCCCGAGGACCACCGGCGCCGTGGGGTCGGTCAGGTCCACCTGGGCCACGCCGCCCTGGATCCAGCTCTGGAACAGCTCGACGGCACTCCGGACGCTGCTGGAAACCAGAGGGAAGGCAGGCGACAGCACCCAGGCGTGTCGCTGCTGGAGTCGAACGGCCAGCGGGAGCCCTTGACCCAGCCGCTGTGCCGGTCTGACTGGACCGTCGAACGCAGGGTCATACCGTCCGACGCGGGAGGCGACGGTGAGCTCGGTGTAGAAGTACGCGGCCGGGGCAAGGGCCCGCTTCCCGTCAGGGTTGAGCGCGGAGACGTCCGCCGGGCCGAAGTCACCCGGCGGCGTCTTCAGCGAGAGCCGTCCCGGCGAGAGCACGACGACCTGAGTGGCCTCGCGCCCGTCGAAGAAGATCCGGACGCCCCGCTGGAACCCCGAGCCGGAGATCTCCACCGCTGCCCCACCGGCGAGAGGTCCGGCGGCTGGCGACAGGAAGCTGACCTGGAGGATGGGAACGTAGAGGAAGCCGCCGAGGACCGAGGCCTCGAGCCCGTCGGGGTTGATGACCCGGACGAGCGCCGGGCCCTCGACGCTGGCCGGCGTCCGGACCATGACGGTGGTGCCGTCCGCCGACACAGAGTCGACCAGACCATCCTTGCCGGAGAAGAGGACCCGCGCTCCCGGCGCGAAGTTCTGACCGAGGATCTTCACCACCGTTCCGCCGTCCACCGGTCCCGAGGGCGGGGTCAGGCTCGCGATCCGCGGAAGCGGCGCGCCGCGGGTCCGCGTGCGGAAGCTGGTGGTGAAGCGATCGTCCAGAGGGAGCCCGGTGGCGGACTTCACGTCGGTGAAGACCGAGAGGAAGTAGCGGACGCCGGGCTGAAGCGCGGAGGTCGGCGTGAACAGCGCCGACCGGCCCGTCACCGAGAGCGTTCCGGGGACGGCCGGCCCGATGGCAGGGTCCTCGGAGCGGAGCACCACGGTGCTGGTGGTCACCGTCGCCGGGTCGGGCGGGGCGGAGAAGTCCACGGAGATGGCGAGCTCGCCACCGGAGAGGGCAACCTGCGACTCACCGTCCGCCGGGGCGGCGCCGGTCACCATGAACCGGGGAACGTCGAAGCTGGCGAGCGCGGTGTCGCCGAAGAGGGCGAGCCCCAGCCCCTGCGCCTGCGCGATCCCGGCCGCCCTCGGGACGTTGGCGTGGACCAGGGTGCGGGTCGAGCCGTCGGGCGCGATGCTGGAGAGGGAGATCAGACCCTTCGCAGGCTGGAAGTCCTGGTCGGAGAGCTGGGCCACCTCCCAGGAGAGATTCCCGCTGACCGAGACGTCGACCAGGGCGCTGGCCACGAGGTCCCGCCGCGCCGGAACGTGCGGAAGGAGAGACAACACCAGCGGCTCTGCGGGGTTGCTCAGGTCCACCACCGCGAGTTCGGCTCCGGTGCTCTCGCAGGTCACGAAGGCCCGGTTCCCCTGCGCCGTCACCCGGGTCGCGTTGCCGGGAAGCGCGACGAAGCCGAGCTCACCCATCCGCGGGTCGGCCAGGTCGAGCACGCGGAGACCGGCACTGCCCGCCGCGACGAGGAGGAGGTCTCCGGCGATGGCGACGCCGCGGGCATCCCCGACCACCGGCACCGTCGCGGCGCGTTGCGGAGCCGAGGCGTCTCCGATGTCGATGACCGAGATGCCGGACTCGCGGACGGCAACGAAGGCCAGCTGGTCGCGCGTGGCCACCGAGGTTCCGCCGAGGTCGGGGAGGTCGATGCCCCCCAGCTTCTTGACCAGCGCGAGATTCGAGACGTCGAAGACCTGGAGCTCGGCCGTCCCGGCCGCCTTGCTCCGGTCGTCCGAGCTGGCGACGAGGAGCACCGTGGGGGTCAGCGCAACGGCGAGCGGGGCATGCAGCTGTTCGAGCACGCCGATCCGGGAGAGGCCGTTCGCCCCCAGCTGTTGCAGCTCCACCGCGTTCGGCGGGAGGGGGAGGCTCTGGATGTCCCGGCCGGCCACGGCGATCAGGCCGTCGGCCCGGGCAGCGAGCGCCGTGAGCTGACCCGCAGAGCCGTTCAGGACGGGAACCTTCTGCCGGGGCCGTAGCCCGAGCTCCGCGTGGACCAGCTGCGAGGTCCCCAGATTGCCCGTCTGGTCCTTGGCAGTTGCGGTGAACGCGACCTGGGTGCCCGGCTTGTCGGTGGGCGGCAGCCAGTCGAGTGCATAGAGCGGACGGTTCGCCGGCCCGGGAGTGGCCACCGAGGTGGTGCCCTTGTCCTCCCCGTCGACCTGGAAGGTGACGGCGGTGACACCGGCGTTGTCCTCCGCCGCGGCGTGGAGGGTGAAGAGATCGCCCCCGGTGATCACGTCGCCGTCGGCGGGATCCACTAGCTGGACCTTGGGGGGAACGGTGTCCTTGACCGTGCCGATCTTCACCGGCGCGGAGGTGGTCTCGTTGCCCGCCGTGTCCCGCGCCACGGCAGTGAGCGTCAGCTCCTGATTCCCGCTTCCGACCGGTGCGATGAAGTGGCCGACCCACAGGGTGGGGAACCCCGGGATGCCAGCGGCGGCGGCCGCGCTGTCCACCCGCCGCCCGTTGACCAGGAAGTCCACCGAGACCACCCGCGTCTCGACGTCGCTCGCGTCCGCCTCGATGTCGACCTGGGCGCCATCGAAGCTCACCGCCCCGGGCAGCGGCGAGGTGATGCTCACGGTGGGCGGGTTGTCCTTCTGGACCGTCCGGACCGCGAGCCCGGACCAGGTCTCCTGGCCGGAGATGTCCACCGCCCGCGCCTGGAACACGAGGTCCTTCCCCTCCTGCGAGCGGTCGGGCACGAAGGGGAGCTCGTAGGGCAGCAGGTAGCGCCGGCCGATCTCCACCGGCGGGCTCGTGCCGGACGGCGTCACGTAGAAGGAGACGAAGGAGATGGCCACGTCGTCCGCAGCCTGGGCGGACACGGTCGTGGGGACGGCGGAGACCAGTGTCGCGGGTGGGATCAGCGTGACCGACGGAGGCTCGTCCGAGATCACCTGGATGCTGGTGGACGCCGAGGTGCTGTTCGCGGATGGGTCGGTCGCCGTGGCCGAGAAGGTGAAGGTCTGTCCGGCGGAGCTCTTCGGGAACCGGTAGGTGAACCGGTAGGGCGGCGTCGGCATCGTCAGGTATGGCGTCCCGTTGACGCTGTAGGCGACGTTCACGACCGAGACGTCGTCGTCGGCGCGCGCCTCCACGTCCACGCTCTGACCGGCCACCACCTGCGAACCCGGCGCAGGAGTGACGAAGGCGATCGTGGGAGGGTGGGTGTCCTTGACCACGGTGACGTGGACGTCCACCGCTGTCCCGACCTGTCCGGCGGAATCCGTCGCGCTGGCGTGAAGGGTGAGGGATCGGCCCGCGCTTCCGAACGGCAGCGGCATCCGGAAGGAGTACGGCTGAGAGGTGGAGGCGAAGGTCGCCGTGCCGCCCAGCCCCCCCTCGACCACCACCTGGACGGAGCGGACGGAGACGTCGTCCTGTGCACCCACCAGGATGGCGAGCTCGCGTCCTTCGGTGACCGAGGCGCCCTCGACTGGCGAGGCGATGGCGACCGTCGGCGGCCGGTCCGGAGCGACCGGCAGCTTGACCACGTTGCTGAAGACTTGATGACCGAAGGAGTCAACCGCCCGTGCCGACAGCTCGATCTGCTGGGCGCTGGCCGGCACCGGAACCAGGAAGGCATACGGCGGGGTGCGGAGCACCGGGGAGAAGGGGGTTCCGTTGACCGTCAGCTCGACGCTCTGGATCGCGACGTCGTCCTCGGCGTCCACCACCACCAGCACCTGGCTGTTCGCCACGGCGGGGCTTCCGTCGGGCGGCGAGACGATGGCGCACGCTGGCTCGCGGTCCCGGACCACGTCGACCGGCTGGATGAAGAACTCGCTCCAGTTCCCGCTGATGTCCCGCGCGCGGGCGGCGAGAAAGTACGGCGCGCGCTCGGTCACCCCCAGCGTCGAAAGCAGGGGCATGGTCAGCTCGAAGGTGACCGGGGGCGCGAAGACGTCGAAGGAGCTTCCGGGGAGCGCGTTCACCGGCGGGAAGCCGCCCGCGACGTAGACCAGGTCGAGCTGCGACGCGCTCGGCCCGGCGTACAGCTCCACCCGATCGACGAACACGTTGTCGTGGGCCAGAGCGTCGATGCGCACCGGAGTGCCCTCGACCAGATCGGTCCCCAGCGTGGGGCGGACGATCTCCGCCACCGGCGCGGCGGTGTCCTGCACCACGAGGACGTCACGGTCCACGGCCGAGCTGTTCCCCTCGGCATCGGTGGCCACCACCTTCACGTGGACCGTGGTCTCGGTCCGGTTCGGATCGAGCTTCACGAATCCCGGCGGAAGCGGGATGAAGGTCGGGTACTGGAGCAGCCGCCGGACGTCGTTGAAGGGCGTGGGGAAGGTGGCCGCCGCCGCGCGGATGTCCGGATCCTCCGCCAGCGGCAATCCGCCCGGGCCCAGCACCGCGCCGTCGACGGGGATCTGCTTCGGACTCAGCGGTGGAGAGGTCGTGGGGAAGGTGGCGGCGAGCTGCCCGTTCACGAAGTACTGGACCTTGGCCACCGAGGTGTCGTCGCCGGAGATGGCGTTGACCTGCAGCTGGATGCTTCCCTCGGCGAGGGTGGCCCCCACGACCGGAGCGACGAGGGCCAGCTGCGGCGCCTGCGGCCGCCGGCTCTCCACCACCAGCCGGGAGCGACCGACGGCCCCCTTCCCGTCCTTCACCTCGATCTCCAGGACGCTCGCCGCGCCGTCCTGACCGACCTTCGGAGTGAAGACGACCGAATCGTTCAGGACCTTCGTCGGCGCGCCGAGCGGGCGGTCGAGGAGAACCTCGCCGTCGAAGGTGACGTGTGCCGAGACGACTCCGACGTCATCGGTCCCGGAAAACGAGAGCGTCGCTGGTGTGCCCTGGAGGAGCCGGACGTAGCCCGCCTCCAGCTCGGCGCTCGTCGCCTGCTCCACCGCCGAGATCAGCCGGGTGAGCGAGACTGTCGGAGGCGCATCTGCGTTCACCGTCACGTAGACCGGAGAGGAGGTCTGCGCATTGCCGAAGCGGTCGCGTGCGATGGCGGTCAATGCCACCGGCGCGCCCGAGGCGGGCTGGGAGAGCGTGATGGTCGCCTGGACGCTCGGGCCGGGAACCCGCCACGACTGCTGGACCACCCCGTCCGCGAGGAGGTCGAGGGCATCCACCTCCGTGTTGTCCGAGGTGCCGACTGCCACCTGGAACGCGGCGCCATCGACCACCGAGCTGCCGTTGACAGGCGAGAGGATCTGGACGTTCGGGCTGCTGGTGTCGGGAAGAGAGGCGAGCTGCTGCTGGGCATGCGCCACGTTCCCGGCGCTGTCCTGCACCCAGAGGCCCTCGAGGATCGACCTCGGGGCCCAGCCGGCAGGCAGCCGGAACGAGTCGCGGTAGGGGACGGGGCGTCCCGCGATGAGCTGCGGGACATCGACCTTCTGGACCGCGGCCCGCTCGCCGCCCGCGAGCACCCGCACGGCCGCCCGGGTCCCGCCGCCCCCCGGGAAGATCACGCCGAGCGCGGAGATCTCGGGCGACACGCCGTTCCCGGTCCGGAAGACGACCTCGATCGACTCGAGGATGATCCCATTGGGGTACGGCAAGTCGGCCCTGAAGTCGGGGGCGGTGAGCGGAAAGGTCCGCGTCCCGTTCACCAGCGTCTTCTCGAACGCGGTGATCGCCGGCGTGGGGAAGGTGGCGTGGTACCGGTAGGTGACGTCCGCGAAGACCGTGCTCGCCCCCGAAGCGCCCGGGTTCACGGAGAGGGACACCGAAGTGCTGCCGATCTGCGAGCTGGATAGCGGTGAGACCTGGATTCGCCCGGGCAGGGCCAGCAGGCTCGCCGTCGCCACGGTCGTCGACGGGTTGGTGCCCTGGCTGAAGGTCAGCGTCGCCGAGGCCAGCCCGGACCCGGACGAGGCCGGCGCATCGAAGACGAACGGTCCCGCGGTGGAGGACTTCACCGCGCTGGTGGACATCAGCCAGTAGGCAGCGGTGATTCCGACGTCGTCCTGGACGATGGCCCCGAGCGGCTGGTCGGTCTCCTCGACCACCGAGCCCCCTGGTGGGGGATCGGTGAGGGTGACGTTCGGTGGCTGGTCCTCCACCAGGCGCGGGCTCAGGCTGGCGGTTCCGACCTTCCCCGTCGCGTCTGTCGCAGTGGCCAGGAAGGTGATTGGCCGCTCACCGTCGGGGAGGAACGCCGGCATCGTGACGGGAACCGAGAAGCCCACGCCCGATCCCCCCAGGTTGACGCTGGAGGGGATCGTGACCGGCTTCCCGTCGATGCTGAGCGATACGGACTGGAGCACTCCGTCGTCACTCGCGCTGAACTGGACCTGGATCTTCGAGTCCGCAACGACCGTCTTGGCGTCCGGAGCGCCGACCAGAAAGATGCTCACCGTCGGCGGGGTGGCGTCGACCGACGGTTGGATCTCGAACTCCACGCTCGAGGTGTCGGTGGAGTTTCCTGCCGGGTCGAAGGCGCGGGCGGAGAGGGTGTGCTTGCCCTCCGCGAGCCCGGCCAGGGAGACCACCCCGGTGTAGGTGCCGACGTAGCGCCGGCTGACCAGCACCTGTCCCGGCCCCTGCGGGTTCGGGACCTGGACGGTGTCGAAGTGCTCCTCCGCGACCGTCAGCGGATCCTTCCCCTGGGTGAGAGATTCCGCCCCGTCGATCAGCGTGGCCACACGAACGACCCGGACGTCGTCACCCACCTCCACGCGCGCCCCGAGCGCCCCACCCTTCTTGACCACCAGTGTCCCCGTGGCGGGCGGAACGGGGGTGGTGAGGAGCGCGGTGGGCCGCTCGGTGTCCAGCGCCACGTTCAACGTGACCTCGGCGCTGCCTTCCTGGCCGGACGTGTCGGTGGCCACCGCGCCCACCGTCGCGGGCTCTCCCTTGGAGACGATGGGCGCCCGGACGAAGAGGAGCTGCTCCTTCGAGAAGTCGATCGGAGGTGTCTGGTTCACCTCGGGGACGAGGAGGGAGCCCGGGAACTTCTTCCCGCCGGACGTGCCCTCGAGCTTCACCACCCCGTCGTCGTCGGTGGCGGTGACCGCGACCCGGACGTCCTCTCCCTCCTTGTACGGGCTGCTCGGAGGTGGCGCGACGATGGCGACCTTCGGGATTTGATCCACCACCGGGAGCACGTCGATGGTGCGCTCGGCGGTCTGGCCGGTGCCGTCCGTCGCCTTTGCGCGCAGGCTGATCGGCGTGCCGGCCTGACTGGCGGCGACCTGCAGCGTCCAGGTGAAGAGCTGGTACAGCCCGAGGTTGGTCCCACCGGTCTTCGCTCCCTGAGAGACGCCGTTCACGAAGAGCTCGGCCGAGGAGACCGACACGTTGTCCGACGCGACCACCTCGACCGTGAGTGGCCGGCCGGCGAACACCCGGGCCCCGCTGTTGGGCGCGCGGAACGCCACGAGCGGGGGCTGGTCGTCCTGGGTGACCTGGACGGAGAGACTCGCCTCCGCAGTCTGGCCGCTGCTGTCGGTCACCACCGCCCGCAGCGGCAGGCTCCGGCTGTTCCCGGTCACCGGGACCGAGAACCGGAACGGCCCGATGGTGCGGTTGCCGACGCTGACACCGTCGGCGAAGAGGTCGACCTTCGCCACTGCCACGTCGTCCTGCGCGTCCACCACGACGTCCAGCGACGTGCCGCTGGTCACCGACGCGCCCGGCGCTGGCGCCAGGAAGGTCAAGGTCGGCTTCTTGTCGTCGTGAGTCTGGATGTTCACCACCGGGGCCAGGCCGACGTTGCCGGCCCCGTCGATCGCCTTCGCACCGATGGTGTGCGTGCTGGCGGTCTTCAGCTGAGCCGCCGGGACCACGGCGCGGGTGATGAACGAGCCCTGAAGCCCCGAGTTCGAGGCCGGGGACTCGTCGGTGAAGACCACCAGATCGTCGAAGAGGACCTGAACCTTCGTGACACCGACGTCGTCCTGACCGGCGACGGTGATCAGGAGATCCTGTGAGCTGGCGAGGTCCAGGTTCGCCCGCGGCGTCACCACCGCTGCCGAGGGCGGCGTGGTGTCGGGGATGGAGAAGACCGTGCTGGCGGCATGGCCCACGTTCCCGACGGAGTCGCGCGCCTGCGCCTCGACCATCAGCGAACGGCCGGCGGAGGTCGCCGGGATGCGGAAGCTGAGGGTGAACGGCGGAGTGCTGCTCGTCCCGACGACCACGCCGTCGACGCTCCAGGTGACCACCGGGGTCCCCGTCGAGTCGTCCTGCACGGCGGCGCTCAGGCTGATGAGCGTCCCGGCCGGATAGCTCGACTGGTTGAGCGGAGAGAGGATGCTGATCGAGGGCGCCTGATCGGAGTTGACGTGCGCATTGAAGGTGGCGCGCGAGATGTTTCCGCCGCTGTCCGCGGCCTGGACGTCGACCCGCACGGTCTTGCCGACCTGGCTCGCCTGAGGCGTCCAGCTGAGCGAGAACGGCGCGCCGCCTCCCGACGCCACGCCACTCCCGCCGGAGGTGACCCGCGTCGTCGCCACGCCGTTCCCGTCGACCAGGAGCACCAGGTCCACGCCGAAGAGCAGCGCGTCGTCGGCGACGGTGCCGGCGACCTCGAACGGCACTCCGGCGGTGGCATCGACCACCGGCGTCAGGGGTTTGCGGAGGTTGATCAGCGCAGGCTGATCGGTGCCCACCCGGACGATGAGCGTGTCGCCGGTGACCAGGGCGCCGGAGCGATCCACGGCTTCGGTCCGGATGGTCTGGGCCGTCCCCGCCGTTCCCGGCGCCGGGGTGTAGTTGATCTCCCAGAGCGGGACGACGGTGATCTTCCCGTTGGGGCGCTGCCTCACCTCGGTCCGGGGATTGGAGCTCGAGCCGATCGGGATGCCGTCGACGCTGAAGCGGACCAGCTGGAAGTCGAGCGTGGAGAGGTCCTCGCTCAACCAGTCACCGCTGGTGACCCGGATGATCTGCGGGAGTCGCTCGACGAGGATCGCCCCCGGTCTGGGCGCCTCGTAGACGATCCTCTTGCTGCTCGGCGGAGGCTGGCCCACCACCTGGACGGTGACCGTCGCCGCGCTCACCCGCTGTCCGGCGGTGTCCTGGACGATGGCCCCGAGCTTCATCGTCCCGCCGGCGAAGGGCGGTGCCTGGACCTGGAGCTGGTAAGGGGCCGTGCTGACACTGGAGAGCGGTGTTCCGTCGACCAGGAACTCGACGTGGTGCACTCCCACGTCGTCAGCGGCGACGGCCTGGAGGCTGAATGCCGTTCCGGCGACCACCGTCGGCGGTGCGACGAGCGAGATGGTGGGCGGCCCGTCCTGGACGGTGACGGTGAGCGTGGCGTTGAACCCCGCGTTCTGCGCCTGGACCACCGCGCTCCCCGGCCGAAGGCCGCGGGCCAGCCCGTCCGGCGAGACCGCGACGACCGAAGGGTCGCTCGAGCTCCAGGTCGTCCCGACCGTCGCCGGTGTGAGGTCGATGACCTTGCCGGAAGAGAGGGTTCCCTGCAGGCCGAGCTGAAGCGTGGCGCCGGCCCGGGGGAGCGTGGCGCCCGGCGGAGTGATGACCAGCGACTGGAGGGTGGCGGTCGAATCGACCACCACCGGGACCGCGAACGTGTGCCCGGCGTACGACACGTCCACCGTCGTCTCACCGTTGGAGCGCGCGACCACCTGTCCGTCGGGAGTGGCCAGCGCCACCGACTCGTTGCGCGAGGTGTACGTCACGCCGCGGAAGGGCCCGGTGAGATCCACGTCGCCGGCGATGGCGTAGTGGGCGGTGACCCGGAGCGGCTGCCGCTGGCCGAATCCTTCCGAGAGGAGGAGAGGCGACGGCATCGCGGAGATGCCGGCCACGGGATCGAAGGCGCTCGCGCTGGTGAACTCGACCGTGGAGGCGTGGATGATGCGGCCCGAGGCGTCCTGCAGGCTCACGTCGGCGATCACCACTCCGTCGTAAGGAACGACTGCACCGGTCAAGGGAACCGAGAAGGCGACGGTCCCGGGAAGAGCGACTCCCGGACGCGTCGTCATGCGGCGGGTCACGGCGAAGGCCCCCGCCTCGGCGTCGCTGAGGCTTCCCTTCACCGAGCGCAGGGCGGCAGCCGACGCGCCGAGGAGAGTGAGCTCCGCGGAGATCGCAGTGCCGGAGTAGCTCGCCTGGACCAGGACGCTGTGGCTCGTCTGGTCGAGCGAGATCGAGATGGGCCTCGGCGCGAAGCTCGGCGGCGGGGCGCTCACGTCGAAGCGTGCGGTCACCGCAGTGCCCCGACTTCCGTCGAGGCCGATGGGAACCGATGTGACCGTCAGGACACCGTCCGCGGGCAGCGGGCGGTCGAGCGGGGCCAGCAGGTGGAAGGGAATGGCGCCGGCGAGGTCGGGCTTCAGCGCCACGTCCTTCAGTGTGGCGAACGGACCGGCGCTCCCCGTTCCGGACACGCTCACCAGGAGCTGCGCCGGCTGACCGCTGGCCTCGAATCCCAGCTCGACGGAGGTTGCCCCGGGCCGGAGCGGCGTCACCGGGTACGTCGCGGTCACCGATGGCGCGGCGGCGGCGAGCGCCGGCAAGAGCGCAGCGAGGGTCGCCCACCCGCGCCCTCGAACGCCCCTTGCTGACCGCGACTGCTGAGCCACCTTCCCCCCGAGAATTCCCGGTCACAGCCTCCGGGCGAGATCGATACGGACGTCGGAAGACTTTCGAAGCCGGTTGATGAGCTGCTCGAAGACCTGCCGCTGCCGCCCAGGAGCGACCTTTGCCTCCACCGCGGGGCGCACCTCCTCGAACGGAGGGATCCGGGACTCCTCGCGCTCGAGGAGCTTCACCACCGCGAAACCGTCGGACTGCGTGAAGACCGGAGAGACCGCGCCCGGAGTCTTCAGGCTGAACGCCGCGTCGGCGAGAGCTGGGTCGGCGATGTCGGCCCGGGTCAGCGGGCCGAGCACGCCTCCCAGGGTCTTCTCCGGACCCTCGCCCTCGACGGCGACGCGGGTGAGCGACTCACCTGCTTTCAGTCGCGCCGCCCAGCGCTCCACCCGCTGGCGCGCACGTGCGCGCTCGGCAGGGCTGGCGGATTGCGGAACGCGCAGCATCACCCGGCCGACCTTGACCCGCACCGGCGTTGCAAACGACTCGCGCTGCGCGTCGTAGTACGCACGGAGCTCCGCCTCAGGGGCCTTGCCCGCGGTGCGCTGCTCCTGATCGACCAGCGCCTGGACGAGGAGCCGGTCCTCCAGCTCGCGCACCTGACGCTGGATCTCGGGATCCGATCCCAGGCCCCGGCGCTCGGCCTCGAGCACCAGGAGCCGGCGGTCGACGAGGGACGCAGCGACGTCGCGCTGTCCCGCGAGGGACTCGAAGCTCGAGCGCATCGTCGGGGGCAGCTTCTGCAGCGCCTGACGCAGCTCCGCCTCGGTCACCACCCCACCGTCGAACCGCGCGACGGCCGGGCTCTGCGGGGCGATCGGCGCGCTTCGCGAGCACGCCGCCAAGGCCACGAGCAGCGGCGCCAGACGAAGCGGGGTTGAAAAGGTCATGGGGATGACAGCTCGTTGAACGAGCGGGCAGTCTGCCCCACGGCGGCTCCAGTACACCAGACACACAACAATCCGTCCGCGCTGTCGTACGGGTGGAACGAGACCTCGTCCTGTCGCACCCTTGCCGAGCCCCCCCGTTTCGGGTCAGCCTTTCGCATGGTTCAGAAACGTCGTTCACCAGGCATCTTCCTCATCCTTGCGGGCGCCCTGGCGGTCGGGGGCGCCGGGTGCAGGAAGACCCCCGCCGGCCCCCCCGGCGCGGATCAGGAAGTGGCGCGGGTCGGCGACCACCGCATCACGGTGGCGGAGTACCAGGCCAAGATGGACGAGCAGGCGCCGGTGATCCGCGCCCGCTACTCGACGCTGGAGAAGAAGAAGGAGTTCGTGGACAACCTCGTCCGCTTCGAGCTCCTCGACCAGGAGGCGCGCCGTCAGGGCCTCGAGAAGGACCCGGCGGTGAAGGCGATCCTGGACAAGGTGCTCGTCCAGGAGCTCATCCGCCGGCAGATGGAAGCCGCCGCGAAGGCGACCGACATCCCCGAGGCCGACCTCAAGGCCTACTACCAGTCGCACCTGGACGAGTTCGTTCGCCCCGAGCGGACGCGCCTGGGAGTCATCTTGCTTGCAACGTCGAAGACAGACTCGCAGGCGGCGAAGGTGCGCACCGACGCGACAAAGCTGGTGGCCGATCTCCGAAAGGCTCAGCCTTCGGCCAGCGCGGCGATGTTCGCCGACGCCGCCCGCGCGCGGTCCTCGGACACCGCCACCCAGGCACTCGGCGGCGACACCAACTTCAGGACCCGGGAGGAGCTTGCGAAGCAGTACGGGCAGGCCGTGGCCGACGCGGCCGGAGCGCTGAAGGCGGTGGGAGACGTCGCGGGTCCAGTGGAGACCGACCGGGGCCTCGTCGTGCTCCGGCTGGCGGGCCGGCAGCTGGGTTTCGATCAGCCGTTCGACGCGGTGAAGCCGCGGATCGCCAGCCGGCTGCAGCTCGAACGACGCTCGAAGGTGATGGACGAGTACGTTGCATCGCTCCGCAAGTCGACCAAGGTGGAGATCAACGACGCGGTGCTGGACAAGCTCACCGTCCAGGCCCAGGGGTCTGCCGAGGCGGCATCGGCGAAGAAGTAGTCGCCGCGCTCACCGCGCGATCGGTCGGTCCTGAAGGTGCGTGCCCAGCGGCCCGTTCAGCACGTCGTGGAACGGCTGCTGGAGGATCGGCGAGCCGGGGACGTCCATCACGAAGGAACTGTCCGCCGTCGTCTCGTCCCACCAGGCGAAGCCATGGATCTCCGGCCAGCGGCTACCGAGGAGATCGTCGAGCGTTTGCCGGAGCCACGTGCCCGGCTCGCACTGAGTAGACGTGGCTGACGTGCCGAGCTCGAAGAAGAAGAGCGGCTTCGCCGTCGCCGCGGCTCCGAGCTCCGCCTCGCGATCCGCGAGCAGCTGGCCGATGTCGCGACAGCGGGGATCGTTGACTCCGTAGTTCTGGTACATGGAGAAGCCGATCCAGTCGACGACGTCGTCTCCCGGGTAGTACGCGCCGGCGTTGTTGTTCGGCTGATCGCCGGGCCAGTTCTCCTCGTTGAGGTGCAGCGCCCAGGTGATGTTCGAGGCGCCCTCGGCCCGCATCACCTCGACGATGTGCCGGAACGCCTGCCGGAACTTCCCCGGTCCCACCTGATAGCCGCCGTTGTACTTGGCGCTCCAGGGATTCCAGTCGCCGTTCACCTCGGTGCCGTACTGGACGACCAGCGCGGTGCCGAAGGCCTTCGCGCCGTCGGCCCACGCCCGGAGGTCGGCGTCGAACATCCCCGCGTTGATGTTGTCCAGCGTGTAGAGCGGGTCGGCGATCAGCTGCCGGTCCTGGCTGCGCATGTGGAGCCGGATGAAGGGCACGGCGCCACGCGCGCGGATCGCCTCCGCGGTGAAGCGGGGGAAGGCCTTGCTCACGAACCACTCGTTGCTGAAGTAGATGTACGCGAGCGGGCGGCCCACCGCGGCGCTGTACGCGTCCGCGGCGTCCAGCGAGATGTCCGAGTCGGGCTCGGCCGGCCCGGCGTCGGGATTGGTCAACCCGGCGGGGAACACCCCGTGGTAGAGGTGGCCGTCCGGAGGCACCTGGATCCGCGTCCCCATCGGCGGGCCCGCGTCGGTGCCCGTGCCCGCGTCAGGTGGTGTCCCGCCGTCCGGAGGAAGGCCAGCGTCCGGACCCGCGTCGCCGGTTCCTGCCTCCGGTCCCTGACCCGCATCGGGAGGAGTCGGGCTCCCGGATCCGGAGGGTGCCGGGCCGAAGCTCGTGGCGCTCCCGCAGGCGTACGCCAGCGAGAGAAGACACAGGGCTCCCCAGACCAGCGTCCGATCCGATCGCCTCATCGACAAACGTCAGCCTCCGCGGAGAGCGCGAAGCTGCGGATTTCCGGGCCCGACCGCCACCCTGGTTGGAGGCTTCTCGTGGAGCCGGCCCACGATGCGCGCCTGCGGACAGTCGGCGCTTCGCCTGTTGGACGCTCCGGGCCTGCCCGGGCCATCCGGATGCGCATCTGCAAGCCCGCTGGACGAGCCGCTCGACGGCATCGGCGCAGGGACCAGCACGGAGCGCGCGGGCGCCCCCCGACCGAGGGTCCCCCAGGTTTCTCGGCGCAGCGCCGGGTCGTGCGCTAGAAGACGCGCCCGCACCGTCGTCAGGGAGGTTGCAAGTGAAGGTTCTGGTCGTCGTCCAGGCACGCACCGGTTCGACCCGGCTTCCGGGCAAGGTCCTCATGCCGCTGGCCGGCAAGCCGCTGCTGGTCCGGATGCTCGAGCGCGTGCAGGCGGCGCGAACCGCCTCTCAGGTCATCGTCGCGACGACGACCGACAGCTCGGACGACACGGTGGTGGAGCTGGCGAGGCAGGCCGGCGTCGCGTGCGTGCGCGGCCACCCGACGGACCTCCTGGACCGGCACATCGCGGCGCTGCGCACCACCGACTGCGACGCGGTCTCGAAGATCCCCTCGGACCAGCCGCTCCTCGACCCGGCGCTGGTCGATCACGTCTTCGGAACGTTCCTCGAGGATCCCTCGTACGACTACGTCTCCAACCTCCATCCGAGCACCTGGCCCGACGGCTACGACGTCGAGGTGATGAAGCGCGAGGTGCTGGAGACCGCCTGGCGCGAGGCGAAGAAGCCGCTGGAGCGGGAGCACACCACTCCGTTCATCTGGGAGCAGCCCGAGCGATTCAAGCTGAAGAACCTCACCTGGGACCGCGACCTCTCGATGACCCACCGGCTGACCATCGACTACGCCGAGGACTACGAGCTCATCCGCCGCGTGTACGACGCGCTCCACGTCGAGGGGAAGCCGCCCTTCGGGCTCCAGGCCATCCTCGACTACCTGGACTCGAACCCCGACGTCTTTGCGCTCAACCAGAAGTTCGCCGGCGTGAACTGGTACCGGCACCACCTGGACGAGCTGAAGACGGTGGACGCCTCGCGCACCCGGGTGCCCGAGCACGAGCGCAAGGCGCCCACGACCTGACGAGC
>Ga0081540_1000458_pt1 | contig 40511 bp, 45 predicted proteins | sample TabmetS2T1R1_FD_71024 | JGI IMG/M metagenome (GOLD analysis project Ga0081540, IMG submission 71024) | Tabebuia heterophylla rhizosphere microbial communities from the University of Puerto Rico - S2T1R1 | ecosystem: Host-associated > Plants > Roots > Rhizosphere ...
CCCCGCGGCGGCCGGCATGAGCGGTCAGGACCTCAGGGAGCTGGGCGAGCAGCTCGACGCCGGCCAGGCCGGCCTGGTCGTGGTCGGCGTGTCCGACATGGGGGCCAGGATCGAGCAGGCCATGCGCCGGGCCGAGAAGGTCGAGGCCAAGCAGCTCAAGGCCGACACGGCCGAGATCGAGCGCGACGCCAGCAGCGCCGGCTAGGGCTTGCGGCCGACCCCGGCGACCTGGTCCATCTCGCCCAGGGCGGCGCGGCGGTCGCCGAGGTCTGGCCGCCAGCGCGGGCAGGACACCACGCCCGGCTCGACCAGCTCCAGGCCGTCGAAGAACCGGGCGATCTGGCCGGCGCTGCGCAGCCGGTAGGGGGCGGCGCCGCTCTCGTTGTAGAGCCGCTGGGCCTCGACCCCGGACTGGTAGTGGTCGTTGGTGCCCTCGCAGATGACCAGGTAGCTGCCGGACGGCAGGGCGTCGAGCAGCCGGGCGACGATCGCCCGAGCCTGGTCGTCGCCGTCGATGTGGCCGAGGATCCCCAGCAGCATCAGGGCGACCGGCCGGGTGAGGTCCAGGGTCTGGGCGGCCGCGGCCAGGATCCGGCCGGGGTCGTGCAGGTCGGCGTCGACGTAGGCGGTGGTGGCCTGGGTGCTGGTGAGCAGGGCCCGGGCATGGGCCAGGACCACCGGGTCGTTGTCGACGTAGACCACCCGGATGTCGGGCGCAACCCGCTCGGCGACCTCGTGGGTGTTGTCGACGGTCGGCAGGCCGGTGCCGATGTCCAGGAACTGCCGGACCCCGGCCTCGCCGGCCAGGAACCGGACGGCCCGGGCGAGGAACCGGCGCGACGCGCGGGCCACGTCCACGATCTCGGGATAGATCGCCCGGTACTCGTCCCCGGCCGCGCGGTCGACCGGGTAGTTGTCCTTGCCGCCGAGCCAGTAGTTCCAGATCCGGGCCGAGTGCGGGACAGTGGTGTCGATTGCGGTCCCATCGGTGCCATCGGGCTCGTCCCCTGGCACGCCTGGGCTCGCCGACGGGTTGTCAGTCACGGGGAATCCTTAACGGTCGTCGTGTGCAAGGGATCCAAAAGGCCTGGCTTCATATGGGCCGGGACCTGCCCGGCGATACGTCCGGGAGAATAGCACCATTGCGAGATCCGCCACGGGTGCGGCGTCACGGCAGCGGGCCACGCGCTTCACCCTAGGTTTCCCGGGTGATCGCGGCGAGGAAGCGGGTGGTCTCGGCGGGGGTGAGGGCCTGCGTGCTCAGATGGTTCATGACCTCCATATAGCTATCGACCTCTTCGGGCTTTTCCAGGTAGAGCGCGGTGGTGAGCTGTTCGATGTACACCACATCCGGCAGCTCCCGTTCGGCAAAACGAAGGATGGCGAACGAACCGCTCGCGGCGGCGTGACCACCCCTGCCGAACGGCACGACCTGAATCGTGACGTTGGGCAGGCCGGCCACCTCGGCCAGGTGGTGCAGTTGGGCGCGCATCACCGCGCGGCCGCCCACCGGCCGCCGCAGGGCCGCCTCGTCGATGACCGACCACACGCGGGGAGGGTCCGCGACCGTGAGCAGGTCCTGGCGCTTGAGCCGCAGGCTCACCCGGCTGTCGATCTCTTCGGGCGGTGTGGCCCGGTGGCCGAGCAGCGTGACGGCGCGGGCATACGCCTCGGTCTGGAACAGGCCATGCACGAACTGGAGCTCGAAGGTGCGGATGACCGAGGCGGCCGCCTCCAGGCCGAGGTAGGTCTCGAACCAGTCGGCAAGGACGTCGCTGTAGGTGGACCACCAGCCCGGGGCGTTCGCCTGCCGGGCAAGCGACAGCAGGCCCGCGCGTTTCTCCGCGTCGGTGACGCCGTACAGGGTCAGCAGGTCGGCCACGTCCCGCTCCTTGAAGCCCACCCGGCCGTTCTCCATCCGGCTGATCTTGGAGCGGGATGCGCGGATCTCGTAACCGGCCTGTTCGGGCGTGACGTCCGCTGCCTCACGAAGGCGCTGGAGCTGGGTCCCGAGCATCATGCGCAGCACTATCGGGCCGGGGGTGCCAACCGGCGGTTCGCCGCCCGGCTGAACCGTGCTCATCCTGGCTCCGAAACCCGATGGATCAGTGCTCAGTGCACGCCCCCAAAGGCCGGATCGGGCGGGGCGGCGCTACTGCGCCGCAGGGCCCGCAGCGGGCGCACACAGCACGATATCACCGGGCCGGCGATACCGGCCGGGACGCCATTTCGCCTCATTTCCGGTAATGCCATGACATTTATGCCGGTGGCGTCGCCGGGCACAGGTCGTCGAACTCACCGTTCTTCACTCCGGCCAGGAACGCCACGATCTCGGTGCGGGTATATATCAGCGCCGCGCCCGACGGATGCCGGGAGTTGCGCATGGCGACCGCGCCGCCGGGCAGCTCGGCGACCTCGACACAGCTTCCCGTGGGATTGCTCGCGCTGCTCTTGCGCCAGCTCGCCACCGGCAGCTGATCGGCCGCGGTGACGTTCGTGAGGTCCATCGTTCCTCCCTGAGTTACGAGGTGAGCGCGACGCGAGCTGGCCGCCGCGGCGCCCGAAAACGATCATTTGCATCGTGCAGCCTAACAGAGCAGTCGCAAGTGCAGGTGCCTCGTGCAAAATTGTTAGTGCATAGATGCCGTGCAGGAGCTTATGCAGAAGCGCTTGCAGTAGCCGTGTGCATGCGGGAAGATGCGGCTGTCCCGTGTCCGACCCCGCGGCGCGGGCGATCGGACGGCTATGACGGCATCCTCACTAAGCCTCGCGGGCAAACCGGCAGGCGGCCTCGCAAGCAATGTTGCAAGCGGCATTCATTGCTCCTGGCTCGCGCCGGCCGTGGAGATGGCAGCCGTGGTAAGCGGGAATTGGCCGCTGTGGCCCGAGCCCGGCCCCGGGGGGTGGACGTGCTTTCCGCGGGTCGCCATCCGTTCCCCCGGCGTGCACCCGACACCGGCCCGGGCTGCCCGGGACTTCGCCGCGGCCACCGCGCGGCGATGGGGGGCCGCGGAACGCACCGAGGACGTCGCGGTCGTCGTGTCCGAACTCGTGACCAACGCGATGAGCCACGCGGTGCCGGACCCCGGCGGGCCCCAGCTCCACAACCTGGTCCGGCTCGCGCTGGTGCAGCCCGGGCCCTGCGTGCTGTGCGCGGTCGCCGACCCTGGCCGGGCGGCTCCGGTGGTTAACGAGGCCGACTTGCTCGCCGAGACCGGCCGTGGCCTTCACGTGGTCGGCGCGCTCGCCGACGCGTGGGGCCACACCCTGCCCGGCGACCGGGGGAAGGTCGTGTGGGCGATGTTCTCGACCGACCGGGGTCGCGCGTTATCGGCCCGGTCGGGCGCCGGCGTTCCTCCGGTGCTGCCAGGCGACCTGGATGAGCGCGCCAGGCCGAGATCACCACGGACGGCGCGGCCCGTGATAGGCAGGCTGGTGTGTCCGGACCGTGGTGGTGGGATGTGCTGATCGGGATCGCCGTCGGCTTGCTGCTGGCCTGGGTGGCACTGATCGCGGTACTGGCGATCGTGCGTTCGCGCGATGGGCTGATGCGCCAGGCCCTCCGGCTCCTGCCGGATCTGCTGCGGCTGCTGCCGCGACTGGCCGCCGACCGCAGCCTGCCGCGTGGCGTCCGGGTCCGGCTGGTACTCCTGCTGGCTTACCTGGCATCTCCCGTCGACCTGGTTCCCGACTTCATTCCGGTGGTGGGCTACGCCGACGACGCGATCATCGTCGCCGCCGTCCTGCGGTCGGTGGTGCGCCGTGCGGGGGTTCAGGCGATCGGGCATCACTGGCCCGGCACCCAGGACGGGTTCGCCGCCCTGTGCTGGATCACCGGGCTGACCCCTCCCGATGCGTCCCGCCGGGCCGGAGCGCTCGGCGAAGAAGACCTGTCGATCATCCACCACCGGAGCCGGCCAGGCCCGCACCGCGATTGATCAGCCGTCCGCTATCCACGGGTGCTCGCCCGGATGAACCGCAGGACGGCCACCCGAACCTTCGCGTAACCGACCCCGGATCGACGAGCGCCGCACCGCGGGTCTCGTCGCTGACGGTGACGAGGGACGTGTCACGCGTGGCCGTCGCGGCCCGCACGCGCCTGATGTCGGTGGCGAACGCGGCGTCTTTGACGCCGTACCCGAACAGGACCGGGACGTGCACGCGCCGGGCGGCCGTGAGCGAATCCATGTCCCCAAAGCGCGCCGGCCCGGACAAGTCGATCACTCCGGCGGCGGATGTGCCGAGGTGAGCGGCAGCGACCATGACGGCGGTCCCCCATTGATCCGTTCATCAGGACGACCTTGCGGGCGCCGGCATGGCCTGCCCATCGCGCCGCGGCGGCGACCTCGCCCGGATAGTCGCCATGGCCCGGCGGGCTCGCCCCGCATCCGTCGAAGTCGAAGGCGACGACCCGGAAGCCGGCTGCCGCGAGCGAGCGCCCGTACGGCCACCGCTGGCACAGCGATCCGGAAACCTGGTGAGCGAGAATCACCGCGACGTGTCCCGTCCCGATGCTCAAAGCTGCCAGGCGATCGTGGCCGGGCCCGTCGAGGATGAACATTTGTGCACGCTCACGTGTGTTCAGGCAGAGCCAGTCCGCCGCCCCACCGGGGTGCGCGTTGCCGTCGGCGTGGCCGAGCGCGTCGGGGCGGCGGCTGGGTGGGGTGCGGAGCCGCCGCAGCCGGCCAAGGCGGCGGTCGCCGCCAGGACAAGACAGCCGTGGGCCTGCCCGGTCGAGACCTGCCACCAGGCCGTTCTCACCCCCCGGGCGCGCCAATCCGGTTACACCCGCGTCCCGCCGCGGTGTATGAACAACGGAACAGCGCTGCTGGGACGGCGCGCGATGCTGATGTCCCGTGGCCATGAGACCGCGCAGTCGCCGGGCATGACGAGCCCACTCGGCGGCGCAAGGAGGTGCCGGATGCCAGGTCGGAGTCGGGAGGTCGTGGTCGGCCTCGACAACGGCGGGACGGCGATCAACGCGACCGTGCTCGATTCCGGAGGGCGGTTCTTGGTGGACCGGCTGGTCGAGGCGCCCAGCCGGGTTGCCGAGGGCCCGGAGGTGGCCATCGAGGCGCTCGCGGAGGTGTTCGCGGGCGTGCTCGGCTTGACGGGGATCGCGCGTGAGTCGGTGCGGGCGGTGGGCCTGGACACGCCGGGACCCGCCAGCGCGGACGGGGTGATCTCGATGCGGGGTGCGGTCAACTTCGCCGATCCGGCGTGGCGGGGCTTTGATGTTCGCAGCGCTCTGGAGGCCCGGCTGGGCCTGCCCGTCATCTACAACAACGACGCGAACGCGGCATCGCTCTACGCGCACCACGTTCATTTTGGACCGAGCGCCGCACAGCGCTCGTCGGTTTCCTTGATCGTGGGAACCGGGCTGGGTGGCGGCGTGATCGAAAGCGGAAGGGTCGTGCGCGGCGCTGCCGGGATGGCCGGCGAGTTCGGGCACATCCGGATCCCGATGGACGGGCTGCTGGCCGCGGGGCAGCCGACGCCCCTGTGCAATTGCGGGTTGCCCGGAGATGGCGAGAGCGTTGCCTCCCTGACCGGCATCGCGAAGAACCTGCTGCCCTACTGGCTGACCCGCTTCCCCGACCATGAGCTCCACACGGCCGGCCCAGTGCACCAGGCGGCACCGCTGGTGCGGGGATACGCCAGCGCCGGTGACGCGATGGCTCTTGAGATCTTCCGGCAGCAAGCGATCGCGCTCGGCAGGCTCTTCACCGTCGCGGCGAACCTCATCGACCCGCACGCCTACTTCCTCGGCGGCGGCGTGGTCGAGGCGGTGCCCAGCTTCGGCGATTGGTTCCTGGCCACGGTCCGCGAGCACACCGACCTGCGAGCCGAGCAGCTTCCCTATGCCACCTTCGCGCTCGTGCCAGACCTGGACATGGCGGGTGCGCGCGGCGCGGCCATCGCGGGCGGCGACGCGCTGGGATGGGCACCCCCAGGCCTTCCCGGCCGCTGAAGCCGTGGACGAACCCGCGAGCTCACCAACTGCGTCTGGTCAGCGCGGCTCCGGCTGGTAACTCAGGAGCAGGACGCCGGTGGTGGTCGGTACGCAACCGGTGAGCCGCAACGGGATCGGCCGGGGGATCTGCCGGAACAGCCGCTTTCCGGCGCCGAGCACCAGCGGGTGCACGAACAGCTGGTACTCGTCGACCAGCCCGTGTTCGATCAGCGCCTGCACCAGGACACCGCTGCCGAGCACCACGATGGCGCCATCCCCGCGCTGTTTCAGGTCGTTGACCGAGGCGACCACATCACCCGCCAGCACGTGCGAGCCGGCCCACCCCAAACTGGTCAGCGTCCTCGTCACGACGTATTTGGGGGTGGCGTTCAGGTGCGCCGCGATCGGGTTGGTGTCCGGCTCGGTGGGCCAGTGCGCCGCCATCTGCTCGTAGGTCCTGCGGCCGAAAAGATAGGCCGTGGTGGTGGCCAGTCCTTCCCCGGCAGCCTTCCCGAGCACCTCGTCGCCGTACGGCGCGGACCAGCCGCCGTACTCGAAGCCGCCGTCGCGGTCCTCATCGGGCGACCCCAGCCCCTGCATCACCCCATCCAGGGTGACGAACTCGATCACTGCCAGCTTCCGCATGGTCGCTCCTTCCCCGGCGGCCGGACTCGTTCCGGCTTCCCACTCCCTACACGAGCGAGCCGATGCCGAATCGACACCGCCGGAGAAGGCATGGGGCGGAGGCCGCGCCGAGGACGCGGCAGCGCGTGCGCCTGGTCAGAACGCGAGGGCTCCGCACACCACGAGTGCTATCAGGGGCATCATCACGCGAAGCACGGGACGCGCTTCCCGCCACACGGAACTCCACAGCTCGCGGCGCGGCTCGTGACGCGTCCAGCGCTCCGCCTTCCGGCGTTCAACCTCTTCCTGTTCCCACGCCAGCGCCTGCTGCTCCCGCGCCAGCCACTCCCGCCGCCTGGCGCGGCGCTCCCTGTAACCCATCGCCAACCCCCCTCGGTCAACAGTCATGATGACGCATCGCGGCGAGGCAGCGCGAGGCGGTCACCGATTCTGCGGGTTGGACCGCAGTATGTACTGCAATATGCAGATCCACCGCCGGCGGGCACGGCGGCACGCGTAGATGATCGTTCGGTCATGAGCGGCGCCAAGCATGGGCCGGGCGCCGGCCAGGTAACCGGCGGCGTGGTGGGACGGGGATCCGGTCCAGGTCGTTGGCCAGCACCACCCGGCCGTCGAAGGCCGCCGCCGCCTCCGCCGCGAGCCGCTGGCCGTCGCCGTGCTCGTAGCGTTGCGAGAAATGGGTGAGCACGAGCAGCCGCGCCCCGGACCCGGCCGCGATCTGGCCGGCCTGCCCGGCGGTCAGGTGGCCGTACTCGCGCGCCAGCGCCACGTCGGCGTCGGCGAAGGTGGACTCGCACACCACCATGTCCGCGCCGTCGGCGAGGGCGAACGCGGCATCGCACAGCCGGGTGTCCATGATGAACGCGAACCGCTGGCCCGGCCTCGGCTCGCTCACCTGCTCGAACGTCACCACCCGGCCACCGACGGCGAGGCTCCCTTGGCGCTGCAGTCGCCCAACATCGGGACCGGTGATGCCGAAGGCGGCGAGCCTGCCCGGCAGCATCCGCCGCCCATCCGCCTCCGCCAGCCGGTAGCCGACGGCCGGCACGCCGTGCGACAGCGGCTGCGCCTCCACGCGGAACGAGGGTGCCTGGATCACCGGCCCGCCGCCGTCCACCGGCCGTTCCCGCAGGTTCACCACGTCGTGGAACACGGCTGCATGCCGTAGCCGGCCGAACACCTCCCGGCCGTCCGCTGGGTAGCAGGCATCGACCGGGTGCGCCACCCGGTCCAGCGACATCCGCTGCAGCACGCCCGGCAGGCCCAGACAGTGATCGCCATGAAAGTGGGTGATGCAGATGTGGGTGATCCGGCTCACGGTGACCCCAGCGAAGATCATCTGCCGCTGGGTTCCTTCGCCCGGGTCGAACAGGAACCCCTCGCTGTCCCACCGCAACAGATAACCGTTGTGGTTACGGCGGCGGGTCGGTGCCTGGCTCGCCGTCCCAAGAACCACCAGTTCGCGGTCGGACACGACACCTGACCCTACGCCGGGCGCATCGGGTGATGGCGGCGCGGCACAAGGTCGGTACGGTGCAAATAAGCCCATCACCGGCGTGGAGACCACGATGTCAACGAAGATAACCGTCGTCCTAGAAGACGATCTTGATGGCGGCCCGGCCGATGAGACGGTGCAGTTCGGGATCGACGGCACCGAGTACGAGATCGACCTGAGCACCGAGAACGCCGCCGCGTTCCGTGCCCAGCTCGCCCCCTATATCGAACAGGCCCGCAAGGGCGGACGAGCGCAGCGCCGCCGGCCGGCGCGCACCGCCGCGAACCGGCGGCGCAGCGGCGACATCCGGGCCTGGGCTAAAGACCAGGGCATCGCGCTCAGCGACCGCGGGCGCATTCCTGCCAGCATTGCCGAACAATACGACGCCGCCATGAGACAGCACTGACAAAGCTGAATCGCGGCCGGGGGCCGGGGACGCCGCGTCAGGCCGGTCTTGCGGGGTTCTCGGCCGCGGAGGCGCGGGAACGGCTTGCGAGAATGTCTATGCTCAGCGCGAGGATCCACGCGGGGAACAGCAGCTCCGCCCAGGGCAGTATCCCCGCGCCGACCAGCAGCACCAGCGCGCTTGCCAGCCCGGTGACGATGAGCCACCGGTCCACGATCTTGGTGTGGCGCGCGATGGTCACCGTCGTGAGCGTGAACACCGCCGCCATTCGCATCGCGTAGACATTCAGCAGCAAGGTCGTGACGTGGCGGCCATATACCAAGATCCCGCCAGCGGACGCCCCGGGCTGCGTCTGGCCCGCGATCAGGCCGCCGGCCACCGCGGCGCCGACGAACAGCATGGCGACGAACAGCAGGCCGCTGCCGAAGAACACCGTGGCGAAGAACCGATCCTCACGCTGGCCGATCCGATCCCGCAGCACCCCGACGAACCACAAGAAGGCGATCCCGGCGAACGGGATGAGGTTCAGCGCGATCGCCACCGCGGCCCTGCGCCGGGAATCGGTCAGCCACGCGCCGGGCACCGCGGGATGAGCCGGAACAGACACCCTCAGCAGCACCAGCGCGGATATCAGCAGCACCGAGAAGATGATCCCGGCCACCGCGGCCGCCCGGGGGGTTCTCAGCGGGCTCCCGGCACGCAGCGGACCCTGGCCCGCGGCTTCCTCGGTCACGGCCTCCTCCTTCACCGCTGGACGGATCAAGCGCCCGGTCGCCGCGTCCAACGCCAGCCCGCGCACGACCGCGCCGACGGCCAGGACGAGGGATCATTGCCCCGTCACCGCCTAGAACACGCCCAGTATTGCCCTGGACCGGCGGACGGCGCGGGTATCCGCAATCGACAACGGTCAGTGAGAAGGCTGACGAACAGGCCCGGCTGAAGGTGCTGGGCATCTAGCCGACTCGTGAACGGCGACGCGGATACGATGCCCGGGGTTGAGACGAGGCCACGATCAACGTGCCTCAACGCCGGACGGGCTCACGTCCGGGGAGCCTCGGCGGAATCCTCCATCCGGAGCACGTCTGCCGCGTTCGGCAGCCGCTCACGAGAGCTGTCGACCAACAGGGGAGCACCCAGTTCCGTCTCGAGGGCGCCGGGTTCTTGATTGTCAGCGGGTTCGAGCGTGTGGAGGAGCACCTTCACGAATGCGTCTGGCCGGTCGACCTGCAGATAGTGATTCGCGTCCGGGATGAAGTACAAGCGATTGCCGCCCGGCTTCAGCATCAGGTATTCGTTCCACACGTAATTCGCCACCCGCGGCGGCGAAACCGTGTCGTACACGCCCCAGATGACGGTCACGGGGAACGGAGCCTCGGCGAGCGCCGTCAGCCACCTCTGCTCGTCCTTCGACCGCTCGACCAGATACTGGATCCCTTCGTGCAGGACCTTGATGCCGTCGTCGTAGGCGAAAGTGGCCGTCAGCGCCTCGACCTCCGGGTCACCAGCTTTACGCGGCGGGGTGAACGTCGTGGCGCCCATGGCTTCGGCCAGGCCCGAGGGAGTCACCGCGGGCGCGATCTGGGACCACGACTCCGCGTCGAGCGCCTGGCGCTGCGCTTGGGTCAGGCTCGACAGCGGCAGGAAGATGTTGCCGTTCGACAGGACCAGATGCTCGAGCCGCGTCGCCGACCGGCCCTCGGCGCAGCGGGCAGCATGGAGCAAAGCCACGCTGTCACCGCGATCGTGCGCGACCGCCACGGCGGCCTCGGCGCCGATCACCTCCGACAGGTAGAACTCGATGAGCTCCTCGTCCCGCGTGAGGCTGTAGCCCCACCCCTGCGGCTTGTCCGAGAAGCCGTATCCCGGGAAGTCCAGCGCGCACACGCGGAATCTCGCGCTCAGCTGGTTGGCGACCTCAAACCAGTCGATGCTGCTGGTGGGCCAGCCATGGATGAGCAGCAGCACCGGCGCGCCGGGGTCGCCGATCTCAACGTGGAATATCTCAACCGGAAAGGCGTCCCCCTCCGCCGGCCGCCATGAGAAATGGCTACCACGGCTTCGCCAATCGTCGGCCCGCGGCGTGTTCGCCGATGCAACCACTGTGATTCCCCCTCGAACCGAACACCTGATCCTGCGCACGCTGTGAACGCTCTCATACCCATCCTGGCGCGGCGCTTCCCCGTCCCGGGTTTCCCCGGCAGGTGCCAGTCAACGCCAGGTGTCGCGGCCGGGTCAACATCTGTGGCACTGACGGCGCCGGCTTCGCCGCGAGCTCGACGCCGGGCCATGCCGGTCCCGGTGACCCGGTTGAGCGCGGTGGCCGGCCCGGCTAGAGAAGCGGGGGGACGGTGGCCTCGATCAGGTGCGGTCCGGGTTCGGCGTAAGCGCGGCGGAGCGCGGCGACGAGCTCGTCGGCCGTGGAGACCCGCACGGCATCGACCCCGAAACCCTGCGCGATCGCCGTGTGGTTGATCGACGGGTCGGACAGGTCGAGCATGCGCCTCGCGGCGGGCCCCGCCTCGCCCGCCGGGCCGGCGCCCACGCGCTGCAGCTCAAAGCGCAAGATGGCGTAGGCGTCGTTGCTGACCAGAATGGTGGTCACGTCGGCCCGCTCGCGGGCCATGGTCCACAGCGCCTGGTGGGTGTACATGGCACTGCCGTCGGCTTGCACGCACAGCACCTGCCGGTCCGGAGCGGCGATCGCGGCGCCGAGCGCGGCGGGCAGGCCCTGACCGATCGCCCCGCCGGTCTCGGTGATCCAGTCGTGGCGTGCCGCGTTCGCGGTGGCGGCCGGCAGGCCGAGGCTGGAGGTCTGCGCCTCGTCGACGACGATCGCGTTCTCCGGCAGGGTGGCGCCGACGGCGGCGGCCAGCGTGTTGACGTCGAGCGCCCCGGCCGGGGCGGCGGGCGGGTCCAGCTCCGCGAGCTTGGGGGTGGTGCCGGGTGCGACGCGGTCGGCGAGGGCCTCGAGCGTACCGGTGACGTCCTCCGTCCCGTCGGCCAAGGCGTGCACCGACGCGCCGTCGGGGACCAGGTCGGACGGCCGGCCGGGGTAGGCGAAGAACGATACCGGCGAGCGGGCCCCGGCCAGCACGAGGTGCCGGATGCCCTGCAGCTGCTTCTCCGCGGCCTCGGCCACGTAGGCGAGCCGCTCCAGCTGCGGTACGCCAGCGCCGCGTTCCTGCCGCGCAGGGAACACCTCCCCCAGCATCCGCGCACCGGTCGCGGCGCAGATGCGGCTGGCCGCGCGCGACCCGGGCTCACGCGTGCCGGCGCCGCCGAGCAGCAACAGCGCCGGCTCCTGCGAGGTCAGCACCGCGGCAGCCTGCTCGACCGCCTCGTCGTCGACCGGCTGGGCCGGAGGCAGCGCGCGGGGCCGCGCCGGAACCGCGCCCTCACCCCATGACACGTCGGCGGGCAGCACCAGCGTCACCACCTGACCAGGGGGCTGCAGGGCCGCCGCCACCGCCGCTGCGGCGTCGCGGCCCACGTCCCGTGGGAAGGCCGAGGCGCGATACCAGCCCGAGACGTTGCGGGCCACGCCCTCGATGTCCGACTGCAACGGCGCGTCATAGTGCTCGTGGTAGGTCGCGTGCGCGCCGACGATGGCGACGACCGGGGTATGGGCACGCCGGGCGTTGTGCAGGTTGGCCAGCCCGTTGCCCAGCCCCGGGCCCAGGTGCAGCAGGGCCGCCGCCGGGCGGCCGGTCATCCGGCCGTAGCCGTCGGCCGCGCCGGTGGCCACCCCCTCGAACAGGGCCAGCACCCCACGCATCTGCGGCACCGCGTCCAGCTCATGCACAAAGTGCATCTCGGAGGTGCCCGGATTCATGAAGCACGTGTTCACACCCGAGTCCACCAAAGTCTGGATCAACGCCCGCGCCCCGATCACGTCGCCCTCCCCGTTCCACGTGTGCGATTCCGTGGACTTTCACTGTGACGGTGCCGGAGCCTGCCGGCAACTGTTCGACACGATTCGGGCGAAACAATGGCCTGCTGATCACCGATATGCGTCGAGGAGGGCGATCGACAGTTCCGGGCTCTCGACGTGCGCATTGTGACCGAGCCCGGTGAGCGTGACCGTCGGGGCGCCCAGCCGGGCCAGTTGCTCATCCGTGTTCATCGGGTCGTGCTCGCCGCGAGCGAGGGTCACCGGAGCCTGCGATCGTGCCAGCAGCTGCCCCATATCGGGTGCCCCGACCGCGAAGGCACCCGGGTCCATGGCCAGCCGCCATTGCCCGTTCTGCTCACGCAGCCCGGCATCCACGGCCGGGTCACCGGCGGGCACCAGGCCGGCCAGGCCCGACACGCGCAGGTAACGGGCGGCGGCCTCGTCACGCGAGGCGAACCAGGCCGGCGGCCGGCGGGCCACGGCCCGGGCCCGATCCAGATCATCATCGCTCCAAACGATCTTGATCCCCAGACCGATGACCGTCTGCACGAGCACGGAGAACCTCCCGCTGGCCAAGGCCAGGCCGACGACCCCGCCCAGCGAATGTCCCACCACGACGATGCGGGCACCGGGCTGGACGATGCCGGCGACCGCGCCGGCGAAGCCGTCGAAGTCATAGCCAGCCAGCGGCGGCGAACCGCCATGACCGGGCAGGTCCGGCGCCAACCAGCGCCCCGGCCATCGGCGTGCCAGCAACGGCCGCCACCCAGCCCAGACGTCGCCGGTCGCGCCAAGGCCGTGCAAGAGCATCAAGAGCGGCTCGCCCGTGCCGCCCTCATGAACCCGCAAGCCAGCCTCCATAGCGGCAGTCTGCCATCGCCCGCCGAGCCGGGCGGCTCAGGCGGCGCCCGGGGGCTAAAGTCGGCAACAGACAGCGACTGTGGCAAGGCGGGATAGGCGTGGCGCTCGCGGCGTCCATCGAGGGGGTTCTGGGGCGGCGGCAATGACACTGGCCCGGTCCGCTCGGCCCGAAACTGAGATCGTCTTTGATCCTTCCACCTACGTCGCCGGGGTGCCGTTCGAGGCACTGGAGCGGCTGCGAAGGGATACCCCCGTCGTCTGGGTGGCGGAGATTCCCATCCTGGGCTGGCCGGCCGGACCAGGGTTCTGGCTGGTCCTGCGGCACGCGGACGCCGAATCGGTGCTGGCCAGGCCGCAGCTGTTCTCGTCCTCGCTGGGGGCCACGCAGATCCGGGACCCGGCGACGCCGCAGGCGCTCGGCTACGTCCGGCAGATGATGCTCAACATGGACCCGCCAGATCACTCCCGGCTGCGGCGGCTGCTGAGCCGGTCGTTCACGCGGCGGGCGGTCGCGCAGCTTGAGCATCGCATCCGGGGGCATGCGCGGGCCATCTGCGAGCGGGTGTTCACGGGCACGGGGGGCGAGTGCGACTTCGCCAAGGACGTGGCCGCGGATCTGCCGCTGCTCACGCTGGCCGACGTGCTGGGCGTGCCGCAGCAGGACCGCCGACTGCTCTTCGACTGGTCCAACCGGGTGATCGGCTACCAGGACCCCGACTATGCCTCCTCGGCCGAGTTCGACCCGGCCGCGGGCACTCCCATGGCCAGGCAGGCGGCGGCCCTGCGCCCGGTGCTGGGCCCTGACGGCCGGATGCCCGATCCGCGGACGCGGGAGGGTATGCCCGACCTCTACGCCTACGCTCACCTGCTGGCCGAGGAGAAACGGCGCCGCCCCGGGGACGACGTGATGTCGATCCTGCTGGCACAGGTGGACGACGACGGCGGCCAGGTGTCGGTGGCTGAGTTCGAGAACATGTTCTGGCTGTTCGCGGTGGCCGGGAACGAGACACTGCGCAACGGGCTGCCGGGCGCGTGCATCGCGCTGCTCGAGCACGCGGGCGCGCAGGACGACCTGCGCGCCGATCCGGCGTTGATGCACGGCGCCGTCGAGGAGATGCTGCGCTGGTGGACTCCGGTCATGACCTTCCGCCGGACCGCAACCTCCGACTGCGAACTGAGCGGGCAGCGCATCCGCGAGGGAGACAAGGTGGTCGTCTCATTCACCTCGGCAAACCGCGACGAAGCCGCCTTCACCAGTCCCGGCCGCTTCGACATCCGCCGCCACCCCAACCCCCACCTGGTGTTCGGCCACGGCCCGCACTTCTGCCTGGGCGCCCACCTCGCCCGCGTCCAGATGCGCGCGCTGTTCGGTGAGGTCCTGGCCCGCACGTCCTCCCTCAGATACGCCGGCCAGCCCTCTTACCTGCGATCGAACTTCCAGCGCGGCGTCAAGCGGCTGCCAATCGCCTGGACCGGATCAGCGCGGCTCTGACATGTGTCACGCCAAGCTGGTGAGGCCCTGACCTACGTGGCCGACGCGGTCGGGCAGAACTCGCACGGCGCCGGGCGGTTCCGGCGACCCGGCGCCAACCGGCGGCGACCTGACTGCTCACCGGCGACCTGAGCGCTGGCCGGCGACCTGACCGCTGGCGCTGCGTGGTTCACCACTGGTGGTGGACCTGCGAGCGGATCCGCTGGTCGTAGATGGCCTGGATGGCGCCGAGCTGAGCGTCGGTGAAGGGTGGCAGCGCTGCGGCGGCCGCGTTCTGGCGTGCCTGCTCCGGACTGCGCGCCCCGGGGATGACGGTGCTCACGCCCGGCTGCTGGATCACCCAGGCGAGTGCCGCCTGAGCGGGGGTCGCCCCGGGCGGTGCCAGCGCGGCGAACTCGCGGGCCGCGTCGACGCCGGTGTCGAAGTCGACGCCGGAGAACGTCTCGCCGGCGTCGAACGCCTCGCCATGCCGGTTGTAGGTGCGGTGGTCGCTGGCGGCGAACGTCGTGGCGTGGGTGTACCGGCCGGACAGCAGCCCCGACGCCAGCGGGACGCGCGCGATGATTCCCACCCCGGCGGCCTCGGCGGCGGGCAGCACGTGTTCCAGCGGCTTGCGCCGGAACGCGTTGAGGATGATCTGCACGGTGGCCACGCCGGGCCGGGCGATCGCGGTGAGGGCCTCGCCGGTGGTTTCCACGCTTACCCCGTACGCGGCGATGCGCCGCTCGGCCACGAGCGTGTCCAGGGCGTCATAGACCGCGTCGCGCGAGTAGACCGGCGTGGGCGGGCAGTGCAGCTGGACCAGGTCGAGCGTGTCGGTACCCAGGTTGGCCCTGGACCGGTCGGTCCATTCCCGGAAGTTGGCAAGCGTGTAGAGCGCGGGGTCCAGGGCGACGCGCCGGCCCATCTTGGTGGCCACCATCATCGTCAGCCCCGGGCGGGCGGCGAGGAAGCGCCCGATCAGCTGCTCGCTGCGGCCGTCACCGTAGACGTCGGCCGTGTCCAGGAACGTGACTCCGGCCTGCGCGGCCGTCTCCAGCGTTGCCAGCGCGTCGGCGTCGGCCACCTCGCCCCAGTCGGCGCCAAGCTGCCAGGTCCCAAGCCCGATCACCGAGACGGTGCGGCCGGTCTTGCCCAAGACGCGTTCTTCCACGCGCCCAGACTACGGGCGGCGGCTCCGCCTTGATCTTCCGCAGGCCTCCTGAACGGACCGGCACGTGGCAACCGCTACGCTACGGGCCATGGCCACGGACTTGGTTGAACCGTTCGCTGACGATGACTTCCGCCGCGTGCTGTGCGTGGTGGCGCACCCGGACGACGTGGAGTACGGGACGTCGTCGGCCGTGGCGGCCTGGACCGCGCGCGGCGTGGATGTCGCGTACCTGCTCCTGACCCACGGGGAGGCGGGCATGGACGGCAGCCCGCCGGGGCGGACCGCGCAACTGCGCGTCGAAGAACAGATCGCGGGCTCGCGGGTGGTCGGCGTCAGTGAGGTCGACTTCCTTGATTATCCAGATGGCGTGCTCGAGTACAGCGTCGGTATGCGGCGCGACATCGCCCGTGTCATCCGCCGCCGCAAGCCAGACGCGGTGGTGGCGGGGTCCTGGGACGTCGAGGTCCGCCACGGGCTGAACCAGGCCGATCACCGCGTGGCGGGCCTCGCCGCGGTGGATGCGCTGCGCGATGCCGCCAACCGCTGGGTCTTCCCCGAGCTGCTCGACGAGGGTCTGGAGCCGCATTCGGTCCGGTGGCTGCTCGTGACCGGGGACCCGCGGCCGACACACGGCGTGGACGTCACCGGCGAACCGCTGGAACGCGGCATCGCCTCCCTGGAAGCGCACGCCCAGTATCTGGCCGGAATCCCCGGCCACCCGGAGCCCCGGCTGATGATCACAGGCATAACTCGCTTGCAGGGACGCGCCATGGGCGTGCCGAACGCGGTGATGTTCAGGGCCTGGGACTTCCACGCGCCACCACCGATCGTGTCCGAGGTCATGGCAGCGGCGGCAGAGCAAGCCTGATCCGGGTTATGTGATCCGCGTCCGTCGCCTGCGACCGCGGCGCGGCTAGAACCGCCAGCGCGTCGCTCCGCCGGGATCGACGGTGCCGAGCGCGGTCGCCGTGCGCGGGGTGAGGCGGTACACGTGCCACGGCGGCGGCCCGGCCGACGGCGCGCTGTACTCGGCGGTGAGCGCCGCGCCCGTGTCGTCGACCCGGGCCGGCCAGCCCTCCGCCGCCCAGCGCGCCGCCATGTCGGCGACGGTGGCCGTGTCGGTGACCGGGGTGGCCTCGCCGTCCACTGCGAGATCGAACTCCTGGGCCGCGACGCTGAGCGTGCAGCGTGGGTCGCGAGCCAGGTTCCTGCCCTTGCGGGTCTGCGTTCCGGTCGCGAACCACCAGCAGCCGTCTGCCCACAGCGCGCCGATGCCGGTGACGTGCGGGCTTCCGTCTGGGTTGATCGTGGCCAGCCAGCAGGTGTGACGGTCGGGGCCCCCGGCGCCCGGGGCCTGGCTCAGGCCTGCCCGAAGCCTCTCCTCGATCGGGGCCCAGTCGAGCAGCGGTGAGTGGTACAAGTCGGCAAGGTTGGTTGCTTCCATGACTGTAAAACCGCGCGGAGCGCCTCGATTCATCGTTGTCGTGTGATGGCGCGCGCCGGACGCCGCGTGCGCACCGGGCATTGGTGCCCGGCGCGGAACCCGGATCGTCGGCAGGTGAGGTTAGCGTCATCGTATGGCTGACTTTTTTCGTGCCGACCTTCGTGGCTCCCGGTTCGAGCGCGTCGACCTCAGCGGCGCGCGGCTCCGCGCCGTCGACCTGAGCGGCGCCCAGTTCCATGGCGTCGAGCTGAGCGGGGCCACGATGCGGGGCGTCATGCTGGTCGGCGTCGACATCTACGGCGAGATCGAGAACCTGACGATCAACGGCGTCGACATCGGCCCGCTGATCGACGCCGAGCTCAACAGGCGCAACCCCGACCGGGCCAAGATGCGCCCGGTGGACCCGGCCGGCTTCCGCGAGGCGTGGGACATCCTCGAACGGCTCTGGGGCGAGACCGTCGAACGGGCCCGCCGCGTGCGACCCGAGCTGCTGCACGAATCGGTCGACGGCGAGTGGTCGTTCACCGAGACGCTGCGCCACCTGGTGTTCGCCACCGACGCCTGGATCAGGCGGGCGATCCTCGGCGATCCGTCGCCGTGGGATCCCCTGGACCTGCCGTGGGACGAGATGCCCGACACGCCGGGGGTGCCGCGCGACCGCGACGCACGGCCCTCGCTCGGTACGGTGCTCGGACTGCGCCGCGACCGGATGTCCACCGTGCGGCGCGTCATCGAGGGTCTGACCGACGAGTCGCTGGCCGGCCACACCAAGCCGGTCGAGGGACCCGGCTGGCCGGAGCCCCGCAGCTACCCGGTGCGTGAGTGCCTGCTCTGCATTCTCAACGAGGAGTGGGAGCACCGCCTGTACGCCGAGCGCGACCTGGATGTGCTGACGGCGCGCAGCGGCTAATGCCTGCCGAAGCCCCGTATCCGCGCCTGCCGCCGGCGCGGCGCGCCGTGCCTTAGCGGATGAGCGTTTCCTTCGGGCGCACCACGCAGAACTCGTTGCCCTCGGGGTCGGCAAGGACGGTCCAGGACTCGGCGCCGGTTTGCCCGATGTCGACCCGGCGCGCCCCGAGCGCGAGCAGGCGGTCGATCTCCTGGTCGCGGTCCGCGGCGCTGCTGGTGAGGTCAAGATGCACGCGGTTCTTGACCGTCTTGGCGTCGGTCACGGGCATCAAGCAGATGCCGACGGGCGCGTTCTCGTCGGTCCCGATGACGATCTCGCGCTCGCGCTCGGACAGGATCTTCCAGCCCAGCGCCTGCGTCCAGAACCGGGCCAGGCCCGGCAGGTCGTGAGCGTCAATGACGATGTGGTGAAGTCGGACGGGCATGCCGACAGTATGCGCGGCGCGGCCGGTCATCGGGCCGGGTCCGGTTGCGTTGCTCTGTCGTCGGCGACGATGGTCACGCCGGGCGGCACCCGCAGCGCCGGCGGGGTCTGGCGTGCGGCGTCATCGACGTGGATGCGCGGCGGTTCGGGCGGGGCGCCCGGGTAGTAGGTGCCTGGCCCGTACAGCTGGCCATACCGGATCACCACCCCGCCCACACGAAGCACCGCACGCTCGTGCGCGGCCGTGACGGCCCGGCGGCTGGCGCTGGGCAGCTCCCAGGAGATGCTCTGCGCGATGACGCGTCTGGCCCCCGCCGCGGCCGCCGCGGCGAGCAGGTTGCCCGTACCCTCGGTGCGCATGCGGTCGTTGCGGTCACGGGATGCCGCAAGGTCGCCGCGACTGTCGGGTAGGTCGGTCAGCTGGTGGAAGACCACCTCGGGACCGAACGCGATCATTGCCTCGGTGAGGGCACCGGCGTCGAAGACGTCACTGACAACCGGCTGCGCGCCAAGACCGGCCAGCAGGCCGGCCTTGCGCGGCGAGCGCGTCATCCCGGCCACCACGTGGCCATCGGCGATGAGCAGCGGTATCAGCCGGGTGCCGATGACACCGCTTGCCCCGGCGATGAAGATCCGCACGGGACATCAGCCTAAGCACCCTTGCCAGGCATCGGTCTTGTCAGGGCAGCCCTCATCGCTGTTGCCTGGCGGTCTCTCGCCCGCCGGGCGCCGAACGATGCCACCAACATCCCGGGATAGATGGCCCGGCCGCAGGTCCTGTGGACCGTCGCCGATGCGCGGGCACCCCGGTCCTGTCGGTGGCATGTCGTAGTGTCCGCATGTGGCAGGCATCGGTACCTTCACGTTCACGGCGCCGCTGTGGCGGTACCCGGGCGCAGATGGCTGGCATTTCGTTTCGCTACCCGCCGAGATCAGCGCGGACATCTCCGACGTTTCGGCCGGGACCAGGCGCGGCTTCGGCTCGGTGCGCGTCACCGTCACGGTGGGCGCCACCTCGTGGCGGACGTCACTCTTCCCGGACAACAGGACCGGCGCATACCTGCTGCCGGTGAAGAAGGCGGTGCGGTTGGCCGAGCACCTGGAGACCGGAGACGACGTCAGGGCACAGCTGCAGGTCGCTGACCTCTAGCGGCGTGCGGCGGTTAGGGTGAGCGACGGCTGTCGAGGGAGGCCGATGATTGTTGACCGTGGCGGTCGTCTTCTCCCCGGACGCACCGCAGTGATGAGGGACCGATGAGCAACCTGCACGACGTCCTGCAGATCCACGTCAGCAGCGGATCGGTGCCGGGAGCGGTGGGCCTGGTGGCCCGCGGCGACCGGGTCGAGGTGGCTGCCGCCGGCTCCGCCGACGTGGACGGCACCTCGCCGATGGCCAGGGATTCGATCTTCCGTGTCGCTTCGATCACCAAGCCCATCACCGCCGCGGCGGTGATGGTGCTCGTCGACGACGGGCGGATCGCGCTGGAGGACCCGGTCGGGCAATGGCTGCCGGAGCTGGCGTCACCGGCCGTCGTCCGCACGCCGGCCAGTCCGGCCGACGACGTGGTTCCGGCCGTCAGGCCGATCACCGTGGCCGATCTGCTCACGTTCCGTGCCGGGTACGGCTTCCCGTCCGACTTCTCGCTGCCGGTGGTCGGGTTGCTGTTCAGCGAGCTGAAACAGGGACCGCCGCAGCCGCAGCTCGTCGCGGCGCCGGGCGAATGGATGGCGGCGCTGTCCCGCATTCCGCTGCTGTACCAGCCGGGCGAGGCGTGGCTCTACAACACGTGCTCCGACATCTTGGGCGTGCTCATCGCCCGCGTCTCGGGCCGTCCGCTGCCCGAATTCCTGGCCGAGCGGCTGTTCGAGCCGCTCGGCATGGTCGATACCGGATTCGAGGTGCCCGCTGGCAAGCTCGACCGGTTCACCAGCTACTACCGGGCCGATCCGGCGGGCGGTCTCGAGCTCGTCGACCCCCCCGGCGGGCAGTGGAGCAGCCCGCCGGCGTTCCCATCCGGTGCCGGCGGCCTGGTCTCCACCGTCGATGACTGGCATCGTTTCGCCCGGATGCTGCTGGCCGGCGGGAGCGCCGGCGGCCGCCCGCTGCTGTCGCCCGCGTCGGTGCGGCAGATGACCACCGACCAGCTGACCGCCCCCCAGCGCGACGCCAGCCGGTTGTTCCTCGAGGGCCAGGGCTGGGGTTTCGGCGGCTCGGTCGACGTCGAGGCCACCGACCCGTGGAACGTGCCAGGACGCTACGGCTGGATCGGCGGCACCGGAACCGCCGCACACATCACGGCGTCCACCGGCGCGGTCACCATCGTGCTCAGCCAGCTCGAACTGGCCGGACCAACGGCGCCCGCCCTGATGCGGGACTTCTGGCGGTACGCCGCGGACACCTGAAACCGGGCGCGACCGCTGGGCCTGCATTCCGCGCTGCGCGTTGCGGGACGGACCGTCACGCGACGGCGGCGCGTTCCAGGTTGGCGGCCATCCGTTGCAGCATCTGCACGGTGTGCAGGTAGTCGTCTTCGGTCAGGCCGGTGAGGAACCGGGCCCGGATGCCGTAGATCTTTTCCTGCACGGCCGCATGCGCGGCCTGCCCGGCCGGGCTGAGGGCACACTGTCCCGCCCCGTCGCGGGTGAGCCAGCCACGGCCCGCGAGTTCGCTGGTGACCTGGTCGAGGGTGATCGCGCCGGGGCCCCAGAAGGGACGCAGCGCATCGGCCAGCGCAGCGGGGCCGAGCGGGGATCTCCGCACGACGTTCATGATCTGCCAATGGCGGCGGGTGAGGTGCTCATCCGCCAGGGCCCGCTCGGCGGCTTGGTCGATGAGCCGGTCCAGATGCTTGAGCCAGTAGCCGATCGGCCTCTCCTGGGTTTCCATGTCATGCGTCCTTTATATGTTAGAAGACATCTATCTGTCATTGAGAATACAATCGACGTTCGTGGAAGGCAATACTGACCGGCAGACTGAGGCCGTGGAGCGGGCCATGGTGGCCATCCGCCGCAGCCAGAGCCGGCGCATGCTCGCACGCCTGGCGGCCAGGCGGCACGGCTCCCCGGCCGCCGGGCCGGAAGCCCCGGCTGGCGGCGCCGCCTACGACGTGCTCGATGTCATCGAGGCCGACGAAGAAGCCGGCCGGCCGGCGACCGTCACCAGCGTCGCCGCGACGCTGAACATCGACCAGCCGCGGGCCAGCAAGCTCGTCGCCGCCGCCGTGGCCGCCGGGCTCGTGCGGCGCGAGGCCGACCAGACCGACGGCCGCCGGGCCCTGCTGGTGCGCACGCCACCGGGACGGCGCGTGTCCGCGCAGGTGCACGCGTTCCGCCGGCAGGTCATCGCCGAGGCGCTGGACGGCTGGCCGCCCGGCGACCGGGCCGAGTTCGCGCGGCTGCTCACCCGGTTTGTCGCGTCTCTTCACGGCGTCACCGACCAGCCCGGCAGCCAGGCGGCAGCCTCACCGCATCGGCCGGCCTGATGCGCTGGTGTTAGCCAGGGCAGCCGTGGACCCGGCTCACGAACGGGTCCGCCCTGCCCTGGCCGCGGGATTCGAGGCCTCCATCCCCGCTGTTCTCAACGCCGGCCGCGCGGGCGGGCCCGGACGTGGATGCGCTCGCCTTGGGGCCCGAACAGGACCAGCAGCTCGGTGGGCTCCGGCCCGGGGCTGCCAAACCAGTGCGGTGTGCGGGTGTCGAACTCGGCGGCCTCCCCCGGCCCCATGACGACGTCGTGCTCGCCGAGCCGCAGCCGCAGCCGGCCGGAGAGCACGTACATCCACTCGTATCCCTCGTGGCTCTTCTGCTCACCTTCGGGCTCGCCCGCCGGCACGATCATCTTGTAGGCGCGTATCCCGCCCGGCTGGCGGGTCAGCGGGAACAGGGTGCGCCCGTTGCGGACCTTGGAACGGCAGAACGGGGAAGGGCCGATACGGTCATGGTGTGGCTGCCGCGACGGCTCGGTACGACCAGATCGCCGACTTCTACGATGCGACCGCGGGCCAGGCGGTCACCGACGCGGCCACCGCCGCGCTGCTTGACTTGGCCGGAGACGTGCGCCGGATGGCGCTGCTCGACCTGGCGTGCGGCCCCGGCCGCGTCGGCCGCGAGCTGGCGCGCCGCGGGGCCCAGGTGACGGGGGTGGACATTTCCGCGGCGCTGCTGGCCAAGGCGGAGGCCTACGAGCGGCGCGAGCCGCTGGGCATCGCCTACGTCCGGGCCGATGCGACCGCGCGCCGGGTGCTCGAGGGGCGGGTGTTCGACGGCGCCGTCTGCAACTACGGACTGTCCGATATCGACGATCTCGACGGCCTGCTGGCGAACGTCGCCCGGCTGCTCACCGCGGGCGGATGGTTCGTCTTCTCGCTGCTGCACCCCTGCTTTCCGGGCTGGGACCGGGACGCGCCGAGCAGCTGGCCGCCCGACCGGGGGTACTTCAGCGAAGGCTGGTGGCTCGCCAGCAATCCGGGTTTCCGCGGCAAGGTCGGCTCCAGCCACCGGATGCTCTCGACCTATCTCAACTCCTTGACCCGTCACGGGTTCATCCCCGAGCAGGTCGCCGAACCCCGCCCAGGGGCCCATTGGGAACAGCGACTGCCCGGCGCGGCACCCGTGCCGCTCTACCTCGTCGCCCGCTACCGGAGGCGACAGTCGGTGCCACCCGCGCTTCCCTCATGATCGCGCATCCGGGCGCGCGCCCGTCAGGGAGGCTTCGCCGGGCCGTTCCAGGACCAGACCGGCAACGGCAGATGATCGGGAACGTCATCGGGCGATCGCGGGTAGGCGGCCATCGCCGTCGTCATCCACGCGAACCAGTCCATCAGCGTGCGCCGCAGCCGCGGGTCAGCCGGCAGGGCGGCATCGTCGACGGCGAGGGCGAAGCACTGCACCGCCCGGTCGTCCATCTCGGCGTGTTCGCCGTTGCCGGCGTGCAACCGCAGCACGTGACTGTGATCGCCGATCGCGGCGGTATAGCCGGCCGGGCCACCCAGAGCCTCGCCCCAGTAGGCGGCCAACCGCTCGACATGCTGCGGATGCAGGCCCGGGTGGGAGAAGGCGTGGCTGACCACCGGGTCTTCCAAGCACCGGCGATGCCAGGCGGCCGCCAGCCGCAGCACGGCCGCGGAACCGCCGGCCGCGTCATACACGCTGCGCTCCATCCCCCGACGCTCGCAGCGGGGCCACCCTGCGGTCAAGCACCGGCCCGCGCGATCCGGCGACCGCGGACCGATGCCCCCGTTCGGCCCGGCTGTGCTGTCGTTCACCCCGCCTGCTGGTCGAGGAAGGCGAGGGTGACCGCGGCGAAAAGCGGCGAGCTGAAGACGTTGTAGTGGGTCAGCCCGGGCAGGATCGCGAGCGCGTGCCCGCCCTGCGGGCGGCCCTCGCCCATCCACCCGGCATCACGAAGGCCGCCGCCGAGCAGGCCGAAGGCTTCGACGTAGTGGCTGGGCGGCGCCATGTCGGCGTCCGCGGCGACGATCAGCGTCGGCACCTGCAGACCGCGGACCTCCTCGGTGAAGTCGAAGTCCTTGGCCATTCCCTCGCCCATCTTGTCCAGCAGCCGCGGGAAGTCCTCCGGGCGCGGCGCGACCCGCTGGTAGAGCTCGTACATCGGCGTGTCCTTCATGAACTCGGCGGCGGCGGCGTTCACCTGGCCCTGCTGCGCGAGCATCTCCGGATAGATCGCGTCGCGCCGGATGTTGGCCGACGCCGAGACGAGCCGGCGGACCTTGGCCGGGTACTTGATCGCGGTCTGCAGTGCCACCCCGCCGCCGAGCGAGTAGCCGACGACATCCGGCCGGTCAAGCCCGAGGTGGTCGATGAGCGCCGCGATGTCATCGGCCATGAACCGGACGTCGATCGGCCGGTCGATGTCGGCGGTCCGGCCGTGGCCCTGCAGATCGACGGCGATGACCTGGTGGCGCTCGGTCAGCGTGGGCAGGATCGGCCCGAACATCTCGCCCGACCCGAGCCCGCCGTGCAGCAGGATCAGCGGCCGCCCGGCGCCGTGTGTCTCGAAGTAGAGGTTGATGCCGTTGACCTTTGCGTACTGCCCGGTGCCGCTCGCGTCGGCTTTCCAGTCTGTGGCGGACACGGTGTTGCTCCTCACGTCTTCGCTAGCTGGTCTGATGCGGTACAGACCCGAATGCCGTGCGGAACTCATCGGCGGCGGATGTCAGGTCTTGATGCAGGTGTAGGCGCCATAGATCCGGCGATCGAAGCCGGCGGTCACGATGTCGAACCCGGCCCTGGTGAGCATCGGCTCGAACAGCCACCGGAAGGTGCTGAACTCGGTCCGGACATGCTCGGCGAAGTCATCGCGGGTGTAGCCGAGCGACGGGTCCTCGGCCGCGTCCTCGAGCCAGGCATCCAGCGCCGCCTCGGCCTCGTTTGGCTGGAAATCGAAGATCAGGTCATGCAGCCGCAGCACACCGCCGGGCCGCAGCAGCCTGGCGATCCGGCCCAGCGCAAGCGCCTTCCAGAAGTCCGGCAGCTGGTGCAGGGCATTGCGGGTGAACACCGCGTCGGCGGGCGGCCCAGCATGCTCATAGGTCAGGAATCCGGCCCGCACGTCCTCGATGTTCGGGAGCGCGGCGGCAGCGACCCGTTCCCGCAGCACGGCCAGCATGGCGGGCGAGACGTCAACGGCCACGACCCGCCGTACATGCGGAGCGGCCGCTACAGCGAAGCGCCCTGTCCCGGCGCCCAGGTCGACCACGGTGCTTGCCCGGCCGATCCCGTGAGCGCGGAGCTCGGCGACGTCTTCGGCAAGGTCCGGGAATCCCTGTTTGCGGTCGAACCCGGCGACGAAGCACGGATCGAGATGCTCCCCCCCGGCGTGGGCAAGCTCATCGATCAGCCATGGCTTGGTCATGTCCTTGATCCTCGCACCGCTGGCGCATCACCTGCCGGGGACCCGGATCGGTTGTGCGGGGCGCGTGGCTCCGCCCGCTGCCGCGCCCCGGCCGGCGGGTTGCGCCCGCTTCCCCTGCGATGGCAGGTTGGCGCTATGACGACCCGTCTGGTGCATCTGGTAGCTGACGCGGCGGACCCATCTGGCTTGGCGCGGTTCTGGTCGCAGGCGCTGGGCTGGCACGTCGCTGCCGAGGAACCCAGCGAGGTGGTGGTGTGGCCACGCGGCTACGACTATCCCGACCCGGTGGCGCTGCCGCTGGTCTTCGTCCCGGTGCCCGAGCCGAAGACCACCAAGAACCGGGTCCACCTCGACCTGGCCAGCGCGCCGGCCGCCGACCAGGAGGCCATGGTGCGCCGCCTGCTCAGCCTGGGCGCCACCCGGGCCGATATCGGCCAGGGCGAGGTGCCCTGGGTGGTGCTGGCCGACCCGGAAGGCAGCGAGTTCTGCGTCCTGACCCCGCGCTGATGCACAGCGGATGATCCAGGCATGAGTTCCAGGTGCGGGACGTGCGGCCAGTTCGTGGGCGCTTGCCAGGAATGTGGCGCCCGTTACTGCAAGCGCTGCCAGCCGATGCAGCATGAACACGGCTGGGAGCCTGAGCGCAGGAATGGGCAGCTCAGGCGGCGCAGCCTCCGACGGCTGCTGGGAGGCCGTCGCCGGCGGTTATCCGTCAGGTGGCGGTGAGCCCGTAGACGTTGCGACGGCCAGGTCGGTCCCGGTTCACCGAGCGGCTCGACACCGGGGCCGGGGTCACGCGGGCGCCGCGAGGTCCAGGCTGGCGGGGATGGCCGTGACGGCGTCGTCGAAGCCCTTGAGGAGCGCCTTGCGGCCGCCCCGCCCACCGTCGCGGACCCAGTGGCGGCCAGAGAGGCTGAACGCGGCGGTGGCGAGCTCGGCCAGGACGCGCAGCCGGAGGTCTTCGGCGTCCAGGTGGAGTTTGCTGGCGAGGCAGGCGGCCACCTGTTCTTTGATCTGCGCACGGTAGTGCTCGATGTATCTGAGCAGGGCCGGCTCGGTGGCGATCAGGCGGCGGGTGGCGAGGAAGCGCTGGTCCCATCCGGGATCGAGTCCGGCGGCTGCCGCGGCCAGTGTTCGGTGCAGCTCGCTGAGGATCGGGCCGGACAGCTCGCGGCCGGCGAGAGCGGTCAGGTAGGCCGACCACAACTCGGCCTCGGCCTCGATCGCCGCGGCCTCCTTGGCCGGGAACGTGCGGAAGAACGTGCTCTTGGAGACCTCGGCCTCATCCGCCAGTTCCTCCAGCGTGGTCGCGTCGAAGCCTCGCTCAGTGAACAGGCGCAGCGCCGCATCGGCCAGCGCGCGGCGGGTCCGCAGCTTCTTGCGCTCACGCAGCGGCAGAGAGCGGTCGGCAGCTGCCTGGCTCGTCATGCCGGGCATCCTACCCCTAGATCGGAACCCAGGAACTAAAGAGACTAGAATCTTTTTAGAACTTGACTTCAAATGAGACTAAGTGCCACTCTCAAGAGAGCGCGGCGCCGCCGAACGCCCAACGCGTGACCGCGGGCGCGTCCAGCCGTCGCTCACACCGTCAGGAGGAACCATGACTTACAGGCTCGACATGAGCATGATGTTCGCGATGCACGACGCGCTGCGCAGGGAGGTCGTGCAGGTCGCGCGCATCGCGAGCCGGCAGGACGGCGATCCCGGCACGCTGCTGCGCGCCGCGCTGGGATGGGAGCTGTTCAAGAAGTTCCTGACCGTCCACCACCGGTCCGAAGACGACGCCCTGTGGCCCGCGCTGCGCGCCCGCGTGGCCGGACAGCCCGGCCGGGTGGCACTGGCGGACGCACTGGAGGCCGAACACGCCGCGATCGATCCGCTGCTGACCGCGATCGACGCGGCCGCGGCCGACCCTGACTACGGCTACCAGCGGTTCGGCGACATCGTCGACGAGCTCGTGACACACCTGACAGGGCACCTGGCTCACGAGGAAACCGACGGGCTCGCCCTGATCGACGCGTCGCTGACACCGCAGGAGTGGCAGCACTTCGCCCAGGTCCACGCCGAACGGGTCGGCGGCGACGCGTCCATGTACATGCCCTGGCTGCTCAACGGCGCGAGCCCGCAGACCCTGGACGCGGTTCTCAGCAAATTCCCCCGGCCGCTGCTCACCGCCTTCCGTGAGCAGTGGGGGCCGAGATATGCCGGTCTGAACATCTGGCCAGCCGCCGGCAAGCCGGCCGCCTGAGGGCGGCTGAGACAGGCGTGATGGGCAACGGCGAAGTGACGTGGTAGCGTCCCGGGATCGCCCTGTGCTCCCGGGAGGACACATGAGGGTAAGGCCCATGGCGCTGGCCGTCATGCCGTTGCTGTTCGGCTTGTTGTGGGCTGCGTCGCCGGCGGCGGCTGCGGCCGTGGGCCACCGGCACGGCGGTGGCTGGACTTCCGAACAGCGGTGGAGCCCGAGGAATGACTGGGAGCCGAACACCGCCGCGGATCCCTCGTCATCGTGGCTGTACCAGATGACCACCCGGTACGGCGGCCCCTCGGTGTGCCGTCCGCACATGGCTCACTGCATCCGGTTCCGGTCATCGCCAGACCGGGGCAGGACCTGGCACAACAGCATCGTCATGAACAGGTGGCGGTGCCCTCCCGGTAAGGCCTGCCGGAGCGCGACCTGGCAGAACGACCCTGTGCTGGCCGTTTCGGCATCCGGCGTCATCTACGCGGCGTGGATGAACAACTGGGACGTGGTGTTCATGCGGTCAGGCGATCACGGCCGGACGTGGACGGGTCTCCACGACTTCCGGCGGGCCCTGCGGGCGTCGTTCACCGATAAGCCATGGATCGCGATCTCGCCAGACGGCAAGGATGTGTACGTCGCGTTCAACCGGAGCAACTCCTACGTCTCGGCCTCGCACGACTACGGGCGGACCTGGTCCAAGCCGGTGCGGACGAATAAGGGCGGACGGTACTGGTTCGCCGAGGGGGGCGCGGTCGCACCGGACGGGCACGTCTACTTCGCCGAGAGCGCCGAGCACCAGAACGCCAAGGGCACGGTGCGGCTGGCGGTGATCTCCTCCGCGGACGGCGGTGCGTCGTGGACCACCACCTATGTCGCGCTCAGCCAGCAGCAGCCCCGCTGTCCGGTCGCGGACTGCCCGGACGACTTCTACGGCGCGCAGATCTCGCTCGCCGTCGACCGCGCGGGAACCATCCTCGCCGCCTATGTCGCGAACGCCACCGCGAGGGCGCCCATGAGGCTCTACGCCATCACGTCGGCCGACGGCGCGTCCTGGAGCGCCCCCACTGACCTCGGAGCGCACGGCACCTGGGTCGGGGCCGACTTCCCCGCGGTCGCGGCCGGGCCGCGCCCCGGCGACTTCCGGGTCGCCTGGGAAGACGACGGCAACGGGCGCAAGGCATGGAACGTCTGGTACCGCGCGACGGTGAACCTCGGAGCCTCGTGGAGCCCGGCGGTCCGCGTCTCAGATCGCGGGTCCGGCGCGCCCTACAAGACGAGCGCAGGCTTCCGGTTCCCTTACGGGGACTACTTCGGCCTGACGGTGGACAGCCACGGTGTCAGCTACCTGGCCTGGAGCGAGGGGCAGAGCTACGACGGCCCCGGCAGCACCTGGTGGGCCCACAATCACGGGCACAAACGGGTGGCTGGCGCCTCGAGCTAGCAGGGGGCTCGCGGCCCAACGGGCCGCGAGACGATCCCGCGACCGCCACCGAGCCGGCCTCGGCCCTTCCGCATGCTCCGGGCTGACGCCAATGGGGTGGAACCGGCCCGGGCAGCCCGTCTACGGTCGGCGGGTGGGGATCACGATCCGCCCGGTCAGCTCCGGCGAGGACTACAGCGCATGGCGGCGCGTACTGCTGGCGGTAGAGCCGGATGAGCGGGCACCGACGGTCGCGGAGCTGCGGGCCCAGGCCGGACCTCAGCAGCGGTTCTTCCTGGCCGAGCTGGACGGCAGGCTGGCCGGCTCCGGCGCGGTCGGCAAGTCTGACCTGGCCGACTCGGCCTTCATCGCGCCGCGTGTGCTGCAGGCCTGCCGGCGTCGGGGCGTCGGGTCGGCCGTCTTGCGGCTGCTCGCGGAGCAAGCATCCAGGATGGGATTCGCCGTCGCGGGCAGCATCGTCGAGGACGAGGGCTCGGCGTATTTCGCCGCACGGTACGGCTTCCGCGAGGTGGACCGGCAGATTCAGCAGGTCCGGGTCGTCGGTGCCGAGCCGCGGCCGGAGGCGCCGGGCGGGGTCGTCATCGTCGCCGTGAGCACACGGCCGTGGCTGTGGCGGGCCGCCTACGAATCCCTGGGCGTGCAGGCGTTCCAGGACATGGCCACGATCTCCGCGTTGGAGGTCACGCTGGAGCAGTGGGAGCGGGACTGGATCACCGATCCGGACGCGATGTTCATCGCCCTGGCCGACGGCGCGGTGATCGGCTGCGCCGGCCTGCTGCCCGACCCGGACCACCGCGGGCGTGCCGAGCACGCCCTGACGGCCGTGCGCCGGGACTGGCGCCGGCGCGGGGTAGCCACGGCCCTCAAGCGCAGCACGCTCGCCTGGGCGGCAGGCCACGGGGTCACCGAGGTCTATACCTGGACCCAGCGTGGCAACGACGGCATGCGGGCACTGAACACCCGCCTCGGTTTCGTCACCCGCTCCGAGTGCATCACGATGCGGGCAACCCTGCCGCTCCCCATCTGACCGCCTCGCGGACCCGCCCCGCCGATCGGTGACGCGACCGCCGCGTCGGCGGCTCCGGCGGTTTGCACCCTCATCGTTGGCCTGCCCGGCGTCAGCGCGCGCCCAACGACCCGGGTGCGGGAGGACGCGGGATGGGCGCGTCGTTCAGCTGCTGGTCAATGTCGACGAGAATCGCGTCGTCTTCGATCTTGCATGCATAGACCGGGATGGGGCCGCTGGCAAACACCCCGATGGCCTCGCCGGTGGTCAGGTCGTAGCGTGACGCGTGGGCCGCGCAGACCAGCGTGTCATCGTCTTGGAGGGTGCCCTCGTGCAGGGGTTGCTGCTGGTGGGTGCAGGTGTTGTGGATGGCCCTGACGTCGTCATCATCGAGGCGGATGAGGCAGACCGGTTCACGCAGCTCGTCAACGAGCATGGTGTCACCGACCTCCAGGTCATCGAGGTTCGCGACGATTACGAACGTCATGGCTGTGTCCTTTCTTTTGCGAGCCGCCGGGGTGCCGGCTGGCTGCCGCGCACCTCAATCCAGCCGTTGCGGATCCGGGTACGTAGCACGGGCTGCGGCTGGCTGGCCGGGCCGCGGCTGACACAGCCGTCCGCGAGGCTGAAGCGGGACCCGTGCAGCGGGCAGGTCACGGTCAGGTCCTCGACGGTACCGCGGCTGAGCAGGCCGCCTGCATGGCCGCAGACGTTGTCGATCGCGTAGAGGTTGCCGCCGTGGCGGTACAGCATGACGTGGCGGCCCTCGGCCTCGACCGCGACCGGCGAGTCGTCGGGCAGGTCGGCCTCGGGAAGGGCGCGGACCCACCGCCGCGGCCCGGCCGCCCACGCCACCCGGCTGACCATCACACCCTTGGTGAACACGAGATGACCGCCGAGGTAGCCGGCCGCGGCCGTGACCGTGAGACCCGCCGCGCCCAAGGCGCGGGCCGTGCTGCGGTGGCCGGCCAGCCGGCTCCCCAGCGAGGCACACTGCAGCCCGAGGGCCACCGTGTTGAGGAGCCCGTGGAAGAGGCCGACACGGCGGTCCTGCTCGTCGCTGACGGTCCAGTCGGTGAGCCCGGTCAGAGCGGTGGCGCCGGCGGCGGCGATGCCCGCCGCGCTGAGCATGCCCGCGGCGTCGATTCCGCGCCCGGGGGCCGGTCCGCGGTCCGCCGCGTCCAGCACCGTGGCACCCGTCCATAGCCCTATGGGCAGGTCGCTGAGTGCCGGGTGTATCGGATGACCGGCCCACCGGCCGCCATGCATCAGCTCAAGGGCAAGATTGTCCTGGTGCCGTTCGCGGAACGGCACCAGGATGGCGGCCAGCCAGTCATTCAGGCCGCGGAGCCAGCCGAGCCGGTCGACCCAGGCCACGAGATCGCCGTGCCAGCTGACCAGCCGGCTGGTGGGGAACGGAGGGCCATGGGGCGGCTCGGCCTGTGGGGTAGCTGCCGGCGGCTCGCCTGCCTGGTCGCTGCCTGTTCGCATCAAGGCTCCTCCGTTGTGGCGCCAGCATAAGGCTCCGTTGTGGCGCCAGCATAAGGCTCGATTCCGGCGGGAATCATCAGCCTCGGCCTCATTCTGCTCGTCGCCGGCCTACCCGAGAGTCCGGTTATGATGCAGCCGACCGCGCGCAGGTAAACGGGGCGAATACGAGATCATGCCCGGCCCGCGGGGCACGCGCGGCGCGGGCACGGCAGGGAACCGTCCCGCCGGGCGCCGCGTTATACGAAGGTCTGCTTGTCGAACCGTTCCGGAGGTCTCGGCGTGCCAACCGCGCTGCAGCCACTGCCCCCGACAGCCGAGCAGGCCGAGCGACTGATCGGACTCGGTGCTCACCGGATCGGCGGTCTCTCCGCCGCGCAGCTTCGCGAGGAGGCGGGCCGGGTTCATGCCGATCGCGGGCTTCTCGTCATCCACCCGGACCGCGCCTCGGCATCGAGGCTCGCAACCTTGGCCGAGCACGGCGGCAAGCGCGGCTTCGTCGTAGCGGACATGACCGACGCCGACGACTTCGCCGCGATCGAACCCGTCGAACTGCCGGCGGGGCCCGTCTACGTGACCGTGGACCTCGACCGAGGTGACCACATGGCCAACTGGAGTCCCGGCGAGGCGCTGCCAGCGATCATTGCCGCCGGGCGGACGCCCCTCACGCTCGGCGAGGGCATTCACTGGCTGCTCCAGCAGCCTGAGGTGCTGGAGCGGAATCGCTGCTTCATGACGATCGGGTCGAGGCTGCGCAAGGCCGACGGCTCGTTTGACGCGCGGACCCCGGCGCTGTGGATCAGCAACGGAACCAGCCGCGACGGCCGCGAGAACCGCAACGCACCCAAGGTCGGGTGGTGCTGGGCCGGCAACCGCCATACCTGGCTGGGCGTCGCTTCAGCTGCCATCCGAATCGGCCCGACGGGCAAGGCGGCCGCGACCTCTCGGTTATGAGCCGAACGCTGGTCCGTGTCAGCGGGCAGCGCGAAGGGTTGGCCAGGTGAGTGAGCCGCGGACGGTGGCGTTCGGGTTCGAGCGGGTGAGGGTCCTGCGGGCTGGCCGCTGGGCTGGCCGGAAATTACCGCCGGAGTTGTAGCATGCGTTACAGCGCTGCAGCGGGGTTGAACCTAGCAGACCGCCCGGGCGTCGTGGCCCGGATGCCCGCCATGGTGTGAGGAGGGCAGGCATGCTGTCGTCAGCTGTGGAGTGGGCCGCCGGAACTGTGGTGAGCCGGTGTCGTGGCGGGTGATCACCTACCGGTTGCGGGCGGCGCCGTCGCGGCCCCGGTTGGCGGTGTGGCCCGGGTGAACATCAGCGACCTCATCGCCAACTACGGCTACTGGGCCGTGTTCGTGCTGGTCGGCGTGGAGAGCCTGGGCATCCCGCTGCCCGGGGAGACCGCTCTGATCACCGCGGGCATCTACGCCGGGCATACCCACCGGCTCTCGCCCTGGCTGATCTTCCTGGTCGCGGCGGCAGGCGCGATCATCGGGGACAACATCGGCTACTGGATCGGCGACAAGGGCGGCTACCGGCTCGCCCGCCGCTACGGCTCCAGGGTGCGCTTCGACGAGCGCAAACTCAAGATCGCCCGCTACCTGTTCGACCGCCACGGCGGCAAGGTGGTGTTCTTCGGCCGGTTCGTCTCCGTCCTGCGCGCCTACGCCGCGTTCCTGGCCGGCACCAGCAAGATGCGCTGGCGCTGGTTCGTGGTGGCCAACGCCTCCGGCGGGATCATCTGGGCCGGCATCTACACGCTGGCCGCCTACCTGGCAGGCAACATGCTCAAGCAGGTGTCGGGCATCCTCGACTGGGTGCTCGCCGGCGTGGCCGTGGTCGCCATCGTCGCCATCGTGGTCCTGATCCGGCGCCAGACCGACCGCCTGGCGGCACGCGCCGAGGCCGCCTACCCCGGCCCGCTCTAGTTACAACCCTGGCGGCCGCATGCCCCGCTGTGCCTGGTTAGCGGGGCGGGATCTGACCCTCAGCCCTGTGACCTCCGGCAAGGCCACGTCACGGGTGCGTAGATCATTTGCCGCGGCCGCGCGGCTCGAACGGATTGAGCACGCGGACATCACTGCGGGCGAGGTCGGCCACGTTGCGGGTGACCAGTATCAAACCCCGCACCCTGGCCGTGGCGGCCAGCAGGCCGTCGATGACGGGGAGCGGGCCGGCGACGTTCAGGTGCCCCCATTCCTCCGCGATGCGGGCGTCGACGCTGATGATGTGATCGTGGTAGATGGCCCGCAGGCCGTGCAGCCACTGCTCCAGCAGGTCGGCCCGGGCCGAGTCCCTGCGACGCAGGCGTTCGATGCCCAGCCTGATCTCGCCTATTGTCAGCGCGCTGATGAAGACCTCCGCCGAGGTGACGTTGTCCCACCAGGTCATGACACGGGGATCTGGGTGCTTCTTGCGGATCTCGGAGACGACATTCGTGTCGAGGAGGTAGGTCACGCGCCGCCGGCCCAGTCGATGGTCCGAGGATGCTCGGTGGACCTGGCCAGATCCAGGTCATCGAAGTTGGGGCCTGACTGCAGGTAGTCCTTGAACTCGGCAGTCTCGCCCGTGAGGTGCCGGTAGTCAGCGATGTCGATGATCACAGCGATCTCCTCGCCATGGCGGGTCACGACCTGCGGGCCCTCCGCGCGGGCCCTGCGGATGAGTTCGCTGAAACGCTGCTTGGCGTCCTGCACCTGCCATCGCATGGCCGCCTCCATACAATCTAGACAGACTAGACATAACAATACCGTGGTTGGCTTCGCAGGCCAGAACGACCACCGCCCACCCGACGCCGACCAGGTCAGCCCTGCCTCCGCCCACCGCGAACACGCTGCCGGCGGCCACGACCGCGGCGCCGAGCAGCACGTGACGGCGCGGCGCCCGGCGCTCGAGCAGCGGCCCGATGATGGGGCCGACTGGCATGGTGGCGGGTCAGGGGATCAGGCCGAGCTGGTGGGCCCGCCTCGCGGCCTCGGTGCGGTTGGCGGCACCGAGCTTGCCCAGAAGGTGGGTGACATGCTTTTTCACCGTGTCGAGGGTGATCACGAGCTCTTGGGCGATCTGCTGGTTCGGCTTCCCGGCGGCGATCAACCGCAACACGTCTGTTTCACGGTCGGTCAGCGTCTCGGGCAGACCAGGCGGCACGGCGCCGGGCCGCCTGGGGAGCGGCTCGACAGGGGCCGGGCGGGCGGCGCGCAGCAGCGCGGCCAGGTACTCGGGCGGGATGCCGCGGGCGACGGCGTGGTCTGCCTTCTGGGCAGCGGCCAGTCGGCCCAGAAGCACTGCCATCGGCGCGCCCTCGTCGGCGAACACCCGGACATAGCCCTGCGGGTAGCCAAGGGCGAGCGCCCCGGCCAGCGCGTCCACCGCAGCGGTATCCTCACCGTCGGCAGCCAGCGCCAGCGCCCGCAGCGCGTCGATTTCGATGATGCTGCCGGCCCGGCCCTGGGCGGCCGCCGCCGCGTGCAGCCGCTCGAGCAGCGCACGAGCCGGGCCCGGGCGGCCCTGTGCCTGCAGTATCCGTGCCAGCACCAGATACTCCCGCTCCCGCGGGTAGACCGGCTCGTCATCCGCGCCGAGGCCACGCTCCTGCGCCCAGCGGGCGGCCGCGGCGACCTCGCCCTGGGCCAGCAGCAGCCGTGCCCGCTCCGCAGGGACGGGGTTGAGCAGGCCGGTCACGGCCGGGCCCGGCGCGGCCCGCTCGGCCTCGCCCATCGCCTCGAGGGCCCCGCCCGCATCACCGTGGGCCTGCCGAATCCACGCCAGCGCCACCAGGCCGGTGACCAGGGGCGGGGTGTAGAGGATCTGCCGGCACCCTGCGATGCCCTCGGTGACCTGACCCAGGGCAGCGTCGAGTTCGTTCCGCTGGTAGGCCACCTCCGCCAGCCCCACGTATCCGATGCCGGCGACGGGCAGGACCGGCCTGCCGGGCAGTGTGGCGATCTCTAGCGCCTGCCGGTACGTGCCGAGCGCACTGTGCAGGCGGCCCTGCGCACGCTGCGTCTGGCCAAGGAGATGGCAGCTCGGTGCGGCCAGGCCAGGGTCGCCCGCCGCCCGCCACGTGGTGATGACGGAAGCGAAGCCATGCTCGGCCTGCGCCAGGGTGCCGTGCAGCCACTGTGCCAAGGCCACATGCCAGCGGACCCTGGAGTCCAGCATCCACTCGCCCTCACCGACCTCGGCCCGGGCCCGCGACGCGAAGGCAGCCGTGCCCTCGGCGTCGCCGCGCAGATGAGCGAGGTAGGCGCGAGCGAGCGCGATCGCCGCGGGGAGGTTCGCCAGCAGGCTCGCCGCCTCGCCCACAGAAGGCTCGAAGGCCTCATCGGGGGCATTCGCGAACGCGTGCTCGGCGGCGTCCAGCAGTTGCCCCGCAGCTTCCACCTCACCAGCCCACTGCGCTATCCACGTCTGGACCAGCAGCAGCCGCGGACGGGACCGGACCAGCTCGGCGGGCAGCGTTTCGATCCGCCGCTGAAGTGTTGCCTGCTCGTTGTGGAACAGCAGGCCGTCGACGTGCCGCTCGATCAGCCGGGCAGCCCAGGCTGCGTCTCCGGCGGCCAGCGCATGCCGGATGGCATCATCGGCCAGATCATGCGCATCGGACCAGGCGGCCGCGGCCCGTTGCAGCTCCCGTACCCGGCCGGGCTGGTCACGCTGCATGCGGGCGCGTAGCAGGTCGACGAACAGGTGATGGTAGCGCCACCAGCCGCGCACCTCATCCAGCGGCACCAAGAACAGGCCCGCCCGCTCCACCTGCTCCAGCATCGCCTGGCCGTCGGCCCGGCCGGTGACCGCATCACACAGCTCTCCCGACAGCCGGTCCAGCACCGAGGTCTCCAGCAGGAACTCTCGCACCTGCTCGCCTTGCCGCTCCAGCACCTCATCGGTCAGGTAGTCCAGCACGAAATGGTGGCTGCCGTTGAACGCCGCCACGAAGCCAGCCGTGTCCGCCTGCCCGCGCAGCGACAGCCCGGCCAGCTGCAGCCCGGCCGCCCACCCTTCGGTGCGGGCCACCAGGGCCGCCACCGCCGCCTCGGGCAGCCCCGGCCCGGCCGCGTCGGCCAGCAGCGCCGCCGCCTCGTCGGGGGTGAACCGCAGGTCGGCGGCGCGCAGCTCGGCCAGCTGACCACGCGCCCGCTGCCGCGCCAGCGGCAGCGGCGGGTCAGTCCTGCTGGCCAGCACCGCCCGCAGGCCCGGCGGCAGGTGCTCCAGCAAGAACGCCACCGAGGCGTGCACCGGCTCGGCGTCGACCTGGTGGTAGTCATCCAGGACAAGGAGCACCTCATCCACCCCGGGCTCGGTCGCGAACTCGTTGATCAGGGCCGTGACCAGCCCCTCGAACGACCGCGGCGGCGGCGGGCCGAGCAGCGGACCTACCTGCTCAGCTATCCCCGGCCGGGCAAGGTCCAGCGCGGCGACCGCGTGGCGCCAGAACCGCGCCGGGTCGTTGTCGCCCGCGTCCAGGGACAGCCACGCCACCGGCCGCCCGTCGCCGCGGGCCCAGTCGGCCAGGAGCGTCGTCTTGCCGAACCCGGCGGGAGCGCAGACCAGCACCAGTCCTCGCGCCAGCCCCTCCCTGAGCGCCTCGACCAGCCGAGGGCGCGGCACAAAACCCGGCGCCGGGCGGGGCACATGCAACTTGGTGGCCAGCAGCACATCCGGCCCGGAAGCAGCAACCCCGGCCTGGGGCGCCGCAGGCGGGCCCGCAGCCGGTGACCTGCCGCTCACCGCAACCAGCAACCCTCCGTCGAGCAGCTGAAAGGCGCCATTCTACGACTCCAGGCCCCGCCGCTTGCTGGTCTCCTACGCCACTCATAGCGGTGTCATGGGACATCGGGACTGTCTTGGGCAGCCAGTGCGAGTTCCCCTACCGGAGGTGAGCGTCACCGTGGCCTGATGAACTCCGTAGTCCTGGCCGGAGGTGCCGGTGACGTTCGGCCGCTGGCTACGGCTCGCCGGGCAGGTCGGTCAGGCCGGACACCAGCCGAGCCCGCTCGGCGGCGCTGAGGGTCGCGTACGGCTGGCCGGCGCGCCGGTCGGTCTCGGCCTCGATCCGCTCGCGCTCCGGCCCGTCAGCCAGGCCGCGGATCGTGTCGACCGTGTGCCCGGCCGCCTGCCAGGCGGCGGCGTGCGCGTCGGCGCGGTGATAGCGCAACACCGCCAGCCGGTGGTGCAGCAGCAACTCCGGGCTGGCGCCGGGTGGCTCGTACGGCGGCGCCACCGCCGCGTAGGCGTCCCCGCCGCTGGCCACCGCCGCCACGACCAGCCGCCCGGCCAGCTCGCTGAGCCCGGCCACCGTCTGCCGGCGCGCCGACCACAGCTCGGCCGCCGCCTCGGCACCGGCCTCATACATGACGGCGAGCAGGGCGCGCCCGGTGCCGGTCGCCCGGATCGTGCCGTCGTCGGCCTGCTCGATGATTCCCGCACTGGCAAGAGCGCCGAGGTTGCGGCGGATCTGGTCCGCGTCGCGGTAGCGGTAAACGCCGGCCAGCCCGGCTGCGGAGACCGGGCGGGCCGCGAGTCCAGTGCGCAGCTGACCGACGATGTCGAGCGCGTCTACCGGGGCACCGTACGCCATCACCCGCGGCCCTGCTCGTGCTATCGACGCGTGGAGCACGGCAAAGGTGAGGCGCTCGATCTGCGGTGCCGCCAGCGCCGCGCAGCGATCCGGAGTGATCGCTGTCAGGTCGTCCACAGCACGACAGTGTAGCGACCGGCAGCGGACCTCACGCTGGCCGTTCGGTGTCAGGCCGCGGACGACTTGTTGTCAGGCTTCTGTGCGGTGTGGTGCGCCTCGCCGGTGTCCGGGTTAGGCGGCCTGTCCGGAGGGATCGCATGCGTTCGCGCCGGGACGGTTCGTTCGATATTCCTCTTGAGTACGGCCAGCATGCGGGCCTGCATCGGCCAGACAACCGGGATGTAGAACCAATAGTCCGCGAAGCCCTCAAGCCACCGAGGGCGTAGGGTCTGGTAACCGCTGATGACCAGGCGGGTGCGCCCGCCAGGCAACTCGTTCAGCAGGAAGGCCCAGAGCCCTTCGGTATAGGCGGATGGCCGTGGCTGGATCGGGTCGAGCTGGCGGCCCCGCAGATCCCTCAACCCCCGCAGTCCCAGGAACCGGTTCGGTTCCAGCACTGCCACCTCCCACGCGTCCACCGGCCCTTTTCGTGTCCAGTACTTGACGTAGTCGCCGGGGGCGAGGTCCTGCCACTCCGGGTGGACTTCGGTGGCACTTGGCCGGCCGCCGTTGTCGAGGCGGTCCCAGGAGTACCAGCCCCCACGATCTCCGCCCATCTGGACCAGCCACGGCCAGACCTGATCCGGCGGCGCGTCGATCGTCACGGCCATCGTGGCCGCCCGCTGTCCGTGGGGGACGAGCTCGGCGCCCGGGTACGCCCCGGTGACCTCCTCATCGGTCGCGCCCCAGCGCATGAGCCGAGGACGCACCCAGGCTGCGTAGACGACGGCGGCCGTCCCGGCCACACCAACGATCTTGCGTCCTACTGTCATACAACAACAGTCGGAGGCTCTGCGCGGCCCCGCAAGGGACCAACGTCACCACCTGCTGTCTGGCCCGGCGACGAGGGGTCGCGCGAACCAAGATCCCATTGGCAAATCCGCCACCACCCGCGAAGGGTGTCCACCACTCGGCGTCGGCGGTCTTACAGATAAATGACAGCAGGAGTTGCACCTCCACCATCACCAGGCCAGATGTCCTTCCGCTTACCGTTCTGTTGGCTAACGATCCCACGTATCTTCCGTGTCCAGCGGATCGGCCGGTAGGGCACTATGGCGGGCCTTGGTGTGCTCAGGCCAGCGCGCGCAGCCCGTCCGCGATCGCTTCCGCCCAGCCGCGCACCAGCTGCTGGGTCAGTTTTCCGCCAGGGTCGTGGTCGGGATTGATCTCGGTTAGCGTCAGGCAGGCCAGGCCTGGGTGCCCGGCAGCGGCCCGGATGGCGTCGAAGGTGTCGGCCACAGACAGGCCGCCGTGGTAACGGGGACAGTCGGCCAGCGGCAAACTTGCATAATCGATCACATCAGTATCCAGGTGACCCACCATGGCGCGCTTGTCCTGCAACCGGGTCAAGGCTTCCGTGGCCCGGATGCCTGCCGTTCCGGCGGGGATGTCGGTGACCGGGACGCCGTACAGGCCCCGCCCGGCGTAGCGGCGCCATTGGCCAGCTGACAGCTGTGCTGGGTGGAAGCCGAACAGCACCAGCGAAGCGGCATCGATCAGCGGGCCGTCGGGCAGCAAACCCGCGAGCTGCGGGTCGCCGTCGCCGAGCAGGTGGGCGACGCCGCAGCTGTCCAGGACTCCCCACCCTTCTTGCGGGGTGTCCAAGTCGGCGTCGCCGTCCATGTAGAACACGCCCACATCGCCGCTGGCCGGTGCTGCCCGGCGCAGCCCGGCGACGGCACCTATCACCAGGGTGCAGTCACCGCCGAGCAGCACCGCAACATCGCCCTCGGCCCGGGCGGCTGCGACGGCGTCTGCAACCTGGCCGACAACGCCGAGCACGGCTGGCAGGTTCCTGGCTCCCGACGCCGCCGCAGTCGTCGCGACGGTCGGGACGACCTCGACGACCTCGGTCGACCCGGTGCCGGCCCTTGCCGATGCGTGCGCGGAGCACGGCGTCTGGCTGCACGTCGATGCCGCATATGCCGGTTCGTCCTGGGTGTGCCCGGAGCTTCGCTGGTCGCAGGAGGGCGTCGACCGAGCCGACTCCGTCGTCGTGAACGCGCACAAGTGGCTTTTCACGCCGATGGACTGCTCGCTTCTCTGG